>Ga0078972_1004224_pt1 | contig 40181 bp, 27 predicted proteins | sample YelNatPaOPGAMG01_FD_67568 | JGI IMG/M metagenome (GOLD analysis project Ga0078972, IMG submission 67568) | Hot spring thermophilic microbial communities from Obsidian Pool, Yellowstone National Park, USA - OP-RAMG-01 (SPADES assembly) (version 2) | ecosystem: Environmental > Aquatic > Thermal...
CAAGCAAGGATTCTTCGCTGGAATTGGCGCCCCAGTGCTGCCTGGCCGTCACTGCCGCTCAGAATGACTCTCACGGCGACGGTGGCCAGCAAATTCACTGACGATTTGATACACCCCCGAGAAGGGGGGAAGATTGTTCGGGCCCCACTCCTATGGTATAATCGTCCCATATCTCGCTCTATAGGGTTGGACATGTCGATCCTTACTGCCTCGGACCTGGCGATGCACTTTGGCGCTCAGGACGTCTTTGCGGGCGTCTCGCTGGCGGTGGCGCGGGGCGACCGTGTCGCCCTGGTGGGCGCCAACGGAGTCGGCAAGACGACGCTGCTGCGCATCCTGGCCGGTCTGGAGGTGCCCAGCCACGGTGAAGTGCATACGGCGCGCGGCCTGCGTGTGGGGTACCTGCCGCAGCGCCCCGAGTTCACGGGCGAGGCCCGGCTGTACGAGGAGATGCTCGGCGTCTTTGAGGGCCTGCGTGCGCAGCAGGAGGAGCTGCGGCGCCTGGAGGCGGCCATGGCCGACCCGGCGCAACACGAGGCGGCCCTGACCCGCTATGGCGAGCTGCAGGTGCGCTTTGAGGCGGCCGGCGGCTACGAGTACGAGCACCGGGTGCGGCACACCCTGCTCAGCCTCGGGTTCACTGAGGCCGATTTCGGGCAACCGCTGGCGCTCTTGAGCGGCGGCCAGCGCACGCGTGCGCTGCTGGCCCGGTTGATCCTCTCCGAGCCGGAGCTGCTCCTGCTCGATGAACCGACCAACCACCTCGACATCTCGGCCATCGAGTGGCTCGAGGAGACGCTGAGCTCCTGGCCTGGCAGCGTCATCGTGGTGGCCCACGACCGCCGCTTCCTCGATGGGGTCGCCAACCGGGTCTGGGAGCTGTCGTTCGGCCGCCTGGAGGAGTATCCGGGCAACTATTCCAAGTATGTCGAGCTGCGCGCCGAGCGGCATGCTCACCGCCTGGCAGAGTACCAGGCGCAGCAGGAGGAGATTGCCCGGCAGGAGGAGTTCATCCGCCGCAACGTCGCCGGGCAGCGCACTCGGGAGGCCAAGGGCCGCCTCAAGCGCCTGGAGCGGCTGGAGCGGCTCGAACGGCCCCAGGAAGAGAAGCGGCTGCACCTGGCCCTGCAAGCCGGCGAACGAGCGGGGGAGACCGTCATCCGCACCCACAACCTGGTGGTGGGGTACGACGACGAGGCGACCAGCGGCCGCAGGCTCTTCTCCAGCCCCGATCTGCGCCTGCGGCGAGGCGAGCGGGCCGCCCTCCTGGGCCCCAACGGCTCGGGCAAGACGACCTTTCTGCGTACCCTGCTGGGCGAGATTCCGCCGCTGCAGGGCGAGGCACACCTGGGCTATAATGTGCATCTGGGCTACTTTGCCCAGGCTCAGGAGGGGCTGGACCCTGCGCATACGGTGCTGGACGAGGTCTTGGGCGTCAAGAACCTGCCCCTGGGCGAGGCACGGAGCTATCTGGCGCGGTTTCTCTTCAGCGGCGATGACGTCTTCAAGCCCATCGGCCTGCTGAGTGGAGGCGAGCGGGCGCGGGTGGCGCTGGCCAGGCTCACCCTGCAGGGCGCCAACCTGCTCTTGCTGGACGAACCGACGAATCACCTGGACATCCCGGCCCAGGAATCGCTGCAGGCTGTGCTGGAGAGCTACGGGGGCACGATCCTCTTCGTCACCCACGACCGCTGGCTGGTCGACGCCCTGGCCACGCAGGTGTGGGTGGTGGAGGGCGACCGCCTGCAGGTGTACCCGGGCGGCTACCGCGAGTACCTGGCGGCGCGCGAGAAGGCTGCGGCTGTGGCGAAGGTGGCCAGGTCACGGCCGGCCCCACAGCTCCGGGCGCAGCCCTCGGCCGAGGAGCGGGCGGCGGCGCGCGAGCGGGCCAGGGCCGCCAAGGCTGCGGCAGCCCTGGAGGAGGAGATCGCGGCCCTCGAGGCCAGGCTGGGCGGCCTGCAGGAGCAGATCGACCAGGCCAGCCAAGAGCAGGACCTGGAGCGGCTGCGCGCCCTCGGCGAAGAGTACTCGGTGCTCAACGCCGAGTTGGAGCGGCGGTTGGAGGAGTGGGGCGCTCAGCTTGCTGTGATTGGGGACCAGCCCGCACCGTAGGGCTCGCTGGGCGCAGCGGCTGGCTGCGCACCATCGATCGTTGGCTGCGGATTGTGATGTACATCATCGGCCTGACCGGCAACATCGCCACAGGCAAGAGCACTGTGGCCCGCATATTGCACGACCTGGGCGCGGAGGTCATCGATGCCGACCGCCTGGCCCACAGCGTGATGGAGCCTGGCACCGAGGCGTGGCAGGCCATCCGGCAGACCTTCGGCCCCGAGGTCATCGGCCCCGACGGCGCGGTCGACCGGCGCCGGCTGGGCGCCATCGTCTTTGCCGACCCGGCGGCGTTGGCCCGGCTGGAGGCGATCGTGCATCCTGCGGTGGGGCGGGCGCTGGCGCAGCGGCTCGAGGAACTGCGCAGCCGGCCCCAGCCGCCGCCCGTGGTGGTGATCGAGGCCATCAAGCTGCTGGAGAGTGGCCTGGCGGGCCTGTGCAATGCCGTGTGGCTCGTCGTCGCGCCGCGGGAGGTGCAGGTGGAGCGGTTGGTGCGCACCCGCGGCCTCTCGCCCGAGGAGGCGGCCGTGCGCATCGACGCCCAGCCCCCGGCCGAAGCCAAGTTGGCCCAGGCCGATGTGGTGATCCGCAACGATGGCTCGCTTGACTATCTGCGCAGCCAGGTGGAAGATGCATGGCGGAGGATGGCGAGATGAGAGTGCTGATCCTGACGACCGATGCCGGTGGCGGCCATCGCAGCGTCGCCAAGGCGCTGGCCGCTAGCTTCGAGGAGGTGGGCGGCCCAAGCTGCCATGTGAGCGTGGTGGACTTTATGGCCGGCTACGCCCCCTTTCCCCTCTCGCGCACGCGGGAGCTGTACAACTTTATGATGCGCCACCCGCTGCTCTACAGTGCCTTCTGGGCCAGCACCAATGTGCGCGATGGCTGGGCGCTCAATGCGCCGGCGGTGGGGTTGGCGATGGAGGCAGGCATGCGCCGCCTCTTGCGCGAACACGCGCCCGACGTGGTGGTGGCCACCCACCCCATGGCGGCTCCGGCGCTGGTGAGCATCCTCCATCGCCGCAAGGTGCGGCTGCCCTACTACACCGTGGTCACCGATTTCGGCGATGTGCACACCTTCTGGGCCTACCCCTTTGGCGAGCTGTGGTTCGCGCCCTGCGACGAGACGGCATACCACCTGATCCGCTCGGGCATCCCCCGCGAGCGGGTGGTCGTGGTGGGCTACCCGGTGCACCCGCGCTTTGCGCGGCCCTCGCGGCCGGCTGCGGAGCTGCGCCGCGAGTTGGGGCTGGAGCCCGAGCGCTTCACTGCGCTTTTGGTGGGGGGTGCGGAAGGGGTCGGGCCGATCGAGGAAGTGGTCGAGGCGGTGGCGGGCGCGCCGGCGCCGTGGCAGCTTATCGTCGTCACCGGGCGCAACAAGGAGCTGAAGGAGCGGCTGGAGGCGCAGGCCGGCCGCTGGGCCGTGCCGGTGCATATCGACGGCTTGGTGGAGGATATGCCCAGCCGCATGCATGCGGCCAACGTCCTCCTCAGCAAGGGAGGGCCGGCCACGCTGAGTGAGGGGCTCACCTGCGGCCTGCCGGCGTTGCTCACCAGCGTCTTGCCGGGGCAGGAGGAGGACGACGCGCGGCATTTCGAGCGCCTGGGGGTGGCGCGGCGTCTGTCGAGCCCCGCTGAGGCGCGGGAGCTGCTCGAAGCGATGGTCGAGCCGGGCAGCCCGATCCTGCAGGAGATGCTGGCCAACGTCGCGCGTGCGGCGCGCCCCTTGGCAGGCCTGGAAGTCGCCCGCCACGTCCTCAGCCGAGGCACGGCCGTCACGGCGCCGCCCATCCCGCCTCTGGTCGGGCTGAGGGTCCTGCGCCAGCGAGCCCTGCAGAAACGGAGCCTGCTCAGGTGAGGGTACGGTGCGTGCCTGTGGCGTCCGGGCATACTCGCCCGGTGCCAGCAACGCCCGAGGCTCAAGCCGTCGGGCGGGGAGCCGCCGTAGGGTTCCCGGAGCCCTGTGCCAACTGGCGCCATTCTCAGCCCGGAGCGTCAGCCAGCACGCCGCTCATGAGCAGCGTCACTTTCGGCTCCGGGCGCAGGCGGCGGATGTCATGAACAGCCGGGCCGCTGGGAGTGGCGATGCGCGGTCGGTGCGCCACGGCGGCCGGCCGAGGTAGGCTACGCCCCTGAGCCGTCGGAGGGGCCGCGCAGGGCGCGCCAGCGCCCTCGGATGAACTGGACCGCCTCGCCCCGGTATTCCTTCCAGACGTGGATCATGGCGGGCAAGGCCGAAATCAGGATCACCACGAGCACGATGGCCAGGAAGTACTTGTCGAGCTTGTCGGCCGGGATCGAGTTGCCCAGGAAGTAGCCCGCCAGCGTCACGCCGGTGGCCCACAGCAGGCCGCCCAGGATGTTGAAGAAGACAAAGCGCTGATAGTGCATCTCGGCGGCGCCGGCCACGATGGGCGCAAAGGTGCGGATGAACGGCATAAAGCGGGCGAGCATGATCGTCTTGCCGCCATGCCGCTCGTAAAAGTCTCTCGCTGCCAGCAGGTTCTTGCGGCGGAAGAGCAGCGAGTTCTCGCGGTTAAAGATCGCGGGGCCGGCTTTCTTGCCGAACCAGTAGCCCACATTGTCGCCCAGGATGGCGGCCACCGGCAAGATGGGCAACAGCAGCCCCAGGTGCAGGCTGCCTTGGGCAGCCAGCAGGCCGGCGGTCAGGAGCAGGCTGTCGCCGGGCAGGAAGAAGCCGAAGAAGAGCCCCGACTCGGCAAAGATGATGGCAAACAGCCCGATGTAGCCACCGGTCTGGATGATCTTGATCAGGTCGAATCCCACCCGAACCTCCATTCCGTCGGGCGGCCGCTCCGCCGCCTGGGGGAGAGGCCGTCGGCTGCCACAGATGTGGCGCCCATTATACTTGCGAATGCGACCGGGCGCCAAACCGCCCGGCGACCGGCCGTAGGGGCATGCGTAAGTTTGACAAAACCCGGCCCTTCGCCTAAGCTTACTGGCGATCCCTGCCGAGCCGGTGCCCTGCCTGCACCATCTGCGCCTTGCTCGCGGTGGGCAACGGGGGTGCCGGGCGTGCTGTACTCCTCCGCCAGGATCGACCCGGTGGCCCACGCCATCTTGGAGCTCTAGGGTGAAGCCGCGCCGACATCACAGCATGCGTCGTTTGCTGGCTCTGTCTGGTGCCCTGGGAGCCCTGATCCTCGCCGCCAGCCTCGTGCCCCTGGCTGCGCTGGATTGGGAACGCGTGTACGCTGCGCACGTCTACCAGGTTGCCCAGGGCCAGCAATTCGCCCGGGCGCTGGTCCAGGAGCGTCTGCTGGCCGCGCGCCTCCTCGCCCAGCAGGCCGCCTCTGGCGTCCGAGCCGCTTTGCCCACTCCCGAAGCGACCATCCTCACCATGGCGCCCGATGGGGCCGTGGTCAACACGAGCTCCGGGCGCTCCTTCCCCCGCTTGCGCTCTGTGGCGGCGAGCCTGCCCGCGCAGCCGCTCGCCGGCATCGAGGTGGATGACCAGGGCGCCCTGGCCGCGGTGGGCGCCTGCCCCGGCCCAGGTGGGCTGACCGTGGCCGCCCTGCCCTTCACGCTGGCCGACCTGGAAGCGGCCAAGGAAGCCACCGGCCTCGATAGCAGCCTGCTGGTGGATGGCCTGCGCCTGCTCACCACACTGGACGACCGCCAGGGCCAGCCTGCCGCGGGCCTGCCGATTGCCCAAGACGTCTGGGCGGCGCTTGTGGCAGAGCCGGGGCGCCTGCACTGGACTGCGGCCCCAGACCTTACGGAGCCCTACTATGAGGAGATGGCCCTCCTCTTATATGGAGTCGATGGGGCGCCGGTGGGCGTCCTGGTGACCAGCAGGGCCTCTGCGGGCCTCTGGGCCAACCTCTGGCAATGGGGCTGGCCGTGGGCGGCAGCGCTCGTGGCCGACGCGGCTCTGTTCCTGGTGCTCACCGGATGGCTGCGGCAGCGGCTGGGCAACGCCTTCGGCGAGACGCGGCGGGCCGTCCTCAAGCTGGCCAACCGGCGCGACGCCGAGTCGCTGAGTGGCGGCAGCGGCCTGGCCGAGTTCGACGAGGTGATCCAGGCCGTCAATCAGCTCGGCATGGATCGGGCGGCCCTGGTGCAGGAGAACAGCCAACTGAACGAGCGCCTGGTGCAGACGCAGACGCTCACTTCCCTTGGCCAGGTGGCCATAGGCGTGGCCCACGACCTCAACAATCCCCTGGCCACCATCATGGGCCTGGCCGACATCATCCAGAGCGCCAATGTGGACCCGGACACCCAGCACGACCTGGCCGTGATTCGCCGGCAGGCCGAGCGCAGCGGCCGGCTGGTGCGCAGCCTGCTCAGCTTCGCCAGGCAGCGGGCCGAGCTGCAGTGGGTGTCGCTCAACGATCTGATCACGCAGACCCTGGACCTCTTGGCCTACCAGGCCAGGGTGGCCAACATCCGCTGTGAGCTGGACCTGAACCAGGACCTGCCCTTGACCTGGGCCGACCCATCGCCGCTGCAGCAGGTGCTGTTCAACCTCATCAACAATGCCATCCAGGCCATGGCTGCGGCCCATGGCCGGGGCACGCTACGGGTGCAGTCCTCCTGGTCGCCGCCTGACCCCGGGGCGCCGTACGGGCGCATCTCCATCCGTGTGGAAGACGATGGCCCCGGCATCCCCGACAAAGTATGGCCCCATCTCTTCAAGCCTTTCTTCACCACCAAAGGGCCCGGCGGAGGGACAGGGCTTGGCCTGGCTACCTCGGCCGACATCGTGCAGCGCTACAGCGGCCGCCTCTGGGCCGACAACAACCCCGATGGCGGCGCCAGCTTTTTCGTCGAACTGCCGGTGGTCACCGAGGCGCCGGCTGAGGGCGACGACAAGGCTGAGGGGCAGCGCCACATCCTGCTGGCCGACTCGAACCCCCAGCGCCTCAACTCGCTGGCCCAGGCGCTGCGCCGGCGCGGCTATCGGCTCAGGACTGCGGGCGACGGGCTGTCGGCCCGCCACAAGATCGAGCTGGAGCCCTTTGACCTCGTCCTCTGTGCCTTCGAGTTGGCGCGGCTGGATGGGCGCGAGCTGTACGCCTGGACGCGCACCCGCCACCCCTCTCTTGCCCGCCGCTTCATCTTCATCGCCCCCGCCAGCAGCAATGGCGAGACCGAATCCTTCCTCCAGGCCACCCATCTGCCGGCCCTGCGTGCCCCCTGGCCGGAGGATGCCCTGGAGAGCCTCCTCAACCAGGGCCAGCTCTTTTGACAGCGAGTCGAGGCTGCGCTACAATGTCAGAAGTAGACAATAACCGAACCTGGCAGGGATGACTCGCTTGTTGGACAATCTCTCGGATAGTGTGCTCCGGTGGAGCAAGGCCGATCTGCACATCCACACGCGCCTGAGCGATGGCGGCCCGTCGCCCGTGCAGGTGGTGGAGCATGTGCTGCGGCACACGGACCTGGCCGTGATCGCCATTACCGACCACAACCGCATGGATGGGGGCCTGCGCGTCCGCAGCCTGGCCGCCGACTATGGCCTGGAGGTGATTGTGGGCGAGGAGGTTGGCACGGCCGACGGACATCTGCTCGCGCTCTTTATCGAAGAGGCGATCGCCCCGGGCCGGCCCATGGAAGAGACCGTGGCCGAAGTGCACGCCCAGGGTGGCCTGGCCATTGTGGCGCACCCCTACGACATCATCTCCAGCAGCCTGATGGGCCGCGGCGGCCGCCGGTGGGGGGAGGAAGCGCTGGCCAACCTGCCGGTGGATGGCGTGGAGGTGCTGAACGGCAGCCTGGTGCGGCACATGGCCAACGTGCGCGCCACCTACACCGCCCGGCGCCTGGGTCTGACGATGGTGGGCGGCAGTGACGCCCACCACCTGGCGGTGATCGGCCAGGCGCACACCCTCTTTCCCGGCCGCACCGCCGAAGACCTGCGCCAGGCCATCCGCGCCGGCACCACCCAGGCGGGGGGCCAGTCCTGGCGCATCCGCCAGTACCTGAGCTGGATCAGCGGCTGCTTCATCCCCCGCACCGTGCGCCGCGCCCGCGGCGCCGTGCGCGCCTACGGGCAGTAGGGGCGGGGAACGTGCACCACAAAGCACACGAAGCCGATTTCCTTCGTGTGCTTTGTGGTGCAGTTTTCATCCGCTACACGTCGATCTTGTCTTTGGGCAGGTAGGGGCTCTTGATGAAGACGAGCCTGGCCGGCTCGCCGCCGTCGTTGCGCAGGTCGTGGCGCTCGGGGGCGGGCAGGCGCACCGCGTCGCCCGGCAGCAGTGGCACCTCGCGACCATCGGCCAGGAGCGTGGCGCGGCCACTGAGCAGGAAGAAGGTCTCCTCCACCTGCTCGTGATAGTGGGCGCCCAGGCGCTCGCCGGGCAGGAGCAGGATCACCCCCCAGTCGATCTGCGGGCCTCGGAAGAGGTACTTTACCCCGCTCGCCCCGCCGCGGAAGGGCATCTCGGCCTCGTTGACCTTCTCCATGCAGGACCTCCTTGCACACGGGTCGTGAGCCGTGTTGCGTACTGCGTACTGCGTATTGCGTACTGTGTGTTCCACCGGCTCTCGCAAGCGAACGCAGCACGCATCACGTTCCATGTATCACGCATTCCGTCACAGCGCCATCACGAGCACTTCTCGCACATCCTCCGCTGCCATGGGGCGCGGGTTATGCTTGAGCGAGCTCTGGGGCAGGGCCTCGGCCACGATGGCCGGCAAGTCGGCCTCGCGCACGCCCAAGGGCGCAAGGCGCGCCGGGATGCCCACCCGCGCGAGGAGCGCGCGCACCCGCTCCACCGCCCGCTGCGCTGCCTCGGCTGGTGGCGTGTTGCCTTCTGCCACGCCCAGGAGCGCTGCCACCTGTGCATATTTGTCGGCCGCATAATCGGCGTTGTAGCGCATGACGTAGGGCAAGAGCAGCCCGCACAGCGTGCCGTGGGCGATGCTGTAGCGGGCGCCCAGGGGGTGGGCCAGCCCGTGGACGGCGCCCAGGCGCGCGTTGGTCATGGCCATGCCGGCGAGCAGGCTGCCGTAGAGCATGTCGCTGCGCGCCGCCAGGTCATCGCCGTGGGCCACGGCCCGCTCCAGGCTGCGGCCGATGCGGCGGATGGCGTCGGCAGCGAGCGGGTCGCTGACCGGGCCGGCACCGATGGAGACAAAAGCCTCGATGGCCTGGCAGAGGGCATCGGCGCCGGTGCTGGCGGTCACCTCCGGCGGCAGCGAGAGGGTGAGCGCCGGGTCGAGCAGAGCCAGCGCGGGGAACCAGGAGTCGTCGCGGATGCTCTCTTTGACGCCGCGCCCCGGGTCGATGAGCACAGCGTTCTTGGTCACCTCGGCGCCCGTGCCGGCGGTGGTCGGCACGGCCACCAGGGGCAGGCCGCGCGTGCCACTCAGGGGCCGGCCGGCATGATACTCGGCCACCGCGCCGGGCTCGCGGCAGAGTCCCGCTGCTGCCTTGGCCACATCGATGGCGCTGCCGCCGCCGATGCCGACCATCACCTCGGCGCGCGATGCCCGCGCCCGCTCGCGCGCGGCCTCCACCACCTCCAGGGTCGGCTCACCACGCACCCCGGCAAAGAGCGCCGCCTCCACCCCGGCAGAGGCCAATAGCGCCGCGGCCCTCTCCAACAGGGCTTGCCGGCCCGGGCTGCCCACCAGGAGCGCGCGGCGGCCCAGGCGCCGCACCGCGTTGCCCAGCCCCTCGAAGCAGCCGGCCCCGGCCACAATCTCTGTCGGCAGGTAAAAGCGCGTCTCGGCCATCTTCACCTCCATACCTCAGCGGGCCGCCGGGACCCACACCCGCATCGCGCCGGGGCCGCGGTTGGCCCAGGCGTAGTAGGGCACGGCGGTGAGGCGCACCGGCTGCCGGCCCGGCCGGCTGCCGCTGCCGAGCGGGCGGTAGAGCCGGCCCTGCCAGGGCGCCAGGTCCAGAGCATAGCCTGGCGCGTCGATGGCCATGACGCCGCCCAGAAGGTCGGCCTGCCAGCGCGCCTGGAGGGAGCCGGCGGGGTCGATCTCCACGTCCAGCACATCGACCGCCGGGTCCTGGTCGGCCTGCTCCAGGCAGTAGACCAGGGGCCCGCGCTCGATCGCCACGCTGCCCCGGGCCGGATCGACGCGCGGGTGGGCTTCGATGAGCTGCGGCGGCATCGGCAGGTCCAGCTCCACCGTGTCGCCAGGCTGCCAGGCCCGCTCGATGCCAGCGTAGCCCGCGGCGCTGGTGGCCACATCCACCGCCTGCCCGTTGAGCCGCAGTGCGGGCGCCTGGCACCAGCCCGGCAGGCGCAGCGCCAGCCGGCGAGGCGCCCCCTCTGCCCTCTCCACCGTGATGCGCACCGCCCCCTGCCAGGGGTACTCCGTCTCCACGCGCAGGGCCAGCCCGCCGCCCTGGATCCTCGCCGGCGCGTACTGGTGGACCTGCAGGCCCGAGCCGTCGCTCGTGGCCAGGTAGTGGCCGAGCGAGGCGATCAGGCGCATCACGTTGGGCGGGCAGCAGGCGCAGGCGTACCACTCGGGCCGCTCGATGCCGCCCCGGCTCAGGAGGGGGTTCACGTAGTAAAAGTGCCGCCCGTCGAGCCCCACGCCGCTCAGGAAGCCGTTGTAGAGCGTGCGTTCCATCAGGTCGGCGAAGCGGGCCTCGCCGGTGGCCAGGAGCATGCGCCAGTTCCACAGGATGCTGGCGATGGCGGCACAGGTCTCGCAGTAGCAGGCGTCGTTGGGCAGCTCGTAGGGCTCGCCAAAAGCCTCTCCCTCGTGGCGCGCGCCCACGCCGCCGGTGAGGGCCAGCTTGCGCTCGACCATGTCGTGCCACTGGCGTTCCAGGGCGGTGAGCAGTGCCTCCTCGCCGGTCTCCAGGTAGAGGTCGGCGACGCCTGCGGTCAGGTAGAGCTGGCGCACGGCGTGGCCCACCACCGTGGTCGCCTGGCGGATGGGGACGTGGTCCTGGAAGTAGCTCAGGGAGCCGTAGCGGCTGTGGCCGAGCATGCCGTGGCCACGCTGGTCCACGAAGAACTGGGCCAGCGCCAGGTAGCGGGGCTCGCCCGTCTCGCGGTACAGTTCGACCAGGCCCATCTCCACCTCGGGGTGGCCTGGGGTGCCGGGCCGTTTGGTGGGGCCGAACACAGAGTCGATGTGGTCGGCGAAGCGCCGCGCCACATCGAGCAGGCGCGCCTCGCCGGTGGCCCGGTGCCAGGCCACGGCCGCCTGGAAGAGGTGGCCGGCGCAGTAGAGCTCGTGGCCGTAATCCAGGTGCACCCAGCGGCCATTGGGCTCGGCCACCTGGTAGTGGGAATCGAGGTAGCCATCGGGGGCCTGGGCAGCCTCCAGCAGGGCGATGGTCGCATCGGCCATGGCTTTCAGCTCTGTGTCGGGCCGGTTGCCCAGCTCATAGGCCACGGCCTCCAGCCATTTGTACACATCGGAATCCTGAAAGACGTAGCCGCGGAACGGCTTGCCCTGGATCAGCCCGGCCGCCAGGCGCAGGTTATCGAAATTGCCCCACTCTTCGAGCATGCGGTAGCCGTGGCGCAGGCTGACCGCACGATTCGTCGCCTGGCGCGCGGCCCAAAAGCCGCCGGTGAGCGCGACGCTGCGGTAGGCAAGGGTGTGCAAGCGGGCGTGGGGGCTGCGGGCGGTGTCGACGGGGCCCGCGGCAGGTTCCATTGGCGACATGGGTTCTCCTTTCATTGGCCTGGGGGCCGCGATCCTCAGCCCTGGCGCGCTGGCCGCACCAGGCGCGCCAGCTCGGTGAGGCTAAAGTTGGGCATCTGCGCGTTCAACAGGGCAAAGGCCACCCGCGGCAGCGCGGCCAGCCCCGGGTACACCAGGTAGCGGCTCTCCCATCGCGGCGCGAACTTGGCCTTGAACTGCTGCAGCGACTTGAAGCGATAGGCCGTGTTGAAGCGTTCGTAGACCAGTTCGAGGCCCTTCTCCAGCGAAAGGACCGCCTCTGAGGTCGCCGGGCTGGTATTGGCCAGGGGCGCCAGCCCCAGGCTGAGCAGCATCGCGCCGCGCTGGCGCAGGGCCTCGATGGTGCTGACGACCAGGTACTCCATCATGCCGTTCTCGGCATCGGGCGCGCGGCGCATGAAATCGGCCGTCCACCCGTTGGTGGCGAACATGGGCGTCCAGGTCACGAAGGCCTTGACCTGCCCGGCAGCGTCGGCAACGGCGCTGACCAGGGTCTCGGCGCTGCCGGCGATGGGGCTCGCACCCATGGTGAAGCCCATCTCGCCGCCGAACTTGTCGGCCAGCCAGGCCTCGGAGATGGCCTGCAGTTGGGCGATGGTGGTGGGGTCTTCGATGGCGCGGTCGAAGAAGAGGAACTGCCAGCCCTCGCGGCGGGCGCGGTTGACGGCCGTGCGCAGGTCCTCCTTGATCTTGCCCCGCAGGTCGAACGGCTGGATCTCGAGCAGGGCCTCCTCGCCGATCTTGAGGGCCTCCAGGCCCAGGTCGCGGTAGAGGGGGAGGGTGGCCTCCTGCACCTGGTAGAAGGCCGGCAGCCAATCGTTCTCCTCGCAGTGGGCCACAAAGGCATCGATGGTAGGGCCAACGTCCTCGGGCGGGCCGATGGGGTCGCCCGCGGCCAGGGCCACATCGCGCACCAGCACGTAGGGCACGACGCAGGTCCCCTCGCCGTTGAAGAAGTAGCTCTTGTCGTGGCCCAGGGCAAAGTAGGCCAGGCTGCTCTGGCCGTGGGCGTGGATGATCTCCGCGGCCACGTCGCGGTCGCGGCGGGTCAGTGGCGCCGGCCGCAGCACGGGGCGCATCAGGCTGTAGAACAGATAGAAGGCGCCCACCCCGGCCATGAGCGGGATCGATTCGGTGAACCAGCGGGCGTGGCGGGTCAGTGGCTGGTAGAACTGCATATTCTGCAAAGTAGCCAGGTTGATGATTTCACTGATCGCGGCGCTCAGGTCGAAGGGCGCCCCCAGCTCGTGGCGGAGGATGTAGAACCCTGCAATGCCGTAAAGGAAGAAAAAGATCACGGTGTACGGGGCGGCGAAGAGCAGGCTCTGCACCACGCCGGGGTCGGAGCGCACCGAAAAGTCGCGGCGGAACCACCAGAGGATGCCCAGCAGCGCCAGGGCGATGAGGGCGGCTTCGGCATCGAGGCCCTTGAGCACGTGAGAGAAGGCCGAGATCGCCAGCAGCCACACGGTGAGCGCCCAGGCCGCACGCTTGCGCTGGGCCAGGTTCCACGCCACGGCCATCAGGAAAAAGCCGGCCACCAGCGTCAGGCTGCGCGAGCCCAGGGTGATCACAGGCGGCAGCACCTGGCGCAGAAAGTGCAGCCGGCCGGTGACCGCCGGGATGAACGCCGAAGAGAGCACGTTGAGAAGGCCCATCAACGCAATGACGCCGGCCAAAACGCGGGCCCGTACCGTCCTACTCGACTTCACGTCAGGAACACCTCGCCGCATCGGATGCCCGTATTATACACCAAAGCGGCGCCGCAGGAGGGCCGGGCCGAGCGGCCTGCACTGCATCAGACCTTCTCGGTCACCCGGAAGGAGATGTCCTGGCCGAGCATGAGGCGAGTCTGGGCATCGATGGCGGGCAGGGTGCCGAAGAGGAGGGTGTAGACGGGCATCAGGGGCCACTGTATGGCCGACCAGAGGCCCTGCCACCAGTGTCGTCCGGGCTGCTTGGGCCGCAGCAGGCAATCGAGCAGTACCAGGCTGGGCGAGAGCACGCCTGCGACCATGCCGATGGCGCCGGTCAGCCGGGCCAGGGCGACGCCCATCTGCGAGCCGGCAAAGCTGGGGTTGAGCAGGCTCGGCAGCAGGATGCCGAAGGTGATGGCCGGCCAGCTCGTCGACCAGATCAGGTGCTCGCGCGCCAACGCCCACAGGCGGGGCAACTTGACCGCGGCAGGGATCTCTGCGTGATGGAAGTACATGCGCACCGCATAGGCCACATCGCTCACGCCCCAGGCATGTCGCTTGAGCTGCTCATAGCGGTTGAGCGCCGTCCGCCAGAGGCCCCGAGCCAGAGCGGCATCGGCCGACACCGGCAGGTAGATCGGCTCGACCGATACCCTGCCCCAGCGCCGGAAGAAGCACTTGAGGAACATGTGCCAGTCTTCCGCGATGGCATCGCCATCCCAGTAGCCCACACCGTCGGCCAGGGCCAGGCTGAGCGAGTAGGTGGAGAGGGGGAAGGGCCGGCTCTGAGGATCGCACAGCCCGGCGAGTTGTGCGATGCTGCCCATGGCCGTCATAAAGCTTACAAAGGTGGGCACCTGTCGGATGTTGTTGTGGAAGAGCAGCGGTGCCTGCCACACACGCAGGTAGCGCTCGGGGTCGGCCGCGAATTTGCTGGTGAGGCAAAGGAAATAGTCTGGGTGGAAGACCGAGTCGGCATCGCACGTGGTGATCACGATGTGCCGCACCTTGTAGCCCCTGTCGTCGACCAGGCGTTTGCGCGCCCAGCGGGCGGCCCAACTCTGGTTAGGGGCCTTGCCGGCCTTCTCGCCGGGCAGGCCGTCGGGGTGGATGGTGTAGTAGACGGCCAGCCGGCCGGCGAACTCGCGCTGCAAGGCTTCGGCCTTGGCGGCGGCACCCTCCTCGCGCCCCTCCATGGCCAGCACGGCCCAGATGCGTGGCGCCATCTCGTGCTGGGCGGCCAGGCTCTCCAGCGTCAGGCGCAGCTTGGCGATGGGCTCCTGGTAATTGGGGATGATGACCAGGTGGTGGATCCGTTCCCAGGGCAGCACGCGCTTGCCCGCTGCCCGCTCGGCTTCGTAGCGGGCGCGCCAGTCGATGCGCGGGTGCACGTGGATGCGCAGGCAGCCGACGCCCCCATAGACGAGCATGCTCAGGCCCCGGCAGAACCAGTAGACCTGGAAGGCCAGCGCGATGACGATGGGGATCACCGGCGCGGGCCGCGCCACGAGCAAGGGGAGCAGGATGACCCCCCAAGTGATGAGGCCCGGAACCATCTCCAGGAAGCGCTGCACCGCCGCCTCGTGCTGGCGGATGAACCCGTCGACCCCGCGCTCCCAGCGCCAGTAGATGGTGCCGACGCGCGCGGCGATGTGGGGTGCCCGGCCGTTCTCCGTCACCGGTGCCATCGCTGGGCCCTCGGTGGCCAGGAGCTTGCGGCCTACACGCTGCACATAGTCGGCGATCCTGGGTTCGGTTGCTGGCATATCGGCAATCCTGCTGAATCTTCCGTCCGCGTGTCGGTTCCACCTGGCGGCGCCGGAGTGGCGTGGCGGCGGCACACAGTCAGTACAGTGCAGAATACCCAGTCATTCTACCGCGGAAAGAGGGGTTCTGCAAACGGGGCTGTCGCCTCGCGACGGCAGGCCCAGGCGTTCTGCCCTGCAGAGGGTTCGAGCAACCCCGAGGCATTCAGCGTGACGGGTGGCCGCCTGGCCATTGCCCTGATTCTGCGGTTCCCCGCCACTCTGGGTGGCACGGCGGCGGCGCCGCTCCCCTGCCAGGGCGGCACAGCTCCTGGTGGGGCCCCCGGGTGCGACGGCGCCCGGCCTGGCGCAGCGCCAGCGTTGCGGCGAGGGCGGCACCGGCCAGTGCCAATGCTGAGTAGACGGCCTGGTCGAAGCTCAGCCCGGCAAGGAGGGGCTGCCGCTGTTCGACATGCCCGCAGAGCAGGGCCAGGCTCACCCCCACGACGATGGCGTAGCCAGCGGTGCGTCCGCGGTCGCCCGGGCGCAGGCGGGCCATGATGGCCCAGGCGGCCAGGCTCGCCAGGGCCGCCAGGTACTGCACAGGGAAGCGCGGCAACTCGGTGCCGTACAGGTCGCGCAGGCGCGGGGCCCACCAGGTGCCGGGGGCCAGCGGGGCGCCCGCCGACACTCCGTGCGCTGCCGCTCCCAGCCAGCCCAGAGCCTGGCCCAGCGCCAGCCCGGGGACCACGGCGCCCAGGAGCTGCCAGTAGGAGCGGCGCCGCACGAGCGCCAGCAGGGCGAGCCCCAGCGCGCCCCCGGCAAGGGCCGCCGCAAAAGAGAGCCCTTCGCCCCAGGGCGCCCCCTGCCAGAGGGGGATGCCCAGGCCCGCGGCGTAGGCGGCCCGGCCGGCCAGCATGCCCGGCAGCAGCGCCCATGCCAACGCCTCGAGCACCTCCGCAGGGCTCCAGCCGCGCCGGTTGCCCTCCACCGCCAACCCTGCTACCGCGATGAGCAGGCCCAGGTCGAGGAGCAGCGTGTAGGTGTAGAAGGGCTGGCTGCCAACCCGCCAGGCTACCAGGGGGATCAATGCTGCAGCCCCTCGACGATGCGTGCGTACTTTTCGGCCAGGTCCTGCGCCTGCGGCGCCGAGTCGGACTCGGCAAAGATGCGGAAATAGGGCTCGTCGGGGTCGGGCAGGACGAGCACCCAATCCTTGCGGCCTATCTCGATCTTGGTGCCGTCGACCTGCGCGCTGCGCGGCGGCTTGAACTGCTGGTTCAGCAGGCGCATGACGGTGCCCTTGAACTCCCAGGGGCAGGAGACACGCCGCTCGGCCACGTAGTAGGGGGGCAGCTCGGCGATGACCTGCGAGAGCGATACGCCCTGGGTGACCAGGAACTCGAGCAGCTTGGCCAGAGCGAACATGCCGTCGGCGCCGGGGTGCAACTGCGGGAAGACCAGGTTGCCCGAGCCATCGGCGGCCATGATCACGTCGCCCCTGGCGGCGGTGGCCATGACATCCTGCAGGTCGACCCGCGTGCGCTCCACTGCGCCTCCGTAACGGGCGGCGATCTCCTCGAGGATGGTGGGCATGTTCACCGGCACGGCGATGGTGCCACCGCCATAGGCGCGGAACGCCAGGCTGGCGATGGCGGCCAGGGCAGTGATGGGGGGCACAATCTGGCCCCGATCGTCGACCAGGAACAGCTTCTCGCCGCCCACGTCGAGGCGCGCAGCCAGGCGGGCCTGCACCGCCTGCGAGATGAGCGCCAACTGGCGCAGGGAGCGGTCAAACTCGTCCTGGGGGATCGACATGCGCGTCTGGTCGACCGTGGCGTTGAGGGCAACCACCTGGCAGCCCAGGGAGTTGAGGATGGGGGGCAGCACCTGGGCCGTCGTCGCGTTGGCATAGTCGACCACGATGGGCACCCGCGCGGCGCGGATCGCCTCCACATTCAGGGCCGCCATAAAGTCCTGGGTGTAGCGCTCGACCACTCCGGGGGCATAGTCGATGTTGCCGATCTCGTCGAGGTAGACGCGGCGAAAGTCCTCGCGGAAGAAGACACGCTCGATGTCGCGCTCCACCGACTTGCTGAGGGTGAGCCCGCGTGAGTCGATGAAGCGGATATCGACGACGCGGTTGTCGTGGGGCGAGAGGCGCACATGGATGCCCCCTGCCGCCTCGGACACGCGGGTATAGTAGCGGGCCACCGGGATGGGCACCTCGCGCAGGTCCAGCGCATTGACGCCGGCCGAGGGCAGGCCCGAGATGATGCCGCGCTTGATCATCCGCGAGCTGCGGTGCGGGTCGCGGTTGATGGTCACGGCCGATCCCTTGGGCAGGCTGGCCCCGAAGGCGGCGCCGAGCTTGGCTGCGAATTCGGGGGTCAGGTCGACGTTCACCTGCCCGGTGACGCCGAAGCGGCCAAAGAGCACGCGCCGGCCCTGCGAACCCCAGATGAGGCTGGTCTTCACCGTTGCGCCGGCTTCGATCTCCTTTTCGGGCCAGATCTTGACATTGGGATGGATCACGGCGCCGGCGCCGACGATGGAGCCATCACCGATGACGGCGCCCTCAAAGACGACGGTCTTGCTCTTCAGGCTGCACTGGCGGCCGATGACCGCGCCACGCAGCTCGACCCCCTCGCCGATGTACGAGTTGCGCCAGACGATGCTGCGGTCGATGTGGGCGCGGTTGTCGACTACCGAGTAGTCGCGGATGGCGGTTGGGCCGTGCATCACCACGCCACCCTTGACCTTGACCCCATAGCCCAGGTAGATGGGGCCAAAGAGCTGAGCATCGGGCGCGATCTCTACCTCGTCCTGACACCAGATGCCACCGCCGATGTGCTTGCCCATCGGCTCCAGATGCACGCGGCCCTCCAGAAAGTCGGCCGAAGCGCGCATGTACTCCTGCAGGTTGCCGATGTCGCACCAGTAACCGCTGGCCACATAGCCGAACATCGGGTCGCCCCGTTCGAGGAGGATGGGGAAGAGGTCCTTGGAGAAGTCAAAGGGCACGCCCGGCTCGAAATAGTCGAGGATCTTGGGCTCGAGGACGTAGATGCCGGTGTTGACGGTATCGGAGATGACCTCGCCCCAACTGGGTTTCTCGAGGAACTGCTGCACCCGCCCCTCGCTGTTGAGGACGACGACGCCATACTCCAGCGGGTTGGGCACGCGGTAGAGGGTCAAAGTCGCCAGGGCCTGGCGGGCCTTGTGCTGGGCGATGATCTCGCTCAGATCGAAATCAGTGAGCGCATCGCCGCTGATGACCAGAAAGGTATCGTCGAGGAATTCCTGGGCGTTCTTGACGCTACCCGCCGTGCCCAACGGGGTTTCTTCGATCGAGTACTGGATATTCATGCCGATGTTGTGGCCATCGCCAAAGTCGGCCTGGATCACATCGGCCATGTATTGCAGCGTCACCACCACGTCGGTGATGTTGTGTCGCTTGAGCAGGTCGAGGATGTGGGCCATGACCGGCTTGTTCACGATCGGCACCATAGGCTTGGGCCGATTGATGGTCAAGGGGCGCAAGCGCGAGCCCGCACCGCCAGCCATGACAACAGCTTTCATTCCCGGGGCTCCTTTCCCATGAGCGATCAGGAATCCATGGTCAGCGAACCGCAGGGCCGTTCGCCGAAGGCTGTTCCCTCCGATGATACCACAAACGGGGGGCCAAGTAAACCGTTTTGGCCAGTGGATTTCGGCCTATATCTTGCTAGCAACCTGCCGAAGGGTGCACGCTGGCCCGCCAGCGCCTGGGTCGCAGCCGTCCGCCGGGTGGGCGGGCAGGCTCCGGGGCACACCCCTGGGGCGCTGCAGCCCTGCGCGGCGCGGAGGGTACGCTTGAAGAGCACATGGCTGGAGTGGCTGAAGCGCCGTTGGCCGCTCGTGTTGGTCGTCGTGGGCTTTATCATCCTGATCATCCTGAGCCGCAATGATCTGGAACGGCTTGCTGCGGCTCTGGCCCGTGGCGACCCGCTCTGGATCGGCGCTGCGGTAGCGGCGCAGACGGCCTACTACTACCTGTACGCGGCCCAGTACAAGTATGCTTTCGCGACCGTCGAGGTGGCGAGCCAGGTCAACGAGCTGATCCCCGTCATGTTCGCCTCGATCTTTGTGCGCACGCTGGTGCCTTCGGGGGGCGCCAGCGGCGCCGTGGTCTTTGTCGACGATGCTGCCCGGCGCGGCCAATCGCCCGCTCTGGCCACGGAGGGGACTCTGCTGGTGCTGGCCCTCGACCTCAGCACCATGGTCCCGCTCATCCTGTACAGCCTGGTCTATCTGGTCGCGAGCGGCACCCTGCGCATCTACCAGGTGATCGGCAGCGTCTTCTTCATCATGTTCATTGCGGCCCTGATCACGGCGCTCTTTACGGGGCGTTGGGCGCCGGGCCTGTTGGAGCGGGCGCTGACGATGCTGCGCGTCGGGGCCAACCACCTGGCGCACAGCCTCGGCCGTGAGGAGGTGCTCCCGCCCGACTGGCCCCGCAGGACCGCTGAGGACTTGAGGCGCGCCGCCAACGACATCTTTTCCCACCGGCAATCGCTGCTCCGCACGGCAGGGGTCGCCACTGCTGCCCAGTTGACCAACCTGGTGACGGTGACCTTTGTCGGCCTGGCCTACGGGCAGCGCCTGGGCATCTCCACGACCATCGCCGCCTTTTCGATGGATGCCGTGTTCTCGGTAGTTGCCATCGTCCCCAACGGCCTGATCGTGGCCGAGGCCGTCATGACGGAGGTGTTCTCGTCGCTGGGGCTTCCCTTCGAAGTGGCCCTGGTCATCACGCTGGTGTACCGCGGCCTCAGCGTCTGGCTGCCACTGCTCGTCGGCTTTCTGTTCCTCAGGCAGGTGCGCGCGCTGGGGGGCAGGGGGCGCTGAGCCGCATGGCTCCTCTCGCCTGCGAGCGGCCAGACGAGGGGGGGCGCCGGGCCGCAGGGGAGCTCAGGCCAGCGAGCCGGGGCTTGCTGCGTGTGGGCAGCTCCGGCTCGCTGGGTCCGTGGATGGCTGAGTGGCAGCCGCAGCAGCGGCATGGCGGCCCCGTGCGGCCACGTGAGCGCTGCCCGGCGAGCGGCTCGTCGGTTAGCGCACGGCGACTGCGCCCCCCAGGCTCTCGCCCTTGAGCTCAGGCCGGTAGTAGGCGTAGGCCTGGGAGGCCACGGCCTGGGCCCGCACGGGGTAGAGGGCACGCGCCTGGAAGGCGATCTGCACCTCGTCGCCCGGGGCCATGTCCTCGATGTAGAACACGACCTTGCGGCCGGCAACGTCGAAGCGCTTGATCCGGGCATCCTTCTTGACCGCGGCTTCGACGGTCGCCGTCTCGGGCGCAAAGCCGGTGGGCACGGCCACGTCGACCACCACCATGCCGGCCTTCATCGGCTGGGGCGGGGTGAAGCGTACGGTCGCTCTGATATCGAGCAGGTCGTTCACCGCCACCTGCTCGGCCCCGTAGTGGACGTCGATCTGGAATGCCGGCTTCTGGGGCTCGGGCTGGGGCAGGTTGAAGCGGCGCACCGCCTGCAGCACCACCTGGCCCTTGCCCTTCACCTCCACCGTCACCCGCTGGCCCACCGGCAGGTCCACGAGTTGCAGGACGTCGGCGTTGTCGGGGCTCACCCGCAGCTCTTTCTGGCCGTCGTTCGTGCGCACGAGGATGGTGGCGTCGACGTCGCTCTTGGCGTCGGCAGCAAAGGCGGTCAGCGCCTGCAGGCCGACGACGGTGTCTTGGGTGGAGGCGTAGCCACCGTAGGCGTTGCGCTGCCCCACCAGCCAGCGGGCCGCACGCGAGGCGTTCACGCGGTCGCCATGGGCGAGCAGGGCCAGCAGCGCGTAGCCGGTGGTCTCGACCGCTGCGCTCTGGTTCGGCCGCAGTGGCAGGTCCGGCATGGGCTCGGGGCCGTTGGGTTTGGACGCGGGCTGGAGGTCGCCCCAGTACAGCCCGCCATCGGCCTCGTGGGCTGCCTTCAGCAGGCGGTCGTAGGCCTCGGCAGCCTTGGGGCTCTTGGCCAGCTCCAGGGCGTAGGTGCCCAGGGCCAGGGTGTAGGCGTCCTCGGCCTTGGGGAGCGCCGTCTCCAGGTAGCGCACGGCGCGGCTGGAGGCCTCGGCCTCGCCGGCCTCTTGCAGCGCCACAGCGACGAAGGCGGTCAGCGCCGTCTTGCCCTTCAGGCCGCCCAGCATCTCCTCGTGGTGCACGAACCCCACCGGGTCAAAGGAGCCGTCGGCGTTCTGATGCTTGACAACCCACTCTTGGGCCGAGGCGAGCACCGAGTCATCGATGTAGATCAGGCCTTGGGCCTGGGCGAAAGTCTTGAGCACAAAGGCGGTCAGCCACAGACTGCCCTCCGGGTCCTGATCGCCAAAGGCCGAGAAGGAGCCATCGGAGCGCCGGTAGATCAGCTCGCGCTGGTAGCCGGTGATCATCATGCTCTCGGCCTTGGCCATGACCTCCGGCTTCATCTGGTTCGTCGTCTGCAGGTAGCGGGCCACGAACACGTTGGGCGCGAAGAGGATCATGTTCTGCTCGCCGCAGCCAAAGGGCATGCGGATGAGCCCCTCCAGCCCCTCGATGGCCTGGGTCAGGTAGCTCCCGGTGATGCCCAGGTAGGCGCGCGAGGAGCCTGCAATTGCCTCACGCGGCACTGAAGTATCGATCTCCTTCGCTGAGCCCGCCGAGAGGACCAGGTTCTCGACCTGCTCGCGGGCCACGCCCTCGGGCTCGACGATCAGGTCCTTGACTACCGCATCGGCCGTCTCTGTGGAGCGGGCGGTCACCTTGACCTGGCGGGTGCCCAGGTCGTTGGGGCGGATGGTGAACTCCGCGCCGCCCAGGTCGTTGGCGCCCACGGTCACCATCTGGCTTGGCTGGCTGAGGAGGTCGAACCAGCCGGCACGCTCGATCTCGACGGTGTACTGCTGCGGCCTGTCGGTATAGTTGTAGAGCGCCACCTTGACGGGGAACTCTTCGCCACGGATGCAACTGTAGGGCAGGTCGATGGAGAGGAAGAACGGCTGCAGCACTTTGAGCTGGGCCTCGGCCACCCCCAGCCCCTTCTCCTTCGAGAGGGCCACGGCGCGCAGCATCCAGGTGGTGATGCTGTCGGGTGCGGTCACCTGCTGGGTGGCCTTGCCCGAGGCATCGGTGGTCAGGTCGAGCCAGAGCCACGTCTCGGGGAAGAACTGGCGCACGCGCTGTACTTCGGCCAGCCCGGCGCTGGCCGGGGCGGGCACGGCGGCGGAGATGGCCGCTTTGCTGGCGTCGAGCGCCTGTGGCGCTGCCTCGAGCACGATGCCGGGGGCGACGATGCCGCCCATCCCCCTCTGTATGGGCAGGGCATACTCCTTGCCCGAGGGCACCCGCTGATTCGAGAGCACCACCAGCCCTGCGTCGCGGAAGACGTCGCCCGCGCCCCAGGTGGTGACCTTGTCGAGCAGCGTCGCCTCGTGGATCTCGACCTGCGGTTTCTGGTAGAGGCGCTCCAGTTCGTCGAACACCTGTTGCAGGTTGAGCCGGTTCTCGGCGAGGATGAACACCGAGCGGTCGACCGCCGCCAGGCCTACCCGCGCCGGCCCCTCGGTCTTGACGCTCACATCGACCGGGTCGCCCGGCTGCACCTCAGCCTGGCTGAAGGAGGCCTGCACCTCCTGCGGATAATCCGCCTCCACCGAGAAGGGCAGGTAGTCGGCCGCCACTTCGGAGGTGGGCAGGATTTGGTAGACGAGCAGGCGCGCGCTGGGCGCCATCTGTGGCGAGATGGTGAAGGAGATATCCGGCGAGCGGGAATAGTCGGAGAAGACGACTCTCCCCCTGGCCACTACCTCGTAGTAAAAGTTGGCTGCCTGTTTGGTGGCCGAGATGTGGAAGCGGCCCGTGTCGCCCACCTTGAGCATGCCCGGTGAGGTCTGCTCGACGTTAATGAACGAGCCCGTCGGCGAGTAGCCTGCCTTCATGGTGAGGGTGGTGTAGGCGTCGCCCGTGTGGGCGCTCAGAGTGAGCATGATCGCATCGGCGGGCGGCGTGAGCTTGAGCAATGCCTTGCCGCCCTTGACCGTCACCTGGCGCGCCTCGGGCTTGTTCTGAAAGTTGCCGGTCGTATAGTTCACGTCGACCGCCACCGTGGCGTCGGCCGGCTTCTTGTCGGGCGTCTCGGCCACGAGCAGGATGGAGAGCGGCAGCCCCGGCTTGAAGGCCACACTCTCGGGGATGGCCGAGAGGACGAGGGGCGCCTGGGCCACGGTGACCAACTGGGTGGTCTTTTCCTCATAGCCGGTGGATTTCTCGCGCACCGTCACCTCGAGCTGCACGTTGCCCATCCCTTTCGCGCCCGGCACGCCGGCCACGTAGCCGGCCGCGGGCAGCGAGAAATCGACCTGGCCGTCCAATTCGCGGGTGACGCGGGCGAACTCTTGCCAGGTGCCCACGTAGCGGGTGGCCACGATCTCGGCCTCGCCTTGGACCGGCTTGCCGTAGGAGTACTCGGCGGCGATGGTGCCTTTGATGGGGTCTGAGGCGAGCACCCATTCCCTGGCCAGGTTGACCTTGACCTCGTACTTGGGCAGGACGTAACGCTCCACGCGCACGTCGAGCTGCGCCTGGCGCTTGCCGGCCTGGGCCGTCGCCTTCCATACGCCCAGGTTGGGCTCACTGGAGAGGGGCAGGTCGACGCCGGCCATGCCATAGTCGTCGGTCTTGACCTCTTTTTTGAAGACCTTCAGGCCCTTGGCGTCGGCCACTTCGAGCGTGACGGCAGCGGCCAGCGGCTTGAGCTGCGCGTCGAGGGTGAGGATGCGGAAATGGACGGTCTGGCCGGGCTTGTAGATCGGCTTGTCGCTTTCGAGAAAGACGAGGGTGCCTTCCTCCACGCGCACGCTGCTCTTGTCCTGGAAGCCCCGGCCCGAGAGATCGAGTTCATAGTCGCCTTCGGGCAGCGCCGGCAGCGTCAGGGTCAACTCGCCCCGCCCCTGCACGCGCCCGTCGGCCTGGGCCACGGTCTCGCTGCCTTTGCGCAGGCTCAGGCGCACGGTCGCATTCGCCGGCTGCTGGCCGTGGAAGAGGGAAACGGAGATCGTGTGCGTTTGGCCGCTCTGCAACACGCGCGGCGCCACCGCCAGGTAGCCGTCGACGGGGTCGTCAGCGGCCAGGGCGACTGCGGTCGCTTGCGGCCGCGAGGTGGGCGTGGGGGGCAGCGGCCCCGCACAGGATATGCCGAAGCTGAGGATGAGAGCCAGGGCAACTGCTGCGCGCCGGGCCCTGTGCGCCTTTGCGTCCATCGTGCACCTCCATACAGGCTGCGATCAGCGGCATCCCATTCACTCTATAGACGCCGACGCTCTGGGTAGAGTTCCCACGCCACGACGCTCACATTCCCCGGCCCACCCCTGACACTGCTCCGGGCTCCACCGTGGCCAGGCTATCGACCATCGCCGCCACAGCACCTGCGGCGAGGAAGGCGCGGGCGTCGGCAGCGCGGTGGATGCCTCCGCGGGCGACGATGGGGAGCGGCACGGTCTGTGACACCTGCTGCACGGCCAGGAGGTAGAGGGGATGGAGGAGCGGCCCATGTACGCGCACCGGCTGCAGCTCGCCGCCCGGGGCGGCCAGGCCCTGCGCCGGCGCCGCCACCACCAGGGCATCGGCGCCGGCCTCGCGGGCCAGGGCGGCGTAGGGGGCGGCCTCGAAAAGGGGTACCTGGGCCAGGAGGGGGAGGTCCACGGCACCGCGCACGGCCGCGAGCGAATCCTCGGCCAGGGCGGGGTCGCCGGGCAGGAGGTCCAGGAGGAGCGCGCGCACGCCTTCCCCGGCCAGGCGCTCCGCCGCCCGCGCCGCGCCCCGCGGCTCGGCCGCCGCCACGCTGCCGATGACGGGCAGGTCGCCGGCCTGGCGCAGCAACTGGCGCAGGCCGCCGAGCGACAGCGCCCCCGGCCCCTCCTCGACGAGCACCCCACCCGGCCGCTCGACGACGCTGCGCCGCTCGCGCCGCCCACCGCCCAACTCCGGCGCCACCACCGCGCCCAGCACGCCACGGTCGAGCAGCGCCAGCAGCTCGGCGGTGCAGTGCGCCACGAGCAGGGGATGGGCAAGGGATAGGCCCGTCTTGTGGTAGGGCGCCAGTTCGATGCCCATTTCTGCCAATCCTCCCGGCGCGGCACCGGGGGCATGCGCGCACCCTCTCCACGCTCCTCGTGCCCCACACGCCAGCCTGTGCCGCCTGCCCTGCAGACAATATACCCTCAGCATATGCGCAATGTGCGCGGTCTGTCAAGCACGGTGCGCGCCAGAGCAGGGCATTTTCCAAGTCCCGCTTATGTCACTTTTCGCAGGCCCGCATCCGCCACGTTGCAGGGCCCGCAGAATCTGCTGCCGAGAAACTTCGGCCATCACCGGACCAGGGACCGGGCTACACGCTCCGCCGTTCACCCGGTGCGGAACCCCCACCCAGGGGCTGGGCCGGGAGCGGGCGGAGCTCAACACCCGGCTGCCACCCCTGGCCGCAAGTCTCTTCACCTCGTACAGGGCTGCGGGAGGCCCGGGGTGCTGTGGATGACGTTCGCGGCGCACGCCCGGAGCTGAAAGTGACTGTGCTCGTGAGGGGCATGTTGCACGACGCTCCGGGCTGAGAATGGCGCTACTTGGCACAGGGTTCCGGGAACCGTGGGGCACTCAGGGTGACCTAGGCGGAACCTTGACTCCGAGGGCCGCCCGCCTTGCGCCTGTGCAGTTTCCGCACTATAATGACAATCCATACCCTGGGGCCACACCCTAGCACCGAAAGGAGCACAGCATGGCCGCAGACTATTCGATCGTGAGAGACAAGGCATCGGGCGCGTTCCTGGGCTTCTGGCTCCGCGATCCCGACGATGCTCATCCGATGATGTTGGCCGCGCTGCTGATGAAGCACGACCAGGGGGCAGTGCTGGTAGAGGATGCATTCGAAGGGAGGTACGACGTGATGCCGAACACCGTCGATCGTGCCGGGGGCTGCTTTGTCCTGTTCAGGTCGGCAGGCGCAGGGGACGGGGGCAGGGCGCCTGCGTCAGGGAAGAAGTGGTGGCAGTTCTGGAGGTAGCGCTCTGGCACTCTCGGCGCTGGGCAGAGTGAGGACACTCGGCATGGCCAAGAAGGTCGTCATCATCGGCGCGGGCATCGCCGGGCTCTCGGCGGGCTGTTATGCCTGCATGAATGGGTACGACGTGGAGATTCACGAGGCGCACAGCCAGCCCGGGGGGTTGTGCACGTCGTGGAGGCGCGGCGACTCTGTGATCGATGGCTGGATCCACTGGCTCACCCACTCCCGCCCAGGGACCGGCTACTACCGTGTATGGGAGGAGCTGGGCGCCGTGCAGGGCCGCAAGATCTTCGATCGCGACGTCCTCTCGATCGTGGTCGCGCGCGACGGCCGGACGCTGCACTTTTGCATCGACATCGACCGGCTTGAGCAGCACTTAAGGATATGGAATTGACCATGGTGCGGATCGGTGGTATTCTCCTCGCGTGCGATCCCCCCATCGCGCCCAGCAGTGGTGTGCAGTTGTGATCCGGAAAGTGGCGATTGAGGATTGCTTCTGAAAGACCCTGTAGTGTCTGGCGAAACGGCGCCGCATCTGCCAGCCGACAGCGCTGAGCAGGAAAGGGCAGCGCATCTGCGGCGGCGTGCCAGGTATACCATCGGCTTGCTCACCCACGGTGCTGGGGACCCCAACAGCCAGGCGGTGTGGGAAGGCGTGCAGAGCGTGGCCCGCGAGTATGGGGCTAACGTCATCTGCTTCCCCGGCAAACCTCTCCGCTCCCCCCACGGATTCGAAGCTCAAGCCAACGTCATCTACGACCTGGCGGGGCCGGAGAATGTCGACGGCCTGATCATCTGGTCGGGCGCGCTCTGCCACCAGGTCGACGTGCCGGTGATCACCGAGTTCTGCCGGCGCTACCTGCCCTTGCCCATGGTCACCGTCGGGCATCCGCTCGTGGAAGGCATCCCCGGCGTGGTGTTGGACAACTACCAGGGCATGCGCGACGTGGTCACCCACCTGGTCGAGTCGCACAACCTGGCGCGCATCGCCTTCATTCGGGGCCCCCAGCTCCAGCCGGAGGCTGAGCAGCGTTACCGGGCCTACCTCGACGTGCTGGCCGCCCACAATATCCCTGTCGATCCGGCCCTGGTGGTGCAGGGGAACTTTAAGGAGAGCGGGGGCACCGAGGCGGTGCGCGTGCTGGTCGATGAGCGCCGGGTGCAGTTCGACGCTCTGGTGGCGGCTGCCGACAACATGGCCCTTGGCGCCATGCGCGCGCTGCAGCAGCGGGGCATCCGTGTGCCTGCCGATGTAGCGGTTGCCGGGTTCAACGATGAGGTGCCAAGCCGATTCGTCACCCCGCCGCTGACCACGACCCCATTCCGTAGCCACGAGATGGCGCGCCGGGCCGCAGAGATGCTGCTGGCGCTTCTGAGGGGCGAAGCGGTGCCCGAGCGCGTGCTCCTTTCGACCCGCCTCCTCATCCGCCAGTCGTGTGGCTGCCCCGACCCGCTGGTCAGTGAGGCAGCCGAGGTGCCCCTGCGCACCATCGACCGGCCGCTGGCAGCAGCCCTGGACGTGCGGCGCCGGTCGATCCTGGCCAGCATGGCGGAGTGTTGGGAGCTGCCCCTGGAGAGCGTGCCGGCCGCCCAGTTGGAGAAGCTCCTCGATGCCTTTGTCGAGGAGATGACGGGCCGGCATGCGGGGGCCTTCCTCCTGGCGCTGGGAGACGTGATGCACGAGACCGTCGACGCCGGCGGCGACATCTCGCGCTGGCACAGCGCCATCTCTGCGCTGCGCCGCTCCACTCTGCCCTATCTGCGCGACCGGTCGGCCTGGCTGCGGGCGGAGGCTTTGTGGGAGCAGGCGCGCGTCGTGATCGGCGAGACGGGGCAGCGGGCCCAGGCCTATCAGGCGCTCCAGGCTCAGGAGGAGGCGCGCACCCTGGCCAGCATCGGGCAGGCGCTGGGCAATGTCGTCAGCCTGGAGGACCTGGAGCAATCCATCGCTCAGGCGCTGCCCCGGCTGGGCGTGCGGCGCGCTCACCTCTCGCTGTACCAGGGGCCTGCTCCGGCTGGGGCGGGCGCGCGGCTGGTGATGGCCTGCGACGAGGGCGGGCTGCTGCCCCTGGAGCCGGGCGGCCGCCCCTTCGCCCCGCGCCAACTGACTCCGCTCGGCCTGCCGGCCGATCGCCGTTGCGATCTGGTGGTGGAGCCGCTCTTCTATCGCGATGGCCAGCTCGGTTTCGCAGTCTTCGAGGCCGACCCTCACTTGGAAGAGGCCTGCGCCATCCTGGCCGAGCAGATCTCGGGGGCCATCAAGCGCTCGCAGCTCTACCGGCAGGCGGAACAGGCGCGGCAGGTGGCGGAGGAAGGACGGCGCCTGGCTGAAGAAGCCAACCTGCTGAAGAGCCGCTTCCTTTCCACCGTGAGCCACGAATTGCGCACGCCGCTGAGCCTGATCGTTGGCACGATTGAGATGTTGCTGTCGGGGCAGGGGCAGAGGGCCGACCTGCCCGCCGCCTGCCAGCGCGACTTGGAGAGCATCCGCACGAGCGCGCAGCACCTGGCCCACCTGATCGGCGATGTGCTGGATCTCGCCAGCAGCCAGGCCGGGGAGCTCCGCCTGACCTGTGAGCCGCTGCGCCTGGATGAAGTGTTGGGCCAGGTCACCACACTCGGCGAGGCTCTGGCCCGGGAAAAGGGCCTGGCGTGGCAGAGCGATATCCCGGCCGACCTGCCCCTGGTGTGGGCCGACCGCACGCGGCTCCAGCAGGTGGTGCTCAACCTGATCGGCAATGCCGTCAAGTTCACAGAGCAGGGCTACGTTCGCCTGTGGGCCGAGAGGGGCAAACAGCAGGTCGTCATCGCCGTCACCGACAGCGGCATGGGGATTCCGGCGGCCGAGCAAGAGTTCATCTTCGACGAGTTCCGCCAGTCGGAGCGGGCTGCCCAGCGGGGGTGCGGTGGTATGGGCCTGGGCCTGGCCATCAGCCGCCGGCTGGTCGAGCTTCACGGAGGCAAGATCGGCGTCCTCTCGACCGGCGCCGAGGGCGCTGGCTCCACCTTCTACTTCACCCTGCCTACCATGGAGGCCGATGCGGCCACCGTGCCCACTCAGGACCGCACGGCGACGGTGTTGGTGCTCGGCGAGCACGCCGGCGCCGGCGACCGGCTGGCCAAGGACCTGGTTGCGCGCGGCTTCCGAGTGGAGACGGCAACGCTGGAGGGCCACCCCAACTGGCTCGCGCAGATCGTCGCCGCTCCACCTGGCGCCATTGTGCTCGATTTCGACCCCGCCACCGGGCGCGGTTGGGAGCTGATGGAGTTGCTGCGCCGCAACCCGGCCACCCAGGATATCCCCGTGGTGTTCTACACCCTCTCGGGTGAGAGGAACCAGGGAGCAGCGTTGGCGGTCGACTTTTTGTCCAAGCCTGTGGCCACGGGCGAGCTGGCGCGGGCCCTGGCGCGCCAGGGCCTGGGCGCCGCCGGCGAAAGCGGCATCTGCACCATCCTGGTGGTCGATGATGAGCCAGGGATCCTCGATCTGCACGCCCGCCTGCTGCAGGACCTGGTGCCCGCCTGCCGCATCCTCAAGGCGCACGATGGCCACCAGGCGCTGGAGCTGATGGCGCGCCAGCGGCCCGACCTGGTGTTGCTGGATCTCATCATGCCGGTGCTCGATGGGTTCGCTGTGCTCGAGGCCATGCGTGAGCGCGAGGCGATGCGCAACATCCCGGTGATCGTGCTCACGGCCCGCATCCTGACGAGCCACGACATGGCACGGCTGCAGAAGGGGGTGGCGGCTGTGCTGAGCAAGGGCCTTTTCACCGGTGCGGAGGTGCTGGCCCAGGTGGCCGATGCGCTCAGCCGGAACCGGCGCCTGGGCAGCGAGGCGCAGCGCGTCGTGCGCCAGGCGATGGCGTACATTCACGAGCACTATACCGAGCCTTTTTCGCGCGAGAAGCTGGCCCAGGCCATCGGCCTGAGCGACCGCTATCTGACGCGGTGCTTCCACGCCGAGACGGGCATTGCCCCCATCGAGTACGTCAACCGTTACCGCATCAGCCAGGCCCGGGCTCTTCTCGAACGCGGCGATATGAGCGTCACCGAGGTGGCATTGGCCGTTGGCTTTTCGGACCCCAGCTACTTTGCGCGGGTTTTCCGCGCCCAGGTCGGCGTGGCACCGCGCGCCTACCAGCGAGGGGAGCGCAACGAGCCGGAGCCGGGTAACCTGCGCGGAAGGCTCTCCTGACGGGGCTGTAACGTCGCCTCGCCAGCAGGGGCCGCGCCCCGAGCTGCTTCCAATTCTCCGCATTCTCTCTCCATTTCTGCGAGACGAGAGGGGCAGACCTGTAGTTAAATGTAGGGGAACGCGTATCATCTGCTGCCGGCGCCCCCGAGCATGCGATGCTCCTGGGCCGGGCGGAACGGAAAGGAGGGAGAGCGAGCGGCGAATCGGGGCGTCAGATGGCGATCGGTATGCGAGATGTTCCCACTACGAACTGGGAGAGGAGAGAGAACCTGTGAAACGCAACCTGTCCTTCGTGATTGTGGCCATGCTGCTGGCCTCCTTCGTCCTGGGTGCCTGCAGCCCGGCGGCGACACCTGCGCCCGCTGCAACCCAGGCCCCTGCGGCGACGAAGGCCCCCACTACGGCGCCCGCTGCAACCCAGGCGCCGGCCACCGCGGCGCCCAAGTCGAGCGCCAAGCCACTCCTGGTGGTCATCAACAAGAGCGCGGATCAGCAGTACTTTATCGACCTGCAGACTTCGTTCGAAAAGACGGCAACTGCACTGGGCGCTGAGGTGAAAAAGTTCGATGCCAAGCTCGACCCGAACCTGGGCGTGAGCCTGGTCAACGATGCCATCTCCGCCGGCGCTAAGGGCATTGCCATCACCGTCCCCGATCAGACCATCGGCCCAGCCATCGCCAAAGCGTGCAAGGATGCCGGCGTGGTGCTCATCGCGACCGACGACAGCATCAAGGACGCGGATGGTAAGCCTGTGCCGTTCGTTGGCTTTGACGGCAAGGACATGGGCAAGAAGGTGGGCGAGTCGGCGGCCAAGCAGCTCGCCGATAGCGGCTGGCTCAAGGACTCCAGCAAGAAGGTCGGCGTCCTCTCGGTAGAGGTGCAGACGCTCTCCGTCTGCAACGACCGCACCGACAACGAGAAGGCTGCGGTCAAGGCCGCCGGCGTCCCCGATTCCCAGATCTTCCCGGTGCCCTACACCGGTGAGACCCTCTCGGCCCAGGATGCGGCGGGGCCCATCATCACCGCCCATCCCGACATCACCAACTGGGTGGTCTTTGGCTGCAACGATGAGGGCGTCTTGGGGACGCTGAATGCGCTCGCCACTGCGGGCGTCAAGCCGGAGAACGTCATCGGCGTGGGCCTCGGTTCCTATGAGGCCTGCAAGCCGTGGGCGGCCTCCAAGCCCACCGGGTTCAAGTCAGGCCTGTTCATCTCGGGCCTCGACGTCGGCAAGACGGCCGCTCAGGTGCTCTACGATGCCGTCGTCAACGGCAAGACGCCGCCGGCCAACTCGTATGCTCCCACGTCGATCGTCGATCCGTCGAACTATAAGAGTGTGATGGATCCCATCTCGCTCAGCAACTGCTCGAAGTAGGCCTTCGGCCGCTGTGAGGGGGGCGCGCGCCGCCGGCACGGCCCCCCTCGCAGCATCAGCCCTGCCTGTGGTCCTGGCGACTGGAGAGGGTGCCCGACCATGAGCATAATGACATCGGCCTCTGCGCCTCCCTCCAACCCGCGTGGAACGCTCGAGATCCGTCACGTCAGCAAGGCATTCCCCAACGTCCAGGCCCTCACCGACATCTCGCTCGACGTGCGGCCCGGCGAGATCCTCGCCTTCATGGGGGAGAACGGTGCGGGCAAGTCGACGCTGCTCAAGATCATCAACGGCGACTACCAGATGGACAGTGGGACGCTGACGCTCGACGGGCGCCCGCTCTTGTTCTCGAGCCCGAACGACGCACACCGGGTGGGGATCCGTGTGATCTATCAGGAGCCCGAGATCATCCCCGGCGTGGATGTGGCCGAGAATATCTGGGTGGGTGAGCTGCCCAAGCGGTTCGGCTTGATCGACCGGCGGCGCCTCAACGAGCAAGTGCGGCGCAGCCTGGCCGAGTATGGGTTCGAAGACATCCTGCCCATGCACCTCTTGGGCCACGAGCTGTCTTCGGCGCAGCGGCAGATTGTGGAGATCATGCGCGCCCTCAAGTCGGGGGTGCGGGTGTTGGCGCTCGACGAGCCCACCTCCTCGCTCACCGATGATGAGGTGGAGCGCCTTTTCACCCTCGTGCGGCGCCTGCGCGAGATGGGTGTGGCGATCATCTACGTCTCACACCGCATCAAGGAGATCCTCCAGTTGTGTGACCGCGTCGCCATCCTGCGCGACGGGCGCCTGATCGCCGTCAAACCCGCTGCGGAGCTGACGGAGGCCGAGATTGTGCGCCTCATGGTGGGGCGGGAGCTCTCCGACGTCTTTCAGCGGCGCCCGGCGGGAAGCGGCCGCGAGGTGCTGCGGGTGAGCGGTCTGAACAGCAACTGGCACCATGATGTGAGCTTTCACATCAACGCCGGCGAGGTGGTGGGCTTTGCGGGCCTGGTGGGGGCGGGGCGCACGGAGCTGGCCAAGGTGGTGTTTGGCGAGCTTCCGAAGGCCAGCGGCCGCATCCTGCTCGAAGGGCGCGAGGTGACCATTCGCCGGCCCGATGACGCCATCGCCAAGGGCATCGGCTTTGCCCCCGAAGACCGCAAACGCGAGGGCCTCATCCTCATCCGCAGCGTGCTCGAGAACTCGTCCCTGGCCATCCTGCCCCACCTGACCCGCTTCCACTTTGTGCGCAGGCACCTGGAGCGGGCCGTCGCGAGCGAGTTCGTGCACAAGCTCCGGGTGCGCACGCCCTCCCTGGAACAGGAGGTGGGCAAGCTCTCCGGCGGCAACCAACAGAAAGTGGTTCTGGCGCGGTGGCTGGCGGCCAAGCCCAAGGTCCTCATCCTCGACGAGCCCACGCGCGGCATCGATGTGGGCGCCAAAGCCGAGATCTATCGTCTCATCGATGACCTCGCCGGCCAGGGGTTGGGCATCATGTTCATCAGTTCCGAGCTGCCAGAGATCCTCGGCCTCTCGGATCGTATCTATGTCATGCAGAACGGACGGATCACCGGGGAGCTCTCGCGCGCCGAGGCTAGCGAAGAGGCAGTGCTCAAGCTGGCGATGGCGGATCAGTTGTCGGCGGCCGGGGCCGATGCGGCGAAAGGGTCTCAGGAGTGCACCACAGTATGAACAACAAAGCGACATCCCAGGCGGGGGCGACGGCCCCCCAGGGCCGCGGCGACGGCCTGCAGCGCCTGGTCAGGTTCATTGGAGCCGACAATCTTTCGCTCCTGTTTGCGCTCGTGGTCCTCATCCTCCTGGTCACGGTCGTGAGCGGGTGGTTCGGGCTGAGCGGGGGTGAAAAGTTCTTCTCCTGGCAGAACCTGATGAACAGCCTGGCCCAGGCCATTGTGATTGTTGGCCTCTTGGCGGTGGGCGAGACGGTGGTCATCGTCGCGGGCGCGTTGGATATCTCTGTCGGCTCGATCGCCTCGATCGGCTCGGTCGTGTCGGCCTCGGTGCTGGTCGGCGTCGGCACCGTGGGAGGGCTGCACATCCTGCCCACGAACAATGTGCTGGCGGCTGTGGTTGCCGGGATCGTCGCGGGCATGATCGCCGGGCTGATCAACGGCCTGATCATCACCCAACTGCGGGTGAACCCCACCATTGCCACGCTGGGCACCCTGGCCGCTTTCGCCGGTGTGGCCTTCCTGCTGGCGCCCGACGGCAAACCCATCGGCGTGGTCACGCAGACCGACTTTACCTGGCTGGCCCAAGGCCGCTTCCTGTCGGGGCTCGCCATCCCGCCCCTGGCCGGCTCCAAGTGGACGGGCATCCCGGTGCTTACGGTGGTCTTTGTGATCGTGACTCTCCTGGTCCACGTCATCATGAGCTTCACCGACCTGGGCCGCGCCATCTATGCCATCGGTGGCAACCCGACTGCCGCGCGCCTGGCCGGCATCAACCTGGCCCGCGTGCGCATCGTGATGTACGTGCTGTCGGGTGGCATCGCCGGGCTGGCAGGGGTACTGCTGGCGGCGCGGACCACCTCGGGCAACCCTGTGAACGGCACCGGGCTCGAGCTGCAGGCGATCACCGCCGTCTTCCTGGGCGGGGCCGCGACATCGGGGGGCAAAGGCACCATCTTTGGCACCTTCCTGGCCGTGATCCTGGTCGGCGTCCTGAACAACGGCATGAACCTGTTAGGGTTCAACACCTTCATTCAACGCGTCGCCCTTGGCATGCTGCTGGTGGCCGCGGTGGCCGTCTCCCAGTGGCGCCAGGCCCGTGCGGAGCGCGCCCGCACGCGGGTGGCGGCCAGAGGGTAGTGGGAGAGGAGCCCCATGAATTCGCGCGAACGAGTCAATGCGGCGCTGGCCCACCGCGAGGGCGACCGCATCCCGCTGGACCTGGGCGGCTGTGGCCAGACCGGGATGCACGCCACCACAGTCTATGCCCTGCGCCAGGCCCTCAAGCTCGACCCGCCCGGCACGCCGGTCAAGGTGATCGAGCCCTACCAGATGCTGGGCGAGATTGCCCCTGACCTTCAGGATCGGCTGGGCGTCGACGTGGTCGGCCTGGGCACCCTGCAGACCCTCTTTGGTTTCGAGAACGAGGGCTGGAAGCCCTGGACCTTCTGGGACGGCACCCCGCTCCTGGTGCCCGCCAAGTTCAACACCGAGCCCGACGAGAACGGCGATCTGCTGATGTACGTGGATGGCGACAGGTCGGCGCCGCCCTCCGCCAAGATGCCCCGAGGTGGCTTTTACTTCGACTCCCTCATCCGCCAGGAGCCGATCGACGAGGCCCGCCTCAACCCCGAGGACAACGCCTCGGACTATGGCCCCATCTCCGAGCGCAACCTGGCGCACCTGCGCGCCGCATCGGAGCGGCTCTACAGGGAGAGCGACCGGGCGTTGATGATGGTCATCGACGGCGCCGGCTTTGGCGATGTGGCTTTGGTGCCGGGGCCGTGGGTGAAACACCCCAAGGGCATCCGCGATGTCGCCGAGTGGTACATAAGCTGCGTCACGCGCCCCGAGTATGTGCTCGGGGTGTTCGAGCGCCAGTGTGAGGTCGTGCTGGCCAACCTCCCCCGCATCTACGAGGCGGTCGGCGACCGGGTGACGGTGGCCTGGATCAGCGGCACCGATTTCGGCTCGCAGAACGGCTGCCTCATCTCGCCGCGCGCCTTTCGCACGCTCTTCAAGCCCTTCTATGCGCGCATCAACGGGTGGATCCACACGCACACGCCCTGGAAGACCTTTATCCATACCTGCGGCTCCATCCAGCCACTGATCCCCGACATCATCGAGGCCGGGTTCGACATCCTGAACCCCGTGCAGACCTCGGCCGCGAACATGGACCCGGCCGACCTCAAGGCCCGCTTTGGCGACCAGGTCACCTTCTGGGGTGGCGGGGTGGATACGCAGCGCACGCTGCCCTTCGGCACGCCCGGCGAGGTGCGCGAGGAGGTGCGACGGCGACTGGAAATCCTGGGCAAGGGCGGTGGCTTTGTCTTCAGCACCATCCACAATGTGCAGGCCAGAGTGCCGGTGGAGAACCTGCTGGCGATGTACGATGCGGTGCGCGAGTACGGCGGGTATTCTTTGCAATGAGCGACATCCGGCCGACGACGTGGCGCGGGCTGGCGGCGTGGGAGCTGGAGAGCTCCGCCGTGCGCGCCGTGGTGGTGCCCGAGATGGGCGCCAAGATCGTCTCGCTGCGCGACAAGCGCAGCGGTTTCGAGTGGCTTGTGGGGCCCATCCCCGGCCGGCCGGTGAGGCCTGTGGCGTACCCGGCCCCCTTTGAGCGCCAGGATATGGCGGGCTGGGATGAGATGTTCCCCACCATCGTCGCCTGCGCCTACCCTGGGCCCGGCCCGCACCAGGGCACGGCTCTGCCCGACCACGGCGAGGCCTGGCAACTGCCGTGGGAGGTCATCCGCTGCCAGGGCGAGTTGGCGCTGACCTTGACCGGCCGTGCCCTGCCCTACCGCCTGACCCGCGCCGCCAGCCTGGCAGCGCCCGACGTGCTCTGCCTGCAGTACACCCTGGAGAACCTCGGCAGCGCGCCCATGCCCTACCTGTGGGCCGCACACCCCCAATTCGTCGCCGGGCCGGGGTGCAGGGTCATGCTGCCGCCCCAGGTAACGGAGGTCGTCAACACCATCCCGGCCGAGTGGGGCTGGGGGCCGCCGGAGACGCGGCTCACCTGGCCCGAAGCGGCCATGCCCGATGGCAGGAGGGAACGCCTGGATGAGTCCGGGCCAGCCACGCTGCACAGGGGGCGCAAGCTCTTTGCCTTGCCCGAGGCCCGGCCATCGTGGGCCGCGCTGCGGCGCGAGGACCTGGGCCACTGGCTCTGCATGGAGTGGAATCCCGCAGAGGTCCCGTATCTGGGCCTGTGGGTCGATGAGGGGGCGGTGCACTGTGAGACGGTCGCTGCGCCCGAGCCAGGCACCGGCTGGTACGATAGCCTGGCGCTGGCGTGGCAAAAGGGCCGGGTGTGCACCGTGCCCGCGGGGGGCACCCGACGATGGACCCTGACCGTTCGCCTGGGCACGCGCGGTGACCCCTTTGCGCCCCCTGTATGCCTTTGAGGATACCGAGATGAACCATCGTGAACGCGTGATCGCAGCCCTGAACCACGAGGAAGCGGATCGCTGCCCGATGCAGATCAGCTTCACCCCCGAGTTTGCCGCACGGCTCCAGGCCGACCTGGCCATGGGTGGGCGGGCGCTGAACCTCTCGCGGCCCATGCACAACCCCCATGGCGGCGGCAACACCTACGAGCTGGAGCGTGCGCTGGGCGTGGATATGCTCCTGACCTCCGTTGGCTGGGCCAATGGCTACTACGGGGCCGGTGACGAGTACACCGACGAGTGGGGCGTGACCTGGAGGGCCGTCCCCTATGAAACCCCCTTTGGCGTGGGCCGCTACACCGAGATGGTGCGGCATCCTTTGGCCGACGATGGGGCGATCTCGCAGTACCACGCGCCGGATCCGAACCGCGAGGAGCTGTACCGCGAGGCGCAATGGACCCTCGAGCGCTTCAAGGACGAGTTCTGGATCGTCGGCGCGACGGTGACGACGATCTGGGAGGCGGGCTGGGGGCTGCGCGGCCTCGACCGGCTGCTCACCGACCTGGTGGTCAACCCCGACCTGGCCGAGGCCATCCTCGACATCCCCTTTCACTACCATCTGGCTGCGGCCAAGCGGCTGGTGGAGATGGGCGTGGATATGGTCTGGCTCGGCGACGACGTGGGCTCGCAGCACGGCATGTTGATCTCACCTGCCCACTGGCGGCGCTTCCTGAAGCCGCGCCTGGCCGAGCTGATCGCAGCGCTCAAGGCGATCAACCCGCGAGTCAAGGTTGCCTACCACAGCGATGGCAACATCCTCCCCATTATTCCCGAGCTGATCGAGATCGGGCTGGATGTGCTGAACCCGGTGCAGCCCGCCTGCATGGACCCTGCGGAGCTGAAGCGGCTGTATGGGGCGCGGCTCTCTTTCTGGGGCACGGTCGACGAGCAGGCGACACTGCCCTTTGGCACGCCCGAGCAGGTGCGGGCCGAAGTCATCACCCGGCTCAAGACCATCGGCAAGGGCGGAGGGCTCATCATCGGGCCCACCCATCATGTGCAGTTGGATACGCCCCTGGAGAACCTGTATGCCCTGGTCGATGCCGTAAGGGATACACCCTATGCGCTCTTGAGAGAGTAGCACTCGCGGCGCCCGCAAAGGGCTCAATCCCTCACTGCGAAGGTGGGCCGGCTCATGTGGGGGTCCCCGCCCCTTCAGGTCAGGGGTGGGCTCCAGACATCGGGGTCTACCTAACAGCGTCCTTGTGTGCTGGTAGGCCTCTCTGCTCCAAGCAGACTCTTGCCAGCATGAGGTGGATAGCATGAACAACCTGGAACGCTTCAAGAGGGCGATTCACTGGCAGCCGGTCGATCGCATCCTCACCTACGACTTTACCGACTCGGGGCCGCTCCTGGAGCAGCTTGGCGGCTACCGCTACGGCCGCAGCTACTCGTGGGAAGAGATCATCGAGATGAACGCCCTGGCCTGGAAGAACGCCGGCCTCGACGTGACGCGCTTCGTCTATGACCCCGCCTCGCACTGGATGGGCACCAAGATCGTGAATTGGATCCGCTTCTTCGGCGTCGACCCGGAGAACTGGGAGGTCGGCCAGGCCGGCGGCACCGCCTGGATCTCCAAGCGGCCCTTCTCGGACCTGCGGGGGCTCGAGAAGCACATGCCCCAACTGCCCAAGCGCGAAGAGGTGCGCGAGTGGTTCGCGCCGGCCATCCGACAGATCCAGGAGATCCTGGCCGAGCACGATATCGTCTACATCGGCGCCGTCGAGGGCCCCATCACCGATGCCTACAGCTACATGGGCATGGAGCTCTTCTGCAGCGCCATCTACGAGGCGCCCGAGCTGGCGGCCCAGGTGATGGATTGCTGCGGCAAGTTCTCGGCCTATGTGGCAGAGACCTATGCCGAGGTCGGGCAGGTGCCGCTCCTGTTCATGGGCGAGGATGTGGCCACCACCACCGGGCCGATCTTCAAGCCGAGCTGGGTGCAGCAGGAGGGCGTGCCCCGCTGGCGGTGGATTGTGGACCCCATCCATAAGGCGGGCATGAAGTTCCTGTTCCACACCGATGGGCGCTATGGCAGCTTCCTGCCGATCATCCTCGACGAGCTGGGTGCCGATGGCCTGAACCCCATCGAGCGCAACGGCTGTAACGACATCTTTGCCATCCGCCAGGCCTACCCGCACAAGCTGCTCTTTGGCAACGTGTGTTGCGCCCAGACTCTGCCCTACGGCACGCCCTACGATGTGGAGGATGAGACGCTGGAGCTGATCGAGAGAATCGGCCCCCAAGGCGGCATCTTCATCGGCTCATCGAGCGAGGTGCACGACCTGGTGCCGGTCGTGAACACCGTGACCATGTACCGCACCGTTCACGAGTACGGGCAGTATCCGATTGATGTCGACCGCATCCGAGCGCGGCGTGCTGCGCTGCGCCGGCGGGGCCAACTCGGGCTGCGCGCCGGCTGTGCTATGTAGAGCGGGGGAAGAAGAGGAAGCGCTGCATGTCGGAAATCGAGGCGATCTACCGCGCCGTTGTCGAAGGGAACGTGACCGGCACCAAGTCGGGGGTGGGGGCCGCTCTGGCCGCCGGGATCAGCGCCGAGAGGGTGCTGAAGGAGGGCCTCATTGGGGCCATGGGCGAGGTGGGGCGCCTCTTCGAGGCCAACGAGTTCTTTGTGCCCGAGATGCTCGTCTCGGCCCGCGCCATGCAGGCGGCGCTGACGCTGCTCAAGCCCTACCTGGCCGAGGCAGGTGCCTCCAGCGCCGGCAGGGTGGCCATCGGCACGGTGAAGGGCGACCTGCACGATATCGGCAAGAACCTGGTGGCGATGATGCTCGAAGGGGCAGGCTTTGAAGTGATCGACCTGGGGACCGACGTCTCGCCCGAACGGTTCGTAGCGGCGGTGCAACAGCACCATCCGCAGATCATCGGCATGAGCGCGCTCCTGACCACGACCATGCCGGCCATGGCGGCCACTACGGCGGCGCTGCGCGAGGCCGGCGTGCGCGAAGGGGTCAAAGTGATGGTGGGGGGCGCACCGGTTACCGAGGAGTATGCCCGCACGATCGGCGCCGATGGGTTTGCCCGCGACGCTGCCTCCGCCGTCCGCCTGGCCAGGTCGCTGGCCGAGACCCATTGAGACGATTGGTAGCCGGCTCCCCTCTGCGGGCCTGCCAGGGACCGGGTTGTGCGCTTGGCAGGGGCCGGCCCACCCCCCCCCACCCCCCCCAACCCTCTGGCCCCGGGGGGGGGGGGGC
>Ga0078972_1004225_pt1 | contig 40180 bp, 26 predicted proteins | sample YelNatPaOPGAMG01_FD_67568 | JGI IMG/M metagenome (GOLD analysis project Ga0078972, IMG submission 67568) | Hot spring thermophilic microbial communities from Obsidian Pool, Yellowstone National Park, USA - OP-RAMG-01 (SPADES assembly) (version 2) | ecosystem: Environmental > Aquatic > Thermal...
TTACACTTGTTTGGAGTTCACCTGAAAGTGATAATACTTATAGTATATGTTTTGGAGACTATGACAACGATGGTGACTTAGACATATTAGCAGGGAATTATAATCAGCCAAATCGGTTATACAAGTCAGAAATATCACTTAAAAGAAAAAACACAAAACCATCGCCACCAAACAATGTAACATCACAGTATGATGAGTTAAACAAAAAGTTAACATTTGTTTGGGATTATGGTAGTGATTCTGAGACACCACAAAAAGGTTTGTATTATGAAGTTATTATAACAACAGGAGGGAACAAGTATATAGTTTCGCCATCTACAGGTTTGGGTGTATCTCCAAACTTTGGTAACTATCCCCACGGATTCGTAGTTGCTCAAACAACAACTCCTGGTGTGAACATATTTATTGATATTGATACTTCACCAATAATAACTGATACAGTTTTTACTTGTAAAGTTTATAGTATTGATACTTCTTTTAGTAAAAGCACATATCCAGCAGTAGGGGGTTATTATGTTGTCATCCCACCTGGAAAAATAACAAATCTTGTTGCAGAGCAAGGAGATGTTCCTTCTTCAGTAAAACTTTCCTGGGTTTCATCAGGTGATGATAATTATATAAACCCATTAGGTCCTGGTAGCATCTTTGCAATACAATATTCTTCATATACAGAAGGTGTTGTATGGTCAACATCAAATGCACAGGTTTTAATCTCAACACAGAATATAAATCCAGGACAGTTATGCACATATTTAATAAACACAGGTTTTCCTGCTTTTACAACCTGTTATTTTGTTATTTGGACAAGGGATGAGAATGAAATAGGTTGGTCATTAGCATCTTATATATCTACAGGTGTTGCTTCAGGTACACCTCCAAAAGTAGAGCCAACATTTACAGATATAACTACATCAACGATAATGGTTCATTGGGGTAGTAATGGAGATGAAGGAAGTGAATATATAGTTGAGTGTTCAAAATATTCTGATTTTATAAATATTTTAAAAGATAGTGGGTGGATGTTAAATACAACAGATTATAACTTTGTTGATTTAAGTATAAACACAAGTTATTATTTTAGGGTGAAGGCAAGGAATTTGCTAAAAGGTTTAGAGTCGCCATATTTGTTTTTAGGTAGTAGTTGGACATTGGCTATTGCTGTTTCAAGCCCTGTGGTTGTGGGTTACACTAATGATGTATATGGAATATATACGAAAATATTTGTAAGTAGTGTGGGAGCTTTAGGAATAAATCCTCCTTGGACAGAGTATGCAATATATTGTATCTCAATTAGTACTCAGGGTTGGCTTAATGGAGAAGGTATTTTAGTAAGTGAGCCGGTATGGAAAACAAAACAGGATTGGGAGACATTAGACAGAAATGTCCACAAAAATTTACAGCCGTTAACTCAGTATACATATAGGGTAAGGGCGAGGAATGGTTGTGGAATACAGACATTAGATTCACATGGAACAAGTATAGTTACGCCAGCTGGTCCACCACAGGAAGTTTATGTATTTATGGTTGATTATGATGTGTTAAGGATAACCTGGAGTTATGTGCAAGGTGCAGTTTATTTCAACATTTATTATTCTACATATAGTGGAGGGACATTAACTCAACTTGCAACAGGTGTATATTCTTTAAGTTATGATGATGATTTAGATGGTAGTGTGGATTTAATAAGCAGTTTTACAATTTCAAGTGATAAAATTTTAAGTTGGCAAAAGGCTACAACAAAACCATCCGCACAAAGATATTACAAAGTGACGATGGTGAATGAGTATGGAATTGAGTCAGGATATAGTCCTCAAGCTGTAGGAGTTTCTTCAGTTACTCCTATAATAACTAATTATAAGATATATCGTGGTGACAACCAAAATTTAATAGCAACAGTATCCTCATCTACATTAAGTTATAATGTAAGCAGTTATCCTAATAACATACCATATATGATATCAGCAGTAAGTAGTGATGGTATTGAAGGACCACTGCGTGTATTGCCAGGAGCAGTGGATGTATTAGAGGTAAGCACTTATAGTATAAAGTTTTTGTTTAATGTGGCAAATATAAGCAGTTGGCCTGTTCATTCGGTTTGTGTTAGTAGTGATGATTGGTCAACATATTTGTATCTACAAGCAGATGGAAGTTTATCAGATACAGAGGTGTTTAAAAGTACAGCTGAATGGGTTAGAGAAATATTAGGATTAATGCCAAATCGTAGGTATAGTGTAAAAGTAAGAAGTAAAAATATAGAAAATGTTTTAAGCAATTATTCTTTAGAAAGTAGCACTTATACTCTTGCTAATGTTTGTATTCCTGTTGATATTGTTGCAATCTCGTCACTTAGTTTAGTATGTAGCTGGGATTTGAATAACAATCCAATAAATACAGATTTTTATTTAGATTTGAGTTCAACAGGGTTTATTACAACTATAAATAGTGGATGGATATCAAATACTACATACTACATATTTACAGATTTAACACCTAATACAAGTTATACATTTAGAATAAAGGCGCGCAATGGAGCATATATAGAGACAGATTTTGTTAGTTTAGGTAGGGTTAAGTATACATTTAGTAACAAGCCACAAAAACCAATTCTTACCACAGGTTATGATGCATCCTTGGGATATTATATTGAGGTAAAGATTTCAACAGGTGATAACAATCCTCCTTGGACAGAGTATGCAATATGGAATGAAAATTATGGTGCATGGTTGCAAGGAGATGGATTTTTAGGTCCTAATAAAGTTTGGAAAACAAAGCAGGATTGGGAACAATCTTTAGCCAATGTTCACAAAAATTTATTATCTGCTACAAATTATACTTATAAAATAATATCAAGAAACAAGGAGAATATAGAAAGTGAATTTTCTGAAAGTAGCACAATAACAACTTTACCTCCTAAGGTTAACTTAAAATATCCTTATGTTTCTGAAGTTGAAGATGACAGGTTAAGGATAACCTGGTGGCCCATAACTAATGCAATAGGGTATAAGATTTATTATTCTACATATTCAATAGGGACATCTACATATCCATTAGTGTATTTGAGTTCGGTACCTGCTGGAGTAGAATATTATGAAGACGACATAGATGGAGGTGTGCCTGAAAAAGTGACAATCTCTACATTTAATGTATGCTCCTCTACATCAGCAATGATAAGTTGGTGGTTGGTTCCAAATCCAACTAATTCACAACCAAGGTTTTATAGAGTTTCAGCTTTGACAACTGGAGGAGAAGGACCTGTTTCAGATGAAAGAGTTGATGTTTCAACTTATGTATCTCCTGTAATAAGTTCCTACAAGATATATCGTTTTGGAGAATACATAGGAAGTATTAGTGGTAGCACAAGTTATTATATAGACACAACACTCTTGCCAAACACATCTTTTTCTTATCAAGTATCAGCCTTATCAAGTGATGGTAAAGAGGGAGAGAAGTCAGATTCTACATTAGTAAGATGGAGTTTAGCAAATATACCAGGTGTGCCTGTTGTTCAAGGTGGTTGGGATGATTTAACAGAAAGTTCGCCACATTGTAAGATATACATAACTCCTAACAACAATCCTGTTTGGACAGAGTATGCGGTGAGTGTAGACAGTGGTGGTTATGGTATTTGGTGGGTACAAGATGATGGTTCTATATCTCAAAGTGTTTTTTGGTCAACAAAGACATATTGGAGACATAAAGATTTAGTTCCACTTACTACTTATTATTACAAAGTTAAAGCAAGGAATAAAGAGAATATAGAGACAGAATTTTCACAGGCAGGTTTTGCTCAAACACCGCCAATACCAGAACCACAAAATTTTAGGGTTGTTTTGGTAAGTAGTTATAGTATTTTATGGAGTTGGAATGATACAAGGCTTGAAGATGGTTTTAGAGTGTATTCTGCAACAACAGGAGAAAAAGTTTCTGTTGATTTACCTCAGAACACCACTTTTTGGTTAGAGACAAATTTACAACCAAACAGTTTATATATCAGAACTGTTAGGGCGTTTAGAGGTGATGTTGAAAGTTATAATTCAAACATAGTAAGCACATATACTTTGATACAACAGCCTTCAGGGATAAAGTTTTTAAGTGTTTCAAGCACAAGTATAACACTCTGTGGTATGCCAGAATTTAGTAATTTAGGTGTGGGACAAGCAGGTGTTTATTTTGTCAACATAACAAGTAATACAAATTCTGGTTGGCTAACCTTGAACCAATGGACAAGTACTAATTTGTTGCCAAGCACATCTTATTATTTCAAACTAAAAGCAAGAAATTCTTCCGGGATAGAAACACAAGAAAGTCCAATTGATTATAAATATACAGCGCCAAATGTTCCATTAAAACCTACATTGAGGAAACCTACAACAGGAAGTTTTGAAGTTATGATAAACGAGAATAACAATCCTGAAAATGTCAGGTATTCCATAAGGATAAGATTTTATGACCCAACTCTTAAGTCAGAGACAACAAAGTATGTAAGCAAAGATATTACGGGAAAGATAATTTTTGTTGATAATAAAGAAGATGCTTTGTTGCAAAAGAAATCTGAGTGGGGTAGTTGGATATTGATTTCTGGTTCTAAGATTATACCTAACAATACTTACTATGTCTGTGTAGATGCGGTTAATCCTGATTATGGTACATCAAAACAGGTTTTAGGTGACAGGACTGATTATTCAGAGGAAGCGATAGTAAAGACATGGGGTGAAGCACCTAGAGTTGAAGGTGGGTATGATAAAGATTTAGAAGAGTATTATGTTCGTGTATGGATACCTTATAATGAGTTAAAATCAACTGATACTTTGTATGCTATAGAGTTTACAGGTGGGTTATCTGGATGGATGTATTATAATGAAGGTGAATCAAGATATGAAATTAGGTCTGATACAAAGACATATAGAAGAATAGATGTGTGGAACAGTTTAACACAGAAGAATAATTATTTAGGTCAGAGTAACAGTGTTGTAGTAATTACACCTGCTACACAGTATAAAGCAAGGATTTATGCTAAGGATCCCAACACAGGGTATGAAGAATTTACTCCTTATGAAGGTATTGGTTGGACACCTCCATCACAGCCTTTCATTAAATCAGTTTCAGAGATAGATAATGATAGGATAAGGATTTATTTAGATAAACCATATTATTCTGCTGGTATGACATATTATAGGATTTACTATTCCTTAGATGGTAATAAATTTAATTACCTTGCAGATCTTCCTTCAATATATGATTTTTATGAAGATGATGTAGATGGTTCACCTCCACAAAAAATAACAAACTTCACTGGAGAGGTTTTAAGTAGTAGTAGTGTAAGGTTAGTTTGGTCAAAAGTAGCAGACCCACTACCTACTTCACCAAGGTGGTATTCTGTGACAGCATTAAATTCAGGAGGAGAAGGTCCTTCTACTACAACTGCTTTTGGTTATAGTGTTAATCCAAAAATTTTGGGTTATAAGATATACAAAAATGGCAATTATTTGTTAAGTATATCTACATCAGGTGGTATTTATGGTAATATAAAAGTAGATTTAGAAGATGGTAAATATATACTAACAGAAGTCGCTCTTAATGCAGATACATTATATAAATATCAAATTTCAGCTATTTCTTCAGACAATTTAGAGGGTGAGCTTAGTGAGTTAGAACTAAAAACATTTCCAAGTGGTATTCCTTTCCCAGATGACCCATTTGGTATAGTTCTTTATAGAGGCAAAGACAAATATAAACTATCTTGGCAGAGACCAAAAATAAGGGAAAACAATATTTCTCTTTCTAAAGATTTTATAAAGAAGTACATAATTTATGGTAGCAATGAATTTAATAATGGTTACAGAAAGATAGCAGAGATAGACAATAATGGAGAAGATTTTATAAGTTATGAGTTTACGAATTTAGGAGTAAATTATTTAAAGTTAACTACATTAGATACCTACAATCAAGAAAGCAGGGGTAAAACGATAGTTGAAGTTTATGGTTCAGATATAATTTTTACTGACGAAAATTCAGAAAACTATATAAGGTTTAGTGGTAGGTGTAAAGAGGTCTTATATTCTGATACTAACAACTTAGACAACCTGAAGGTAGTTATAAACAACTTGCCAATAGAACAGAGGGATGCAACAACTCTTGTTATTTATGAGATAAAAGTAAAGAAATCAGATGGTGAAGAACTAAACAATGCACAGATACAAAAGATGTTTGAGACCAAGAGTCGTTTAGGAGCAGAGTTAGTTTTGAATTATAGTTCTTACAATAAAGAAGCAAAATCTTTAGTTAAAGATTTAGGTATATTCTGGTATAATGGTATAGAGTGGATAAATTTAGGAGGGTATATCAACCCTATAGATAACACTATTTCTATAAATACAAAGATACTTTCAGGAAAGTTTGCAGTTAGATTTACAAAGAGAAGTTCAGATTTAACAGTGAACAAAGTTTGGCCAAGAGTATTTTCACCTGATGAGAGTAATGATATAATAAACAGATGTAGGATAGTTATTGATAATCCATTAAATAAAGAAGTTTATGTAAACATTTATGACTTAAAAGGTTCGTTGATAAGGAAAGCATTACCTCGTGAGTCAGACAATGTATTTTATTGGGATGGCAGGGATAACGATGGTGAGGTTGTGTCAAGTGGAGTTTATATATACCAACTTGAATCAGATGGTAAAGTTATCAATGGCACGATAGTGGTGAGTAGATAGTTCATAGTTAATAGTTAATAGTTGTAGGGCACGGCTTTAGCCGTGCAAATATAGGTTATGGTAGCCGCAGTCCCGCTTTGGGCGGGACTGCGTGAATAATAATTTCGTAGCGATCCCGATTTTATTTGGGGAGAAATAATGGAACAAAAAATGAATAGGAAAAAAACTTTAATAATCTTAAGTTTGTTTTTTGTATATACTTTTTTATATAGTGCATTTAAAGATTACTTAGGTAGTGCAAGGACGGTTGGTTTATGTGGTGCATATACTGCTGTTTCAGATGATACTCTTGCATCTTTTTATAATCCTGCTGGTTTAGGACAGATAACTCGTATGGAGTTAATAAGCAGCTATGGTAGATATTATGTAGGAGGATTTGGAGAATCTTCTGATAATACAAATCTTTCAGAAGGCAGTTTAGCATTTTCTTTGCCATACAGACACAAAGGTTTAAATTTAGGAACATTTAGTTTTTCTGTGAATTATTTTAGTTTAATAGGTGTTTACAATGAAAATACATTTAGGTTGATGTATGGTAAAAAACTTACAGGGTTGTTATATTTAGGTGGTGGATTAAAACTTTTTAACATAAGTTATGCTCAAGATGAATATAGTTCAATAAATCCTGTATTTAGAGGTGGTAACAGTAAAACATCATTTGGGTTAGATTTAGGTATAATGTCGTTTATTAAAGAGAATATAGTAGTTGGTATGAAATTTGAGAATATAAATCAGCCTGATTTGGGTCTTAAATATACAGATGTTGTTCCGATAAAAATATCCCTAGGAGCATCATATAAGTTGAGATTTTTAACTACAGCTACAGAGGTTTATTTCCAGGATAAAGATGTGATATGGCTTGCTGGATTAGAAGGTATATTATTAAAATCTATAAAATTAAGATGTGGCTTTGGTTTAGGGAATAGGAATTTTGCAAGGATATCATTTGGTGCAGGGTATGAAATTAGGAATATGTTTTTTGATTGGGGTTTTTACTTACCTGTTGGCAGTATACAGAAGACATTTGGGACACATATGATAAGTTTTGGTTATAGATTTGGTGGTATATCTATATCAGAAGAAAGTCAAAAGAAAATAAGTTTGTTGTATGAAGAATTAAAATCAAAGATTTTAGATGGTAAGTTTAAAGATGGGTTGGATGTGTTAAACAAGATATTAGATATTACACCTTATGATAAGAAATACCAACATATGAATGAGTTATTATCACAGATAGTGAAATATTTAGCAGAGGTAGAAGGTAAAGAAAATTATCATAGGGCTGTAAAGGTTGGAGTATATAAGTATTTAATAGATGAGCAGACAGATAAAGCAGTTGAATATTTAATCTATGCTATGACAACCACACCTGATGATAAACTCAAGACAGCAATAGATAAAGTTGTAAGGTTTATATCAAAACAAGAGGGGATAGAATACAAAGGTGTAGTTCCTGGATGGTCATTGGTAGAACAGAAGTTATATAAGTCCTTAGAACACCTAAAGAATAAAAAATATGACGAATGTATAAAATTGTGTGAAGAAGTTTTAGAGTTAGAAGAGAACAACATCACAGCACTAAAGAGGATAGGTTCTTGTTATTATATACTTGGCGATTTAAATAAAGCAAAATACTATTGGCAGAAATCTGTTGAGATTGCTCCTGAAGATGAAGAAAACAAAAAAATTAAAGAGATCTTGGAAAAAATGAAGTGAAAAAAAATGAGTTGTATGTTATGGGTGATGATTAGGTAAGCGGTAAGTAATAAATTTGTATCTTTAAAAACCGGGAGGGGTTATGATAGAGATATTCTTAGGTCTAATTGTAGGACTAACAGCAGTATTATATGTTATGTTTAAAGCACAACTTGCAGGACTTTTACTTAATCTTGACGCTTTCATTTTAGTTTTAGGTGGTACCTTAGGTGCAACTATCATCACATTTCCTTTAGGTACATTGTTTAACGCTGTAAAAGCTTTAACAATTATATTTTTTAGTAGAAAAAAATATAGCCCGGAAAGGACAATAAGAGATATTGTTTCAATAGCTGAACGAGCACATATGGATGGTATCACATCACTTCAAGATGAGCTACCTCGTATGGATAAATTTTTAAGAGATGGGCTGCAGATGATAATTGATGGGATACCACCGCAAGTGATAAGAGAAAATTTACAAAAAGAAATTGTTTTTACAAGGAAAAGACATGAACAAGTTTCTAATGTATTTCGTAGTATGGGGACTTATGCACCAATTTTTGGTCTTTTAGGGACACTTATAGGAGTTGTCCAAGTGTTAAAAAATATAACTGATGTAAAGAGTTTAGGTGTTTCAATGGCACTTGCTGTCTCAACTACACTTTATGGCATATTTTTTACAAACTTTATTTTTTTACCTTTAGCAGGCAAGTTGGATGCTATAAGTGAAGAAGAGTTGTTAATAAAAGAAGTTATGATTGAAGGGATTTTAGCAATACAAGAGAATGAAATTCCTTTAATAGTTCAAAAACGTCTTGAAGCATTCTTTTCACAAAAATATAGAAAGAAGTCATAAATGAAACCAACAATAAACAACTCCAGATATCAATTTAAAGCTTCTCTATTAAAAATTTTTAAAACACCCATATGGATGACTATCTACTCTGATATGATGACTAACTTAACTTTATTTTTTATGTTAGCATTTGCGCTTACAAGGATAGAAAAAAATATGGCAGAAGATATTAGTAAAATATTGAAAGCAAAAATTACAGGACAACAAGTAGTTGTTAATTATGAGGTAGTAAAAGAAAAAGAGCAAAAATTTATAGAAAATTTAAAAAGTGACAATTTGAAAGAATATGCAGAATATGAAATTCAACAGAATTTAATAAAACTTACTTTGAGAGAACCGATTCTTTTTGAGTTAGGTTCAAGCGAAATTTTGGATACAGGAAAAAAAGCATTACATAATATTGCTTTGGTTTTAAAAGATTTACCTAACACTATAATTGTTGAAGGACATACTGATGATTTACCGATGAAGAAAGGAACAAATTGGGAACTATCATTAGCCAGAGCTATAAATGTGGTAGATTATTTTGTGAATGAAGAAGGAATTGACAAAAATAAGTTTATGATAATAGGTTATGGTGAATACAAACCTTTAGTACCTAATAACAGTCCTGAAAATCGTGCTAAAAATAGAAGAATTGAAATAAATATTGTGAGGTATTAATCGCTGGGTATCAGTGATCAGCGATTAGGAAAATCAGGGATTTGTAATCACATCAAGTAATTTGCTGGATTAAAAAATATGGAGTTACAGCAACCTCAAGAAACAAAATTTGATAAAGATAGATGGATATATCCATATACTAATATGGTAACGATATTTATGATTTTATTTATGATATTGTTTGTTTTTGCATATACTGGTTCAAAAGTTTATTATGAGAAGATGTTGCTTTCTATAGAGTCCTCTTTAGGTAAACAAACACAGGCAGACCTCGCTGTCTTAGACATTGCTGAAAACCTACAAAGATATATTTTCAATCAAGGAATTGAAAGACTTGTTAAAATTGAGGTCAGACCTGACAGAATAAAATTAGTTCTTTCTAATCCAATATTATTTGATTCCGGTTCTGCTGAACTTAAAGAATCTCCAATATTATATCAAATTCGTGAATTGTTAAGACAAATACCTAACAATGTTGTTATTGAAGGACATACAGACAACTTACCCGTGGGTCCGAAATGTAAATATAGGTCAAACTTGGAGTTGTCTGGTGCTAGGGCATTCAGTTTATTAAAGTTTATGATAGATGGTGGTTTGGATCCAAAAAGATTTCGTGCAATGGGTTGCGGAGAAAATGTTCCTTTGATGCCAAATGATACTGAAGAAAATAGAAGATATAATAGAAGAGTTGAGATTAATATTTTAAGAGATTAACAATGAAATTTTTTTATAAGTTTTTAATATTAGTTCTTATTCTCTCCTTAACTCCTCTTATTCTATATACATTTATTTTATTAAATACTACTGCTGTTACAACCAAAGAAATAATTGATGAAAATAATATAAACCTTGTTAATAATATTGCAAACGAAGTAAATAATTTTTTCATAGAATTAGATGCAAAATTGAATATTGCAAGACAGTTTGAGCGAATGGGTAAAATAAATGAAGCTGAGAAGATAAGGATGTTGTTAACTGAATTTTCAAAAGACAAAATGTTATATGGGTTTTCACTTCTTGATAAAGATCTAAAAGTCATAACAGGACTAACATTTGATGAAACTTCTTCAGATATAGATAAGGACCTGATAGAAAAAAGCAATAAAACTGAAAAAATAGTATTAGGAAACATTACTCAATCTTCACAAAACAAACCTTATTTTGATATTGTATATCGTATAGATACTAACCCAAAAGAATATCTCTATCTCAGAGTTAACATTAAATATCTTTTGGAAAAAATAGAGCAGTATTTGAAAATAAAAAATGCTAAATTTTTAAAAAATATCTCTTTAATAGATGAATTTGGGAATGTTGTCTCTGTTTTAGACACCCAACCTTATACAATTGACAAAAAACAACTAACTGAATATCAAAAAAAAGCTATTAATGCAGATTTTACAACAATATCAGAAGCCAAAAAAGTTTTTATTAAAGATAACAGAGTAAACATTATTATGTTGAGCAAGGTAAAATCTGAATGGTTAATTTTGTTTCAAGAACCAATATATTCTGCTTATGCACCAATTTTTAAAATGAAATTAACTGCTTTAATGCTAATAGTTTCAACTTCTATTTTTGCTTTTTTTGCTGTGTTTAAATTAGTTAGAGATTTTACCAAACCTATACAGAAAATAATTTCTGGAATTGAAATAGTTGCTGAGGGCAATTTAGACCATAAAATATCAGGAATATCACACGATGAACTGGGAAAAGTTGCATCTGCTTTTAACTCAATGACATTAAAACTTAAAAAATTACAAGAAGATATAAGGAAATCTGAAAGATTAGCTACTATAGGACAAATGGCTAATATAGTTGGGCACGAAATAAGAAATCCGTTAGCAGCTATATCAAATGCTGCTTACCTTATCAAAATGCAGGTGTTAAAAATGACAGAGAAAAATCCTAAAATACTTAGATATGTTGAGATTATAGAAAATGAAATTAATTCATCCAACAAAATTATAAATGATATGTTGAGCTATTCAAGGTCCAGAGAACCTGTTTTGTCCAAGAGGAATATAAATGAGGTTATAAGTAATATTATAGAAGATACAGTAATACCACAAAATATTCAACTACAACTTATGCTAAAACCAGAGATACCTGAAGTGGCAATTGATGTAGAAGAAATTAAGCAGGTAATAAGAAACTTAGTCAACAATGCAATTGATAGTATGGAAAAAAAAGAAACAGGAATTCTTAAATTAACTACCTCATTTGATAAAACATCAAATAGTGTTTGTGTGGAAATTTCTGATACAGGTTGCGGTATACCACCTGAAAACCTTGAAAAAATTTTTGAACCATTTTTTTCTACAAAATCAAAGGGTACAGGTTTAGGGTTATCAGTAGTCAAAAGAATAATTGAAGAAAGACATAAAGGAAAAATAGAAGTAAAAAGTATTGTAGGGCAGGGTACTACTTTCTATGTTAAATTACCTGTACAATGAAGGTAGCTAGCAAATATGATTGATGGAGACAAAAAATGAACTTAGAAAAGGTTTCAGGAGGACCTCCAAGAATTTTAGTTGTAGATGATGATTATAACATTAAAGAAACTATGAAAGATATTCTTGAAGAAGAAGGTTATATAGTAGAGACAGCAGATTCTTTATCTAAAGCACAGGAAATAATTGAAAAAGAAAATTTTAATGTAATACTCTCTGATTTATCCTTGGGGGAATATTCTAGTTTATCTTTGGTTGAACTTGTAAGAAGAAAAAGCCCACGTACTATTTTTATCTTAATCACTGGTCAAGATAAACTAGATGCAGATTTAGAAGCAACAAAAAATGATGTAGATGAATATATATTAAAACCAATACAACCAAACGAGTTAATACATAAAATAAAAATTCATTTAGAAAAACAAATGCTTACTAAAAAATTGTCACAAAAATGAAGTAATCTCTTGTTGCAAATCCAAATCTTTCCATATTTCTTTTCTGGAAAAAAGTAATTAAAATTTAGCCTTCCATCATATTTCTATAAGATTGTTTTTGATATATTGACTTTTATTTAAAAAAATTTGTATTGAATTCTATTGGTAAAATCAAAACTAATATTGAGCAGATATGAGATATGATACAACAAGAATTGTTAGATAAATATAAAGTTTTGTTAAAAGAAGTTGATAAAGTTGGAGACTTTCTTTGAAATTTCACAAAAGCAAAATCTCATCTTAGAATTAGAAAAAAAACTTTCCCAGACAGATTTGTGGAATAATCCCACACTACAAGAACAGCAAATAGAACTTGTCAAAAAATTGCAACAAGTAAAGCAGGATGTTGAGATATATCAAAAGATAAAATCTATTGTTTCTGAATTAGATACAATTATTGAACTATCTGAACATGATCCACAAGATCATTCTTTAAATCAAGAATTTAGTAGTAGAATTAACGAATTGGAGAAGTTAATAAAAGAAGTGAAATTAAATACTCTACTTAGTGGACCTCACGATGCTTCTAACGCAATTGTGACTTTACATGCAGGTGCAGGTGGAACTGAAGCTTGTGATTGGGTTGAGATGTTGTTTAGGATGTATTCTCGTTGGGCAAATAAAAAGGGGTTTGAAGTTGAGATTATTGATATAAATAAGGGAGAAGAAGCTGGCATAAAAAGTGTAACTTTTATTGTAAAAGGTAAATACGCTTATGGACTTTTGAAAGGTGAAGAAGGTGTACATAGATTAGTAAGAATTTCTCCCTTTGATGCTAATAAAAGAAGGCATACATCTTTTGCAAGTTGCGATGTTTCACCTGAAGTAGAGGAGGAAGAGATTAATATTGACGAGAAAGATTTAAAAATTGAAACATTCCGTGCATCAGGTCATGGAGGGCAACATCTACAAAAGACAGAATCCGCGGTGAGAATAGTTCATATCCCAACAGGTATTGTTGTACAATGTCAATCAGAACGTTCACAATTAAAAAATAAAATTTTGGCAATGAAAATTTTAAAATCACGACTTTATAAATTAAAAGAAGAACAACAAAATTTAGAGAAACAAAAAGAAAGAATGCAGAAAGGTGACATAGGTTGGGGAAGACAAAGAAGGTCATATGTTTTTATGCCATATCAGCTTGTGAAAGATAATATTACTCAAGTGGAAGTTGGAGATGTTAATTCTGTGATGGATGGAGAAATAGATATATTTATTCAAGCGTATTTAGAACAGAATGCTAAAAAATCTAATTTATTGTAAATAACAAAAAATTTTTGTAAATTTTAATCTTTGACGAAAAGGGAGTTAAACAACTATGAAACAGTTAAAAAAGTTAAGAAAAAAAATTAATTTTATAGATGAAAAAATATTAAATCTATTAAATCAAAGAGCTGAAATTGCAAAAAAAATTGGTGAAATAAAAATTCTTAAAGGATACAATATTTATTCTCCAGAAAGGGAAAAAGAAGTAATTGAGAGATTAATAAAGATTAACAAAGGCCCACTAAATGAAGAGGATATAAAAGAGGTTTTTTCTACAATTATTCAGATATGCCGTTATCAACAAAGAAAACTAATAATTTCATATTTAGGTCCTGAGGGAACTTTTACTCATCTTGCTGCTTTAAAAATTTTTGGGAATAGAAATATTTATATTGCTAAAGAAACAATTGATGATGTGTTTTATAGTGTTGAAAAAGATGAAACAGAGTTTGGAGTTGTTCCAGTAGAAAATACTACTGAAGGTATTGTTAGTCATACTTTAGATATGTTTTTAGAATGTGATTTATATATATGTGGTGAGATAAATATGAAAATTTCGCATTGTTTATTATCTAAAGAAAATTCAATTAAAAAAATAAAGTTTTTATATTCTCATCCACAAGCTATTGCTCAGTGTAAAAATTTCATTAACACAAAATTGCATAATGTAAAAATTTATGAAGTTTCTTCTACTGCAGAAGCAGCAAAAGTCGTATTAAAGAAGGAAAATTCAGCTGCTATAGCTGCCGAGGTTGCTGCTAAAATTTATAATTTAAATATTTTAGAAAGAAATATACAGGATTTAGAAGATAATTATACAAGATTTATAGTAATAGGAAAACATAAAGTTTCCAATTCAGGGAAAGATAAGACATCTATAATGTTTTCTTTAAAAGATAGAGTTGGTATATTACATGATGCTCTGGCGCCTTTTAAAAAATACGGAATTAATCTGACAAAGATAGAGTCAAGACCTTCAAAACAGCGTCCTTGGGAATATGTATTCTTTGTTGATTTTATAGGACATATAAATAATAAAAATGTTAAAAAAGCTATAGAAGAATTAGAGAAATTGTGTGTTTATTATAAATTTTTAGGTTCTTATCCTCAAGCAAAATAGGATGATAGTTCATAGTTCATAGTTAATAGTTAATAGTTAATAGTTCATAGTTAATAGTTAATAGTTGTAGGGCAAGGATTTATCCTTGCAAAATTTGGTAGCCGCAGTCCCGCTTTGGGCAGGACTGCGAAGAATAATAGTAGGAAGTAGAAAGTAGGTAGGTGTGTAGGAGATATATAAATTATGATACCTTTACCAAAACCAAGAAAAGAAATAAAAAATTTCCAACCTTATATCCCAGGAAGACCAATTGAAGAAATAAAAAATAAATTTGGGTTAAAAGATGTTTACAAACTTGCTTCAAATGAAAATCCTATAGGTTGTTCAAAGAAAGCAAAGAAGGTATTGAAAAAACTATTCAATGTATTCCATAGATATCCTGAAGGTTCAAGTTTAATTTTAAGAGAAGCAATTGCTGAAAAATTTAATCTATCAGTTAATGAAGTGATAATTGGTGCGGGGACTGACGAACTTATTGAACTTGTTGCAAAAACATATCTTTCAAAAGATGAAAATATAGTTGTCTCTGAACATGCTTTTATTAGATATCAAATGGCAGGTGAACTTATGGGGTGTAAGATAATTTCCGTTCCAATGAAAAATTATACTCACGATTTAGAATCAATGTTCAAAAAAGTTAACAAAAAAACAAAAGTCGTTTTTATTGCAAATCCAAACAATCCAACTGGCACTTATAACACACACTATGAATTAGAAAAATTTTTAAAAAATCTCTTAGATAAAAAATTATATCCAATAGTTGTCATAGATGAGGCATATTATGAATATGCAAAAGTTTTTGACGACTATCCAGACAGTTTGGCATTAAGAAATATCTATCCTAATCTTTTGATATTAAGGACATTTTCAAAAATATATGGGCTTGCAGGTTTAAGGGTTGGATTTGGAATTTCAAGGGAAGAAATAATATCTGAACTTGACAGAGTTAGACCGCCATTTAATGTCTCTGTTGTTGCTCAATATGTTGCAAGGGAGGTTTTGTTTGATGAAGAACATATTAAAAAATCTTTAGATTTGATAATTAAAGAAAAAAAATTTTTGTATAAAGAATTAGATAAATTGAAGCTGAAATATATACCTTCAGCAACTAATTTTATATTGATTAATTTATATCCTCACAAAGGGAAAGATATATTTAAAAAATTATTGACAAAAGGGATAATAGTAAGAAGTATGGAAGAGTATGATTTTCCATATTGTATCAGAGTAACTATTGGAAAGCATAAAGAAAATTTGTTGTTTATAAAATATTTGAAAGAAATTTTAAGAAAGGAAGGATAAATTTATGATATTAATTATAAAGAATAGCATAACAGAGGAACAATTTAATCATATATTAGAAAAAATAAAAGAATTAGGTTTTACTCCACATATATCAAGAGGGGTTAAAAAAACAATCATTGGACTTATTGGTGAGCAAGCTGAGAAATATAGGGAAATCTTTGAGGCAATGGAAGGAGTAGAACAAATTTCTGAGATTGAAAAACCGTTTAAGTTAGCAAGCAGAGAGTTTAAAGAAGAAAATACAATAGTAAAAGTTAATGATAAAGTAGAGATTGGTGGAAAAAAAGTAGTTGTTATAGCAGGACCATGTGCAGTAGAATCAAGAGAACAAATATTTAAAATTGCTGAACTTGTTAAAAAATCTGGTGCTGACTTAATTCGTGGTGGAGTATTTAAACCGCGGACATCGCCATACGCGTTTCAAGGTTTAGGTAAAGAGGCTTTAAAGTATTTAAAAGAAGTTAAAGAGTTGTTAAAAATTGGTATTGTGACAGAAGTTATGAATATTGAACAGATTGATGCTGTATCAGAAGTTGCTGATGTATTGCAAATTGGTGCAAGAAATGTACAAAATTTTGACTTGTTGAAAGAAGTCGGTAAAATTAAAAAACCTATTTTGCTTAAACGTGGAATGGCAACTACAATCAAGGAATGGTTGATGTCAGCAGAGTATATTATGTCTCAAGGAAATTACAATGTAATACTTTGTGAGCGTGGTATAAGAACTTTTGAAGATTCTACAAGATTTACATTAGATCTTAATGCTATACCTGTAGTAAAAAGTTTGTCACATCTACCTATAATAGTTGATCCAAGTCATGGCATAGGAATAAGAAATTTTGTACCCACTATGGCTAAAGCGGCTGTTGTTGCTGGTGCTGATGGACTAATTATTGAAGTGCATCATAAACCAGAAGAAGCTTTGTCAGACGGACCACAAAGTATACTACCACAACAGTTTGAACAATTAATGCAAGAATTAAAAAAAATTGTTGAGGTTATAGGAAGGACAATTTAAAGATGTTAAACATAAATTCAATAACAATAATTGGTGTAGGCCTTATTGGTGGTTCTGTTGGTTTAGGATTGAAAAAGAAATGCTCAAAAATAAAAATTGTTGGTGTTGGAAGAAATATTAGCCGTCTTAAAATTGCAAAACAAAAAGGTTGTATTGATTTATATACAACAGATTTAAAAGAAGGTGTAAAAGATGCAGATATAGTTATAGTTTCTACCCCTGTAAAAATTATCCCTGAATTTATAAAACAAATACTGCCATATGTTAAACCTAACTGTGTTATAACCGATGTTGGAAGTGTTAAGTATGAAATTTTCAAATCTATAAAAAAAGAAATTAAAAAATACAAAAATATAAACTTTATAGGAAGCCATCCTATTGCTGGTTCTGAAAAAAAAGGAGTAGAGTTTGCAGAGGAAGATCTTTTTGAAAATTCTGTATGTGTAGTTTGTTATGATAAAGAAATTTCTTCAAAAGAAGGTTTAGAAAAAATAAAATCTTTATGGAAATCGTTAAATTCAAAAGTAATCCTTCTTGAACCAAAAAAACATGACAAAATCTTAGCTTTGACAAGTCATTTTTTACATATTATTTCTTATTTATTAACAAAAAAAATAAATAGTAAAGAAGAATATTTAAATTTTGTTGGTGGAGCATATAGAGATATGACTAGAATTTCAGCTTCTGATCCAGAATTATGGGCTGAGATATGTTTTATGAACAAGAGGTTTATAAAAAATGAGATAGAAAGATTCATAAGAGATCTAAACAAAGTTAGAAAAATTTTGGATGATTTTGAAAAACTAAAGAAATTTTTAACAAAGTGTTATAATTTAAAAATAAAAAATTATGAGTGAAATAAAAGTCCAAAAAAAATTTTCCATCCATGCTGAGATAAATGTTTCACCGGATAAATCAATCACTCACAGAGCTATAATGTTTGCTTCATTATCTTCAGGCGAATGTGTTATAAATAATTATCTAAACAGTAAAGATTGTTATTCTACTATTGAAGCATTTAGAAAATTAGGTATAAAGATAGTTGAAGAAAAAAATAGAGTTTTAAAAGTCTATGGCAAAGGACTAAATGGACTTTCTCAACCAAAGGAGGTTATTGATGCTTGTAATTCTGGCACAACTGTAAGGTTGCTTTTAGGAATCCTCTCTGGTAATGAAATTGAAGCCACAATTGTTGGTGACGAGAGTTTATCAAAAAGACCTATGGCAAGAGTTATAGAACCCTTATCTTTAATGGGAGCAAAAATTACTGCTAAAGAAAATAATTTTTTACCAATTACGATTGTTGGGAACAAAAATTTAAAACCTATCACTTGGACAAGCAAAATCCCTTCTGCACAAGTGAAATCAAGTATTTTGTTTGCAGGAATGTATGCAAGTGGAGAAACAATATATAAAGAACCTACTCTGTCAAGAGATCACACTGAACGTATAATGCAATATTTAAAATTACCTATTTCTAAAAAAGAGTTAGTAGTCTCAATTAAAGGAAAAGTTAAAGAAATAAAACCATTTGAAATAACTATACCAGATGATCCATCATCCGCAAGTTATTTTATAGCAATGGGTGTGTTGGTACCAAATTCTTCTATTTTAATAAAAAATGTTTGTATTAATCCTACCAGAATTGGATTTATTAATATTTTGATAAAAATGGGTGCAAAGATAAATTTTATTAATCCTCGTATTTTATATAACGAACCAATAGCAGATATAAAAGTTGAAAGCAGTAAATTAAAAAGTATAAAAATTACAGAAGATATGGTGCCATCTATGATAGACGAGTTACCTTTATTAGCTGTTGTAGCTACTCAAGCAGATGGGGTAACTGAGATAAAAGGTGCTCAAGAGTTAAGAGTTAAAGAATCTGATAGGATTAAATCTATAGTTACAGAATTACAGAAATTAGGTGCTAAAGTAATAGAACAACCTGATGGAATGATAATAATGGGCAACACAAATCTTAAACCTACACGTGACAATGTATTGGAAACTTATAGTGATCACAGAATTGCTATGAGTTTGGCTGTCGCAGGCAGTATATGTGATGGCGAAGTTATAATTAAAGATGCAGAGTGTGTTGAAATATCATTTCCTGATTTTTGGAATTTGTATAACAGTATTTAATTTTATGCAAATAATTGTTTCAAAACATATAGGTTTTTGCAGTGGTGTCAAAAGATGCATAAAACTTGCAGAAGAGTATATCAATAAAGGATATAAAGTTTTTGCTTATGGCGAACTTTTACATAATGAAAAAGAAATTGAAAGATTAAAAAAATTAGGACTCGAAGTTATAGAAGATATTGAAGAGTTAAAGAAAATTAACGAGAATATTGTGTTAGTAATTAGAACACATGGCATTGAAAAGAATATATATGAGGAAATTTGTAAATTAGAAAATATTACAATTATAGATGGAACCTGTCCTATTGTTAAAAAAAATCAGAATATAATTAATGAGTGGACAAACAAAGGCTACGATGCTATAATATACGGTGATATTCAACATCCCGAAATTAAAGCTTTAGTTTCTTATATTGCACCAAATACAAGATATTATATAATCAATTCTTCTAATGAAATCGAAAACATAAACTTATCAGATAAAATGATTTTAATAGCACAGACAACTAAAGAAACTCAAGAATATGATAAGATTATTGAAAAATTAAAAAAATTTTCAAATATTAAAATATTTTATTCAATCTGTAAAGAGACAATATCAAGAGAAAAAGAGACAGAAGAACTGTCAAAACAAGTAGATTGTGTTGTTGTAGTTGGAGGGAAAAATTCTGCTAACACTAAAAAATTGGTCACAATTGCAAAAAAGTACAACAAAAATGTTATAGTGTTAAACTCTGAAAATTTTAAAGAAAATATAAATAATTATAAAAAAATAGGAGTTGTTTCTGGAGCATCTACTCCCAAATGGTTAGTAGAAAAAATTGTAGGAAAAATTAAAAATAGCTTTTAAAATAAGGAGTTTAAAATTATGGAAGACAAAATTAAAAATTTTGATGAAAATGAATACATAGTAGATATAAAACCACAAGAGATTTATAAATATTGTGAAGATATAAAAGTAGGAGATATTGTGGAGGGTAAAGTTATAGAGGTTACAAATGATGGAGTTTATGTTGATATTTTTTCTAAGACAGATGGATTTATTCCAATTGACGAATTCCCAAATAAAAATATTTCTGAAATTTTTAAACCAAATCAGATAATAAAAGTTTTTGTACGCAAAATTAATTATGATGATGTCCATATAGTTTCTTACAGAAAAGCGAAGGAGTTAGAGATAAGAGAGTTATTAGAGAAAAACTTTAATAATAGAACTCCTATGGATGCTACTTTAATTTCAAAGACAGAATATGGATATATTGTAGATGTAGGCATAGATGCTGTTTTACCATTTAAGGAAACAACAAAAGAATTGAAAGAAAAAATTGAAAAACTTAAGCCAAATGAGAAATTTAATTTTAAAGTGATAATAAAAGAAATAAAAGATAAAAATAAGGAATTAGAAGTCGTAGTATCTAATAAAATTTATGAAGAGATTATAAGACAACAATTAAAAGAAAAATTGTTGAACACTATTAAAGAAGGAGATGAAGTTATAGGTGAAGTTAAAACGATAACATCGTTTGGAGCATTCGTAGAAATAAATGGTGTTGAAACACTACTTCATATAAGTGATATTGCTTGGCATAAAGTTAAAGATCCTCAAGAATTGTTACATCAAGGAGACAAAATTAAAGTTAAAATTTTAAAAATTGATAAAGACACTGGAAAAATCTCTGTTGGTTTAAAGCAACTATTCCCTCATCCTTGGGAGGAAATCGAAAAAAAATATCATGTGGGAGAAGTTGTAAAAGGAAAGATAACAAATATAACTAAATTTGGTATATTTGTAGAATTAGAGCCAGCAATAGAAGGACTTGTTCATATATCAGAAGTAAGTTGGGAAGATAAAATGCCTGATTTACAAAAAATTTATAAAATAGGACAAGAAATACAGGTGAAGATTTTAAATATTAATAAAGAAGAAAGAAAACTCTCTTTATCTATCAAAAAAGTATTCAAAAATCCATGGGAAGATTTAAAAAAGGAATTTCCTAAAGGTACAAAGCAAAAAGGTAAGATAACAAAAATTCTTCCTTATGGAATGTTTGTCCTAATTAAGCCTGGGTTTGAAGGTTTAATACATAAATCAGATATTTCCTGGACTAAAAGGGTTGATAATCTTTTTAAAATTTATAAAGTTGGACAATATGTAGAATATATTGTATTAGATATCCTACCTGAGCAAGAACGTGCTATTTTGTCTATTAAACACCTTTATCCTAATCCCTTTGAGAAATATAAAGTTGATGATATAGTTAAATGTAAGATAAAAAAGATTTTAAGAAATATTTTAATTGTTTCGCTTGATGAAGATGTTGAAGGAATAATAACAAAAAAAGAAGCAATTAGTGAAGAAAAAGACATATCTAAAGAACTTAAGGCATTGTATAAACCAAGTCAAGAAATAGATGCGGTAGTTACTTTTGTAGATGAAAATATCCATAAGATAGAATTATCTGTTAAAAAATTACACAAAGTTATCCAAAAACAACTAATAAAAAAATATTCCAAAATAGAAACTCCCACACTAAAAGATATATTGTCTGAAAGCTAAATTTTTTATGCAAAAGTTTAAAAAACCTTTTTTAGCGCTTTTAATACTTATTCTTTTAGTTTTTTTAATTTTTTTATTTTACAATTTAAAGTCAAAAAAAGTTTTTTTCCCTCGTGGAAAAGAAATAGAAAACATTAAAGAGGAAGTAATTAATTCAAAAATTGATAAGCTACTTAGGGAGTTAAATTTTTCACCTGAGAATACCAAAATAATGGTTGAACTTGGAATTTATTACTTCTTAAAAGGACCTCAGTTTTATGACAAATCCATAAATTTACTACATAAAGCATGGCAGTTGGGCAATACAGATACCAGAATTTTTTATTATTTAGGCTCGATGTATGAATTTCTTAATCTTAATAATCTTGCTATAAATGAATATAAAAAGTTCTTAAATAATCATCCTGAAGATTTAGAAGTAAACTTAAAAATTGCTAATCTTTACTTTAAAACAGGGAAAGTTGAGGATGCTTTGAATAATTATTTTTATATACTTAAAAAAGATAAAACAAACATAATAGCTTTGACAAATATTGGTTTTATATATTTTTCTCGTAATGAACTTGACAATGCTAATGAATACTTTTTGAAAGTAAAAGAAATCTGCAAAAAAAACAAATTACCAGAACCTAAGAATATAAATTTTTATTTAGGTAAAATATTCTTTTTAAATAAAGACTTTGATAAAGCAAAATTATTTTTTGAACAAGAAAGATTGCTTTATCCTCAAAATATTGAGAATAATTTAATGCTTGCAAAGACATATTTTGAGTTAAAAGATTTTCAAAATTCTGCTGAATTTGTAAAACAGCTTCTGAAAGATATACCTAAAAATAAAGAATTATTAGAATTAAAAAATAAACTAAAAAAATTTTTATAAAAAATATGTTGGCAAAAGTTTTTTCTGCTACAGTTTATGCTATAGAAGGTTTTTTTATAGAAGTAGAAATAGATATTTCAAGTGGCTTTCCTACATTTACTATAGTAGGTCTTCCTGATACCGCGGTAAAAGAATCAAAAGAACGTGTAACAGCTGCTATACGGAACTCTGGCTTTGATTTTCCTACAAAGAAAATCACAGTTAATTTAGCACCAGCTGACTTTAAAAAAGAAGGTGCAGGATTTGATTTACCAATAGCCTTAGGTATTCTTGCTGCTTTAGGAAAAGTAAATTTGGAAGAGATAAAGAAATATTTTATAGTTGGAGAGTTAGCATTGGATGGAAGTGTAAGAGCGGTTAAAGGAGTTTTACCAATTGCTTTAAAAGTAGCAAGAGAAAAAAATAACAATCTAATTGTTCCTCACCAAAATGTTAAAGAAACTGTTGTAGCAGATATCAATGCATTTCCTGTTAAGAATTTGACCGAAGCAATTAAATTTATAAATAAAGAAATAGAGATAGCACCTTTTAAAATGAATTTAGAAGAACTATATGAAGAAAATTATTTTTATGATGTAGATTTTAGTGAGGTGAAAGGGCAACAGTTTGCTAAACGTGCGATAGAAGTTGCAGCTTCCGGTGGACATAATATCCTTATGATCGGCCCACCAGGTGCTGGAAAAACTATGCTTGCTTCAAGAATCCCAACTATACTACCTAAACTCACTATAGAAGAAGCTATTGAAACAACTAAGATTTATTCTGTTGCTGGTTTGTTAAATGATAAATTTATATCTGTTAGACCTTTCAGAGCTCCCCACCATACTATATCTGATGTAGCATTAGTTGGTGGAGGACAAATACCAAAACCTGGTGAGATTTCATTAGCTCACAATGGTGTATTATTTTTAGATGAGCTACCTGAGTTTGATAGGAATGTTTTAGAAGTTTTAAGGCAGCCTCTTGAGAAAGGGTATGTTACAGTTTCAAGAGCTGCTTTTAAATGTGATTTCCCTGCTAGAATAATGTTAGTTGCTGCTTGTAATCCATGTCCATGTGGATATTATGGACATCCAAAAAAAGAATGTGTTTGTACACCATACCAAATACAGAAGTATATTTCTAAACTTTCCGGACCTTTGCTTGATAGAATTGATATCCAGATAGAAGTTCCACCTGTGGATGTTGAAGATATTACTTCTGATTTACCATCTGAAACATCTGAAGAAATCAGAAAACGTGTAGAAAAAGTTAGGAAAATCCAGTATGAAAGATATAAGAATAAAAAAATATTTACAAATTCACAACTTACAACAAAACTCATCAAAGAATTTTGCCCTATGACTGATGAAGCAAAAAGAATATTAAAAATAAGTATTGAGAAACTAAATCTTTCAGCACGTGCTTATGATAGAATAATAAAAGTTGCAAGAACAATAGCTGATATGGATAACAAAGAAATAATTGATTCAACTCATATCTCTGAAGCAGTTCAATATAGAAGTATAGATAAATTAGTTAAATAATCTATGAACATTGTAGTTTTTACTCCTACATATAACGAAGCAGAAAATATAGAGCTTTTTATAAAACAAGTTTTTGATGTTTTGCCCAATTGCAAAATTTTAGTTGTGGATGATGATTCAGCGGACGGTACTGCTATTAAAGTTCAAAACTTGCAAAAAAGTTATAAAAACTTATATTTAGTGATTAGAAAAGAAAAACGTGGCCGTGGTTATGCAGGAATTGAAGGATTTAAAAAAGCATTAGAACTCGATGCAGACATAATTGCTGAAATGGACGCAGACTTATCCCACTCTCCATACGAACTTCCAAAATTAATTGATAACTTAATAAACAATCCTGATATAGACATAGTTGTAGGTTCTAGATATATTAAAGGAGGAAAAGATAATGAAAGGAATTCAATCAGAAGATTTATAAGTTTATTCGCTAGAACATACTTAAGAATTGTAACCGGTATTACTATTAGAGATATAACCTCTGGTTACAAAGTCTATAAGAGGAAAGTTATTGAAACAATACTTCCTTACTTGTCTTCTTCAGATCCATTTATTGTTACCGAAGTAAACTATTTATGTAAATTATTTGGTTTTAAATTTTCCGAAATACCAATAGAATTCCATGATAGATTTGCAGGAAAAAGTAAACTTACTTTATGGAAGCTTGTTAGATATTTATTTAAAGTATGGGTTTTGGTTGTAAAACAATTTATTGCTGAAAAGTATAATCTTATATTTTTAAAATTTTTATTTTTAACCGACCTTTTAAGATTGCTTCTTATTGGGAACTTTGGTCTAACAGATGACGAAGCACACTATTGGCAGTATTCACAGCATTTGGACTTTTCATATTTTGATCATCCTCCAATGGTGGGATATTTAATATATATCTTTACAAAAATATTTGGGAATAATGTATATGGGGTTAGATTTCCAGCTATATTGTGTTTTACTATTTCTTTAATATATTTTTATCGTTTAATCAAAGAATTTTACGACTCAAAAGTAGCATTTTATAGTAGTGTACTGGTAAGTGTAATACCAATATTTTTTGTTGGTTCAATTATTACAATTCCGGATGCTATTCTTGGAATGTTTTGGATGATATTTATATTTTATTTCTATAAGTTTCTCACTACAAATGATACTTGGATTTTATATCTTTGTGGAATAATTTTAGGATTAGCAGGGTTAAGTAAATATAATGCAGTTTTACTTTTCATAAGCTGTTTAATAATACTTTTCGTAAATAAAGAATTTAGAATTTGGTTTTTAAAGAAAGATTTTTATATTTTTTGTTTAATTGCACTCTCTGTAATTTCACCTATAATATTTTGGAATATATCTCACAATTTCATATCTTTTAAATATCAGTTTTTCCACGGAGTTGGTAAAGAGATTAAGTTTTCTATTTTATTATTTTTGCAAAATTTTGGATTTCAAGCATTATACTTATCTCCTGTTATAATTATTTTTTTATGGTATTATATTCTTAGGTTTTTATTTAAAAAAGAAAAAATTTTTACAATTAAAGAACAATTCTTGTTATATTTCGCTTTACCTGGAATCATTTTATTTAACATTATAGCATTCAAAAATCAAATTTTACCCCATTGGCCTGCTGTATCTTATTTGACATTAATACCACTACTATCTTTCAATAATAGAAGCTTTCAATATTTGAGTTCATTATTTTCTGCTTTGATAATAACCGTCTTTGTCATATTAGTTTCTATGTTTAGCATTATACCTATACCTGAAAAATATAAATATGCAGATACTCCAGATAAACTTTATGGTTGGGAAGTTGCTGGTAAAGAAGCCAAAAATTTATTAGAAACTCATCCGGGAAGTTTTATATTTACACACAAGTATTACTCTGCAGGACAGTTGAGATTCTCAATTTCAAAGTATTATAATAAGAATATACCACAAGTTTTTTGTTTAGATAAAGATTTTAATCAATATGATTTTTGGTATAAAAATTTAAGACAATACGATGGAAGAGATGCTATATTTTTTTCTGAAGATAGATACCAACAACAAGATGAAGTTATTTTAAACAGTAATATTTTCAAAAGTTACAATCTAATATCAATAATAAACTTTAGAAAATCAAAAATTTGGCCAGAGAGAAGATTTAAGTTCTATCTATGTAAAAACTTTGATTATCAAAAAGCTTGCAAAGAAAATTTTATTGCCCAAAAATATAACAATTTTGTTACAGTTACAGAATATTTTAGAAACTATGATAAAATAATATTCTTAAAACTTAACAAAAATCAACTTTATAAAAGTAAAGTTTTTAGAACAATGTGTTACATAGTAACAAACTTGGGAAATGGTTTAGTTGTGATACCTTTAGTTTTTATGCTATTATATTTAGTTGACAAAAGAAGTTTTTTATACAATGCTATTATGTTTATAGTCATAGTTGCATCTGGTGGGTTTATTATACAAATTCTAAAATTTTTATTTGATAAACCAAGACCACTAAAACTTTTTTCTGATATCTTACAACAACCAATAAATGTTATAGGAGAGCAACTAAGAGAATTTGGTTTTCCTTCAGGACATACATTTTTAGCATTTTCTACTGCGGTATTTTTGTCAGATAGATTTAAAAACAAAAATATAAGTGTATTTTTATTTTTTGTCGCGACATTAGTAGGTTTAAGCAGAATCTTAGTTGGTGCACATTTCATAAGTGATGTTATAGGAGGTTTGGTTATAGGAATAATTTTTACTACTGTTGTGCTTAAAATAGAAAAAGAAATCACTTAAAAAGGAGGAGGGGAACATGAAAAAATATGCGTTTTTAATACTATTATTGTCATTTTTTATGTTAAGTTTTATTTACTCAATAGAATATGAAGTTGTAAAAGGTGACTGTTTGTGGAATATTGCAAAACAACATTATAAGAATCCATTCTTGTGGAAAAAGATATACGAAGTGAATAAAGAAAAAATAAAAAACCCAGATCTCATATATCCTGGACAGAAATTTGTCTTACCTGATTTACAAGAAGAAATTGCTGAAGAAAAAGCAGAATTGAAAGAAGAACAAGAATTAGAAAAAACACTGTCAAAAGAAACAATAGAAAAAATTGAAGCAGAAAAGGAAGAACTACCCTCACAATTTAAAAGAGAAGAAGTTGTTTCAAAATTAATAGAAAAATTTCCCAAAAAAATAAAATTTGAAGAGTATAAATTTGATGGTGAAATAATAAATGGAAAAGAAAAAAAATTTATATATATAGATTTTGATAATGTTTATATAAAAGCTAAAAATCTTACAAATATTAATTCTGGAGATATTTTAGGAGTATATCATAAAGGACCATCAAAATATGATATAAATTTAATGAATGTTCATAATGATGAAACAAACCTTGTTGGTATTGCAAAAATAAAAGAGATAAATGAAAACTTTATTACAGCCGAAATTATAAAGACATTTTCTCCAATAGTAATTGGAGATTTAATTAAATATGAAAAAAAGTGAAAAGGAAAATCATATTTATATTGATATTACTTATTTTTAATCTTAAAACACTTGTTGCGAAAGAGAATTACTATATAGAAATAACTTGTAATACTGAACAAGAGACCGAGATGGTTAAAAGCTTGTTAAAATCTCAACATTGGTTAGATGTAAATGACAAAATTTGTGTAGTAGATAATACAAAAGTATTACTTGGTCCCTATCCATTGAATTTAATCAACGAGATTAAAGATTCTATATCCGAAAAATTAAACCTTCCTGCAAACATTTATGTGGAGGATTTAAAAACTTTGGAAATGAATGATGAAAATTTTGTATTTTCAGAAGAAAATAGTCTTTTGTTAGAAGAAGCAGAACTCTCAGAATCAGGTAAAGAATTAACAAATGAAACAATTAATTCTTACAACGACGAAAAAATAAGAAAGATTATTTCATATGCAATGGAACTTTATACAACACCATATAAATGGGGAGGGGTAAAAATAGAAGAAGGTATTGATTGTTCATATTTTACAAAATATGTATTCTCAAAGTTTGGAATAAAACTACCAAGGACAGCAAGAGAACAATATAAAACAGGTAAACCAGTAGATAAAAAAGAACTTAAGTGTGGAGATCTTGTATTTTTTAAGAAAGTATATTATAGAAAATATAAAGGTAAAGTTAGGAGGTATGAATATATTAATCATGTTGGAATTTATTTAACTAATGGTGAATTTATTCATGCAACACGTGGAGAAAGAAAAGTTACAATTTCTTCTTTAGAAAGTGGTTACTATAAAAAAAATTATGCAGGAGCAAGAAGAATCATTGAAAACTAAATATGAATGAGGAAATAAAGTCACTACTTATTTTAAATAGTATACCTTCTTTAGGTCCTATAAGAATCAGAAGACTAATTGAACATTTTGGTTCAGCTTATAATGTTTTGTCAGCACCTGTAGAAGAATTAAGTAAGGTGGAAGGAATTGGTCCTAATATAGCTAATACTATAAAAATTTTCAGAAATAAAATTGAGCCCGAAAAAGAGTTAGAAATACTTAAAAAAGAAGATATAAAAATAATTACCTATGAAGATAAAGATTATCCTCCTATGTTAAAGCATCTTCCAGATGCTCCTGTAATTTTATATGCTAAAGGTAAATTATTACCTCAAGACTCAATATCTATAGCAATAGTTGGGACAAGAAAACCAACATCTTATGGAAGGTTAGTAGTTGAAGAATTAATAAAGGGATTGTCAAAGTATAATCTTACTGTTGTAAGTGGTCTTGCTCACGGAATAGATGCTTTAGCACATGAGTTTGCAATAAAAAATGGTTTAAGAACTATAGCTGTTTTGGGCAATGGTTTAGGAGTTTACTATCCTATAGCAAATAAAAAATTGCAACAAAAAATACCATCCTGTGGTGCATTGGTTTCAGAGTTTCCATACAAATTTACTCCTACAAAGACATCTTTTCCACAGAGAAACAGAATCATAGCTGCATTATCCTTGGGTACAGTTGTGGTAGAAGCTGACATACAAAGCGGAGCAATTATTACTGCTAAGTTTGCTTTAGAGTTAGGAAAAGATGTATTTGCTGTTCCGGGAAGTATTTTTTCAAAACAAAGTAGAGGTACAAATTATTTGATTAAAACAGGAGCAAAAATTGTTACATCCGCAGAAGATATTATAGAAGAAATAAGCCAACTTGCTGATTTAGTAAAAGATAAAATTTTAAATAAACCTATTGAGAAATCAGTTGATATAAAATTATCTAAAGAAAGCGAATATATTTTAGAAATAATAAAATCAGAACCTAATGGTATACATATAGATAAATTGCAAGCAATTGCAAATATAGATATATCAAAACTGATGAATATAATATTTGAACTTGAGTTGAATTCCAAAATTAAAGAACTACCTGGTAAAATATATATTAGTACTTCTTAGAAAGGTAAAAAATATGAATCTAATAATTGTAGAATCTCCTACTAAAGAGAAAACTATTTCTAAATTTTTAAGCAATTCTAAAGAATTTAATGAGAAATTTATTGTAAAAAGCTCATATGGCCATATTAGAGATTTACCTACAAACTCCTTAGGAGTTGATGAAAAAAATGATTTTAAACCATATTATATCTTACTACCTCGTGCCAAAAGAATTGTTGCAGAACTGAAAAAAATCCTTCCAAAAGTATCAAATGTATATTTAGCTACAGATTTTGATAGGGAAGGTGAAGCTATTGCTTGGCATATTGTAAAAGTATTAGGATTAAATAATGATAAAGTAAAAAGAATTACTTTTCATGAAATAACTCCTTCTGCTATATTTGAAGCATTAAAAAATCCAAGGACAATAGATATGAACTTAGTAAATTCACAACAGGCAAGAAGAATTATTGATAGATTGGTAGGTTATAAAATCTCACCCTTACTATGGAAAAAAATAGCAAACAAATTATCAGCTGGAAGAGTTCAATCTGCTGCATTAAAATTTATTTATGATAGAGAGTTAGAAATAGAAAAGTTTATTCCACAAGAATATTGGAGTATAGAGTGTGATTTCTTTAAAAAAGAAGATGATAAAATAATCAAAGCAAGGTTAAAATCAATTGATAACAAAAAATTGGATAAATTAGATATAAAAAATGAGGAAGAAGCGAAAAAGATCGTAGAAGAAGTAAAGAAAGTAGGAAGTGGAGAAGTTATTGATATAAAAGTTGAAGAAAAATTAAAATCACCCTTAGAACCTTTTATAACTTCCACATTACAACAAGAGGCTTCAAAAAAACTGAACTTCTCTCCATCTAAAACTATGAGTATTGCACAAAGTTTATATGAAGGTGTTGACTTAGGAAATAGCGAAAGAGTTGGTCTTATAACTTATATGAGGACAGATTCTACCTATGTCTCACCATACGCGATAGAAGAATTAAGAAAGTTTATTAAAGAAAATTATGGAGAAAAATATTTACATGAACAAATAAGAAAATTTAAAACCAAAGTAAAAAATGCCCAAGAAGCACACGAAGCAATACGTCCAACAAGTGTTTATAGAACTCCAGAAGATATAAAAGAATATCTCTCAACTGAACAATATAAACTTTATAAACTTATTTGGCAAAGATTTGTAGCTACTCAAATGAAAGATATGAAATATCAGACTATTACAATAAAGATAGATGTTGGAAAAAAGTTTTTATTTGAATCAGAAGTTAAAAAAGTTATATTTGAAGGATACACTATTATTTATCCTGATGAAAAGTTGGAAGAAGCAGATATTCCAAAAGTAGAGATTAATGAAATATTAAATATTAAAAATTGCTATGGTAAACAACACTTTACAGAACCACCTTCAAGATATACAGAAGCATCTCTCATCAAAGAATTAGAGAAAAATGGTATAGGTAGACCCTCTACTTATGCCACAATAGTAGATACTTTAAAACAACGTGGTTATGTGATACTTAAAGATAGAAAATTTCATATCACATCATTAGGTAAACAAGTGACAGAGTTATTAACGAAATATTTTCCTGAAATAGTTGATAAATTTTACACTGCAAAGATAGAAAAATTATTAGACAAAATATCACAAGGTAAAGAAAATTGGGTAAAGGTAGTTTCTTTATGTTATGAGCCAATAATAAAAGAAATTGAGGTAGCATCTAAAGAAGTTAAACCAAAAAATGAAGTTTTCCAAGGGGAAAAATGTAAAATTTGTGGTGGAAATATGATAATAAGAAGTAGTAAATATGGTAAATTCCTTTCTTGTGAAAATTATCCAAGATGTAAGTATAAGATAAACTATTATGAAGAAAATAAACTTCAAACAAAAAATACATCAGGAACTTCCAATTGAGTTTAAAACATTTTTAACAAAATTTAAAACATACTTAATTACAGAATGTAATGTTTCAGAAAATACTCTTATTTCTTATTTATTAGATTTAGAAGAATTCTTTTTGTTTATTTCAGGCATTTTAAAAATTAGAAATATATCAAATGTCAATAAAACAGTTATTAGAAGTTTTATATTGGAATTACAGAGATTAGGTTATAAGAAAAATTCTATTTTGAGAAAAATAAACACTATCAAATCATTTTTTAAATTTTTGTTAGCTAAAAAATATATTTCATCTAACCCAGCCTTATATATCAGTAATATAAAAAAAGAAAAAATTCTACCAAGTTTTTTGTCAAAAAATGAAGTAGAAAAACTACTATCATTAATAGAACCGAAAGATTTTAAAACTTCTCGTGATAGAGCTCTATTAGAACTTTTATATTCATCAGGATTAAGGATTTCGGAGGTAGCAAAACTTTTAGAAAGTGATATAGATTTATATGAAGGTTTAGTATTAGTCAAAGGAAAAGGTAATAAAGAAAGAATAGTCCCTGTAGGAGATATTGCTACAAGATATATAAGAGAATATTTGAAGTTCAAACATAGTCAAGGGTTTAAAAATCCTACACTTTTTTTAAATAAATTTGGCAAACCGTTAAGTGTGAGAGGGATAAGAAAAATAATCACATTATGGGTAAAAAAAGCCTCAATACATAAAAAGGTTACCCCTCATACTTTTAGACACACTTTTGCTACACACTTGTTGGATGCTGGATGTGATTTAAGAAGTATTCAAGAAATGTTGGGACATAAAAGTTTATCAACTACTAATATCTATACACATGTTTCTATTGAGAGGTTAAAAAAAGTATATGAAGAAACTCATCCAAGAAGATAGTAAAATAAAAATTCTAAAATATAAAATGGCAATTAATAGAAGACATATATATATATACTGTATTGTTATAGCAAATATTGAAACTAAAAATATTTTAAAAATATTGTGTACTACTTCATATAATCCTGCTATATTTGAACTTAGTCTAGAAGGAGAAATTACTGAAATAGATAAAAATCTTTATAAATTTAAGTTGGAAGAAGATATACCTGAAGTCTCCAGAAATATATATTTGAAATTACATAATTCAGAAGAATCAGTAACTGATGTTATAAAAAATGAGAAAATTGATAAGATAACAGAAATAATCAAACAAGCAAGTGAAATAAGAGATGAAGATTTGAAAGTAGAATATCTTATTGAAAATTATATCCATAAAAGTTATAATAAAAGTGATATTGAATTAAAACTTGATAATGCAATAAACACTTTACAAACAACTAAATTTTTTATTAAAACTAAGCCAGTAATTGACGAAAAAAGAGGGATTCCAGCAGATAAATTAAAATTGAAAATGAAAATCTTATGTAGATTAGCAGATGATAGAGAGATAGCAAAATATATAATGAAAATTTTATTTTCTGAAAATAGAAAAGAATTTTTTGCAAAAATAATAGAAATTTCTACTAAATATAAAAATTACTATAAAATCTTATGCAGTATCACACCTACCATATTTACAGAAATAATACTTAATAAAACTCAAAAAGTTATTGTAGAAGATTAAGTTTTATGGATGATAAAAATTTAGAATTTAGTACTATAAACGAATTAGATAAACAGATCTCTTCTACAGAGAGAGAAATATCCGAAAATACTATTGCTTTTTTAAGGAAGAAACTTGCTAAACAAAAAGAACAATTCATTAAATTGCATGAATTAAAGCAGAAAGAAATCGAAGAATTACAGAAAAAACTTAAAGATACAGAAGAAATGTTAAAACAAACTCAAATTGCTCTTGAACAATCTCGCCAAATTGAATTAGAAAATCTTAAAAAAACGACTGAAGAACTACAAAGACAAAAAGAAAAAGAAATAGAAAAATGGAAAAAAATAGAAGAAGAAATAAAAAAGTTTAAAGAAATAACTATTACATCAGAAATTAGGTTAAAAGAGGAATTAAGAAAGTATGAAGAATTTAAACAACTTCACGAAGAAAAAATAAGAGAATTCACTCAAGAGTTATCACAAAAAGAATTAGAGTTGCAACAATACAAAGAGCAAATTGCTAAAAAAGATGAAGAAATTGCAAATTTAAAATCTCAACATTTAAAAGAGGTTGAAGAATTAAAAAAAGAAATAGAAAACTTAAGAAAGAATTTAGAAGATCAAAAGAATGATTATGAAGTTAAACTTGTAGAAGCACAAAATAAAATAGAAAGTCTGCAGAATTTATTAAATCAAACTACATTGAAATTACAACAACACAAATTTGAATCAGAAAAATTTAAAGAAGAACTACAACAGAAATCTATACAAATAGAACAATTGAATCTTGAGTTAAAACATGTCCAAGAAGAAGCAGAAACAAAATATAGACAGTATGAGCAACAGTTAGAAAGGCAGTCTGAAGAGATTCAACAAAAAACTTTAAAGATAGAAGAAGAGAAAAAACAAATTCAACAATTTTATGAGGCAGAAATTTTAAGATTAAAAAATATAATTGCTGAATCTGACAACAAATATCAATCTTTATTAAAAATGTACCATTCTTTAGAGCAACAACTGAAGGGAAAAGAACAAAATATTTTAGAACTAAATAATAAAATTGCAAGTTTTGAAGCATTAAAATTACAAGAGTTCCAACAACTTAATGAAGAACTTTCTCAACTGATACAAGAAAATGAAAAGTTGACACTTTTATATAATCAAAAACAACATGAATACGAGGAAGAACATAAACTTAGGTTGTTACTTGAACAAAAAAATCAACAGATAGAAGAAGAAAAAAATAAGCAAATTATTTATTTGTCAGATGAAATAAATACATGGAAAACTACTCTTATAGAAGAACAGAAACGTAATGAAGAAAGAATAAGAGCATTAAATGAGAAATATGTTAATATAATTTCTTTAAGAAATGAAGAAATTGAGAAATTGCAAAAGGAACTTGAAACTAAAATAAATGAGTTTGAAGAGTTAAAAAAGATCTATCAAGAGACTAAGCTAAAAAATCAACAAATGCAGTCTGAAATAGAACTTATGTCTAAAAAAGTTGAAGAACTTACTAATCAACTTCATACTGAACGCGATAAATTTGCTGAGATATTATCAAAAGAAAGGGAAAGTTGGGAACAAAGGGCTAAAGAATATTTATCAGAAATAGAAAATTTGAAAAAAGAAAACGACGAAAAAATTAAAAATTTAAGGTCTACTCTTGAAGAAATTTTAGAGAAATTACAACAATATGAATCTGAAAATAGAAGATTAAAGACTCAGCTTAGTGAGTCAAATACTAAAATTGAAAATTTAGAAATTGATAAAAAAGAACTACTTTTGAAATTGCAAAATAAAGATGCTGAATTTGATAAAAAATATAGTGAAATAAGAAATTATTATGAACAAATGATTGAAAAATTGAATGTACAAATAGAAAGGTTAGCATCAGAAAATTCAAAATTACAGGTTGAAAAAAATTTGACGATTTCAAACTTGGTAGAAAAATATAATTCTGATATAAAAAAAATTGAAGAGAATTATAAATTACAATATGAAAAAGAAAAATCAGAACTTCTAAAAAAAATTGATTTGTTAAATAAACAAATTATCGATCTACAAAGAGAAAACGAAATTTTAAGAAATAAAGAAAAGATAGACCAAAAAGAAGAAAATAAGTGATTCTAAAATTTTTTATTCTTACCAAATCACTAAAATACAATGATAAAAAACAATCTTCCAATCCATATAACAATATTTCTTATAGATGGAAATGCTTATGTACATAGAGCATATCATGCTTTGCCTCCATTAACTACTTTTTCTGGTTTACCTATAAATGCAGTATATGGTTTTGTCAGAATGATATTTAAAATATTAAAAAACTTTAAACCAGAATTTTTGTGCATCTGCTTTGATTCTGGTAAACCTACTTTTAGGCACCAACTGTTTAAAGAATACAAAGCAACAAGAAAAGAATTAGAAGATAATTTAAAATTACAATTTCCAATAGTTCATGAATTTACAAAACTGAGTGGAATTCCTTATTTAATAATTGATGGATATGAAGCAGATGATGTAATAAGTTGTATTGCTAAAAAGTTTGAAAAAAATTATAAAATTGTTGTAGTAAGTGGAGATAAAGATGTATTGCAATTAGTTAATGAAAATATAATCGTTTATAATGAGCATAAAGACATATGGTATGATAGAGAAAAAGTAAAAGAAAAATATGGTGTTTATCCAGAATTACTTATAGATTATTTTGTATTAATAGGAGATAAAATAGACAATATTCCAGGTATAGAAGGTATAGGTCCTAAAACTGCTGAAATTTTGATTAATAAGTTTGGAGGCCTTGAACAAATTTTTAATAATATTGACAAGTTAGAACCAAATAAGAAAGAAAAATTTTTAAAATCTAAGGAAGGAATTTTTGAAAGCAGAAATTTAATAAAATTATATTCGGATATAAAAGAACTAAAGAATTTTGATATAACAAAATTAAAACTTTCACAAATAAACTTTGATGGCATTAAAAATTTTATAATAAAATACGATATGCGTTCATTGTTAAAAGAATTAGATAATTTAAAAAATCTGTTCAACAATGAAGGAATGACAAAAAACACAGAAGAATTGTTATTATTTGAAAATATTAAGAATGAAGGAAAAAAAATTGAAAAAAAAGATATTGAATATGTATATGTAAATTCTGGAGAATCTTTTAATAGAATTTTTGAAAAAATAAAAACTTGTGAAAATTTACTATTTGGTGTTATAAGTCAGAATTTAGTTTCTGAATATAAAAACCAAAAATTAATTGGTCTTATTGGCATAATCAATGTTAATAAAAATGATGAAACAAAATTTTATTTCCCGCAGTTTCAACATAGAACTTTAGAAAACACTACACTTGAAGTATTAAATAATGAAATTTTTGCAAAATTTATAAAGGATGTTTTTTCTTTACAAAAAATTATAATTACCTATGATATAAAATCACAAATTAAATTATTGCTAAATTATTCTGAAACTCTGGACTTATCTACTTTACAAATATCAAATTTATACGACTTACTTATTCTGCTGTATCTTATAAATCCAAATAGAAAAATATCAAGTTTACAAGAACTCGTAAACATTCATTTAGGTAACAAACCAATATCTGAGTTATCTCTACCGGTTGAACTAAATCTTAACATCTTTCCAGTAGAGAAAATTTTGAGTAAATTGTTTGATACATTAAATGTGATTTATGAAATCTTTAAGAAAATAGAAGAGAAATTAATAGAATTTGATCTAATAAAAGTTTACAAAGATGTAGAACTGCCATTACTAAAGTTATTAATCAAAATGGAAAAAACAGGAATTTTGGTTGACAGAAATTACATAGATAGTTTAAAGTGTGAAATAGAAAATAACCTAAAAGAGATAAAACAAAAAATTATAGAATTAGCAGGATTAGAGATAAATTTAAATTCTCCTAAACAACTTGCATTTTTATTATTTGAAAAATTAAGACTCCCACCTATAAAAAAGAAAAAAACTGGTTATTCAACAGATGAGGAAGTTTTATTAAAACTAAAAGATATTCATCCCATAATACCGCTAATTTTACAACATAGAGAACTTGAGAAATTAAAAAATACTTATTTAGAACCACTAACAAATTATATAAATCCTAAAACTTCAAGGATACATACAAATTTCAATCTAGTAGGAACATCAACAGGAAGATTATCTTCAGAAGAACCAAATTTGCAAAATATACCAGTAAAAACTGATTGGGGGAAAAGAATAAGAAATGTTTTTATAGCAGAAAAGAATTATAAATTTGTTTCATTTGATTATTCACAAATAGAACTAAGAATTTTATCTCATTTTTCTAATGATAAAAATCTGCAAAAAGCTTTTTTTGAAAATAAAGATGTTCACAAAATGACTGCTTCAGAAATATTTGGCATAAGCGAAGACAAAGTTGATGATAAATTAAGAAGTATCGCAAAAGTTATAAATTTTGGGATAGTTTATGGTATGAGTGCACAAGGATTAGCAAATGAACTAAATATACCAATTGATTTTGCACAACAGTATATAAATAAATATTTTGAAAATTATGCAGATGTTAAAAGATGGATCGAAGAAACAATAAAATTTGCAAAATTAAAAGGTTATGTAAAAACACTTCTAGGTAGAATTAGGCCGATACCGGAAATTAATTCCTCAAACAAGCATCTTTCAGCTTTTGGAGAACGCCTTGCAATAAATACTCCAATTCAAGGAAGCGCAGCAGATATTATTAATCTTGCAATGGTAAAAATTGATGAGTTGATAAATAGAGAAAATCTAAATAACGATGTGAGAATGTTATTACAAATACATGATGAGTTATTGTTTGAGATTAGAGAAGATTTTTTAGAAAAAACTATAATTAAAATTAAAGATATTATGGAAAATGTAGTAAAACTTAATGTGCCTTTAGTTGTAAATATAAATATTTCATCCCGTTGGGGAGAAAAAGAAAACTAAAATGAAATTAGTAGGAATAACTGGAAGTATTGCAACTGGCAAAACCACATTGTTGAAAATTTTTTCTAAATTAGGTTATCCAACAATAAGTGCAGATGAAGTTTATCATAAATTGCTAAAAAAAAACAAAAAATTACAAAAAAAACTTATAAATACTTTCGGTTATGAAATAATTGACGAAAATAAAAATATTTCAACAAAGAAAATTTCAAAAGTTTTAACAAAATCTGCCAAAAATTTGAAGTTATTAGAAAAAATTACTCATCCTTTTGTTTTAAAAGAGGTTTTTAATAAAGTTAAATATTTTAAAAAAATGAAATATAAAATTTGTGTAGTTGATATACCTTTACTCTTTGAAAAGAAATTAAAAGATAAATTTGATTATGTAATTACAGTTTACTGCTCAAAAAAAATACAAAATGAAAGACTAAAAAAAAGAAATATAGACCAAAAACTTTTGAGATTATTGTTATCTCGTCAAATTGACATTAAACAAAAAATAAAGATGTCAGATTTTATTATAAAAAATAATAATCTAAAAATGTCACAACTTACAAAAGAAGTTTTAAAAATAATAGATTGTATATCTTGATTTTTTTAACTTATTGACAAATTAAAAGAGATTTTATAAATCTAATCAAAACCAGATTGGTGGGGGAAGTGCCTGTGAGATTCAGGCCGCTGCCCACGCAACGGTAATCTTTAATCTCGGTTTATGCGGGATTAAAGGAGCCCGGTCTATCACCAATCCTGGGAAGTACCTACGTTGGGTAGGGAAAAGAGCTTTTCTTTTCCTTATAATCCAACCTTTAGGTACTTCCCAAAAAATTAAAAATGAAAAAAATAATTATTTTTGTTATTCCTATCTACTATTTTATTTTTAGTAATGTAATTTATACTCAACAAAGGATTGTTTCTTTAACTCCATCTATTACTGAAAGTTTGTATCTTTTAGGTGAAAAAGATAATATAATAGGCATTACTACATTTTGTAAAAGAGTTTCAAAAAATCAAAAAATTGTAGGTACATATCTTGAACCAAACATAGAAGAAATCGTTAAATTAAATCCTGATATAGTTTTTATTTCTAAAGAAGGAACAAGAAAGGAAATTGTGGATAAAATTAGAGAATTTGGGATAAAAGTTGTTGTTTTAAGTCCAGTAAACAATTTTGTTGCATTAAAACAACAGTTTTTAGAACTTGCCAAAACTTTAAATAAACAAGAGATAGCAAAAAAAATAATTTATGAATATGAAACTAAATTTAGTAAATTAAAAAGAAATAAATCTAAGAGAGTTTTGTGTATAATAAGTTTTCAACCAATATTTGTTGCTTCTGAAAAAAGCTATATCGGAGAAATAATTAGATATGCTGGTGGTAAAAATGTAATAAAATCTAAAATAACTTATCCACAAGTTGACATTGAAAAAATTTTAGAGTTAAAACCTGAGGTTATCATTTTATCTACTATGGGTTCTACTGAATATGAAGCAAAAAAATTTTTTTCTCAATATAAAGAAATTCCTGCTGTTAAAAACAACAAAATTTTTGTTGT
>Ga0078972_1004226_pt1 | contig 40179 bp, 36 predicted proteins | sample YelNatPaOPGAMG01_FD_67568 | JGI IMG/M metagenome (GOLD analysis project Ga0078972, IMG submission 67568) | Hot spring thermophilic microbial communities from Obsidian Pool, Yellowstone National Park, USA - OP-RAMG-01 (SPADES assembly) (version 2) | ecosystem: Environmental > Aquatic > Thermal...
GAGACCGCGGTGGAGATCGAGAGCACGAGGAGCAGGGGAAGCAGGGGAAAGGATCTGCCCGAGCCAACAAGTTTTTCCCTAGGAGGGGGGAGCGGGGTTCTCCTGATCACCAGGTGTGCCAAGAAGAGGAGGGGCATGATGAAGGTCATTGTGGTGATGATCGGGTAGAGGGCTGCCGGTGAGATGTTCAGCCCAACAGCGATGAGGAAGAATACTTTCAGATCGGGGATGATTAAGGAGAGTAGTGAGAGGGAGAGGATAAACACGGAGATGACCGATGCGAGCATGACGAGACTGCGCCAGAGCATGCCAAGCCTGTCGGCGTAAATGTAGAGAGTGGTTAGCAGCAGGATGCAAGGAGCCAGGTATCTGTACCCCTCAGGTAGAGCCCACGCGAGCACCAGAATAGAAAGGACGTACCCCCATGAACTCCTCTTCCCCCTTATGTAGAACGACGCCACGACAGCAAGGAAGAGCACGGAGGATATCGCTGGGCTGAGATAAGGGGAAAATGAGGGTAGGTCCAGAGGAACCATCGCCTTGTGCTTTAAGTAGTACAGAGGGACTGGGATGTTGAGGACCAGCAGGGCGGCATTTACCAGTAAGGAGGCAGACGCGAGCCAGCACGAGAACTTTTCTCTTGTTATTACAGGCAAGGGATCCGCCCTTTTATGAATAGGCGACTCTCTCAATAATACACTTTTGATTGTAGCGGTTAAAGATCATTGCAGGAGAAACCTCAACCATAGTGGTATCATTCCAAGCGCGGTCCCTTAACACAGGGTGGCTGTGACTGTCACACATCGAGAAGGTAAACCTTTTTTATGGCGGGACCTTCTTTCGGTGAAGATAAGGGATTTATACTCCATGTTTTCTATAATCTTCATCCCGGTGGTTGTGTTTTGGAAGTTGTCAGCTACGCCGATATTCTATCAATGTGGAGGAAGGGCTTGAGGAACGGTTCTTTCCGGAGGCTGCCGCTTATAGAGAGGGGAATTTTTAGGGCTGCCTTATGCTACGCAAAGATGAAGGGGAGGATAATAAACCCAAAGCTAGTCGGGATGATCAAGGGCGTGGCTGACCGAGTTTGTAGGGATCTGAGGCGGAGGATGTTTGAGCACGGGCTTAATAGGGCTCGGAACATGCTGAGCGGCAAGTGCTGCAAATTGTTCCCAGCTGTGAGGAAGTGGATGGATGATGACGGATACATCCTCTGGCTCGGGACTGACATCTTTGTTAGAGGGTCCTGGATCATGGCCCGTTGAGGTTTTCGGACCATAAAATGGAGCACCCAAAGGTGTCTGCTGATTGGAAAAGCGTAAAATGCCTCATAACGTAATTCACCAACACCTCACGAGGAAGCCATGATCTTCAGCCGTGGGAGAAATTGCGACATAATTCTTTTAAGATAGCCCTAATACCTTCCCCCTTCAAATTTGACTCGATTAAGCTGAGACAGACTTGGTTCTACTTGAGGGGAAAAATTTGGTAGTAGCATTTATATATCATAAAGTCACGCTGGAACCTAAACTAACTGACGTCCTAGTTAGTGAGGCCCACCTGAAAGATCACAAAACTCAATGAAACTTTTATAAGTTCGCGACCATCTCAAAAGATTATTCTCGGCGAAATTGAGATCGGGCAATCTCAGGAGAGAGATCAGAGAGGGTTTCAGGCCTACCGATTGGCACAATTATGAGGGTGTTGACGGACCCTCTTGAGATGTATGGAAGCGCAGGGAAATTATCCAAAGGATGCTAAGGATTTGAACGAGATTACCCTCTCGAAAAAGGTGGCTAAGGGAACAGGTTGCTTGACGGCGATGAGCCTGATCGACAGCGGCGTGGCATTCGCATTCTACTTTGCCGCCTCAAGGATTCTCACAACGTCAGAGGTTGGGCAGATTTCGCTATTCTTTCTAACCATAGGCATATTTAACACACTGACACTTTTGGCGTTGAACAGTTCCGTCATAAAATATGTCTCTGAGAACGTTGGGATAGGGAGGCTCGATACAGCCTCCAACGTCTTTAGGAAGGCATTGCACCTTCTCACACTGGTCTCTATCCCATCCCTTATACTCTCGGCAGCGATCTCTCCGCTCATCTCGAGGATCTCGGGCATCGACCCTTGGATCACCCTTTTAGCCCTCTCCTCGGCCTTCATCCTAAACTACACGAGCATGATGGGAGGCGCATTCTTCGGCCTCACGCTCTTCGGCACAGTTGCGGCGCAGAACATAATATTCTACATATCGAGCAGGGGACTGGCAGTCCTCTTTGCATTTGGCTACGGCATAAAGGGGGTGGCCTTCGGCTTCCTGGCAGGTGCACTTATCTGTCTCGCATACTCGATCTTTGGGATGAGGGGGAGGCTTCCGAGCCCGAGGGGCAGCTTCTCCATCAGGCCATTACTCGGGTACAGCCTGCCTCTTTACGGATTCAACATCCTGGCGCTGGGGCAGGGCTGGATAGACGTGGCAGTACTTTACATGCTCTCGGCAGACCTGAGCGTTGTTGGGATATACTATCTCATAGCCTCAAGCTCTGCGATGCTCTCAGTGCTGTGGACACCGCTGACCTCAACGCTCTTCCCGGCGATGAGCTTGAAGAATGCAGAGTCAGGAGTGGAGGGGGTAAAGGGAATGATCGGGACATCGGCGAGGGCGATCTTCATGGTGGTATTGCCGTTGAGCATTGCCCTAGCGGCGGTTTCGAGGACTGCGATAACGATAGCATACGGCACAGAGTACGGCCAGGCAAGCCTCGCATTCACAATCCTGGCAGTAACAGCGATAGTTCCAGCACTATCCTCACTTTATGCTACAGTACTGCAGGCGCTTGGAAGGACGAGACCGATAATGGCTGCTGGGGCGATATCGCTCATGGTGGATGTAATAGTGCTCGCTGTAGCAGTTCCGGTTCTATCGGCAGTAGGGGCGGCATTGGCGAGGGCACTCATGAGCCTCACAATGCTGATTGTCTTGTACGGTCAGGTGAGGGGAGGCTTCAGAATAAATGTTCCATGGAAGACCGTGGCATTCTCGCTCGCTGCTGCGGCACCATTGGTAATCATAGAACGGCAGATAACAGCAGACGCCACAACAAAAGGGATAATGGAGATCACGGCCTTCACAATAGCGGTGGCAGCGTGCGCAAAGATATTCAAGCCAATAAACGAGAAGGACAGAACACTGCTAGAGGCAATACTCCCGACAAGACTAAAATTCATAGCCAAGGCCTTCTCGTGATTTTTTATTGGAGGAATGACAGATCTTGAAGAAGAAACGCTGGAAATGGAAGGATCCAACAAAACAAGAACAAGGATCTCGGTAATAATGCCAGCATACAACGTCGAGGACAGTGTTGCGGATGCTTTGAACTCGGTCAGGCGGGCGATGGCTTTCCTCACGGAGGATTATGAGGTGATCGTTGTCAATGACGGTTCAGAGGATGGCACTAGAAGGGTGCTTAAGGGAATTGGGGACGGCCGCGTGAAGATAGTGGATCACAGGGTCAATCTTGGTAAGGGAGCTGCGGTAAAGACTGGGGTAGAGCATGCTAGGGGAGAATATACAATAATATTAGATGCGGACAATGACATAGACATGAAGAATGTAAGGCAGTACATAAATGCGCTTAAGGAGTATGATGTGGTCGTCGGTTCGAAGAGGCACCCGAATTCAACCTATCAGGCACCGCTCTTGAGAAAGTTTTTGAGCGTGGGTTTCAACACGCTAGTGAAGGTTTTGCTTGGGATAAGAGTGGGGGATACGCAGACTGGCTTCAAGGCGTTCAAGACAAAATACTTGAAGATTATAATGAATGCAGTAGTGGTGAAGAGGTACAGCTGGGACGTTGAGGCGCTGGCAGTGACAAACATGCTGAAGCTGAGGATAGCTGAGGCGCCTGTGCACGTTAGGCAGGAGAAGCTATTCAGAATGAAGGATGTGCTGAGAATGCTGATGGAAGTACTGGGGATAGCGTACAGGCTCAGGGTAATAAGATGGTACCAGAAGAACATAGAAAAAGAAAACCTGCAATACAAACTAATATTAAAAATCTAGTTCACATAAAATGAGCAGGAATCCAACGGTGTCAATAATAATCCCATGCAAGGAAATAGACGATTACACAGTAGAATGCGTCAACCATTGCAAGAAACTAGAGTACGACAATTACGAGATAATAGTTCTTCCAGACAACAACCCAGATAATTTAACCCGAGACATGAAAGGAATAGCAATTATTCCAACTGGCAATTCTACTCCCGGCAAAAAAAGAAACATAGGCATAAAATATGCGAAAGGAGAAATCTGCGCCTTCATAGACTCGGATGCTAGGCCGGAAAAAAATTGGCTGAAAGAGACCGTTTTGTATTTTAATGATCCAGAAGTAGCGGCTGTAGGAGGACCAGGATTAACCCCACCAGAGGATTCATTGATGCAAAAGGCATCAGGTTATATCTTATCTTCATTTATGGTTGGCGGACTATCAAACAGATATAGAAAATCAAGGAAAGCAAAAGAATCGGATGACATTCACTCGTGCAATTTTATTGTAAGAAAATCGATAGTTGAAAAGATAGGATGGAATGAGAAATATTGGCCTGGTGAAGATACTCTAATGTGTCTCGAAATAAAAAGCTTGGGAAAAAAGATTATTGATGCTCCTGGTGTCATAGTATATCACCATCGTAGGCCATTGTTTAGAGCCCATCTGAAGCAAATTTCAGGATTCGGCTTGCATAGAGGATTCTTTGCTAAAAAATATCCAAAAAATTCTCTAAAACTAACTTACTTTCTCCCATCTTTCCTTGTGTTGTCCCTAGTTATTGGCGGAATAATTTCGTACTTTTCTTCTGCTTTCAAAGCTCTATTCCTCAGCCTACTTTTAGTTTACTTGACTTTAACTTTTGTTAACGCAACTCTTTCAAGGGATATAAAACTGTTTTTTCCAGTATGGGCGGGAACAATATTAACTCACATAACATATGGCACATACTTCCTCATAGGATTGGCTAAAAGGGAGCTTAAAAGATAGATTGAAGATTTCAATCTCATACCCTCCAATAGAAAGCGAAAAAGGAGTACCACTTCTATCCAAAACCCAAAATAACTGACCTCAAGACAGGTAGAATAGTTATGAGAAATTTTAAGGGTGAGAAAAATCCGTTCTTTGGCAGGAAACATTCAGATGAGTCGAAGAGGAAGATATCGTTATCTCAGAAAGGGCAGATTCCCTGGAATAAAGGTAAGGTTGGAGTTTACTCTGAGGAGACGTTGTTGAAGATGAAAAGACCGAAATCAATGGAGCATAAGAGAAGGCTTTCCTTAAGTAGACTCAAAAAGTTTAAGAGGATTGCGAATGAAAGAGTATTGCAATTTAACCATGACATCAGCGTTGATGGGAGGAAAAGGGTAGCGTTTGGTGAAATTCTTGGCACAATTCCCAGCGATGGATATTTTGGCTTCACTACTGAAAACGATTTAGTGAATTATATGCTTGCCTCAAAAGATAAGGAGTTCATCGAACGAATATCTGAAGCTTTCGCTGAATTCGGCGTTAAAACGAAAGTGCATAGAAGGAATATGGGCTTATGGTATATCGAAGCTAGTAGAAGGTGGTTCGACGGCTTCCTACCATACTTGGAGAAAGAAGGTGGTAATTGGATATATTCCGATAGAGTTTTAAGTTCGCCCTTCAAGGATTTCAAGGCTGCGATAATTCGATCCTTTGCAGACGCAGAGGGCACTGTTACCTGTACGGTTAGGAATGGAAAATATTACAGCAGGCACATCGCTATCTACAACAAATCACGAAAACTACTCTCTCAAATCAGATTGATGCTATCATCTTTTGGCATCGTATCCCAGATTCATCTAAATAGGCACGCGCGCACAGCAAATATAGGGAAGCAAACTGTGAACTTCCCAACCGTATATAATCTTACGATCAGTAATCATAGAAATCTCGATCTATTTTATAAGTCGATAGGGTTCGGAATTTCACGCAAGAGGGAAAAATTGATAGAAATGCTTAATTCATACATGGTTATCGAAAGGCAGTACACATTAGCTGAATATGAAAAAGCAATATCACTTTATGATAGGGTTAAGAACTGCAGAGAGGTTTCTCGCCAGTTAAGCATAAACCCGCAGACTATACAAAATTGGGTTCTTCACGGAGTTAAACCGAGATTAGTTAAAATAGTTGAGGATTCGTCATGAAGATATCTATTTCAAACCCACCAATACCTGATATTAAGGGTACACCAACAATTTTGCAAAACAGACAATATCAAGTCTTTTCTGAACCAACCTACATATATCCAATGGTTCCAGCCTACGCTGCAACATTGCTGAAAAAGGAAGGCTACAAAGTAATTTGGGACGACGCTATAGCTGAGGAAAAGAATTACGCTCAATGGTTGATGGAAGTTGAAAAGAATTCTCCAGACATTATGATGATCGAAACAAAGACTCCAGTTATAAAAAGGCACTGGAAGATCATAGATGACATTAAAAAAGTTAGTCCCAGAACAAAGGTTGTGCTCGTCGGAGACCATGTCACCGCTTTACCAAAAGAATCGATGGAGAAAAGCAAAGTAAATTATATTCTCACAGGTGGAGACTACGACTTTTTACTGTTAAACTTAGTTAAATACTTAAGTGGAAAGGCGGAATCTCTAGAACCTGGAATATGGTACAGAGAAAATGGCGAAATAAAGAGTACTGGAAACTTTGCTCCCAACCACGACTTAAACTCCCTACCGTTCATAGACAGAGAGCTAACGAAATGGTATCTGTACGCCTATAAAAATGGAAACTTCAAGAGAACCCCCAGCACATATACAATGGTAGGAAGGGATTGTTGGTGGAGAAAAGAAGGAGGCTGCACGTTCTGTGCATGGAGTGTGTTATATCCAACATTTAGGGCTAGAAGACCAGAGTTATTAGTTGATGAGATAGAGGAATTGGTAGAAAAATATAAGGTAAGAGAGGTCTTTGATGATACTGGAACTTTCCCTGTTGGAAAATGGTTAGCAAAGTTTGCTAACTTAATGATTGAAAGGAAGTTGAATGAAAAGATATATTTTAGTTGCAACATGCGCTTTGGAGCATTAAATGAAGAGGATTATCAATTGCTCAAAAGGGCGGGATTTAGAATGCTTTTGTATGGCTTAGAGTCGGCAAGCCAGAAGACTTTAGACATGATAAACAAGGGGGTTACTGCAGAAAGAATAACAAAGGAAATCCAGTGGGCATCCAAGGCAGGGCTGGAGCCTCACATAACGATAATGGTAGGCTATCCATGGGAGACGAGGGAGGATGCGTGGAGTACCTTTGAACTAGCAAAGTACTTCTTCGAGAAGGGATGGGCAAAGACCTTACAAGTAACTATAGTAATACCTTATCCTGGAACAAAGCTTTTTGAACAAGCTAAGAAAGAGGGCTGGCTTAGAACAATGGATTGGGATGACTATGATATGAAGATGCCGGTCATGAAAACCCCTTTGCCCGAAGAAGACGTGGAACTCATGGCTAGAAAGATATACCAATTGTTCTTCACCCCCGGATACATAGCAAACAGGATTCTTACAATAAGAAGCCTAGAAGATATTCGGTTCATTTCGAGAGGATTAAAGAAAGTTCTAGGACACCTGAAAGACTTCTCTGTGAAAAAACCTTGAATGAAATTCTGCCTTCGATAAGCATAGTTGTTCCTACATATAATGAAGAAGAAAACATTAGAACTTGTTTAGATGCTATTCTTTCTCAAAATTATCCACAGGAATTAGTGGAAATCCTTATTGTAGATAACAGGTCAACAGATTCGACATTAAGGATTATTAAAGAATACATGGATTATAACAAAAATATTCGCTTACTCTTTAACGATATCGCAAAAGATGCCGAAATTAGCAAGATGATAGGTCTAAGGAATGCTAAAGGTGAAGTATTCCTATATTTAGATGCAGATATCGAAATTGTGGGCAAAGATTGGTTGCTAAAGTTAACTAAGCCCCTCATAGATAACCCCGATGTAGTGGGCTCTTTTCCAAGGTTTATTCCAAAACCAAATGATAGTGCAATTGGAAGATATTTAAGATATCATCCTCTGGAACTTGATCCTGTTCTTCAGTTCTTTTGTACCGAAATTGATAAAATGATAATCACAGATAGAGGAAATTATAAAATTTGTGAGTTTCATCCACCGAAGGTTCCACCGATAGGAATTTGCATTTATAGAAGAAATATTTTGATGGAGGCAATTGGAGGTATGGGAAAATTCATGGATATTGATATTCCGGTTATATTGTCAAAACGTGGTTTTAATAAATTTGCTTATGTGTCATCTTGTGGTATTTATCATACTAATATTACGAGCTTAAGGGATTTGATTCAAAAGAGGCTAAGAAATCTAAATAAAATATATTTGCCTAATATTCAGAAGAGGGAATTTAGATATTTTGATTTAAAGAACAAAAAAGATATTTTAAGAGTAATCTTTTGGGTCATTTATGCTAACCTGTTCATCCCGAAGCTTTTTAAAGGAATATATTTAAGTATAAAAAATAAAGATTCAGCATGCTTATATGAACCACTAGTGTCGTTATTACTTACTGACGTAATTCTCCTTAGTTTTTTAAGGAATGAACAAGGGAAAACTTTTTTAATCAGTGAAATAAGGGGTTTTAGTAAATGAGGGTTTTAGTGACTGGAGGAGCAGGTTTTATAGGAAGTTACACTGTTGATCTGTTAATAGCAAAAGGGTATAAAGTAGCAGTTCTTGATAATCTTGAATCTCAGGTTCATCTTAATAAAAAACCTGATTACCTAAATTCAGAAGCAGAATATATTTGGGGCGATGTAAGGAAAGAAGAAGACTGGTTGAAAGCTTTGAAGAATGTTGAAGCAGTAATTCATCTTGCTGCTGTGGTTGGTGTTGGTCAGAGCATGTACCAGCCTGTTAAATATCTGACTGCAAATACCATCGGAACAGCGAATATGTATGAAGTTCTTCTTAAGAAACCAGAAATTAGAAAAAATATACAAAAAATCGTTGTTGCAAGCTCTAAAGCAATCTATGGAGAAGGAGCATATAAATGTAAAGAACATGGAATAGTTTATCCTCCGCCACGAACAAGAGAACAGTTAGAGAGAAAAGACTGGGAAGTTCATTGTCCTATTTGTGGAGAATATGTTAAGCCAGTTGGAATAAAGGAAGAAAAACCAGTCCAAAATCTTTCTACTTATGCCTTATCAAAATATGATGCTGAAAGAATTGCCGTCAATTTTGGATTCGCTCTTAAAATTCCTACAGTCGCTCTTAGATATTTCAATGTTTATGGGCCAAGGCAAAGTTTAAGCAATCCCTATACAGGTATAATTGCAATATTTTCCTCAAGAATAAAAAACAATAATCCTCCTATAATTTTTGAAGATGGTAATCAATTAAGAGACTTCATTTACGTCGAAGACGTAGCAAGGGTAAATTTGATTGCGCTAGAAAGTAATGCGGAAGGCGTCTACAATGTTGGCACCGGAAGACCTACCAGCATTTTAGATATCGCAGAAATGCTTATTGACATTTTTGATTCTAAGGTTAAGCCAAAAATTACAGAAGAATTCAGAGTTGGAGATAATAGACATGATTTTGCAGATATTTCAAAAATTAAAAAAAAGCTAAATTTCCAACCAAAATGGAATTTAAAGCGAGGATTTGAAAAACTTGTTGAATGGACAGAATCCCAAGAGGCAATTGATATGTTCGAAAGGGCGGAAAAAGAGAGGAAAGAATATTTAGATAAATGAAAATGATAAATAAATCAAAACCTCTCGCTTCTGTTATCATTTTAAATCATAATGGAATAATATTTTTAGAAAAATGCTTTAATTCTTTGAAGGATCAATCTTATCCCAATTATGAAGTCATAATGGTAGATAATGCATCAACTGATAACTCAGCAGAATACGTCAAGAGAAATTTTCCTTGGGTAACGTTAATTCAAAGTGATATAAATTTAGGCTATACAGGCGGTAATAATTTAGGGGCTAAAAAGGCTAAAGGAGAATATCTTGTTTTCTTAAACAACGATACTTATGTAGATTATTATTGGCTTGAAGAACTGATTAATGTGATGAAAAATTATAAAGATGTAGGGATGGCACAAAGTCTCATTCTAGATTATGAAAAAAAAGATGTCATACAATGTGCTGGCCTTTATATTATAAAAGAATGTGGATGGACATGGGCATTTTGTAAAGACATGCCATATACAACTTTTTTAAAGGAATATGATTTTAGAACTATTAACATTTTTGCAGGATTCGGTGCATCCATAATTATTCCTAAAAAACTTTTTGAAGAAATAGGAGGTTTTGACGATAAGTTCTTTATATATTCAGAGGAAACAGATCTTTCTTGGAGAGTATGGCTCAAAGGTTATCGTGTAATACTGGCTCCTAAATCTAAAGTATATCATAAACTTGGAGGGTTCATGAGTAAATCAAAACTGGAATTTAGTGAGTTTCATCGAACTAAAAATGTCATTAGAATGCTTCTTAAGAATTACAATACAATAAACCTTTTCATATTAATTCCCATTTCATTTTCAATGATGCTTGCTAGAGCATTCTTCTATCTCTTTATAAAACGTACAAGCATTCATCTCTTAATATTGATTAAAGCAATTTTATGGAACCTAAGAAATCTTCGTGATACATTAACACATCGGAAGTTTATTCAGACAAATGTAAGAAAAATTTCTGATAAAAAACTAGAATATCTTATGAAGAGATTGCCTTTATCTGAAGTTTTCAGACGAATGAGGTAGTTGGAATGAAAAATTTACCAACTGTATCGGTTATTATAATCAATTACAACGGTAAAAAATGGTTGGAAATGTTTTTTGACTCAATAATAAAGTCTAATTATCCTCAAGACAAACTGGAGATTATTTTAGTTGATAACGGATCAGTTGATAGGAGTGTTGATTATATAAGAGAAAAATATGGGTCAAATCCAAACGTAAAAATAATAGAAAATGGAAGAAATCTTGGTTATGCGAATGCTGTTAATAGAGGGTTAGAAAGTGCAAAAGGAGAAGTCTTTCTTTGCATATGTAATGATGTTGAACTTCATCCTGATTGTATAAAAGAAATTGTTAACGTAGTGTTAAATCATGAAGTGGGATTTGTTCAGCCCAAAGTCATTTCAATTTGGGATATGATGTCTCTTGATTCTGGTTTAAACTACTTAGATATGTATGGATACTCATATGGTTATGCCCCGTTTTGCAATAAACCCATTGAAGTGACATTCGCTGAAGGTGTAGCTTGGGCGACTAGACGAGATGTTATTGATAGAATTGGAAAAATGGAAGAATACTATTTTATGGAATATGATGATCAAGACATATGTTGGAGAGCTCTTCTCGCAGGATATAAAAATCTGTTTGCTCCATCAGCTATAGTCTATCATGTTAGAGGCGGAACCCAAGGAAAAACATTTTTTGACAGAACCTTAAATGCTAAATGGTATGTAACAAATCATGTTACAACACTTATAAAAAATCTAGAGCTCAAAAACCTCATTAGAGTCCTTCCAGTTGTGGTTATTATTGAGATTGGAAAAGCATTATATCTTTTTATTAATAAACATCCAAAATTAGCAATTAACACTTTAGGGGGTCTTTTCACAATTTTAAAAGATTTGAAATTAATACTAAGAAAAAGGTGGAATATTCAAAATAACATAAGAAAAGTTTCTGATAATGAAATCAAAAAATACTTTCATCCTTTTAATCCAAAATTACTGATTAAATTTCTCTCTTCACAAAAAGAGGGTAAACGTTTTATTTTAAAAATGAAACCTCCTATTAATAATGTCCAGAAAATGTAATATGAGAAGTGAAACTCGACCAAAAGAATTCATAAAAATATTATTACGGCTTATTGAAGAGAGAAAAGGACCATATTTGGATATAGGTTGCAATGATGGATATATTACTAGGATAGTGGCTCAAAAAGCAAAAGCTTCAGAAGTTTATGGAATTGATATAGATGAAAATTTATTAAGTTTATCAAGGAAAAGGGGCATTAAAACTATTTTATGGGACTTAAATGAGAAAAAAGAATTACCTTTTATGGACAATTATTTCGGCATTATAACTTGTCTCGAGACTATAGAACATGTAGAATCCCCAGATTTCGTATTAAAAGAAATTTATCGTTTACTAAAAATAAATGGATTCGCAATCATTTCTACACCCCGGCTGGATTCTATCTACACAATAATTTCTTTACTCTTAGGCTTCCAACCTGATATGATAGATAATAGCGAAGAACGAATGTATGGGTTGATGAAGTCCAATGCAGAAAAAAAATGCAAAGCCGTTGGACATAAAAAGTTGTTCACTAAGTTAGCGTTTAAAGAAATACTACAATATCACAAATTTAAAATTTTGAAATTTTCTCAAGCAAATTTACATGTAAGAAGATTCCCTATATTTATAAGGAAAGATACCCAAATATGGAAAGTTACACCCATTAAAAATGATTATGAAAGTCGTTAAGTCATGACACTCAATATAATTTTAAACGGGCAAGGACCAGAGCCACCAACCACTATGTATGTAAGTGGGGGGACTACACGCTTAATAGAAATAATAAAAAGACTTTGTAAACGAAAATATGTAAATTTATATATAGTTTCTTCAGAAAGTGTCTGCAAGACCTTTAAAAGAAATCATATAAAGGCAAAATATTTTCCCATCCCTTCTTTCTTAAAAAATGCAGCATCTTACAATAAACTTCTTCTTGACTCTGTGTTGCGCACCCTCTTGGTTTGCTTTTCTAGCTTGCCGATAAATGATGGTATTCTTTATAGCGCTTCTGATTTTATATGGGATGTACTTCCGGCTTTTGTTTGGAAATTAAGAAATAAAAATATGAAATGGGTTGCATCGATTTATCATTTAATTCCAAACCCATTTAAAAGACCTGGTCATCTTAAGCTATCCAATGTGCTTTCATATGTTGGGCAGCAAATGAGCCTATTGATGATAAGGAGACGGGCTGACCTAATACAAACAGAGACGCTTTTTTTGAAGAACAAGTTAGTTAAAGAATATAAAATGTCCTCAGAAAGGATAATTGCCATTCAAAGTGGTATTGACACCAAAGTTATCGAAGTTTCTTCAAGTAAAGAAAAGATATACGATGCTTGTTTTCTAGCACGGCTGCATCCATCAAAAGGTCTCTTTGATTTAATTAAAGCATGGAAATACGTATGTGAACGTAAAAAAGATGCTAAGCTTGCAATCGCTGGAGGGAGCTCAATCGAGATATTTAGCAAACTAAAAAGTATGATCAAAAGTTTAGGTTTAGAAAGAAACGTCACTATTCTCGGCTTCTTGTCGGAAGAGGATAAATACAAATTGCTTAAGTCTAGCAAACTTTACGTGCTTCCGAGCTACGAAGAAGGTATTCCAATAACGTTTTATGAGGCGATGTACTGTGGTCTTCCAGTTGTAACATATTACTTGCCAACATACGAGGAAATCAAGGATTATATTGTAAGTGTGCCTTTAGGTGATGTGAAGAAGTTGGCAAAGGAGATAATTAGACTTTTAGAGGATGAGAATTTAGCTCGAAAGCTTGGCGAGAAAGGAAGGAAGTTCGCTAAAGAGCACACGTGGGATAAGGTGGCTGAATGCATTATTTCTCAGTTAGAGAAATTGAAAACAAAGGATATATATTGATGCTTAAATTTCAGCCGATTCAACATATATAGGTGATGGATTCTCACTGAAAGAGAAGTTTTAAACAAATTAAAAATTAACGTTAGATGACATCTGTACACACTTCAAAAAAGAGAAGAATGATTGATATAAAAAGATCTTATAAGCGTACTTCTTACGATGAAGAGTCCATTGCGAAGTATTATGAGAAAGAAAGACTTCTGACTAGCTTCAGAAAGTACAAGCATTATTTAGAGGTATTATTTGTCTTATCATTTTTGGAAAATGGAAAGGTCCTAGATGTTGGGTCTGGAACTGGTCGAATCACCAAGATTCTTATTAGACGTGGAATTGATGTAACGCCTGTAGACCTCGCCTTAGCCATGTTAAATGTTTTAAAACAAAGTTGTAATGTAACTCCTATTCTTGCTGATGCAACCGCTCTTCCATTTAGGGATAACACTTTTGAAAATGTTATAAGCATTAGAGTTATTTGGCATCTTAATAGTGAGAAAAAAGTATTAGATATGATTTCAGAATTAGCGCGAGTATCATCGAAATGTGTGATAATGGATGTAATGTGTAAAGAGCGAAATGATAATCCGTTGTGGAAACTTATAGTTAGAATCTATTATAAATTAATACATTCAAATGTAAAGGAGAAGGAAGATGAGAGTTATATTCCTAGTTTCAAAGAACTCTCTGAAATGTTTAAGGCAAACAAGCTCAAAATTGTTGAGCGAGAACCGCTGATTGTAATACCTTGGCTTATAGTTAATTTGCTTCCATCAACCTTAATTGATTTCACAGTGCTTTTCCATCTCGATAAGATTTTCTCTAAAGTAGTTCCTCCAGAAAGATACATGCTTAAGATGGTTAAAACAGAATGCGCATAGGAATTTATACTCATAAATTAGAATGGCCGCCTCTTGAAATATGGTCTGTGAACGCTTACTCAGTCGCAAAAACGTTAAACGAGCTTGGAGAGCAACCAATGGTGATCTACTCGATCAGGGAAGGAATCGATCCCATTAATAATTTATCAAAGATGGGAATCGAATCAATATATTTCAAGCACTCGCTATTTGAAAAGTTTGATGCGATATATGCGAGTAGCCCACCAAGACCCTTCTTATATCATGCCTTTATGCTTTCAGCCCTGTTGAAGAAACCACTGTTTTTCCACCTGTTTAGCATTACACTTGGCCCTCTTGGAAACCCCTTACTGCGTTTGATGTTTCAGAAATTTATAAGCAAACGTGTTATATTATTCTCCGTCTCTGAAAGCCATATGGAATTTCTGAATAAAAAGGGGATTTCGTCTAGGATTTTACCGCCATGCATTTCTGACTTCAGCAATGATGATGCAGTAGTGCCATGTGAGAGAACGCCGTCTATTCTTTTTATAGGTAGTAGTGGAGATAAATATAGGGGCATAATAGAACTTCTTAAAGCTTTCTCCCTTTTATTGGAAGCGGGATTTAGAGTAAAAATGACTTATATAAATAAATACAATCAATACGATGATGAAGTACTACAGTTGGCGATCAAGCTTAACGTTAGAAGACTAATAGATTTTACAGGTTGCGTTGAAAACATAAAAAATTATTATCAGAGATCTTCAGTGTATGCTCTTCCCCTAAGAGGCCCTCATCCTGCCGTCTACCCATTTACCATCCTTGAAGCGATGAAATACAGGTGTCCAATAGTTGCTTCAAAAGTCCCCTTCTTAACGGACTTATTACCTGAGGACTGCTTAGTTAAACCATTTGATGTCGAAAATTTAGCCAAAAAACTTCAACGCGCCATTTACGATCCAAACTATCCTCGACCTACATTGCCACCACAATTTAACAATCATACGGTTTGTAAGAAATTGATGGAACACATCTACACATCAGAATAACTATGGGAAATTGGAAGCTTTTAGTGAAGATACATCATTATCCTTAGAAAATTAGGATGAAGAATATGCTAAGAGATATTTTCACATGCTGTCCTCATGCGTTAAGACGGGAGATTCTTAAGGAGTTCGGGTATGTAAATGGCGTTGTTCTGGATGCTGGTTGTGGAAGAGGAGATCCAACGAAGATGCTAAGTGAAAAATGCAACTACATTATTGGAGTTGATGTTTCAAACGTTTTCGATAGGTCTAAAATTTCAGCTAACCTTGATTTTCTGCAAGCCGACGCTCTTAGCCTTCCCTTTAAAGACGAAAGTTTCGATGCAGTTGTTTCATTTGACGTAATAGAGCATGTTCAAGATGATTTAAAATTCTAGGGGAAATTAAGAGAGTATTAAAAAGAGGCGGAGAGTTGTTGTTGGAAACGCCTAACAGAAACCGTCTCTCTTTGAAGTTAAAAAGCTTAGTAAAGCCCATTAGTTATCCCATGATCTTAGGCCCAAACTGTATCCACCTAAGGGAGTATACGGAAGAAGAGCTCGAGGAAAAATTAATGATAGTTGGTTTTAAAAAAATAACAATTAAGGGAGTTTGGCTTGGATTAAGAGGGAGATTTGAGATGGGAATAATCAAATTTCCAAAGGAACTAGAAAAATATTCACAAGTCTGGCTAGTAAAAGCAACAAGGTGAGACCAAAGAGAATGAGAATCTTGATGATTGATCGGTATGATGCATTTTTGAGCATTGGCGGAACGCAAACGCTTGACAAAAACCTCTCACTGGAGCTTTCTAAACTTGGACATGAAGTACACATCGTATGCGAATCCTCAAGAAAGACCACTATGAAGATAAAACCATCCGTAATACTTCACCCTATTCACTGTTTTAGTGGTAAATATCTAGGCGGCATACATTACTTCCTTAAGATGCGGCGGTTTTTACAAAAGCACTTCAACAAATTTGATGTCGTTGTTTGCCATGACTTTACAGGAGGAATAGCCTCTTTGAGAATCAGGCGAAGTGCTCCCCTCATCTATTATGCCCATGATGTAGCTGCCAGTGTGTTTAAGATGTTGTCATTCGTACCTCTGAGACGAAGGCTTCGTTATATTCTTTTCATGAGATATCTAATGTTTGCGGAAAAAAATGTTTGTAGAGAAGCTGATTTAATAATAGCAATAGCAAAATGCGTTAAGGAAGATATCTGTAAATATTACAATGTCTCACCTGAGAAGATTGTTGTTAATTATCATGGATTGCCAAGCAATTTTAGCAATGATATTAAACCTTCATATACTAACGTGCCAAGTTTTCTGCACATAGCTACAGAACACCAACGTAAAGGAACAAAGTATTTGCTTCAAGCTATGGATATTCTGCAGAAGAAGTACGGCATCAAAGGTAATGCTATAATCGTGGGGAAAAAGGACCCATATTATATTAATCTTGCTAAAAATTTGGCAGTTAGCGTAAATTTTGTTGGTGGAGTATCCGAGATCGAGTTGAAGAGGCTCTATGCTTCCTGTACATGTTTGGTTGTCCCATCCATCCGTGAGGGTTTTTGCCTACCAGTAATAGAGGCAGCCTCATTTGGAAAGCCTGCGATAGTGACGCATGCTGGGGCTCTCCCAGAGTTAGTAAAAGATGGGGTTGATGGGTTCGTTGTTCCAGTGGCGAATGTGAATTGTCTAGCTGAAAAGATGTATATCTTGGCTACTAACAAACAACTAAGAGAAAAGATGACATTGAAGGCTAAAGAGAAAGCGGAAAAATTTGGGATTGATATAACTGCTAAAAGATTTATTGATGCCATAAAGTCTATATCAAAGTAAATAGCTATGCGGGAATAGTTATGCCCTGTTTCGACGAAAAGTATTTTCAGGGGTACGATTCCCTCAAGACCCGAAAAATGAAAGAAGCGACATATAGAGGAATCCTTGATTTCTTGAATGTAAAGCCCCAAAAAGGGTTGGCGCTTGATATTGGGTGCGGTTTTGGTTATTCATGTGGAATATGTCAGGAACTCGGTTTTTCTGTATACGGTACGGATATAAGTTCTTACGCTTTGAGGCAGGCCAAGAAAATAGGAAAATTGGATAACCTTGTGGTTTGCGATGCCCAAAAAGGATTACCTTTCAGAATAAAATTTGACCTAGTCATGTGCTTTGACGTGCTTGAACATTTGGAGAAACCACAAATGGCAATAAAATATGCTTTTGAGGTTTTGAAGAACAAAGGTATGTTCGTTGCCTCTACTCCAAACCCGTTTACGAAATCACTCTGGAACTCTGCTCGTTCTGATTCAACGCACATTAGCCTAAAAAGCGCAAGAGAGTGGAAAAGAATTTTGGAGGATTGCGGTTTTTCTCGCGTTTCAGTTAGTGTTGTTCACTTTATTCCAGTAGTTTGGAGAGTAACTGGTAAACTAAGTCTAATTAAAGCCCCAGAAACTATAGGTACCTTTATACTTATGAAAGCCAGTAAACTCTAAACACCTGAAGAATTTAATGTTAGAAAGTGTAAAAGTGTCGTCAAAAAAGCACTGGGTAATTGTTGGCATCTTATTGGCTGTCATGTTTTCTTTCGCTATAAGCCTTGGCTACTTGTCAGAGAACGGATTGAACTTCTTTGTTGCTGGCAAAGTGAATTCAGATTTGTTCGCAGGGCTTGCATTTATTAACGAACAGAGTGCTTCTTTGTCAGATTGGTCAAGATTTTTTTCATTACCATTCTTTGTTGGCGATAGCAATTTTTTTGTTTTTGTGCACCTTCTGATTTACTTAGTTACTAACAATATCATTCTATCTTACAAACTCTATGAAGTCCTTCTATTTGCGATCAGCTTCTTTTCCATGTATGCGCTTGCCTATTCATTAAGCGATAAATACAAAGAACTATGCGGTGTAGCGGCTGGCGTGTTCTACGCACTAACTCCTTATTTTCTTCTTGAGCTTGTAGGTCACATTTACATGATGTGGGCGTATGCATTGCTACCTTTGGCTTACCTTTCCATTTACAAAACCTTAAACAACAAAAACTCATGGGCGTGGACATGCGTAGCTGGTATTCTCATTGCGTTAGTCACATCCTATCCAATGATAGAATACATATACATAAATGGTATATTCTTAGTTCTATTCTTTCTTCTTTTATGTTTTAAGAATGCTAGAAGAACTGAACTCAAACTACTCGGGCACAAAATAGTTCGCGTTTTAATTATGTTTTCAATAGCCTCCCTGCTTTCAGTTTACTTTATATTTCCAATGTTTTTACTTACAAGTCCACACTCAATAGACTTTGCTTTCTCGCGGACGCTCGCGTATCCTGTTTATTCGAATACGTATATTGAATCGTCTTTTCTGCTGAATAAGGGTTTTTCTGCAGACCTTGGGCTTAATTACTTCAATGTTTTTGGGACACTGATGATACCGTTTGTGTTGCCTATTATTTTAAGTTCGCTTCTGATAATTATCAATAAAAAAAGTATTTACATGGTCTTCTTTTTACTAGGCATCTTTGGTATCTTCTTTTCTATGGGGTCTAATGCTCCGCCTTTTCTAAGATTCTTTGAATACGCCAGGGCTTTACCTTTGTTCAGTTACAATAGAACCCCCTGTCGTTTTACTATACAAGTTGCTTTGTCATTTTCTCTCTTGGGCGGGATCGCCATCGGTGCGGTCCTGGGTAATTTACGTAAACTTGGTCCTCGTTTAGGCAAAGTACTTAAACATAATTATAGACCCAAAGTTCTCGGTCTGCTACTTTTTTCAGCGGTTATTATTCCATATCTATTTTCTGGAATCAGTATATTGTACTCGGTTGCTGGGCCGTTTCAAACACAACCAATGCCGGATACTACCTCTAAAGTAGTTGCATGGCTCGATGATCATGATCCGAACCAAGATTATAGAGTAATAGACCTAACACAAACTGGCTTAGTTGCATCATATCATAGATTCCTTAATAACGGAGGGGATATAGTGGCAAGATTTTATCGTTCTCCTTCCTTCGCTACCTTGCTAGGAATGTTAAATGTGAAGTATATAATTACAGATCCCGATTGGGGGCAACCATACTTCTACTGGCACAGCGACATAAACAAAGTGCTTTCAAGCTCGCCAAATTTCGATAAAGTTCAGATAGATAATGAGACAATATACATAAACAACCTTGCTAAACCGGAGATATATGCGAGTTACGGCGCTCTCACCGTAGGCGGTGTTAGCGCCTTATCAACGTTTTATGCGGCGATTGATGGCGCACAATTAGCTAACACTAATCCTGTTGGAGTTGATAACCTCGCATTTAATAGTGGTTGGACGGCTGCCGAAGTTGTCAATACGGCATCATACGGTTTTGAAACTCAAAATGGTACTGCTGATTTGTGGATAAATACTACACAAACGTGGCCAGCCTATGTTGGATACAACTACGATAATTTGGACATAAATCCGAATAGCACACGTTACCTTGTTATACGCCTAAAGAATGATGATAATCCTACATCAGCGACATCGATACATTTATTCGATGACTTGAACAACAGGTTATGGTGTGTAAGTAATGTGCACTTCTCTGATTGGACCACGATATATATTGATCTCTCGGCTTACACTCAGAGACAAATAAAAAGAATCCTTATTTACACTGTAGAGAAGTTCAATACAAGTGATGTCAAGCTCCATACTTACATAGATTACATCGCGTTCCTCAATGAGTCTTATCAACCGAGTATATTTAGCAACGATTGGGCTTTATTTGGAACCGATGTTCTTAGTGATGAAAATAATTTGAGTCAAATTAAGGGGATATTTAATATTCTCGTTTTCCACGATTCGGACTTAAGAGATTTAACCTTCCCGCATTTGGATCCAAGGTTAAAGCTGGAAGCATGGAAATACTTAAATCAAGATTGGAGAATAGTTGAAGATCATCATGGATCTCTACCCTCTGCAAGATCTTATCAAAGCTCGGTTGCTGGTCAACTAGTTCTTTCTGAAAGAGCCATATACACAGACAAAAATACAACCCTAGTTGTCCCATTCAGCGTAAATAATACAGGTTCTTATGATATTTGGGTTCGAGCAGCAAACACTGTTCCAATCGACTGGTGCAAATGGGCAGATGCTCCTCTGCCGCCGACCACCAACGTTATCTCAGCAGGTGTAGATGGATCAGCTGTTGGTGAAGCGGATTTTGGGAAAGTAGGCGGCTTCAAATGGATAAAAATAAATGACGCACCACTTTCGCTATCACAAGGTTCTCATCTGCTGAATCTGCTTACAAGTGGAAAGCCGGTGTACCTTGATATGATCGCGGTAACTCCAACCGGGTTAGTTGACGGGATGATGGCGGATGAGATGGCACGTATTAATAATTTACAACATGTCTACCTGCTTGAATTTTCAAATTACTTTACAGGAGAAAACGCTATTCGACAAGCCAGCGTAACGCCATACGCTTCTGATGCTTGGTCGGGTTACCTGACTCTTGAACCGAATTCAACCATCGCGCAAAAATTGTTTATAGCTAAAGACGGCAGTTATGTTCTAGGATTGCGGCTTCTGCAGAGACCGGACGGAGGCGTTTTAACCCTTAAAATAGATGGTAAAGTTGTTATAAACATCCTTACACGTGGCAATAATGTATGGAAATGGATAAAATCAGCCCCAATCTTCCTCAGCTCTGGAGAGCATCTGATAGAAGTTAAGTGCAGTAGCGAGGGATACAATTCATTAGACCTCTTATACATAATCGAAGAATCTTTAGCCTCCCATCCAGCGGTTGACGTGGCACAAATTCAGTTTAGCGAAGTTCAACTTAATACATGGCATGGGAATCTAAGTTCTAGTAAGCCGACTTTTCTCATCTTCACAGAGTCCTACTATCCAGAATGGGCGTTTCAACTGCAAGATGGAAACAACAGAACTTCTATAGAATCACTTCAAGCTCTTTACTTCCTTAATGCTTACCATATCGATTCCGCAGGAAGCTTTCAATTTATGATACAGCACGAGACTTCACTGATCCGTAAAATGTCTTACGCTGTTTCAATTTCAACCTTTACCATCTGTCTCTTGATAATAGTCTTACAGACACTTATTAAAAGACGAAAATCAAGCCTAAAAGCAATATAAGGAGATATTTTAATTGTATATCGTCAGAGAAATGCATGTTACGGACATATATGCTCTCCATCGTATGTATGATTCGCTATCCGAAGATAGTAAGCGCTTTTTCCATCCTGGTTTTCTTGGATACGAGAACGTCAGTTTTTGGTGGCTCTTGTCTCAAATGGCATTATTTTTATCCAGTGTAAAGTTCTTAAGGAAAATGTTGCTACATCTATTTCCATATTCTGTTTTCCTACCTTTGGTTGTAAGCGATCAAAATAGTGTGGTGGGATTTGCTTTCCTTAAAATGAAAAGGCGTTTGCCCAATGGACATTTTTCCGCTGAATTGGGTATTGTGGTTGACGAAAACTCTATTTGGCTCTAGCTAAAATATTAAAGATGCCCATGGTCGACGGAAAAAGGAAAGTGTGTAAGGTTCAGGAAGACATTTTGAACCTTTTATAAATAGTAGGGATTGCTGGTGTCGAATAAGAAGATCCTTATACTAGACGCTGGAGACGCGCCATATCCATTAGTTGTAGCAAGGTCTTTAGGTTCAGCAGGATATAATGTTCATCTAGGATTTTCTTATGGCTCACATATTTTTAACGCCTTTTCTAGATATTGCAGGGGAATCATCTTTTATCCTGACCCCTCATACGCACGTGAAGACTTTCTTAGCTTTTTTGAAAGACTTGCTGGAAAGTACGATTTTATAATACCTGCGATGGAAAAGACTCAACTACCAATTTCTATAATTAAGGATATCTTGGAAAAGAAAGGGACGCTAGTGCCTATACCCCTTTACAATGTTCTAAAAAATGCCGTAGACAAGGCGAAGATGTTAGAAATTTGTGCTCAAAACTGCATCAATATACCAAAGACGCTAGTGTTGACTGATGCCCCTAAAATTGAGGACGTTGTTGAAAAGATAGGTGTTCCATTTATTATGAAGACTTCTACAGAAATAAATATCCCGCCGGGGCCTCAAAATCGCTACTTTGTCTTCAAAGAGAAGCCTACTCAAGAATTTTTCCTAGCAGCATTTAAAAGATTACAAAAGTATGGTCCAGTAATCCTACAAGAATGGATAGAAGGCATTGGAATTGGGACCTCCTTTATCTTTTCGAAATACCATAAGATCATTGCATATTTTGGGCATAGAAGGATGCTTGAACGCTTTCCTGATGGAGGGCCAAGCGTAGTTGCCGAATCATATCTCTATCCAGATGCTTTAAAGAATGGTGCTAAACTACTAAAGGCATTAAAGTGGCAGGGTGTAGCCATGACGGAATTCAGGCTTGGACATGATGGAAAATTATACTTCATGGAGTTAAATCCAAGATTTTGGGGAACTTTACCTCTTGCCATAGCATCAGGCGTAGATTTTCCAAGACTGCTCGTGGAATACTATAATTCTGCACAAGAAAATGATTCTTCTCATACTATTCAAAAGAAAAAAGTGTTTGTTAAAGGCTTAACCATTCCCTATTTATTCTTAGGGTCGATAAGGGCGAAAAATTTTATTTTTTTAAGGAAAATTACAAGTTCAACCTTTAAAATCTTCAATCACGGTTTCCCTTTCATAGAGGAATTTGAAAAGTTTGACTTAACTCCAGTAATTAAACAATTGATGCATACCTTTCGAAGTCACTTCTCTAGCAAAAATATTTCCAGACTCAACTGTATATTATTCGGACCTGCACTATCTTATGAGAAGTTAAAGAAGTTGGGCATTAAATCGATAATAGATTTACGCGAAGACCACGAAAAAAGTAAAGTGTCGATACCTCATGAAATTAACTATTATAGTTTTTCAATTAAAGATGATTCCGCTCCAGAGTCAACATCCTTTCATATTTTAGCTTCTCTAATAGATGAATGTTCCCAGAAAGGCAACATTTATGTCCACTGTAGATTGGGAAGAGGACGTGCTCCAATGGTCGTTATAGCATATCTTATTTCAAAAAGATTAACTTTAGAAACTGCATATCAAACAGTTTATGATGTTAGACCTTACACATACTTAAATCTGATTCAAAAGAAGAGCTTATATGATTTTTGCAAAGAGTGTCACTTACCTGATGAAAAAGAAATTAAGCCTTTAAAAGAACGCTATGAGATACAAGGTAAGGAACGTATTTCTAATAATGTTCATACAGGGCCCTGAAAAATTAAGTATGTAAGAGGTGAAGGTGAATGAAAAAAGCATTAATTACTGGTATAACTGGTCAAGATGGCTCCTATCTTGCTAAGTTTCTCTTAGATAAAGGTTATGAAGTGTATGGCACTTATCGTAGGCTTAGCACTCCAAACTTTTGGCGTTTAGAATATTTGGGGGTTTTTGGAAAAGTTAATCTTATTCCAGCGGACTTGAGCGACTTCGGATCAATCATTGAGGCATTAAAGATTTCTCAGCCGGATGAAGTCTACCACCTTGCTGCTCAAAGCTTTGTTGAGGCCAGCTTTGAGACACCTGTTGCAACTGGGGATGTTACTGGCTTGGCTACAACCAAGATCTTGGAGGCGATCCGCCAGCTTTGTCCAGATACAAGATTCTATTTTGCCGCAACAAGTGAACTATTTGGTAAAAGCGGCTTATTGAATGGTGGAAGGCCTTTGAGTGAAAGAGACATGTTTTATCCTATGAGTCCCTATGCTGCCGCAAAGCTTTACGGCTACTGGATAACAAGGATATATCGTGAGGGGTATGGAATTTTTGCTGTTAATGGAATACTGTTCAATCATGAATCGCCATTGCGTGGATTGGAGTTCGTTACTAGGAAGGTATCCAACGAGGTTGCAAAGATCTCTTTAGGGTTGAGCAGGGAGCTTAGGCTTGGAAACTTGGATGCAAAAAGGGATTGGGGTTATGCTCCAGAGTATGTTGAAAGCATGTGGCTTATGCTTCAGCAGAAGGAGCCTGACGAATATGTTGTTGCAACTGGAGAAGCCCATAGTGTGAGAGAGCTTGTCGAAAAAGCCTTTGAAGTTGCCGATCTAGATTGGCAAGAGTGTGTTAAGGTTGATAAAAGGTTTCTTAGGCCTCTGGATGTTCCATGCTTGGTGGGAGACTATTCTAAGGCTAAGGAAAAACTTGGCTGGACGCCTAGAACAAAGTTTGATAAGCTTGTTGAGCTCATGGTCAAAGAGGATGTTGGCCGCTGGGAGAGATGGCTTAAGGGGGAAAGGTTTCCATGGGATGCCCCCAGCTATCCTAGTGAGAACCAGATTCTCACGAGAGCTTTGAAGATGTGAGAAAACATGTACAGGTATCCGGTTGCAGAGCCTGAAATTGGTGAGGAAGAGCTTAAGAATGTTGTTGAAGCAGTTAAAAGTGGATGGGTTAGCAGTAAGGGAAAGTTTATCGAAGAGTTCGAAAACTCATTTGCAAAATATGTTGGCGTAAAACATGGTGTAGCCACATCAAATGGCACAGCAGCCCTTCATCTTGCCTTAGCTGCTTTAAACATTGGTGAAGAGGATGAGGTTATAGTTCCAGATTTAACGTTTGCAGCAACCATAAACGCTGTAATATACGTGGGTGCGAAGCCGGTCATAGTGGACATAAACCCAGATTACTGGTGCATCGACCCCGATAAGTTGGAGAGAGCCATTACTCCAAATACTAAAGCGGTAATACCTGTGCATCTGTACGGTCACCCGTGTGACGTGAAAGCTATAATAGAGATCGCCTCAAGACACAACCTCTACGTTATCGAAGATGCTGCAGAAGCCCATGGCGCAGAATATAAGGATAAAAAAGTTGGCTCCTTCGGCCACATATCATGTTTCAGCTTCTATGGCAACAAAGTAATAACCACGGGAGAAGGAGGCATGTGCCTAACAAACGACAAGGAGTTGGCTGAAAAAATCAGAATTCTGAGAGACCATGGCATGAGCCCGACAAAAAGGTACTGGCATGACGTAGTCGGCTTCAACTATCGCATGACAAACCTTCAGGCAGCCTTAGGCTTAGCCCAGCTGGGCAAGATAGAAAGGTTTATTGAAAGAAAGAGGGGGATAGCTAAAATCTATGCGGAGGAACTTTCTTCAATAGAAGGTATTATACTGCATCCGGAAATGCCTTGGGCCAAATGCACCTACTGGTTTTATTCCATCTTAATAGACGATAGGAAAGTGAAAATGACAAGAGACGAGCTTGCAGGAAAACTTGGAGAGAACGGTGTTGAAACAAGAAAATTCTTCTATCCACTGCATGAAATGCCAATATACCGAAAGTACGCGAACTTCACATATCCTGTATCGTCGAAAATTTCTAAGCGAGGACTAAATCTTCCATCGAGTGTAAAACTTTCAGGAGAAGACGTAAAATATATTGCTCGAAAGATCAGGGAAATAGTTACATGATGGAAGATTCAAGTGGTTGGATAAAAGCTTGGTTAGGGCCTTGAAGGCAGAGGACGGCATTATCCCTGACTTCCTATACGATAAGATAGTGAAATGTATGCCCATTCCATCAGTGGAAGCCATTATCGTTAAAGACGATGAACTGCTGTTTTTAAGGAGAAAGAATAGTCCCGCTAGAGGGCAATGGTGGTTTCCCGGAGGGAGAATTAGAAGGGGAGAATCTGTTGAAGAAGCTTTGTTTCGAGAGGTTAAGGAGGAAACTGGACTTTCTGTGAGCGAATACAGGCTTGTAAACGCGTATTCCAGAATCTTCCCTGAAAGGCATGACATAACAATAGTATTCTTATGTAAATGTAGAGAAGGCGAGATAAGGTTGAATGACGAACATTCAGAGTTCAAGTTCTTTAAAGAGATACCTGAAGACATTCATCCATACCTGCTTAAGGCAATACAAGATTCAGGTTGGAAGCCTTTAAAAGATGGATGATGAGTTGAGCAAGTGTAGGTGTTAGAAATTGAGTGAAACAGTTTCAACAAGGCTTCCGCCCGAGCTCATAAGGCTAATGGAGAGGAGGCTGAGGCTAAGGGCATAAGCTTAAGCATGCTATTGAATGAGATCATTGAAGAGCATTACGGAATTAAGCCTGGAAAGCCTCCAGCCAAGCCATTTATAGCGCGCCACCCTTCTCAAACTTAGATTTCTAGTCCTTAGAATGTTAGGCCAAAGATGGTTGTTTGAGGATCTGTTATGGCTAAAGCCACCTTATGCCTTATCTCCGGAGTAAGGAGTAGACGAAAACTGGTCTTCCCCCATTTTGATGAGCTTTTTATCCTTCATAATGAAGCCTTGTCTTTCCAAGCTGGCTAAATGTGCCCTTAAGGTGTTGTGGGAAAGCCAACACCCATTGAGAACTGCCTAAAATCCCTACGCTTCGTCCCCGAGAACATTTGATATTCGCCTATCAGAGCCCATAATAAGCCTAAATGAAAAAGAGGAATAAAAGCCATTTTGCACCAAATTGGCAACAAGCTAGCACGTGAGGAGATATCCACTCATGCTATACGCCCCGCTAAGTGGCTTGCAAGACTACAAGGGAAACGTGCACCTAAGCCATTGGTCCATAAAGCTACTGAAAAAATACGTAAGTTCACAAGGGTAAGTCGCATGTACTAAAGGCGAAGGTGGATACAAGGGAAAACTTCCCGTAAAGCTGTTCAGAAGGGCATTTCCAAGCAGAAGCAGCATCATACATTTGATCGTGGTTGAAGAGTTTGCACTGCAGGAAAATGCATGCATTCACCGCAAATCAACTTTGGACACCCTATAAAAAAGGCTTCCTAAGGGAGTTAGGGATGATGCGAAGAGAGTACTTAGCGTGGCTATATACAGAGCCATCCTCTAGGGTGATTGGGCTTGGGAGGGTCCAAATGCATCTTCCTAGTTTTGAAGCTAAGTTTACATGAAATCTAATGAGACCTTACAAAAGGAAGCTACATGACAAACTTTAAATTGGATTCGTCACCCAAATAGAGTGACGAACTATGGATTTCAGGAATCTATTGCTGAAGATTGACGAATCCTTCCAAGATGGGAGATTTACCGCCCAATCCCTCGCTTTGAAGTTGGATCGCCCCAAAAAAGAAACCTCAAACTCATTGAGGAGACTAAATAAGATGGGTTTTCTGAGAAGGGAGAGGGTAAAAAGACATTGCCTCACGTCAAAAGGTACCGTGTGCTTCAAAGGCTTTCAGTATGAATATGAATTGAGCAAACAGGGGGCAAGCTATGTTCGTTGGTTGAGGGAGAGGAAGCCAGTCGAAGACGCGGCGCATCTAATGTTGATGTCTAAGGTTTATAGTTGTCTTCCTGAAGAGCTGAGTAGGTCGATCGCACTCGTTGGTGCAATAAGATCTAATTACAAATACAAAGGACCTGTAAGGAACTTCAGGTTTTTGGACAATGACGCTTCTCCTTTTGTTCATCTAACCTTAGAGAATGCTAAGCTTGCGCGGGAGAACTCGGTGCTGCAAAGGTATGTTACCGATTTATCATTCCTTCTTGGATACTTTGCTGGTTTAGTATTTAACTACATGGAGGAAAACAAACGGCTAAAAGACTCGACAATCAAAACAACAACCGAGATTTGCAAATTCTACGCCGAAGACACAACGTCTACCATCAAATGGTATTCGAAAAACCTAACAAACATGCTCGGGACAATAAATACCCTGCGTTCCACAAAAGACCTCCTTAAACTCTTGCTCGCAGACGCCCTACCAAGGGAAAAGTTCCTCAATGCAATGAATTTTGTGTCCGAATTTGAGGGAAAAATGTGGCAAAAATATATACAGGAGCCTAGTCAAAGGAAATCGCCTTTAGCTTAGGATGAGCAGATTTACAATGGAGTTAAATCTATGTGCATGTCCTGTAACGTTCGCGCAGTTGGGATACTATTTTAAGACTACCTTTCAACGGATTCAACTGCCTTCAAGGACCTCGATCGTGAAAAAATGCAAGAATTACGATGGAAGACATAAACTTACTTAACCTTTAATGTCGTCGTCTCGTCCTCCCAATCGTTTTAGCACGTCAGCTCGCTATTCATCACCATTTTCCATTCTCTTCAGCCTCTCCCTGAAGATCCAGACCGTTGTGTGGTTTAGTCCAATATCCGGGGAAGCCGAGGAAGTGCTGGAAGATCACGTCCCTAGCTACCTGGCGCTCCAGCTCAGGGTCCGAGAGACCATACCACTGCTGTAATACTAAGAGCTTCAGCATCACGATTGGATCGATGTTTGGTCTTCCTCCCTCCGTTCTCTGTGAGGTTTTTGTAGGATGAGGCTATTATGGAGCTCCCAGTCTATCAGGGATTCTACTTTGCCCAATCTGTCGTTGTCCTTCAGGTACCTATTTTAGTAATCGTTGAGGATGTAAAACTCGAAGGAGGGCGTGATGATAACTGTTGTGTCAATGATCTTTGAGCGTTGCGCTCCGTTGGGGAAAGGTTATAGGTAGGTTTTCGAAAATCTCTAGAAATTGGCGGGACTTTATTCGTGGAGAGTCTCAGTGTTAGGTGTTTGAGATGGCTAAATCAAACTCGGGACTGAATACTTCCACTCGTGACCCTTGGGAGAGGGGCTACACCCCCGACCAATTAGCCCTCAAAATTGAAGATTTCATAAGGGGTTCTGTGAAGAGGTTCGATAAGAGTGGGGTTATAATCGGCCTCAGCGGCGGGATAGACTCTTCAGTTGTTTCCTTCCTTTCTGTCAGAGCCTTGGGAAAGGACAGGGTCTTCGGATTAATAATGCCAGAGAAGGAGAGCTCCCCTGAGAATATAAGGGACGCTGAGGAGATAGCAAACTCTTTGGAGATAAAATATGAGAAGATAGATCTGACCCCTTTTTTAGAGGAGCTCGGGGTTTATAAATTGGTCCCGCCGGGAATCTCCAGAAGCAAATTGGTGCTTACCAAGGGGTTGGAGATCTTCAAGAAAAGGAGGGGGGTGAGGATGATTCACAGTCTGGGGATCTTGGGGGTGGCAACGCCAGATGAACTGTCCCAAAGGGTCACAGCGATCATGCTGCCGAAGTTGAGGATGAGGAGCCTGATCCTTTACTATCACGCAGCTTTGAAAAACCTTTTGGTTGTTGGGACTACAAACAAAACTGAGTATCTTCTTGGCCATTATGATAAGTATGGAGACGGTGCCTGCGATATAGAACCAATAAGGGGGCTCTACAAAACAGAGGTTAGAAGGTTAGCTGAATATCTGGGGGTGCCAAGAAAAATAATCGATAAGCCGCCAACCCACGATCTATTTGCCGGCTTTATCTTGACAGATGAGGCAATGATGGGAATGAGTTTCGAAAAATGGATTTGATCCTAGAAAAATTGGAAAGGGGGGAGATTGAGGAAAAAATAGCAAAGGAATTAGGAATAGAAATTGAGTTCATAAAAGAAGTGGAGAAGGCAATTGAAAATCAGAAAATAAACAGGGAGATGCCCTTTTCCCCAGTTTAGATTTGATGATCATGTAGCATCTGCTCCCCCACATGCAATCTATCAGTAAAGCGTACAGGTCTTTATCCCTGTTGTTGTACCTTCACCTCATCTGCGCACGCACGGAGTAGATCAAGATTATCAGGGATACGGGCTTGAGCAGGACCTTCCATCCCTCCCTCACGAACAGTGAAGCTTGAAAATGCTGTATGTAGGTGCAAAGTTAAACTCAACATGGCTCATAGAGAATTTAGGAGAGGGAAGGAAAGTTAAGGTGCTCGTCGATCAATACGTCTCCCCAACACTGAACACAAACCTCGCCCAAATGCTCATCGAGATTGCCGAGAGAAGAGTTTGCGGCACCCTGCACACGGCCGGAGCCAGCAGGGTGAGCAGATACGAGTTCGCAAAGATGCTCGTAGACATCTGCGACCTCAACTCAGATTTGATAGAACCTGCCAAGATGAACGAGATACAGTGGAAGGCGAAGAGGCCGAAGGACTCATCCCTCGACGTAAGCCTGTGTTCAAGCATTTTAAAGGAGTCAAAGCCCATGAGGCTGGAAGAAGCCATCGAAGCCATGATGCTTGAAAGGCGACACAAAAAGAGTGTGAAAGGCTAATCTTAGCGGAAGATTCGAGGACCATATCATTAGTGTATGCGGTGTGGATATGGAAGCCCTTGACATAACATTGTAAGAGTCTGAAAGTCACTGACAAGCTTTTTTAACACATAATGTATGTTTTAGAATTGAGTCGATTGAGTTTGATTCCTGAAAAGGTTGTGATCACAGCTGCTGGTCTTGGTACTAGGCTCCTTCCAATCAGTAAGGAGCTGCCAAAGGAGATGCTTCCGATATTCGTCAGAGGCACCAACGGCCTTGCCTTAAAGCCTCTTCTCCAGGCTCTCTTCGAGCAGCTTCACATCTTCGGCTTCAGGGAGTTCTGCTTTGTTGTTGGGAGGGGTAAGAGGTCCATTGAGGACCACTTCACGCCTGATCGGGGCTTCGTTAAAGACCTCAACGATATGGGGAAGGCGAGCCTTGCAAGGGATCTTGAGAGCTTCTACAGTATGATCGAGAAGTCGCGGATAATGTTTGTCAATCAGCCTGAGCCCAAGGGCTTCGGCCACGCAGTTTTGATGGCAAAGGCATTCGTTGGTGACGGCCCATTCATGGTCTGCGCCGGTGACACATACATATTTTCAAGGGAAGACGGCTTCCTCAGGAGGATGGCTGAAGCCTTCTCCAGGGACGCTGCAGCCGTCCTGCTCCTAGAGGAGGTTCAGGATCCGAGGCAGTACGGGGTTGCCGTAACTGAGCATGTGAGGAATGATGAACTCGATGTGGTGAAGGTTGTTGAGAAGCCTGAAAAGCCTCCATCAAAACTGGCTATAATGCCATTCTACATCTTCACATCCAAGATAATCGAGATATTAGAAGATTTGAAACCTGGAGTAGGCGGCGAGATCCAGCTCACAGACGCTATTCAAAGACTTATAGAGAGTGGGCAGAGGGTTGTAGGCGTAACACTTAAGGATGATGAGCTGAGACTGGATATAGGCACCCCTGAAAACTACTGGGAATCATTAAAGGCTTCTCATGAGCACTCTTGGGGAACGAAGAATGGTTAGGACACGATTTAATTCGGGCGCTGGGCTGGAAGCTTTCATCCAAGGGATTGAGGAGGATTCGCTTAAGGAAAGAAATGTCCTGATCACAGGAGGGGCAGGCTTCATCGGAAGCTGGCTGGCTGAAGCTTTGGTGGCGCTTGGAGCCAAGGTGACAGCGCTCGACAATCTTTCAACAGGGAGTTTAAAGAACATAGAGCAACTGATGGGTCTTTCAAACTTCAAATTTTTGAGGGGGGACGTATCAACCCTCAAAATCGAGGAGCGGTACGACTTCATAGTCCACGCAGCAAGCCTCCCAGCCCCAGACATATACGTGAAGAAGCCTGTTGAAACTATGCTATCAAACAGCCTTGGACTCCTGAACATCCTCGAAGCTTCAAGAAACCATGACAGCGTAGTCCTCTACACCTCAACATCCGAAGTTTACGGAGATGCCGAAACAGTTCCAACCCCGGAGGATTATTGGGGTAGGGTGAACCCTATAGGCATCAGATCATGTTACGACGAGTCAAAGAGGTTTGGGGAAGCTCTATGCATGGCGTATTTTAGGCAGTACGGGGTGGATGCTAGGATAGTCCGCCTATTTAACACGTATGGTCCGAGGTTGGATCCAAATGCAAGCTATGCCAGGGTCATATCGAGGTTCATAATCCAAGCCTTAAACGGTCAACCAATAACAGTTCACGGTGATGGTAAGCAGACCAGAAGCTTCTTGTACATATCTGATGCCGTGAACGCCCTGATCAGGCTGATGGTTAAAGAGGGCTTAAAGGGGGAGGTAGTAAATGTGGGAAACCCAGATGAGATAAAAATTTTGGAGCTCGCGGAGCTTGTGAGGAGGATCACAGAATCGAAATCCCCAATTGTCTTCAGTCCCCCAAGACCGGATGACCCAAGGAGAAGATGCCCAGACATATCTAAGGCTAGGAAGCTTCTCGAATGGGAACCCAAAACCTCTCTGGATGATGGGCTTAAATTCACGATCGAATGGTTCAAAAAGGTGCTATTGCATGAAAGATAAGGTTCTCTCTTTCTTCGGCTTGGGCTACGTTGGACTGACGAGCGCCGTGTGTCTAGCCAGCAGAGGCTTCAAGGTCATAGGCTTTGACGCTGATCCCCAGAAGATTGAGCTTATAAATTCCGGCAAAGCTCCATTTTACGAGCCGCAGGTTGAGGAGATGTTGAGGGAAGCCATAGGAAGCGGGCTGCTATCCTTCACCCATAACCCTTCCGAGGCGGTTGGGGGCTCTGACATAACTTTCATAACAGTGGGAACTCCAAGCAATCCTGACGGGAGCATAAACCTGGAGCAGATCAAAAGTGCCTCGACCCAGATCGGGCAGGCTTTAAGGGGGAAGAGCGAGTATCACCTAGTCGTTGTCAGAAGCACTGTTATCCCCGGAACAACTGAAAACATCGTTAAGCCAACCATTGAGGGCTATTCCGGAAGGAAGTGCGGGGAGGGGTGGGGCCTATGCTTCAACCCGGAATTCCTCAAGGAGGGCTCTGCCGTAAAGGACACGTTTAACCCAGACAGGATAGTCATAGGAGAATTCGACAGGACCTCAGGAGAAGTTCTAGAGGAGTTGTACAGAGGCTTTTATGGAGATGAAATGCCAAGAACAATAAGGACAACCCTTGTCAACGCGGAGCTTGTTAAGTACGCTAACAACGCCTTTTTAGCCATGAAGGTTAGCTTCATAAATATGATTGCAAACCTCTGCCAGGAACTTCCAGGAGCCGACGTCGAGGTGATAGCCGAGGGCATAGGGCTTGATAAGAGGATAGGCCCCCTTTTCCTGAGGGCAGGTGCGGGCTGGGGCGGAAGTTGCTTCCGCAAAGACCTTGAAGCTATACTTGACTTTGCTTCAAAGAAAAGGGTCGAACTACCGCTCATCGAGGCGACACTCGAGATCAACAACACACAACCGTACAGAATGGTTGACCTGGCTAAGGGTCTCATCGGCGACCTGATTGGGAAGAAGGTTTCAGTGTTAGGCTTAGCGTTCAAGCCTGATACAGATGATATGAGGGATGCGGTATCAATAAAGGTAGTTGAGAAGCTCCTCGAGGAAGGGGCGAGGGTAGCTGTTTACGACCCGAAGGCGATGGGAAACGCCAAGAAGATCTTCGGCGACAGCGTAGAGTACGCTGGAAGCTTAGATGATTGCCTAAGGGATTCAAGCTGTGCCCTCATAGTTACGGAGTGGGAGGTATTTAAGAAGTTGACACCAAAAGACTTCATAAAACTAATGAAGGTTCCGGCGGTAGTCGACGGCAGAAGAATATACAAAGCAGAAGCATTCTCGCCCAATCTGAGGTTCGCCGCAATAGGTCTAGGAGAAAGAGGTACTGCAATCCAGCGATAGCGATGAGCCTATCAACAACCGAAGGAAATTGCGCTCCTTTTGAAAAGAGGTGCCCAAACCTTTCAAAGACCTATGGTAACCGGAGGAGAATATTGAGAATGCGATGAAGCCTGAAATAAGAGCCACAAAAAAGTGGAAGAAGGGGTGTACAGGCTTCTGCTCTTATACCATCCTCCCCTTCCGTTAGAAGCCTCCTTAGAAAAAGGTTAAACTTGAACGCTACTCAACCTCATGGTACGGCATATATTATTTTCGTGGAGATGAAGACGATATCCGCGCTGTGCGGAGTTTAGAAAACAATCGTTGGTCCCAGGTTCAGAAGATTCTGGCTTAGAGAGTGGAAGATGTATAGGAGTCATGGTTTGTTGAGCTCCGTGTGATGGTGAGCAATTCACCCAATACTAAAAGATCCGCTTATCAAACTGAAAATTCTTTTATTTAGAGCCTTACTAATTACAGAACGGTGTTATCATGAGGTACCTAGTCACTGGCGGGGCGGGTTTCATAGGCTCTAATATAGTGAAGAAGCTCCTGAGAGATGGACATGATGTTGTTGTCATCGACGACATGAGCCTGGGGAGGGAGGAGAACATCCCCAGCGGGGCTGAAGTTTTTAGGGGGGATGTGCGTGAGCGAGAGCTCATAGAAAGAGCAGCAAGTAAGGGGATTGATGGGATCTTCCACGACGCTGCCAGGAGCTCTGCGCCGATGTTCTACCCGGATCCGAGGGAGAGTGTGGACGTCAATGTTAAAGGATTTCTGAACATTATGGAGGTTGCTAGAGAGCAGGATATACCAGTTGTATACGCCTCCACATCCTCGCTCTACAGCAGGTGCCAACCCCCGCACAGGGAGGATATGGTGGTCAGACCCGGCTCATTCTATGAGTACTCATTCTATGCGAGGGAGGGGATCGCATCACTCTACGCAGAGCTCCACGGCGTGAGGAGCGTCGGGCTGAGGTACTTCTCTGTCTATGGTCCCGGGGAGGAACACAAAGGAAGGTTCGCGAACAACGTATCTCAGTTCATATGGGAGATTATGAAAGGGAAGAGCCCTGTAATATACGGAGATGGAAATCAGACAAGGGACTTCATTTTCGTGGACGATGTGGTGGAAGCAAACATTTTGGCTATGAGGTCTGACCTGAAGGGAGAGGTGGTAAATGTTGGGACAGGTTTGTCTACATCATTCAATGAGTTGGTGAGGATGTTGAATGAGGCTTTAGGGACCTCGATAAAGCCAGTCTACGTTCCAAACCCTATAAAGAATTACGTGATGCACACAAAGGCAGACACAGAAAAGGCAAGGAGGATACTGAAATTTGAGGCTAAGGTCGACCTAAGGGAGGGCATCAGAAGGACTTTAGAATATTATTATGATAAGAATAAAAAGTAGGAACTGAAGAACTTACTTCACTGGTTAGACTGCCTCCTCCCCTATTCAAAGGACTTCCTTGCCTATAAGGGGTAATCCTGACATTCCCAATTCCTGAAGGCAAGACTTTCAGCATTTTTTAATGATTGTGAGCCAGAGGATCAAAATTATTATAGAGTGAGAAGGTTGTTATTATTATTGGTTTATTATGAGAATCAAAATAAAGCTAAAGTCGCAGTATTTTAAGGAGAACTGGGGCGCGCCATTTATAATTATGTTCATGGTTCTTCTGATCTTTGCAGCGGTCGCTCTTGCCATGAAATACGACAAGGTCGCAAATGACTTGGCAGTTTATGCTTATTACCTTCTGGTGCTTGGCGTTGTACTCCAGCTCATCTCCTATATCAAGTACGGTAAGAGATCAGATGATCTCTAAAGTGAATTCACCATGGAAGGTTGCTGCACTCGTATCGTGAAGGATTTAGAAAAGTCAAGCCTCAGCCGACAACGAACATTTTTAACCCCGAACCTCTGGTATCGCCTGTCTTGTGCATTGTCTTAATGTGGTGAACGGAGTAGACTTGGACAATACCAAGACAACACCGAAGGAGAAAGAAAAATCACTTCCTACCATTAGAGAGACAGTGGGCAGCCCCCTTTATGTACATATAGAAGAGAAGCGCCGAGAACAAGGAGCCAAGGATGAACAACACAATCCCGCTCAGTTGTGTTGGAAGCATGATGCCATCAGAGACGGCTCTGAAGGACTGCGTGTGGAGGAAGAGCGGGGATATGAACTCTTTATTTATGGTAGCGATGGGGAGGAGGTAAAATGGGAAGTTCTTCTGGGTGTATAGGAAGGCAACGAGAGAGATTCCACAGTATGCGCTCATAGGGATAACCCTGTAATAAACAAGGATTACGAGGAAAGGCACAAGCCAGACAAACCTCTGCTCTGCGACATACCTTGAGGAAAGGAAGAACGGGGCTGAAAGGAGTAACCCGGAGAGGGCTAGAAACAGTAACTTCTCCTTTGAGCTACACCTGAGGATGAGTATTGTTGAAGCCGTTCCCAAGATAACTAGAATGGCAAGGGATGCAACGTTCGCTGCCTCAAAGTCTACAGGCATGACAAAAGAGATCGACCAGTAGGTCAGACCAAAACCCACGATGTCAAAGAATTTTCCCTGGAGAGGGGAGAACAGGAGGAGGATACCAGGGTTCAAAAGTGTCAGCATCAGGAATGGGAAAAATGGAACGAAAAACAAGAGGAGCTTCCTCCTCCCTTCTTTTGAGAGTAGGACGGCGGAGGGGAGGACAAAGGCGATCGGATAGACCTTCAGTAGGGCGGAAATGAGGAGGGGGATCGAGGAGGCTGCCTTTGACTTCATGAGGAGGAAGACTGCCAGGACGGTGAAGAAGGCGGGGAGGGAGTCGTACTGCCCCCAGCCAGAGGATATCCATAAAGTGAGGGGGTTGAAGAGAAACAAAGCAGAATAAAACTCCTTCTTCTCTGGGAGCATCCGGTATAGTAAAAGGGCTGTACCAATGTCTGCAAGAATGGAGGGGAGCTTGACCAGTATGTTGAAGAGGGGAGGGGTGATGATCTGGACTCCCCACTGCGGGTGCATGTATGTGGGCAGGAGCGAGGCTGGGAGGGGAGCAAGGTCAATTTGTCTCAAGAACTGGTAAACAATCGAGAGGAGATAAAGCGTCAGATCCCAGAGCGGACGGGCGTAGCTGATGGTTGGGTTGGCGAAGAATGAATACCAGCAGTACATATCAAAGGGATGGGCTGTGAAGGGAGCTATAAGCAGGCGTATTGTGAGAGCGATGATGATTATCTTAGATATCTGCTTCAACTGCGACTCCTCAGAAGAGATTTCAGCACTACTATAACCAGGGCCGAGATCATCATGAATATGCCAGCCGAGAGTAAGGCGAGGAATAGAATGGCAGTGCCAATCGCGATCGCCTTGGTCGACTGGAATATCATCAAAACCCTAAACGCGGCGAAGAGACTGCCCAAAAAGAAGATAGCGCCGGGGATTCCAAGGTATACGAGGGGTTTGCGCTCGACCGTCTGAGATATCCATGCATTGATTATCTTGCTTAAGTGCGCCAGCACCCCCCTCTTCTCGATGGTGTAGGAGACCGAGACTGGCACCTCTATGATTCTTATTTTCGCCTCCCTTAGCTCTTTCATTATCCATGCATCCACAAGGTACCCCCTCCCTTCCACCTTCAGGGCATCGATAGCCTGCCTGCTGTAGGCCCGGAAACCAGTGAACGCATCCTCAACTCCTGTTTTGAAGAGAAGGCTCAGGAACTTGTTTCCAATCCGCCTCAACAGTGGCATCTCAGGGCTACCGAGCCTCCTCCCATTCACAACGTCTGCCTTTCCAGAAATTATGGGCTCCACCAGTTTTGGGATCTCTGAGGGGTCATGTTGGCAGTCAGCGTCTATTGTGACCAATATGTCGAAACCGATCTCCTTTGCCCTCATGAATAGTGACCTCAGCGCAAAGTCCTTCCCCTTGTTTACGGAGTGTCTTATCACCTCTGCGCCCAGTGCCTCTGCTATGTCCTTTGTCATGTCGACGGAGCCGTCGTCGCAAACAAGCACATGCCCGTATGGCTTAGCGCGTATTACCATTTTTGCTATCGTAGATTCCTCATTGTATGCTGGGATGCAGATGATGATGCGGGGAGCCATATTGACCTAGCCTCCCAGCTTATTCCCAGAAGGGTATTTTGACCACCTTGATTCAGGGCAGTCTATAAAGTCCATTAATAAGCCCTCAGGAGAAGCTGTTCCTTTTCAATAATGGGCGTAGGATGATTTAATACTTGTCTGTCCACAGGTTAAGAAAATTTTCTCAAATTAGTTTTAACCTATGTATGCGTAGAAGGTCTGGTTTCACAGGCTTGCCCGCCTTACAAGGTCATGGGCACCTCTTGATTGCCGTACATACCTGTCAGGAAGTAATCAACCGTTCATTACCCCTATCGCCGAGGGAGCCTTTATGGGACATGCTTCTCGCGGATTATAACTGAATGCATCGGATTTCCAGCACATGGCAATATGCGATAGTCTGAAAAAGGAAGATGGTAACATTCGACAAAGGGATAATCTCAAAGAAGAGCCTCATGGACGCAACGGGGATAGAGGTTAAATATGGACCCGCTGACAAACAATAACAATAAAATCGAACCGACCTAATGATAACAGATAGAAATAGCCATCAGAGGATCAAAAAATGGGCAGTGCAAACTCAGATCTCTGCATAAGGGTGCCCCGCGAGAAGGCTGAGGCGTTGAGGCGCGCCCTCCAAAGGCTCGGAATTATCGATCACTCCAGAAGCATAACGCCGAGCGAAGGCTCTGTTCTCATCCCTGTAATCCGAAACCCATCGCCGGACGAGATGAAGGCTCTTGGCGAAATATCTCGGCTGGAGGTCACGCGCTCAGCTCTCCCTCCTCCGAAGAAAAGACCTAAGGATCTTATGTCCGCTCTGGACGGCACCCTGCCCCCTAACCTCCTTGCCCTGCTCCCGCGTTCATTTGACATCGTTGGCGACATCGCGATCATCGAGGACCTCGCCCCGGAGCTGGTACCCCACGGGAAAGCGCTTGCAAGGGCTATGATGGAGGTCCACCCGAGGATAAGAACGGTCCTGCTGAAGACCGGGAAGGTCGAGGGGGATTTTCGCATTCCGCGCCTGACCGTGCTGGCTGGGGAAGAGAGATACGAGACCGTTCACACTGAGTACGGCGCCAGGTTCAAGGTGGACTTGACAAAAGCGTACTTCTCCCCACGCCTCGCAACAGAGCACCACAGGGTTGCCTCCATGGTCCGTGACGGCGAAGTTGTTGTGGACATGTTCTCGGGGGTCGGTCCATTTTCCATCCTGATAGCTAAGAGAGCCTCGGCGAGGGTATTCTCCATAGACATCAACCCCCATGCCATCGCCCTGCTGAAAGAGAGTATGAGGCTCAACCGCCTCAAAGGCGAGATCGTGCCCATCTGCGGTGACGTCAGAGCCGTCGCTCCTCAACTCAGCGGGGTCGCCGACAGAGTTATAATGAATTTGCCCTCCTCATCCCTGGACTACCTTGACGTTGCAGTTTCTCTGCTCAAGAAAGGCGGCGGCACGGTACACATCTATCTATTTGAAAAGGAGGAGCCGATCCAAAGCGCAAAGGATATGTTCAGTAGCAGAGTGAGCGGACTGGTGAAAGGTTGCGAGATTGTGGGCGCGCGAGTGGTCAAGCCCGTGGCACCAAGGGAGTGGCAGGTTGTAATAGACGCTCATGTAACGCCCTGAAGCATTTCCCGACAGGATAGAACAGTTTTGCTTTTGGTTTTTTAATATAAATTCAAATTAATTTTATTTATTATTTTTTGTTTTCGGTTAAGTTTTAAGTTTTTTGCTTTTATTTTTATTTTTCCCTTAATTCATAATTGGGAATAATCACTCGACTATGAGCGCCAACTTTACTTTGGTCTCGCTTCCCCTCAGCGCCTCCACGAGATCTCTGTTCAGATCAGCCGCAGCCTTGTCCGAGTAAACCATTAGGGTCCTCCCGCATACGTACCCGCTCCTCCTCGCAACCATGTCCCTGCCGCTCTCGAAGGTCAGGGAAGGGTGACCATGCCCCCA
>Ga0078972_1004227_pt1 | contig 40178 bp, 31 predicted proteins | sample YelNatPaOPGAMG01_FD_67568 | JGI IMG/M metagenome (GOLD analysis project Ga0078972, IMG submission 67568) | Hot spring thermophilic microbial communities from Obsidian Pool, Yellowstone National Park, USA - OP-RAMG-01 (SPADES assembly) (version 2) | ecosystem: Environmental > Aquatic > Thermal...
CTCGACCTCGGCTGGCGGCACTCCCTGCACGCGTGGCCCGAAACTCAGTTCCTCGCGCACGCTGGGGGAGAAGATCTGGTGGTCGGGGTTCTGAAAGACGTAGCCCACATGGCGCGCCAACTCCGCCACGCTGACATGAAGGGTATCCATGCCAGCCACAACCAGCCGGCCAACGGTCGGCTTGAGCAGCCCGTTGAGATGCTTGGCCAGCGTCGTCTTGCCCGAGCCGTTGGGGCCGATCAGGGAGATGTATTCGCCCGCGGCGATGGTCAGGTTGACGCCGTCGAGGGCATCCCAACCGTCTGGGAAGGAGTGGCCCAGGCCCGTGATCTCCACGAGCGGGCGGGTTTCTTGAGGGCTTCCCGCTTGTGGCGCGGAACCATCTGGTGGATTCAGGAGAGGCGGCACGACAATCTCTCCTCGAGCCTGGCCCGCAGCTGACTCTCGGCGCCGGGAAGCGAGTAGAAGCGCATAGGCAGGCCATGCTCGGTGAGCCAGGACGAGAGTTCGGCGAGGGCTGGCGGCTGAACCCCATACCGGCGCAGCAACTCGGGTTCCTGCAGCAATTCCTCCGGCGAGCCGTCGTAGGCGACTCGGCCCGCTGCCAGGACCACCACGCGGTCAGCAAACTCGGCGGCCAATTCGGTGTCGTGGGTAACCATCACCACCGAGGAGTCGAGTTGGCGGCGCAACTCCGCGAGCGTCTGGGTTACTTCCTGGCAGCCGACGGGGTCCAGGCTGGCGGTCGGCTCGTCCAGCACAAGCAACTGCGGCAGCACGGCGATGGCGGCGGCAATAGCGATGCGCTGCTTCTGGCCGCCTGAGAGGTAGGCGGGATTGCGCAGGCGATGCTCGCTCATGTGCACCTGTGCTAGCGCCCAGGTGACGCGCTCGTCAATCTCGCGCGGGTGCAAACCCTGGCTCTCCAGCCCGAAAGCGACCTCGTCCTCGACTATGGTCGTAAACAGCTGGCTCTCCGGGTCCTGGAAGACTACACCGACCTTGGCGGATAGCGCGGCCGGGCTGGAGCGGCGTGTGTCCTCGCCGCACACGAGCACCCGGCCGCCGAATGTCCCGCCCGTCGAGTGAGGCACTATGCCGCAGAGGGATAGGCAGAGCGTCGTCTTGCCGGCGCCAGATGGCCCGAGAATAGCCACGAATTCTCCTGGCTGCACCGACAAGGAAACGCCGCTCAGGGCATCGGTCGGCACATCACCGGGGGCGAGTGGCGGGTACGTGTAGAACAGGTCCTCAATCAGAACGGTGGGCTGATGCTGATTCAGCGTTCCTCCCACGAACGTGGCTGGCCGAGCGTGTCAATGGGCGGCCAGGCGCGCCGAATGGCGGCCACTAGCGGGATGGCGATCACGCCGCCGACCGCTGCCTGGATGATGTTGCCTGGCACTTCGACCAGTGCGGCGCCAACCCCGTACAAGATCAACTCGGCCAGGAAATAGCCGGCGATCATCACCAGCGAACCGAGCACCCACCCCAATATCTGGCGGCCGATCGCCGCCCGGTAGGCCAGGTAGCCGGCTAGCAGCCCCTGCAAACCGTGGACAACGAAGGAAATGGGCGCGTAATAAGCGTAGCCGGACAGCAAGTCGGCAAGGCCCGTGCCTAGCCCGCCGGCCAGCGCCCCGATGATGGGGCCGAAGGCGAATGCGGAGAAGTACACGCCCGTGTCACCGAGATGAATGTAGCCGCGTGTCGGTGCCACCGGCACGCGCACGAGCATAGTTAGAACCGTCGTGATCGCTATCAGGGCCGCCAGGATGACGATGCTGGCTGCGTTCCATGTACGCCGCATATGGCTGCCTCCTTTGGGCCGCTAGGCGTGACCGGCAACACCGGTCGCGAGTAATGTGATCATAACCCCACCTGTCCAGTGGGCAACTCGGACAATGAGCGAGGTGAGCGAGGGACGGGGTCGCACCCCGCCCTCAAGCCGGGGTCCGCACAGCCCTCCCGCGAACCTCGGCCGGAAAAGGGAGGGCCAGCTCAGCACGTGACGGTGCCACCTGCGGCCGCAGGAGACGACAGCTGGCGCCTCTCTCGCCAGTTCAGCGCCGGATCTGGACCGGTTGGCCAGTCTCGATTGACTGGTGAATAGCAGCCACGATGCGGGTCACCTCCAGGCCGTCGGTGGCGGTGACGGGCGGCTGCTTGCCGGCCAGGACCGAGTCCACGAACATGCCGACTGAGAGGGGCAGAGCGCCGACCAGGTGCCCGGCAACCTCTATGGTCATTGACGACTTGGGGTAGGTGTAGCCACTCTTGTTGGCAATGGCCAGCGTCTCCCGTGCCCGCTCGATATGGATCACGCCGCTTGAGCCCACAAGTTCGATGGCCGAGTCCACATTCGTCGGAAAGGTGTTGGGATACACCCAACCGCTCTCGAAGATGAAGGCGGCGCCGCTCTCGAAGCGCACCAGCGCCTGGATGCCATCGTAAGTGTCTACGCCAAGCTGCGTGAGCACTCGTCGCTGGCCGGTGGCGAACACCTGGCTTGCCTCTGCGCCGATGCACCAGCGCACATAGTCTATGTCGTGCGAGGACAGAAACCAGGCCGGAGTGCTTGCCGCGGACCAGGCAAGCATGTCCGTCGCCACGTTGATCGTGTCGTTCTTGCGGGCGTAGCCCCAGAGGATCTCGCCCACCTGGCCTGAGTCTATGGCCTGTTTGGCCTGCATGTAGGAGGATATCCAGCGGTTGCTGTAGTTGACCATCAGGCTGAGGCCGGTCTCTGCGACCTTGGCGACGATGCGCTCGCCTTGAGCGACGTCGGTGGTGAGCGGCTTCTCCACGAGAACATGCTTTCCTGCCGCCAGGGCCGCCATGACCGGCTCGAAATGCAGGAAATCGGGCACGGCGACGATAACGGCGTCCAGCGGCCGGCCCAGGAGTTGCTCCACGCTGCTGAAGGCAGTAGCTCCGAACTGGCCCGCCAGCTCATTCGCCCTTGAGGCGTTAGTATCAGCCACGGCTACCAGTTCCGCCCGCGGGTGCTCATGCACGATGCGGGCGTGCTGGTGGCCCATGATTCCCGCGCCGATGATGCCGATTCGTAGTCTATCCATCGTCATTCTCCTCACACGAGTGGATTGCCGGCCGAGATGGTCGCCTCAGCGGCGCGGCCTGTCTGCATTAGGTTGCGCGTCGCGTGCCCGGTAGGGCACGGGGATGTAGAACACCGAAGGCCGGCGCTGGCCCGTCTGGGGGTACAAGCTCATCAGGTCGTATACCTCCATGGGCATGTCGGTGCTCACCTTCAGGCCGAGGGCACGAGCTTCCTCGACGCCGATCGGGTAGTCGTGCGTCCAGACGCCGGAAGAGAGTACGTCCGCAAGGCGGTCCGCTTCCTCTTCGCTGCGAGAGCCCAGCAGCAATTCCTTGATCGAGTGCTTCACCTGGTCCACAGCCTTGGCGGCAACATCGGCCAGGATAAGAGTATGATCGTCAATCTCGCTGATGGGCTTCTGGTGCATGACCTTGAGGATGGACTGCGCCGGGTAGTCTCCCAACTGAGGGTCAACAGGGCCCAGGACCGCATTCTCGTCCATCACTATCTCGTCGCTGGCCAGGGCGAGCAAGGTGCCGCCGGACATCGCATAGTGCGGCACGAACACTGTCACTTTGGCAGGATGGCGCCGCAGGGCATGCGCGATCTGTTCGGCAGCGAGGACCAGGCCGCCGGGAGTGTGGAGGATGATGTCAATCGGCACCTGTGGGTCGGTGAGGCGTATCGCCCGCAGAACCGCCTCGGAGTCCTCAATGTCAATGTAGCGCATAACAGGGAAGCCGAGCAGGCTGAATGTCTCTTGCCTGTGGATGAGAACGATCACCCGGCTGCCGCGCCGTCGTTCGAGCTTATGCAGCAGTTTGCTGCGGGCGGCCTCCAGCATCTTCTGCCGGAGCGCCGGCTGGATGGCCGCTAGAACGAGCAGGATCCAGAACAGGTCAAGCAGCGTCATCTAGACCTCCGGGGAATGTACTGCTCTTCAGTGAACGCCACTGGTCACCATGGGTAGTACTCGTCGCGGTAGAAGGGCCGGTTGGCTGGGCGGGCGGCAAACAACTTGACAGCAAGGAGCCCGAACAGGAAGCCGCCCACATGTGCCCAGAAAGCCACGCCACCGGCTGCAGTCGTCAAGGAAGCAACACCACTTACGAGCTGCAGCAGGAACCAAAGGCCGATGAAGACGATCGCTGGCACGTCGACGAGCCAGGGCAGGAAAAACAGGGGCACGATCGTGAGGACGCGCGCCGTGGGGTATAGCACCAGGTAGGCTCCCATGACCCCGGCGATAGCGCCGCTGGCCCCCACCACCGGGATCGAGGAAAAGGGCTGAACATAAGCATCAACGATGCCAGCAGCCAGGCCGGACAACAGGTAGAACAGCAGGTAGCGCGAATGGCCCATGCGGTCCTCGACATTGTCGCCGAAGATGAAAAGGGCCCACATGTTACCTATGAGGTGCAGCCAGCCGGCATGCAAGAACATGGAGGCGAACACGGTCGCCAGGCCCGCCCCCGGGTGGGCGACAAAAGAACGAGGGACCAGCGCTACCGCCCTGATGAGCCGGTCGAGGCCAACCGGGCCGAGGGAGACCTCGAAAAAGAAGATGAACACATTCGTCGCGATGATCAAGTAGTTGACGATGGGCACGGAGCGGGAGCGAACGGTGTCTCTGAGCGGAAACATGCGGCGCACCTCAACGCAGCCGGACCGGCAAGCGGCAAATGGTCGCGGCCCCGGCCCAACTCAACGCCGCCATTGTAGAGTAGTGGCTGCCGCCGGTCAACGATCGGGCAGCCGCAGCCAGATCGGCACCGATCTTGCTGGGCAATGTGGGCGAACGTACAATCACGCCGAAGTCAGGTGCGCGGGGGATTTGTGAAACAGGGCCAGAAGCCGGAGGATAGGTTCCGGCGCGTCGCTGTTACCGCTGGTATCGTCATCTGGGTGGGCATAATCCTGCTGGCGGTCGGCCTTGTCTTCAGCATTGGGTCGAGCCGTGCCAGCAGCCTGGCTCTGGCGGCGCTCACGCCAACTTATGCCGAAACGCCGACGGCCGCGACGAGTGCGCCAGCGCCCGCCACCGTTGTCACCGCAACGGCGACCGCCACGGCAACGTGGACGCCTCGCCCTGCGCAGACAGCTACCGCCGTTCCCTCGGCGACGCACACAGCTAGCCCAGCTCCTTCCTCGACCCCTACGCCCAGCCCGACGGCCACGGTCGAACCATCGCCGACGCCCACGTTGGCGCCGCCCACGCGCATCGTAAGCGCCGCCATCGGGCTCGATGCCCCAGTCGTGCCGGTCGGTTGGCACGTGGAGCAAATCGAGGGGCAGGACATGATGGTCTGGGATGTCGCCGACTATGCCGCCGGCTGGAGCAAGACATCGGCCCGGCCGGGGGAGAAGGGCAATATGGTCATCTCGGGCCATCACAACATCAAGGGCGAGGTCTTCCGCTACGTCGTTGACCTGAAGCCTGGCGATGAGATCACGGTCTATGCCGGAGATGTCGCGCACACGTACGTCGTCACCGACAACATGATCCTGCCGGAGAAGGGCATGCCGCTCGAACAACGGCGGGAGAACGCCAAGTGGATCGGCCCCTTTGACGATGAGCGCCTCACCCTGGTGACGTGCTGGCCGTACACCGACAACACTCATCGCGTTGTGGTGGTGGCCAAGCCCAAGCGCTAAGCCTGGCCAGTGCCTTCATCCTGTCGATAGGCCTCGCGCCTATACTCGGGCAAATACGGAATCGGTGTGAACGATGCTCAAGGCAATCCTCTTCGATCTCGACGACACGTTACTCCGCACAGGGACGGACCGGTTCATGGAGCGCTACTTCGCCGCTCTGGGCCGTTTCTTGGGCCCCTCAGTTGACCCGAAGCAGCTACAGAACCAGATCGTGAAAGCCTGTGCTCTCATGATTGAGCACGACCACCCGCAGCTCAACAATGCCGAGGCATTTTCGATCGAGTTCGCCCGGCTCACCGGTAGCCAGGCGGACGCCTTCTGGGAGCGCTTGTGGCGCTTCTATAGCGACGAGTATCCGAAGCTGGGCGAGAACGTGAGCGTCATGCCGGGTGGCCGTGAGGCGGTACTCGAAGCCAAGGCGATGGGCCTGAAAGTGGTCGTCGCCACCAACCCTCTGTTCCCGCTCTGCGCCGTGGCCACGCGGCTTTCCTGGGCCGGCCTGAGCGACATCAGCTTCGACCTGGTCACCGGGCTAGAGAACATGCACTATGCTAAGCCCCAACCGCAGTACTACAAAGAGATCGCGGCGATGATTGATGTGAGGCCGAGCCAGTGCCTGATGGTGGGCAACGACCTGGCGCTGGATATCGCTCCCGCTCGCGCCGCCGGCATGCACACTTTCCTGGTCCAGCCCGATGGTTCCGGAGCGCTGCAGCAAGAAGCCGAGGCAGCGGGCGACCTCGGCGACCTGATTCAGGGGCTCAGGTCGCGCGCATTGCCTGGGATGTCCGAACTAGTGCCGTAGGAAGGAGTCGAGGCAGGGTGACACACCGCGAACGGATCCGGGGGATCATACCGGCCATGGTGACGCCTTTGCACCCTGACGGGCGAAGCGTCAATGAGGCGTCGCTGCGGCGCTTGGTGGAGCACCTGATCGCGGGTGGCGTTCACGGACTATTCGCCACCGGTAGCCAGGGCGAGTTCTACGCCCTCACTGATGATGAGCGCTTGCGCGTCTGGCAGGTCACACTGGACCAGGTGGCTGGGCGCCTGCCAGTGTATGTTGGCACTGGCGCTGTCTGCACTCAGGACGCCGTCCGCCTGGCGCGCCTGGCGGAGCGCGTTGGCGCCGATGCTATCTCCGTGATCACGCCCTACTTCATCGCCCCTTCTCAGGCTGAACTCTACGAGCACTACCGTGCCATCGCTGAGGCCGTGAGCCTCCCCGTGTTGCTCTACACCAACCCGGGCCGCACGGGCGTCAACCTCAGCGTCGACACCGTGGCCCGCCTGGCTGAGATCCCCAACATCGCCGGGATCAAGGACTCGAGCGGCGACATGGCCCTTATGGGCGAGTACATTCGTTGCTGCCCGCCCGGCTTCGCCGTGCTGGCCGGGCGCGATACGCTCATTTACGGCGCTCTGTGTTACGGCGCTGTTGGTGCGATAGCGGCAACGGCCAACGTGGCGCCGGCGCTGGTGTGCCGCATCTATGAGTGCTTCCTGGCCGGCGACTTAGCGGGTGCAGCGGAGGCGCAACGCCGGCTCGCGCCCCTTCGCCAGGCGTTCGGCCTGGGCTCGTTCCCGGTTGTCATCAAAGAGGCGCTCGACATGATGGGGTTCGAGGCAGGGCCGGCGCGCCTGCCAATTTCCCCACTGAATGCCGCGCAGCGAATCGAGCTCCGCCGTGTCCTCGAAGGGCTGCACTTGCTGCCCGAAGGCTGAGAAGACGCCTGCCGCTTTCGGCCTTCGCCGGTGCGGGCGGCGCCTTGCCCTTCTTGCCGCCATAGCTGCCTCCTGCCTGGTTCCACTGTGTGCCTTCGTCTGGCTTTTTTGGGACCTGCCCGATCCGGTCAAATTGGCGGCTGCCGCTCCCCCTCCGAGCACGCTCATCTACGATCGCAATGGCGACCTGTTGTACGAGATGGTGCCAGCGGACGGTGGCCGCAGCGAGCCGGTGGCCTTCGCGGACATCCCCCGTTATCTGCGGCTGGCAACACTGGCGACGGAGGATGCCGGTTTCTACAGCCACAGCGGGGTTGACGCGCGTGCCATCGCTCGCGCCCTCTACTATAACCTGCGCTACCGGCGCGTCATCTCTGGCGCAAGCACGATCACGCAGCAGGTCGCCCGTAATCTGTTGCTGCGCGATGAGCGGGACCAGCGCAGCCTCAGGCGCAAACTGCGCGAGGCGGTCCTGGCTGAACTGATCGAGCTGCGTTACAGCAAGGACGAGATTCTCGGCCTTTATCTCAATACAACGTACTACGGCCGGCAGACTTACGGCGTTCAGGCAGCGGCGGCCGCCTACTTCGGCAAGCCGGTGTCCTCCCTTGACCTGTCCGAGTGTGCTTTCCTGGCTGGCTTGGCACAGGCACCTTCCGCTTATGACCCGGCAACTGGTGACGGCTGGCAGGCGCGGCGGCAGGTGGTGCTGTCGTTGATGCTCCGTCATGGGTTCGTGACCGCTGAGGAAGCGACGTTGGCCGGGCGGGAGGCGCTGCAGTTTGCGCCGCCGGGCCACGAGATCCGTGCCCCGCACTTCGTGATGTATGTGCGTGACCAACTGCTGGCGATGTTCGGGCCCGAGGCCATTTATAGTGGGTTGCGCGTCTACACGACTCTGGACTTGCCGGCGCAGGAGCGGGCCGAATCAATCCTGCGCCGCTCTCTGGCCAGCGTGAACCGCGAGCCCGCTGTCGCACCATTCGCCAAGGCCAATGACGGCGCCGTCCTCGCGCTGGACGTGCAGAGTGGCGCCATACTGGTCATGGTCGGCAGCCCGGACTATTTCGACGACAGCATCGCCGGTCAGGTGAACGGCGTCTTGGCTCTGCGCCAGCCGGGCTCCGCCATCAAGCCGGTCACTTATGCCGCTGCCTTTGAGCGCGGGCTCGGCCCGGCAACTATGGTGACGGATGTGCCGACCACGTTCACCACTGCTGAAGGCCAACCCTACACGCCCCTCAACTACGACCTCACTTTCCATGGCCCAGTGCTCATTCGCGAAGCCCTGGCCTCGTCCTACAACGTGGTGGCGGTCAAGGTCCTGGATCGGATCGGCCTGCCGGCCATGCTCGACATGGCCCGCCGCCTCGGGATCACCACGTTCGACAAGGCAGACAAGCTCGGTCTCGCGGCGACTCTTGGCGGCGGCGAGGTCAGCTTGCTCGAACTCACTAACGCTTATAGCGTCTTCGCCCGTGCTGGCTCGGCTTTACCCGTGCATGCCATCGAGTTGGTTACCGATGCCAAGGGCAGGGTTCTGTACCAGGCGCCATCGCCCAGGCCGCGGCAAGTGCTTTCCCCTCAAGTCGCCTACCTGATTACCGATATACTAAGTGATGACAAGGCACGCATCCCGACTTTCGGCGAGGAGAGCGTCTTGGCGCTGTCGCGGCCGGCAGCCGTGAAGACAGGCACGACCACTGATTGCCGGGACAACTGGACCATCGGTTATACGCCGCAGTTGGTGGTGGGCGTTTGGGTGGGCAATGCTGACGGAAGCAGCATGGGTCGCGTGTCTGGCGTGGCGGGAGCCGCACCCATCTGGCACCAGGTGATGGAGTCCATGCTGCGGCGGCTGCCGTTGCAGCCCTTCACGGAGCCGCCTGGCATGGTCCACGTGGAGGTGTGCGCGCTTAGCGGGCTTCTGGCGGGGCCGGATTGCCCCGAGAGACGGCAAGAGATATTCATCGCCGGGACCGAGCCGCGGCGCCAATGCGATATGCACGTGGCGTTGGAGACTGATAGCCGAACTGGCTACCTGGCCGATGCCTCTACGCCAGCCGAGTACCGCGTCCGCTCGGTATATGTGCGTTTGCCACCGGATGCGCTGGCCTGGGGCGACGAGCATGGCATCCCCAGGCTGCCGCAGCCCGCTCCAGGAAGTGCGTTGGCTCAAGGGGGCGCCGAAGGATTGCTGGTGATCGAGCCAGTGCCGAACAGCGTCTATCGCCTCTCCCCGGACATGCCGGCTGCAACGCAAAGGATAGCCGTCGAAGCTGTCGCCTCGGGCATAGCGGCGCCACGCTCCGTGCGGTTAGTAGTGGACGGAAAGGTGCTAGCGGAGCTCAGCGCTCGGCCCTACCGCGCCCTCTGGCCGCTCTCGGTGGGTGAGCACACGATCTGGGCTGAGTCAATCGCCCAGGACGGCTCCGCCCAGCGCTCAGGTACGGTGCGCATCAGTGTGCTTGCCGGTAGCTGACCAACACAGCCGCGGCGGGCGCTGCGCCTCGGGCCGGTATTGAGACGATCTTGCCTTAGCACAGCCTCTATCCTGTGTTATACTGCCCTGGCCTGCGGAGGGTCTGTGAGCGAAGAGCCTGAATCCATGTGCGCGTTGGATGTCGGCAGCGCCTGTGTCAAGGCGGTGCTGCTGGACCGCGTGGGCGACTCACATCGTTTCGTGGCGCGCGGCGCCGCACCGCAGGTAGCGGCGGTCAGCCCTTTCAAAGCGCTTTCAGCGGGACTGCTCGCCGCGCTAGGCGACCTGGAGGACAACTCCGGCCGGCGCCTGCGGGGCACGGATGACCTGCCGATCACGCCGGAGCAGCTCGGCTGGGGCGTGGATGCCACTGCCGGCACCGTCAGCACCGGTTGCCTGGAAGTTGCCCTTGCCAGCGTCGCCGACGATGCTGCAGGGCGGTGCGCCGAAGCGGCACTGCACAGCGTTCCCAGCCATCTGGCGCTCAAGATCACTGGCCGGGAAATGCGGGCCCATCGCGATGCCTTTGAGCGCTTTGCCGAGGAATTGCGCAACCATCCGCCTCATGTCGTGATCCTGGTGGGGGGCTACGACCGCAAGCCGGAGCGAGCGGTAGTCGCCGGCGCTGACGCCCTGGCCACTGCCGCGGCACTGATCCGGCCCCAGGAACGGCCATTGCTCGTGTACGCTGGCCCCCAGGCCTTCAGGCCGCAGGTGGCGGCGATCGTGGGCGAACGCATGGCTGTCCACATGGTGGACAATGTTGCCCCGGACGAGCGGCATGCTAACCCTGGCCCTTTGGCAGCCGAGTTGGATGCCCTATGCCTCACGGCCGTCGGTAGAGACACTCCGGGGATGGGTCTCGTTCACCGCTGGTGCGGCAGCGCGATGAGCACCGTCTCCCGGGCACTGATGCGGGTCTATAACTATCCCGGCGTTGACGTGCTGGCCGCCGAGATCGGTGCCGACTACACAGTGCTCGCTCGCCCGGCGCAGGCGAAAGCGCTGGTCCAAGCGGGCGCTGGCCTGGGGCAGGGGGCCAGGGCGCTATTGGACGAAAGCGGACCCCGTGCTATCGCCCGCTGGCTGCCCGAGGGTCTGGATGAGAAAGACGTTGCCGACTGGGCAATGAACAAGAGCCTCCGGCCCTGGCTGGTGGCTGCCAATCCTGCGGAGAGAGCCCTGGAGCTGGCCTTTGCTCGCGAGTGTCTTGCGAAGGCGTGGCGCAGCGCCAGGCAGGCCTGGTCGGACGACGGGCGTCCGCAGCCGACGGCCTTGCCGAAAGCGGACATGCTCGTGATCGGCGGCGGGCTTCTGGCGCGGGCCCGATCCGCTGCCGACGCGGCAACGCTGCTGCTCGACGGTTTGCAGCCCTATGGCGTCTGCCGCATTGCTTACGACACGGCTGGCTTGGGTCCGGCACTGGGCTCGCTGGTGGACGTGAACCCGGCTGCCGTCCGTTCCGTGCTCGAGCAGGACGCGATCGCCGTGCTCGGGACAGTGGTCGCCCCTGCCGGCCAGGGGAAGGTTGGCCGGGGATGCCTGCATGTCGAGCTGGCGATGCCGGAAGGGCAATCGCTTGTCCTGGACCTGGAAGCGGGCGGCATCACGCGGGTGCCTCTCGCGTTGGGAGCAAAGGCGAGGGCCGTCATCCGCCCCGCCAGGCCGTTCGATGTCGGTGCCGGGCCTGGACAGACGCTCGAGATCAGCCTCGAGGGTGGCAGCCTCGGGATCATCATTGACGTTCGCGGTCGCCCTTTGCCCGATCCGGAGTCGCTTCCGGATCGCATCGCAACGTTACAGCGTTGGTCGGCGGCCCTCCAGGTGCCTGGATAAGTGGTCACTGTGCCTGAGGCGGTTATCGGCAGCGACTGTGCCTACAGGGAACGCTTTCCCCTCCCTGGGCCCGGGCGCGTCGTCGTCTCGGTCGGGGACATGGTTACCCCGGCTGAGATCGTGGGCTACGTCGTGGAGCGAGGCAGAGTAGGAGCCATTGACGTGGCTGCTGCCTTGCGTATCCCGGCACGCCGCTTGCATGAGTTCCTCTTGGTGAAAGAGGGACAATCGGTGCGGGCCGGCGAGTTGCTGGCGCGGCGGGATGGGCTGTTGCGGCCCATTGAGGTACGGGCGCCGGTAGACTGCCGCGCTATGGCGTTCGGCGATGGGGTTGTGCTCCTGGAGGGATTCCCTTCGGAAAGGCCGGTGCGTGGCGTAGTGCCGGGGCGCGTGGTTGAGGTAAGCGCCGGAGAGGGCCTCACTGTGGAGGGGACGGGCAGCCTGGTACTGGCCTCGCACCTGATGGGACATGAGTTCGCCGGGCCGGTAAAGATGGTAGCGGCGCAACCGGAGCGGGTGCTGCGAGTGGAGCACATTGACGCGAGTTGCCATGGGGCAGTGATCGTTGGCGGCGTCGGGGAGAGCATTGCTGCCCTTGAGCGCGCCGGCGAGTTCGGTGCTCAGGGGGTCGTCCTCGGCAGTGCGCCGGGTGAATGGGCCAACGCTGCCCTGCCAGTTCCTGTGGCGCTGACAGAGGGCTTTGGTCGAGCGCCCATGAGCCGGCCGGCATATGAGCTTTTCGACGAAATGGCGGGCCGGGTGCTTTACGCCATGCGACGCGGCCGGCGCTGCTGGCTGATCGGCCCACACGAGGGTGAGGGCAAGGTGATCTTCTCGGGGGGAGACTTGGCCACGATCGCGGAAGGGGCCAGGGTACGCATAGCGGCTGGCGAGCATACGGGCGCAGTCGGCGAGGTGACTGTTCTCTCGCCCGCCAGCAGCGAGGCGACCATCAAGCTGGCACGCTCCCTGGTCAGGATTCCCGTGGCGGACTGTGAGTTGCTGGTCGGGTAGCAGCGGTTAGCCCGGGCGCGGTCACGGCTCACGAATAGTCGTCGCGCTGCTGTCGTTAATAAGTCGGCCCGGTGCCCAAAGCGGCACAAGGGGCAACCAATCTGGGATGGATGGAGGCGAACCATGGCATCGCTTTTCGACAAGGTGCAGACGCTGGTAAGTGCCAACCTTCACGCAATTGTGGACCGCGCCCTGCAATCGAACTCGATTGCCGTCATTGACGAGTACATTCGCCAGGTCGAGAACAGCCTGGACGAACTAGAGGACGCCATCGCTACAGTCGGTGGCCAACTCAAGACGTTGCAGCGCAAACAGGCCGAGTTCGAAGCGCAGGCACGTGACCTGGACAAGAACATTGATGCCATGCTTCTCCAAGGGCGCAGCGACCTGGCGAGCGCGGCCCAGAGCAAGCTGAACTCAGTGCAGGGGCTGGCTGAGAACTACAAGCAGCAGGCCGAGCGCCAGTCTGCCGAGTACCAGAAGTTGCTGGATGCCCGCCTCAAGCTTGAGGCAAGGCTGAGCACCATCAAGCAAGAGCGGGAGGAACTTGTCGGCCTGCTCGACCTGGCCAAGTCCAAGGAGATCACGGTCAAGGCCGTTGGCTCGCTGGATGACCTGGTCGGCGCGGGCGACAGCGACATCGCGCGGGTGGCCGAGTCTATCCGGGCTCGCCTGGACAAGGCGCAGGCGCGCAGTGAGATGCAGGCCACACGCATGGACGCTCAGATGGATGATATCCTCAAGCGCAGCGAGGTTGAATCGCAGCTCGAGGAGCGGCGCAAGCGCCTGGGTCTGCAACAGTAACGGCCCGGCCAGGATCACTTGTCGGCTAGAGGGGCTCGATGAACAGGACGCGTCTTGTTTTCGTGGCGGTCATTCTGTTGGCCATCGGCATCGTCGGGGCGTCATATGCTCTGCGCGGCGCTGGTGGCCAGCCCCTCGAGCCCCAGAAGCAGCAGAAGATCGAGGTCCGTGTGGCCTGTGCTTTGCCGGTCGAGCCTTGGGTGCGCCAGGCGGCTGACAAGTTCAACGCTGAGGGGCACAAGCAGGACGGTGCGCCGATCACGGTACAGGTGATTGCCGTGGATGGCCTGACGGCTCGCAGCCGGTTCGAACGGGGCGACTTCGATCCGCTACCCACCGTATGGATCCCCGACAGCCGTTACCTGGTCGAGCTCGCCAACCTGACCTTGCGTCAGAAGCAGGGCAGAGACGTTTTCCTCACCGACGGCGAATACCGGGCTCGCCCGATCGCTGTCTCGCTTTTCGCCTGGGGCATCTACTCGAGCCGCGCAAAGGTGCTGCAGGCCAAGTACGGCACGATTAACTGGCGCACGATTCATGATGCTGCCATTGCCAAAGGCGGTTGGCCGGAATTGGGCGGGCAGGCTAGCTGGGGTTACTTCAAGCTCGTGGTGCCGAACCCAAGGCGGAACGTTGGCGGCCTGGCTGCTATGGTCGCCGCGGCGGGCGAGTACTACGGCAAGACGCGGATTGGCGTTGACGACGTGACTAACCCGCAGTTCCAGGCCTGGCTTGGCGAGCTGATGGGCGCTGTGACCGATTTCAGCAGCTTGAGCGCCTATTCGGCCGAGGACCTGGCTCTCTTCGGCTACTCCATGGGCGACGGTGGCCAGCTGTTGGAAAGTGACCTGCTGACCCATATGGCGGGCATCCAGGCTCGCTGGCAAGAACCGATGCTCATTATCTATCCGGACTACATCACCTGGTTCGATTTCCCGTTCACGATCTGGATGGGTCCGGAGACAACCGCGGCTGAGAAGAACGCAGCCCTGCAGTTTGAGCAGTACCTGCTCACGCCGGACGTGCAGCGCCAGGCGGTGATGCAGGGTCTGCGGCCGGTGAACAGTGATGTCAGCCTCGATCTCCCCGATAGCCCCTTCACCAAGTGGAAAGACCAGGGGATATTGCAGGTGGTCCCGCGCTCTTCGGCGATGCGATCGCCGGATCGGGACACCCTTGATGCCCTGCTTCGCTGGTTCGACCTGAATGTGATGCAGCGCTGAGGTTGGCTGTGAAGCTTAGCCCAGGGCAGAGACGCAGAACGAGCCAGGCCAGCCGGATTGCCGAACGCAGGCGCCTGGTGGCGATGACTGGCGCTGCCGCGGCGCTGGCCGTCCTGGCTGGTGCCTGCATTGTGATTGCCCTGGCCGTGCGCCGACCAGCGGCCAGCAGCGCTGCCCAGCCCAGCCTGCGCGTCGCTTACTCCCCCGAATCTCAGGCTCTGCTTGGCGAGTTGCTGGCAGAGTTCAACAAGACGCACCCCAAGTCATCCTCAGGAAAAGCGATACAGATCGAGTTGGTGCCGACCTGGCCGGACCAAATGGCCCGTTCTGCCGTCGCCGGCGAAGTGCAGGCCGTCTGCCCGGACTCCTCGATCTGGCTTGGCGACATTGACGCCGCCTGGAGCGAGCAGGCGGGCAACACTGGCCCCCTGGTTGGCGAGACGGTGCGTTTCGCCATCAGCCCGGTGGTGATCGCCATGAGGCAGGAGGTAGCCGGTTCCCTCGGCTACCCAGGCAAGAGGATCGGCTGGACCGATATCATAGATCGGGCTCGCAGCGATTCCCAGTTTAGCTGGAGCCATCCCTCAACCAGCAGCGCAAGCGGTCTCCTGGCTACCCTGGCCGAGTTCTACGCCGGCGCGGGAAAGACGCGCGGCCTCACAGTGGAGGATGCCACGGCCGAGGCGACCCTCAAGTACGTCGCCGCAGTAGAGGCCACCGTGAAGCACTACGGCGAGGGCGAGCTGGCTACTGTCGAGCAACAGTTGGCCGGCGGGGACCAGCGCCTGGACGCCTTCGTAGTCCAGGAGCAACTGGTCGTCTATTACAACTCCCGCAGCGAGGACAAGCTCGTGGCGGTGTACCCTGCCGAGGGTACTCTCTGGGAGGATCACCCCTTAGCGCTGCTCGAACTACCTGGCCTATCGCCTGAGGCGCGGGAGGCCTTCGCCGCCTTCGCCGCATTCCTGAAGGGGGATCAGGCCCAGGCGATCGTGCTTCACCAGGGGTACCGCCCCGCGGACCTGAGCATTCCACTCGACAGCCAGGGCTCGCCACTCGTTGCTGCCAACGGCGTTGACCCGCGTCAGCCCGAGACCGTCCTGCAGGTGCCGAGCAGCGCTGTCATCAACGTCGTCCGGGACGTCTGGTGGTACACCAAGCGGCACACGAACGTCATTCTGGTGGCTGATACGTCGGGCAGCATGGATGGCAGCAAGCTTGAGGCGGCCCGGCAGGCTTTGGCTGCCTTCCTGGACAGTATCAAGGGCGACCAGGAACGCGTCGGCTTGGTCGAGTTCTCGACGAGCATCGTGCGCGTGATCCCGCTCGCGGAACTGAGCCAGAACCGGCAGGCGCTGCAGGTCGCGATTCAGGATATGGAAGCTGGTGGCGATACCGCGCTGCTGGACGCCGTCAGCAACGCCTACAGCCAGCTGCAGGAGCTTGGCGACCAGGAGCGCATCAATGCCATCGTCGTTATGACTGACGGGCGAGAGAATGCTTCGAGGACGAGGCTCTCGCAGTTGGTGACCCGTATCAAAGATGGCAACTCAAGGGGCGTTCCGATCGTCATCTTCTGTATTGCCTACGGTCACGACGCGGATCGCAACGTTCTTTCGACGATCGCCAAGGCGAGCGGCGGGCAGGTGCGAGGCGGGGATGTGGGCTCAATCCAGGACCTGTACAAGATCATCTCCACGTATTTCTAGGCCGTCTGCTATTGTCGGAGCCGCGGTGCAGACGCTCGCCGATTGCCCCATGTGATTGGGCATGTATAATGGCGCCCGTGTTAGGGGCAGAACGTGGATCTTCCGCGGCCTCCGCGGCCGTCAGCGAGGCCGTCGTCGGGGCTGATAGCCGCCCCCATGTCGGGCTGAACGCCCTGCTGCTGTCTCAGCCAGGCAGCTACAGGGCCGCCGGGATCAGCGGCTACTCCGCAGGATTGCTGGCGCACCTGCCGGAGGCGGCACCGCGCTACCGCTTCAGCGCCTGGCTGCCCGCCCGCCATCCCGAGTTTGCCGGCATTGAGCAGCACCTTCCATCGTGGCGCACCGACAAAGTCGTGGCGCGCATTGCCTGGGAGCAGCTCGCCCTGCCATTTGCCGCGCGCAGAGCCAGGCTGGACTTGCTGCACGGCCTCGCCTTCTCGCTGCCTGTGCTGGCGCCCTGTCCAATGGTGGTGACCATCATGGACATGAGTTTCGCCATCTTCCCTCAGTTCCACCCTCGCTCGCGCAGACTCTACCTGTCGCTAGCGACCCGACTGGCGGCGCGCTCTGCCACCGCTGTCATCGCTCTCTCGGAGAACACGAAACGGGATGCCTGCCGGATACTGGGCATTCCGGCACAGAAGGTGCACGTAGTGCCTTGTGGCGTGAGCGAGCGCTTTCGTCCGCTTAGTGCAGCTGAGCGAGCGGCGTTCCGCGAGCGGCACGGGCTCGGGCCGTACATCTACTACCAGGGCACGCTCGAGCCGCGCAAGAACCTGGTCCGGCTCATTCAGGCTTTTGCTCGCCTCAGGCGTCAGGGCCTCACCAGCCACAAGCTTGTGATCGGCGGTGCGCCGGGGTGGGGCTTCGAAGAGGTGTATACTGAGGTCGAATGGCAGGGCCTTGAGGACTCGGTACTCTTCCTGGGCTTCGTGCCGGACGATGAGGCGCCATATTGGTACGCCGCGGCTGACGTCTCTGTATACCCATCGCTGTACGAAGGTTTCGGTTTGCCGCTTCTGGAAGCCATGGCCTGCGGCACACCTGTAGTAGCCGCCGACAACTCCTCTTTGCCGGAGGTAGTCGGCGACGCAGGCCTGCTTTTCCCGGCCGAAGATGTCGAGGCTCTGGCAGAGTCCCTCGGCAGTCTGCTTGAGGATGAGGGACGCCGGGTAGCTTTGGCAGAGGCGGGTCTGCAGCGCTCAAGGAGTTACAGCTGGTGGAAGGTAGCCGAGTTGACGGCGGCAGTGTACTCGCAGTGCCTCGGCTAAGGAATGGCCAGGCCAGGTCGCTGCGTTGGCTCACGCCGGTGATGGTGGTCACCGACGTGCTGGGCGTGAACCTGGCCTTCTACCTTTCCTACTACCTGCGCTATCAGGTGGAGTGGCCGACGCCGGTCGAGGAAGTATTCTATGCGCCCTATCGCTACTACTTCCCGATTGGCCTGATCCTGTCGGCGGTGCTGCTCGTCACTTTCCGCATGGAAGGGCTCTACAGCAGTAAGCCTGGCGAGACCTGGCTGGACGAGTTCTACCATGTCGTGAATGCCACCACGACCGGGATAGTGGCCGCGCTGGTGTTCTACTTCGTCTACCGTCCCAACATCTACTCTCGTCTGGTCTTCATCTATGCCACGGTGCTGATCGTCATCATCCTGAGTTTCAACCGCTGGGTGAAGGACCTTGTTCTTGGTTACTTGCGGCGGCGCGGCATCGGCATCTCCCGGGTTGTACTAGTCGGCGCGGGCGAAGTCGGCCGTGCCGTCATGCGCAACATCGTCGCTCATCCGGAGCTTGGCTATCAGATCGTCGGCTTTGTGGACGATGACCCGGAGGTTGGCAACAGCAGCCTGGGGCGCATCCCTGGCCTGGGGCCGGTATCTGGCCTCAGCAAGATAGTCTCAAGCGGGAATGTAGACGAAGTGGTCGTCGCCCTTCCCTGGTCCCAACACCGGGAGGCTATGGCCGTGATAGACGAATGCCAGCGGAACGGCCTGAGAGCTCTGGTCGTCCCTGACCTGTTTCAGATGAGCCTGAGCCGCGTCCAGGTGCAGGATTTGGACGGCATCCCGCTACTGGGCCTGAGCGAGCGCAGTATGTCGGGCGTGGACCGAGTCATCAAGCGACTGGTTGATATCATTGGTGCCACCTTCGGGCTGCTGGTCCTGGCGCTGCTCTATGTGCCCATCGCTATTGCGATCAAACTGGATTCGCCAGGGCCGGTGCTTTACACCCAGGAGCGCGTTGGCAGGGGGGGCAAGCGGTTCGGCATCTACAAGTTCAGGTCAATGCGGCAGGATGCTGACGCTATGCTGCCGGAGCTGCAGGCGCAGAACGAGTACGATGGGCCGCTATTCAAGATGCGGGACGACCCCCGCTGTACGCGTGTGGGCAGGATACTGCGCCGGTTCAGCCTCGACGAGTGGCCTCAGTTCATCAATGTGATGAAAGGCGACCTCAGCCTGGTAGGGCCGCGCCCCAACCGCCCTTCGGAGGTGGCCAACTACAAGCCCTGGCATCGCCGGCGCCTCGATGTCTCTCCCGGGATGAGCGGCCTTTGGCAGGTGAGTGGGCGCAGTGACGTGCCCTTCGACGAGATGGTCCTGCTCGACATCTACTACATTGAGAACTGGTCTCTCCTGCTGGACCTGAAGATCGTCCTGCGCACCATACCGCTCCTCCTCTTCGGGAGGGGGGCGTACTGAGCGCGGCCGGTTGCTGGAGTCCAGGGAGAAGCTGATGGTTGGCGCTTCCGGTCGGAAATAGCCTCGATCTGCGAAGCTGTCATCCGGGCGCTCCGGGCACTGGATTGGCGGAACCCGGCCTGAGGCGGTACTTGCGCCCGTGCGGTGCAGGCACAAGTGCTATTAGGTGGTGGGTACAAAGCCATGAACCCCAGAATGCGAGTCCATCGGGCAGTCTTACTGCCTGTCAGGGCACCGAGCACTGGCGCCGGTGAAGCGGCACCGTTAGAATGGCAGTGCATTGTGAGCCCCTACGACGGAGACAACAGGGTTGGCTGAGAGCACACTTTGGCGCCGGGCCTGGCGAACCATCCTGATGCATGCCATCACGCGGCCGGAGAGCGCCATAACGATCGCCCTGGCGATCATCACTATCGGCCTCTTCCCGCGCCCCTTTGTCTTCTGGCGTTGGTGGTTTTGGCTGATCCTGTTTCTGGTGGCCGAACTCCTTATCGTCTACACCAGCATCCGTGACGAGCGGACGGCGGAGCAGGTAGTGGGTGAGATGCTGCGCGAGCGCTACAACCCGGTAACCATCACCCGCCCCACTCTGCGCGCTCAGGTGGAACGTGCTCTGCAGTATCGCCAGTCCATTCAGCATCAGGTGGATTCCACCCGCCGTGGCGTTTTGCGCGACCACTTGGCCCAGACGGCCGATTCGGTAGATGAGTGGCTGGGGCAGGTGTACGCCCTTGCCCAGCGGCTCGATCGGCTTTCCGCGGACCCGATTATCCAGAAGGACCTGCAGGCCGCCCCGGGTGAGATCGCACGCTACCGCACCCGCCTCGAGCAGGCCGATGACGACGGCGTGAAGCAGCAGTTGCAGCAAGTGATCACCAGCAAGGAGACCCAGCTCAGCAACCTGGAACAGCTGGCGCGAACCATGGAGCGTGGACAGCTGCAACTGGAGAACACGGTGAGCGCCCTGGGGACCATCTACTCCCAGTTCCTGCTCCTCGAGGCGCAAGACGTTGAAAGCGGACGCATGTCTCGCCTCAACCAGGACATCGCGGAACAGGTGAAATCGCTCAACGATGTGGTATCAACCCTCGACGAACTATACCATCGGTCAGCGGAGGGCTGATGGCGCTATCTGTGCCAGTCGAGCGTGTGGAATGGGCATGAACAGCCGAGTCAGCCGTCGCTTCTGTCTACGCCTGCCCCTCCTGGCGGGAATGGCGGCGCTGTCCGGGGCCTGTGGCGCTCCCAGGCTCAGCGGCGAGGTCAATGTCTACGTGGCCGTACCGCTCTCGGGGTCGCAGGCTAACGGCGGCCAGACTGTGCTTGGCGGCGCCCACTTGCGAGCGGAGCAGATCAATACCGCCGGAGGGCTGCTGGGGCGGCGCGTCGTCGTCACCGGTCTGGACGACCAGGCCGACAGCGATGTGGCGGTGGAGGTCGCCAAACAGGTGGCCGCCGACATGTCGGCAGGCAAGCCAGTGCTCGGTGTCGTCGGCCATTACAATAGTGGCCAGACGTTGGCAGCAATGGAGATCTACAAGGATCTGGACCTCACCGTGGTGACGCCGACCGCCAGCAACGTGACCCTCACGCAGAAGGGCTACCGTAACTTCTTCCGCGTCAATGCCACGGACGCGGCCCAGGGCAAGGCCGATGCCGCCTTCCTGGTGCAGTCGCTCAAGGCCAGACGCGTGGCTCTGGTCCACCTCGATGACGATTACGGCAACGGCCTGCGGGACACTGTGACTGCCAACCTTAAGACGCTGGGCGCCGAGGTTGTCGCCGACATCATCATCCAGGAAGCAGCCGACAGGCACGACGCGGCGGTGGCCAGGATCAAGGCGGTGAACCCGGACGTGATCTTCCTCGCTGCCTATGAGACTGAGGGCTACGTTCTCCTGCCGCAGCTGCGGGAAGAACAGGTGTCCACGCCATTCATGGCTGGCGACGCCTGCTTTCTCTCAGCTCTCATTGACGAGTCGGGCAAGGCGGCTGAAGGTGCTTACGTCAGCGGCTTCACCCCCAGCCCATCCAGCGTGGCCGACGCCAAGTGGACGCGCCAGTACCAGGCTGTCGAGCAGCGCAATCCCGATACGTACAGCATCGTAGGCTATATGGCCATGGATGTGCTGGCGCGGGGGGCCCAGGCCGCCCGTAGCTTCTCTGGCGCCAAGGTTAGTGAGGCCATTCGCAGGCTGGATTACCAGGGGCTCGGCGGGCGCATCGCCTATGATGAGAACGGCGACTTGCGCGAGCAGCGCATCTACATCTTCCAGGTGCAGCAGGGCCAGTTCGTCCAGGTGTCGCCCTAGCGCGCTCCACTTCCTGTCACCCATCAGCACCTGCTCCGTTCTTGATTGGCGTCACAGAGGTTGCGCCAGTTAGAATGGCTTGTTGCCGTGCGACGCGGCGGTCGGCGGCTTAGCCGATGGCCGGCCAAGTTGGTAATGCCAGCGCTGTGAATGGAGGTTCCCATGCCCGTCACTGTCATCGTTGGCGCCCAGTGGGGCGATGAGGGCAAAGGCAAGATAACCGATATGCTGGCCAGCGAGGCGGATGTGGTCGCCCGCTTTCAGGGGGGCGACAACGCCGGCCACACGGTCGTCTACGGCGGATGGACCCTGAAGCTGCACCAGGTGCCATCGGGCGTCCTGCACGACGGAGCTTTGTGCGTCCTGGGCGGGGGCATGGTGATCAACCCGCGCACCCTCCTGCGCGAGTTGGATGATTTGCAGGAGAAAGGGGCTCTGCGCGCTCGCCTGCTGATCTCCGGCCGGGCTCACCTCATCATGCCATATCATGTGCTTCTCGATGGTGCCAGCGAGAGCCGCCTGGGAGCGGCCATGATCGGCACCACCAGGCGCGGTATTGGCCCCGCCTACCAGGACAAGGCTGCGCGCACCGGCCTGCGCGCTTACGACATGACCCTGGCGCCTGCCGACTTCGCCGCCAAGGTGAGGCGGGCTGTGGAGGACAAGAACGTCTTCCTCGAGCGCGTCTATGGGCTGGAGCCGCTGGACCCCGACGCCATAGCTCAGGAGTTTGCTGGTTACGCTGAGCGCTTGCGTGGTTTCGTGGCCGACGACTCCCTGGCGATAAACCGGGCGATCGAGCGTGGCGAGCGGGTTCTGCTGGAGGGGGCCCAGGGTCCACTGCTGGATATAGACCACGGCACCTACCCCTACGTCACCAGTTCCTCCACGGTCACTGGCGGCGCCCTGGCCGTGCTGGGCATCGGCGCCCGCCAGGTGAGCCGCGTACTGGGCGTCGCCAAGGCCTACCAGACCCGCGTCGGCGAGGGGCCTTTCCCTACGGAGCAATTGGGCGAGGCGGGGAACCGCCTACGTGGCACGGGCCAGAACCTCTGGGATGAGTTCGGCACCACGACCGGCCGGCCCCGCCGCTGCGGATGGCTGGACCTGGTCGCCGTGAGTTATTCGGCGCGGGTGTGCGGCCTCACAGAACTGGTGCTCACCAAGTTCGACATCCTCTCTGGTTTCGAGACAATCAAAGTGTGCACCGCCTACTCCCTGGATGGTCAGCTTCTCGACAGTTTCGTGCCTCAGGCAGAGAGCCTGGCCAAGGTCACTCCTGTATACACCGAGATGCCAGGCTGGACGGAACCACTTGGAGAGGCGCGGCGCTTCGAGGATCTGCCTGTACGGGCTCAGGACTACGTCCGCCTGATCGAGCAGCGTACGGGTCTGCCGGTGAGCGTCATCAGCGTTGGGCCCGAACGCGAACAGACCATCATCCGCTGATGGCCCGGCCTGCGGCGGGAACGTGTGGCTGATCAAGGGCTGGTTGATGCTGTCGTAGTCGGCGCCGGGCCCGGTGGGGCCAGTGCCGCTTTTCACCTGGCTCGAGGCGGGGCGAGGGTGGTCCTTGTGGACAAGAACATCTTCCCCCGCGATAAGCCGTGCGGCGGCGCCCTTTCGGCTCTGGCAGTGGATTGCCTGACGGGAATGGGCCTGGACGGATGGGCCCAACGCTACCCGGCCTGGCAGGAACTGCGTTTCTTTGGCCCGCGCGGGCGCCAAGTCGGTCTCGACATGCGCGGCAGGAGGCGCGGCGGCTATTTCATCCCTCGCTTCGAACTGGATGCTGCCCTGTGCGAGGCGGCGACGGGCGCGGGCGTCCGCCTTCTGCAAGGGGTTCCCGTCACAGGGGCCAGCATCGAAGCGCGTTGGGTTAGCCTGCAGGCTGCCGGCGATGTACCGAGGGCGAAGATACTGATCCTGGCCGAGGGTGCGGTCACAGCGCTGGCCGATTCACTGCGGCTCACCAAGTATGGTCCCAACTACATGGCCGTGCGCGCCATCTACCAGTACGAAGGGCCAGCCGCAGCAGAACTGCATTTCCTGCCCGGCGTCCTGCCCTGCACAGCCTGGGCCTATCCCGCTGGCGCGGGGCGAGTGAGCGTGGGCCTGGCTGGGGAACTGCGCGACATAAATGCTGGCAGACTGAACCTCGAGGCAGCCCTCGCCGATTTCGTCGAGAGACATGCTCTGGGCGGAGCGCTCGCGGGCAAGGAAGCTGTTGTACCGCTTGCCGCCGCCCCCATTCGCAGCCGCCTGGGCTCGGTGCGCCCCTACGGCACGCGGGTGCTGCTGGCCGGGGAGGCGGCAGGGGTGGTGCACCCCATGACCCTGCAAGGCATTGGGGCGGCCATGGAGAGCGGGCGGATAGTCGCCCAGCATGCGCTTTATGCGCTGGAGAAAGGTCAGTTCGGGGCGCGGGACCTCTCTGCCTATGCCCTGGCCTTGCAGCGCCGGTTCGGCGTGGAGTACCGCGCTGCGCGGGTGCTCAACATCCTGCTTCATAGTGAGCGCGTCATCGAGCGGCTGATCGGGCGGGCGCAAAGGGATCCCGGCTTCGCCTCGCTGATGGCAAGCGTCTACGTGGGGACGCAGAGCGCTCTTGGCACGCTCACCCCGGCCAACTTGGGGCGGTACCTGATGTGGTGGCGTCAGCCGCGCCGGCGACGAAGGGGCTAGCCTGGGGCGCCCATCTCGTTGCCCTTGGGCACGGCAGTGTGTCGGTGGCGAGTCTATGTCCTTCGGGATAGCCGCGGCCAGTTCGCGGTGAATCCGCCGAGGCTCCTGCCTTGTGAGGCCCGCTCGTGGTGCGCTGACACGCCAGATCGAGGCGGTGCGCGCGCCGTTTCTCGACCTCGGCCTACTGCGAGCGAATGCGCAGGTAGCGCCAGGCGGCGGTCACGTACTCGCGCGGGCTGAGGTGATACGGGAAGATCCGCCTTTTCATGGCGAAGCCTTTCCAGCCCTTGTAGATGGCCCAGAACAGCGGGTTCGGCGGCAAGGCGATAGCGCGCTTCACCAGCGGTAGCAGCCAGGGGAATTCCACCGTTACTGCGAACAGCTTCTGCAGGTTCTCCACTCTGCGGCTCTCGCCCGGCCTCTCGAAGCGGATGAGGGTGTTCTGGCTGACCGACCCGCTCAAGTCGTCGAACGTTCCAGACATGTAGCCCTCCCGCAGCGCCATCTCGCCCAGCGCCGTCTTTGGGTAGGGCTGATACAGAAAGACGTTGGCGTAGGCGGGGCGGCAGAGCACATTGAGGGCCAGTGTCTCCAGGTCCTCCGCCAGGCTACCCGTAGGCAGGCCGAGCATGTTGTTGGTGGAGAAAGCGATACCGTTGCGCCGCAGGACCGCGGCAGCGTCTAGAATCTCGGCGCGGGACATGGAGCGGTTCAGGATCTGGTTGCGCAGACGATCGTCACCGGCCTCGATGCCAAAGCTGACGCTCACGCAGCCGCTCCGCCGCAGGAGGGCTGTCACTTCCTCATTCACCAGGTTGGCTCGCACCTGGCACCAGAAGGGCAGGCCGACTTCGAGGCGATAGCGTTCCCCGAACTCTCGCAGCCAGCTGGGGTTAAGGATGAATGTGTCATCCATGAAGGTAATGAACGAGAGGCGATAGCGGCTTGCCACATCCTTGATCTCGGCGAGCACATTGCCCACGCTGCGCCGCCTCATGTGTACGCTATGCCCGGCGGCGCGGTAGAGCCGGGAATAGGCCTCGTTGAAGCAGAAGCTGCAGTTGTATGGGCAGCCGCGGCCGGTGATGAAAGGCCGGATGTGGCTGTCGCGGCTGGCGGGATGGGCATCGTATAGCAGTTGGCGGTCGGCGAAAGGCAGCGCGTCCAGTTCCGCTGAGGTGAGGAGCGGGCGAAGAGGATTGCGTACCACCCTGCCGTCAACTTTGAAAAGCCAGTTGCGTATGCCTGTGTACGGTTGGCGTGCCTCCAGCGCGTTCAGCAACTCGAGCGTGGCGTACTCTCCCTCGCCCACGCATACTCCGTCCACACCTTCCTGCTCAATCATCTCCGGGAAAAAGGTCGGGTGCGGACCGCCGAAGATGGACATGACCGGGATTTGTGCCTTGATGCGGCGGTTGACGTCCAGGTAGTACAATTGCGTCCCGGTGTAGACGCTGTATCCGACGACATCCGGCCGCAGGCGGAGAGCGGCCTGGACGGGATCCTGTTCGCTGGCCACAACCAGGCTGACACGGTGGCCGTGCTTCTTCAGCAGTGCAGAGATGAGCAGGATGCCGTGCGGTTCGTCGTCTATCTCTTTGGCGATGAAGAGTATGTGCACGTCAGGATTTGATCCTCATGAAACGCCATGCCGTGCGCGCCAGATCGCCTGGAGAGAGGCGCACGGGATGCACGCGTTGTTTGATGGCGTAACCCTTCCAGAGTTTGTTGGCGAGCCAGAAGAGCCCGTTGCTGGGCGCCGCGAGCAGGCGCACGACCAGTCCGCGCAGCCTGGGCCACTCCACGGCAAGGGCGAAAAGGCGCTGCAGGTTGGTCAGGGCGCGTTTGTGCTCTGGGCTGAAGCGCAGGATGGAACGGTCCCAGGCGACGGAGCCGATGTCTTCGAGTGTGCCTTCCACGAGGCCATGCTCTTCTGCATACTGGCCGAGGCGCGTGCGCGGGTAAGGCTGGAAGATGAAAACGTGCGCGTAGTCCGGCCGGCAAGCGATGTTCAGGTCCAGTGTGGCCAGATCGTCAGCGATGGTGGTCGAAGGAAGGCCAATCATATTGGTCGTGGTGAAGCGCAGGCCGGCAGACCTGATGAGCCGCGCTGCCTCGAGGATCTGCTCGCGGCTTATGTTCCGCCGCAGGAGTTGATTCCGCACCTGATCGTTACCGGATTCGATGCCCATGCTCACTGAGTGGCAGCCGGCCCGTTTCAGCAAGCCGACCACCTCGGCTGTCACCAGGTTGGGGCGGACATTGCAGAAGAAGGGCAGGCCCACCCGGCGGCGATACTGCTGCGCGAACTCCGCCAGCCAGGCGCCATCCAGGATGAAGGTGTCGTCAACGAAGACGACGAACTCGAGCGGATAGCGCTCCCTTACCCAGAGCACGTCGCCGATCACGCGCTCGGGGCTGCGCAGGCGTACATGTGGCCCCTTGCCGCGATAGATCGCCGTCAGGGCATGGTTGAAGCAATAGGTGCAACCATAGGGGCAGCCCCGGCCGGCCATGAAGTGTTTGATCTTGGCGTCGCGCGCCGCCGGGTCCGCTTCGTAGACGAGAGCATAATCGGGAGAGGGCAGCGAATCCAGGTCGGCCACATACGGTCGCACCGAACTCCGGACGATCTGGCCGTCGAACTTCAGGTGCCAGTTGGCGATGCCGCTTGAGGGCAGGCCGCCGCTGGCCAGAGCATCGGCCAGGTCCACTATGGCACCTTCGCCCTCACCGACGCAGACGCCGTCAACGCCATCCTCGGCGATCATTTCCGGGAAGAAAGTAGGGTGGGGGCCGCCGAAGGCCGAGAAGGCGGGCACGGCCTGCTTTATGCGCCGGTTGAGGTTGAGGTAGTAGCGCTGCGAGCCAGTGATGACGCTGTAGGCGACGATGCCGGGTTTGTACCTGGCAGCGAAAGCGACGGCGTCCTCGCGGGTGGCAATGACCAGCCTGACCTCGTGGCCTGCCGCTTTGAGCACGCTGGATAGCTGCATTATCCCTTGCGGCTCATAGTCCACCTGGTCAATTGCGAACAGTATGCGCACCAATCCCCCGTACGGAGCGAACACAAAAGTCTAGCATGCGACCATGGGTGCGGCAAAAGGCCAGTTCCTCCAGCGAACCCACCGACCTGGACGCGGTTATGGCATTAGCGGGATCAGCCGAGTTTGCCGGTAAGAGTGGGTGGTATGCCTGCGGGGAGCAAGGGTGAAATGGCGGCATGCACGTAAGGCGTGGCCGCGTCGAATAGAGGCACGAGAGGCGAGCGGCCAATTGCCGCCAGCAGTGAGTCCCGGGCAGCGTCAGCGGTTGCCCAGGAAGCGGCAGCGGCATGCCGGACCAGGGGCAGCAACACCGCTACCGAGGCGACGGCAGCCGTGAGCCCGAGGGCGAAACCGAGCACCTGGCTGAGGGGCGACGGCGGCTGGCTCTTGCGGCTCGCTGTCAGTAGCAAGCGGGCCACCATTGAGAACAAGCCACTCACTACGCCCATGATCAACAGGAACACCAGCGATTCGGTGACGTACATGGGCAGGACGCCGACAAGTTGGTAGACGGGGGGCGCGGCGAGGGCGGTATACTGGGCGGCGACGGCAAGGCCAATGTAGAAGGCGGCCAGGTCAATGAGAGCCACCTGGAAACCATTGCGGAAGCCGGCTGCCATGCCGCCAAGCAGGATGAGGCAGATGACAACGTCTACTGCGGTGATGGCTCGCACATCACACCCCCACCAGGCTGGCTGGTAGCGAAGCGCTGGGCTGGGACGGGAAAGCTCGCGCTGTTCCAGGGCAACACAAGGCATGTAGCTGCAGCTTCCGTGCCGTGCGTGTGAGCGGCAAGAGGACGGAGCCTGGCCAGGCCGGTGCCGGCTCCAGCTCCGCGCCTGATGCGGGAATACAGACTGTGGCCAGATAAGCAAGTAGCCGGCTGTGCGGCCGGCTACTTGGGGCACTGGAGCGGAAGACGGGATTCGAACCCGCGACCTTCTCCTTGGCAAGGAGATGCTCTACCAGCTGAGCCACTTCCGCACATCTCTCGCAGTGGGGAAGGAGAGACTCGAACTCTCACGGAGATAATCCACATGATCCTAAGTCATGCTCGTCTGCCAGTTCCGACACTTCCCCACGTGTCGCCGGTCAATATACACAAGACATCTGTGGGCTGTCAAATCAGCTGGGTGGCCTGGAAAGCGCAAACCGACTATTGACGAACGCGTATCGGTGCGCTTATACTGTTCTACAGAAGCAACCTCACCGGCGCATGATTGGCTTCGCGCGTGGTTTGATGCGCCATCGCCCATTTGCCGGTGCTTTCCCCAGGCTATTGCTGCCGGATAGAGCGTTCCTGAGCGCTGCTCATACTATGGGTGGTCCAAGGCTCCCGACACATGCAAGCCGCACAAGCCTGAGCACATGAGTGGCTCTGCCAGGTCCGAAGCTGTGTCCTGTCAGGTAAGCTGATGCTGCCTTGATCCTGTCTTGATCCTGCTTGGATCCTGCTTGGGTCCTGTTTGGGTCCTGCTTCGATCTTGCTTCGGGTCTGCCTCCGAACAGAGCTCCCATGCATAGATGGTGCTGCAGGCGGCTTGCTTAGGCGCCGGTGAGGTGCGCTCGCTCATTCATATATTACCGATGAGGTAAACTGGAGAGGTTACTGGTGGACATTGCGCAACTGGAAACTAAAACGCTGAGCGAATTGCGGGCCATGGCGAAGGATTTCGCCATCCCGCGCTACAGCCGCAAGAAGAAGGACGAGCTCATCCTCGACCTGCTCAAGGCCAACGCCGAACGCCAAGGATTCACCTTCGGCGGGGGCGTGCTGGAGATCGTTCAGGATGGGATCGGTTTCCTGCGCTCCAAGAAACTTCTGCCAAGCCCGGACGACGTCTACGTCTCACAATCGCAGATTAGGCGCTTTGGGCTGCGCACGGGAGACCTGGTGGTCGGCCAGGTGCGCCCACCGAAGGAGTCCGAGAAATACTTCGGGCTCTTGCGCGTTGAGGCGGTGAACGGGGTAGACCCGGAGATCGCGCGTAATCGGCCTCATTTCGAGGACATGACGCCCACCTTCCCGAACCGGCTGTTCGACCTGGAGAGCGGCAACGAGAACCTCACGACGCGCATGATCAACATGTTCGCGCCAGTTGGGCGCGGCCAGCGCGGCCTGATCGTCTCTCCGCCCAAGGCAGGCAAGACCACGATCCTGAAACACATCGCTAACGCTATCACAAGCAACTATGAGGACGTCCATCTCATGGTCTGCCTGATTGGTGAGCGGCCCGAGGAAGTTACGGACATGGACCGTTCGGTGGACGCAGAGGTTGTGGCGTCTACCTTCGACGACGAGGTCGAGAACCACTGTCGAGTCGCTGAGATGGCACTGGAGAGGGCGAAGCGCCTGGTGGAGGGGGGCAAGGACGTAGTCATTCTTCTCGATAGCATCACCCGCCTCGCTCGTGCCTACAACCTGGTGGTGCCCCCTTCCAACCGCACTCTCTCCGGCGGCCTTGACCCCTCCGCGCTCTACCCGCCGAAGCGCTTCTTCGGAGCAGCGCGCAACACCGAGGAGGGCAGCAGCCTCACGATCATCGCCACATGCCTGGTTGACACAGGCAGCCGTATGGACGACGTGATCTATGAGGAGTTCAAGGGCACAGGCAACCTCGAGCTCTTGCTGAGCCGCAAACTGCAGGAGCGCCGTGTGTTCCCGGCGATTGACATCGAGCGCTCCGGTACGCGAAGAGAGGAGTTGCTTATCGAGCCCGAGATGCTGGCGCGTATCTGGACTCTGCGCAAGATGGTGGCGGCTCTGGGTGGCGGGCCCGAGGCGACGGAACTGGTCCTGGAGCGACTGCGCAAGACGGCCAACAACAAGGAATTTCTCATGACCCTGAACAAGGAAGCGATCTAGCCCCTTGACACCTCTACGGGCGTAGATTACACTTGCGGCAGTGGTAGGAAGGGAAGCGGCGATTCACTAGGCTTTTCTGGCCACGCGCCTTCGGAAACGTCAGGCGGTGGGCTACAGTCGTGATCGCCGCGTGTTGGGGGGGCAGGCCGCTTGCAGTCAACGATAGCTCGTACGGCCACCAGGCCGCAGCGGCCCAGAGCCGGGCATAGGATTCAGGCGCTCATCGGCGCCTTCTTGGCGCAGCGCAGGCTCTCTTTCCCAGTCTGGCAACGATGTGGCCTCCACGTGTCCGTGATCGCCGTCGTGGCGGCAGTCATGGTCGTGCCCACCATGCCAGCCCGGCTAAGCGCATGGACATTACCCCGCGGCGAGGGAGTCAGCTTCGGCCGTAGCTATGCCGACGAGGCCGTGCCATCGGCGCGCGGCGGGCGACCAGCACCAGCCATGTCTTCCACCTTGCTGTTGCAGCCAGATGTGGTTCCCATCACATCGGCTGCGCGTTATCCCCAACTTCAGCCGAGCCTCTACCAGGTGCAGGACGGCGATACACTCTCGACAATCGCCGAGCGCTTCCACCTGGACACGAAGACGCTGGTCTGGGCTAACGAAGAACTGGCAAAGCACCCGGACATGGTCAAAGCAGGGCAATCGCTCGTCATATTGCCCCTAGACGCCGCTTATCACACCGTGGCTGAGGGCGACACGCTTGAGGGCATCGCGGCCAAATACCAGGTGCCAGCAGAAGCGATCCTGGCCTACAAGGGCAATGATATTCCGGACCCGGCTCACCTCGTCGTGGGCAGCAAGCTGATCGTGCCCGGCGCGGTGCTGCCCGACCCGAAGCCTGCTGTCGTCGAGCCACCCGCGCCCGTGGTAGCGCCTGAGGACCAGGCCTATTCGGCTCCTGCTGACCAGGCGCATTCCGGAACCGGGCAGTTCATGTGGCCCGAAGTCGCGCTGATCACACAGACATTCGGCTGGGGTCACAACGGCATAGACATCGCCGGCCCGTGGGGTGCTCCTGTGGTCGCCGCGGATAGTGGCACCGTGGTCCTGGTGGCCTGGTGGGAGTACAGTTACGGCTACCACGTGGTCATAGACCATGGCGGCGGTCTGAAGACGCTCTATGGCCACCTGAGCGAGATAGACGTGCAGGCCGGCCAGACGGTGAATAAGGGCGACCTGATCGGCCGGGAAGGCTCGACCGGCCGTTCCACCGGTCCGCACCTGCACTTCGAGGTGACCCTGGACGGGCAGTATGTGAACCCGTTCAACTATCTGCCTTAGCTCAGCGGTTTCTGCCCGAGAGGCAAGCAAGAGGCCGCCCCGCATGCGGGGCGGCCTTTCTGTTGCGCATCGCTATGGCTGGCGGGTGTGCGGCCTGGCTACTCGCGGCTGCGCAGATGCGGGAAGAGGATTACCTCGCGGATGCTCGGGCGGTCGGTGAGCAGCATTGTGAGGCGGTCTATGCCCATGCCGAAGCCGCCGGTCGGCGGCATCCCATAGCTCAGCGCTCTCAGGAAGTCCTCGTCCATGCGCTGAGCCTCCTCGTCCCCAGCCTCGAAATCGCGGCCCTGCGCCAGGAAGCGGTCCATCTGGTCCATCGGGTCGTTCAGTTCAGTGAAGGCGTTGCACAACTCCATGCCGGCGACGAAGCCCTCGAAGCGCTCGACGACATCAGTGCTGCCGGGCTTGCGCTTGGCAAGAGGCGAGATGTCAATCGGGTAGTCCACCAGGAAGGTGGGCTGGATGAGCTTCGGCTCGACATAAGTGCCGATCAGGTAGTCAATCAGTTTCCCGCGCGTCGGCTTGGGCTCCGGCCGGCCACCGATGGCGATTATCGCCCGGTGGAGCGACTCGGTGTCCGGCAAGGCGGTGATATCAATGCCGGACTCCTCGCGGATTGCCTGGAGGAGATCGCGGCGCCGCCAGGGAGGGGTGAGGTCAATCTCCTGGCCGCCGTAGACAAGGCGCAGGCTCCCCAGCACGCGCTGGGCTACGAAGGCGATCATTTCCTCAGCGCGGCGCATTATGTCTCGATAGTCGGCATACGCCTCATAGAACTCGACCTGGGTGAATTCGGGGTTGTGTTTATGCGAGACGCCCTCATTGCGGAAATCCCGGCCGAGTTCGTAGACGCGCTCATAGCCACCGACGATCAGGCGCTTGAGATACAACTCGAAGGAGATGCGCAGATACAGGTCCTGGTCCAGCTGGTTGTGGTGGGTGATGAACGGCCTGGCGGCAGCCCCACCGTAGATCGGCTGCAGAATGGGCGTTTCCACTTCGAGGAAGCCATTGCTGTCCAGGTACTCGCGCACTGCTGAGACGATGCGGGCCCTTTGGATAAAGAGCTCTCGGACATCCTGGTTGACGATCAGGTCGAGGTAACGTTGCCGGTAGCGCGCTTCCACATCCGTCAGGCCATGGAACTTATCGGGCAAGGGCGAGAGCGACTTGGCGATCAGGCTGAAGGAGGCCACCTCGACTGTCGGCTCGCCGGTGCGGGTGCGGAAGAGCCTGCCAGTCACGGCCAGGAAATCGCCGACATCCAGGTTGTGCCTGAAGGCCTCGTAAGCCTCGACGCCTATACTGTCGCGGCGCAGGTAGATCTGGATGCGCCCCGAACCGTCGGCAATGTGAGCGAAGGTGGCACCGCCCATGGCCCGTTCGGTGAGGAGCCTCCCGACCACTGCCACGACGGGGGCGTCGCCTTTCCCTGCCTTCTCGAACTCAGCCAGGGCAGCAATGGCTTGTGCTGCTGTGTGGGTGCGGGTCACGCGCGCCGGATATGGGTCAATGCCCTCCTGGCGGAGGCGGTTACACTTGTCCAGCCGCGTCTGATCTACGCCCGCGATGCCGTCCATCGGGGGCTACTCGACGCTGACTATGCGCACAGTCACCATGCCGCCAGGAGCGCGGAAGGAAACCAGGTCGCCAGGGTGATGGCCGATCAGGGCCTGCCCAAGGGGGCACTCGTTGGAGATGCGGCCGGCCGTGGGGTCGGCCTCGGCCGAGCCGACGATGTGGTAAGTCTCAGGTTCGCCGCCGTTTTCGCAGATTGTGACGCGGCAGCCGAGGTTGACCGTGTCTCCCGAGTTGCCGCCGATTCGAACGGCACGTCGCAGCAAGGTCTCGAGTTCTGCGATCCTTCCCTCGACGAAGGCCTGCTCGTGCTTGGCGTCCTCATAGCCGGCATTCTCTGAGACGTCGCCCTCGCGCTTGGCGTCGCCTATGCTCTCGGCAATCTCGACTCGACGAACCGTGCGCAGGTAATGGAGCTCCTGCTCCAAGCGCGCCCGCCCTTCATCGGTGAGGTAATTTACCTTCTCGTCCATGCCATTACTGCTCCCGCGGCAATCTAGTACCGAAGCTGAAAGCATGCCAGCTGAACCAACAGAAAGAAGCGCAGTGGCCGCACATCGGCGCGGCCACGCGCTCCTGAGTTTTCTATGGCTCAGCTAAGGCACCTTAGGTGAACAAAACAGATTATAGGCTCGGCCAATGCCGTTGGCAAAGGCTTGTCGCTTGCACGGCGCCAATGCCAGACTGGACAGCAAAGGCCTGACTATATTATACTAACTATATCGCTATTCTTTTGGAGGCGAGAATGAGACTCTTCTTCCGCAACGTAACCCTCACCTCTGCCGTCTGGTTGATTGCGCGCTGGTTGGTGGCCTACGAATTCCTGACCGCCGGGAGCGAGAAGTTGTTTGGCGCTGGCTCAGCGGTATGGGTTGGCCCCAAGGCCGGTACGGCTGTAGCCGGCTTCCTCCAGGGCGCCTTGAAACTGGCTACGGGCGCGCACCCTGCCGTGGCCCAGTGGTATGCTTCCCTGATCAGCAGCGTGTTTCTGCCCAATGCGGTTGTGTTCTCCTACCTCGTCTCTTTCGGCGAGTTTCTCGTCGGCATAGCACTATTCCTCGGTATCTTCACTCGTTTCAGCGCCCTGATGGGTCTCGTGATGGCGATGTCCTATTTCTATGCCGGGACGGTGAGCACCAACCCTTACGTTCTGCCCCTGCTGTTCTCCATCATCCTGCTGGGCGTTTACGCCGGCCACTTCGGGGTGGACGGCCTGGTGTTAGCCAAGCGGCTGCCGTTCTTTGCTTCCCCGGCCGAGAACGAACCGGCCCGTGGCGCGGCGAAAGTCTGGGAGACGATCATCCCGTTCCTGGTCATCTTCTGGATAATCCTCATGCTCGTGGTCCTGATCGCCCACTGACCCCTGTTCCACAACCGGGTTATGTTGTCCAGGCCCTGTCCCATCGGGGATGGGGCCTCTTTGTGTCGCTGACACCGCGCCAGTCCGGCTTGACATTGCGCCCTGGTGGCCGTCTAATATCAGTCACCTGGGTTTACGCTGTTCCAGGTAGCAATGCATGGACAATGGCTGCTTCACGAGCGTTTGGACCGTGGTAGCCTGTCTCATCTGGTGGAGGTGGTGATGAAAAGGGAAGTCTCGTTCATCGTTAGCCTGGTTGTGTTTCTCGCCATCGCTGTCACGGCGGCCATCGTGAGTGGCGCCGCAGCAGCGCAATCGTCCACGGCGACACCGGCCACGGTCGCAGCGACGCCTGACCTGACAATGACGGCGGAGCAGACAGCGGTTGACGCCATGATGACCTCCGACGCCGCTACGGTGGCAGCGCTTGAGGCTTTGGGTGGTTCGCAGACGCCGTCTGCCAGCGAAACCGGCACACTCACGGCGACCGGGACAGAGACGGGCACGGGCGAGGCCGTCACTGAGACGCCCTCGACGCCTGTTGGCACTCTCGCTGCCAGCGAACTCACCGCAACAGCCACGCCGGGCGCGCTGCCCACGCCGCCGAGCGGCACGGGTCAGCCGGGGCGCTACGTCATGGTCGTAGGCCAGGGCACTGTGGACGCCACCCCAGAGATCGCAACGGTCGAATTGGGCGTGGAAAGCATTGCCCCCAACCTCACCGACGCGACCAGCGCCAACACGACCGCTATGAACAACGTGATGGCGGCGCTGGCCAAAGCCGGCATTGACAGCAAGGATATCCGCACAAGCAACTACAGCATCTACCTGGAACAGGGGAATCCCAGCGGCCCCGAGCCCACGCCCACCGCTGTGCCGAACTATCACGTCACCAACATGGTCATCATTACCGTGCGCAAGCTGGACACGGTCGGTGCCGTCCTCGACAGCGCTGTGGCTGCTGGCGCCAACCGCGTCTTCTCGATCAACTTCACCGTGAGCGATTGGGCACCGGTACAGGCAAAAGCACGTGAGTTGGCGATGGCAGATGCCATCAGCCGGGCCAAGCAACTGGTGAGCCTTGCCGGCGCCGAACTAGGCGAGGTGATCAGCATCAGCGAGGTCATCACGGGGACGCCGGTGCCTACGTTCGGCATGGCGGCGGAGAAGTCCGTCGCCGGCATGGGTGGCGGGGCAGCGCCGATCTCGCCGGGGCAGTTGCAGTACACAACCAGCGTGCAGGTCGTCTTCGCGATCCGCTGAAAGAGCTTAGCTCGCACGCAATCAGGTCAAGAGGGGGCGATGAGCCCCCTTTTCACGTTTCGTGGCGGTGGTGTAGTGCTCGGTCCCAGCCGCGGCTGGCCGGCTCTTCAGTGGATCGGCGGATCTGCCGATACAAGATAACGGATCGGGGCAGGTGTTGGTGATCAGCAGACGCCGGATGTGGCTTTCGATAGCGCTGGCGCTTGTCATGACTGTGGCGAGCGCTGGTGCTGCCATCGGTCAGGGTCCGGTTGGTCGTGGCGCTGGCGTGAGCCTCGCTGCTCTTGCCTCTCAGCTGTTGACGGCCAACCCCGGTAGCCACCTGGACTATCACCGTGGCACGGGGTACGCCCGCTTCTTTGGCCTTGACCAGCGGGCTGTGATGCACGCTGCCAGCCGGAACGCAAGCCAAAGCCTATCGCCTGAAGCGGCTGGCGCTGATTTCCTGGCTGCCTACGGCCCGCTCTTTGGCGCCGACGGATCGGCTTCAGCCCTTGTTCTCACCGGCAAGGAGAGCCCAGGTCCGTCAAGATCGGTGCTGAGCTACGAACAGCGCATCGCCGGCCTGCCCGTGATCGGTGGCGAACTGAGGCTTCAGGTGGTCGGCGGAACGGTGGTGGCCGCAAATGGAGAGCTGGCGCCGAGCGGCCCGGAGTCGCCCAGTGCAACAATCAGCGCCGCTCTCGCCGGCCAGCGAGCTCTGGAGGCGGTGGGCAAGGCGCACGGCCTGCCGCTCGACAGCCTGAGCAGCTCCGAGCCCGAACTCGCCTACTATTGCCCGGCCCTTTTAGGGCCCGGCCCGGCCCAGACTCGGCTCGTTTGGCGCATGGAGGTCACCTCGGCCGAGGTAGCGTGGCTGCGCGAACTGGTGCTGGTTGATGCACACCTGGGCAACATCGCCCTGCACTTCAATCAGGTGGCAGCCGGAAAGGACCGCCAGATCTACGACGCTCAGTCGAGCGCCAGCTTACACGGCACGCTGGTGCGCTCGGAAGGCCAGGGGCCGGTGGGCACCCCGGCGGATGCTGATCGCGCGCATGACTACGCCGGGCTCGTCTATGACTTCTACTTCAACCGTTTCGGGCGGGACAGCCTCGATGGCAACGGCATGACGCTCATCAGCACCGTGCGCTATTGTCCAAGTGGCGGACCCTGCCCTTACGATAACGCCTTCTGGGACGGCTCCCAGATGGTGTATGGCGAGGGCATGGTGGCGGACGACGTTGTCGGCCACGAGATGACCCATGCCGTCACCCAGTATACCTCCAGGTTGTTCTACTACTACCAGTCCGGGGCGATCAACGAGGCCATATCCGATATCTTCGGCGAACTGTTCGACCAGGAATACGGTGTCAACTCCCCTGGGGACAAGTGGCTGATCGGCGAGGACCTGCCCGGCGGGGCGATACGCAACATGTCTAATCCCCCTCAGTACTCCCAGCCGGACAGGATGAGCAGCCCTTACTACAGCTGTGACCTCCTGTTCACGGACAATGGCGGCGTGCATGTCAACTCGGGCGTGCTGAACAAGGCGGCGTACCTCATTTCCGACGGTGGGGCGTTCAATGGGTACGCGATCAGTGGCCTTGGCCTGGACAAGACGGCGCGCATCTTCTATGAACTCGAGACGCATCTGCTGACCTCGGCCAGCGATTATGCCGATGTCCACGACCTGCTGCCTCAGGCCTGTCTGAACCTTGAGGCAGGTGGGGTGACCACCGGGGCCGACTGTGGCGAGGTTGCCAAGGCCGTCAATGCGACCGAAATGGATAGCCTGCCGGCTTTGTGCGCGGTGCCGGAGGCAGAGGCATGCCCGGCGGGGGCCACATGCAGCGATCTGTTTCACGACGATTTGGAGAATCCAGCCTCCGGCAACTGGGCCACACATTTGCTTCAGGGCGCCTCTGATGAGTGGTATTACCCCCAGAATCCCAACCCTTACCCGGGTTGGGACCCGACATATGCCACCAGCGGCAGCTACAATTTCTGGGGCTACGACCAAACCGGCGTCGCCGTCTACGACATCGCCATGACCCGTGACGTAGCCTTGCCGGCCGGCCAGCCATCGTACCTGCGTTTCAACCACGCCTACGATTTCGAGGTGAGCAGCGGCTACTTCTGCGATGGCGGAGTTGTCGAGTACAGCACTGACCACGGCCGCACCTGGCACGATGCCGGTGGCCTGTTTGACGCAAACGGCTATGGCGGTACCCTGTATCACCCCTATTGGGGGGCAGACACGGCCAACCCGTTGGGCGGGCGGCAAGCGTTCGTCGGCACGAGTTATGGCTACACCTCGAGCCGGCTGAACCTCAGCCGCCTGGCTGGCAGCCAGGTGCGGTTCCGCTTCGTGATCGCCACGGACTACGGCGGCGGTGGCTACGGCTGGTTCATTGACGACATCGCTTTCTTCACGACCGGCCCTGCGCCGACGGTTACAACGACGCCTCAGACTCCGGAGGCCACCGCCTCGCCACCACCTACCGCCTTGCCCACTTCCACGCCGACGCCGACACCAACCCCGATCCGGCGATTCCTGCCTCTGGTGCGGCGCAATTGGGCGGGAGCGCGTTTGCCGAACGATCCCGCTTTCGCGCAACAGTGGAACCTGACAGATGCCCGGATGCCCGCCGCCTGGGCCTACAGCGTTGGGGAGAACGGGCCGATTGTCGCCGTGTGCGATACCGGTGCCGATCTGCAGCACCCCGACCTGGTTGGCAACCTCGTGCCGGGCTATGACTTCGTCAGCAGCAATCCAGCGGCCCAGGACGATAACGGCCATGGCACTCACGTGGCCGGCATCATCGGCGCGGTCGGCAACAACGCCATTGGTGTGAGTGGCATCAACTGGCGAGCACGGCTTATGCCCGTGAAGATCCTGGGCTCTGACGGCTCTGGCGATTCGGTCACCGCCTGGCTGGGCATCCGTTGGGCGGTGGACCAGGGCGCCAAGGTCATCAACCTGAGCTTCGGCACGCCCTATCCCGACCCGTTGCTGCAAGATGCCGTCAGTTATGCCCTGGCCAAGGGCGTGGTGGTCGTTGCGGCTGCTGGCAACGTCTATGCCGGTAGCGACATCACCATGGGCGGCCCCTGCTACCCTGCGGCCTACCCTGGGGTGCTAGGCGTGGGCGCCACCGATAGCAACGATGCTGTGGCCTGGTTCTCCAATCAGGCGGCATTTGTGGACGTGACGGCGCCCGGCGTGAGCGTCCTGAGCACAGTGCTGCGCCGGCCTGGCTACTCGGACTACGGGCTGATGTCCGGGACGTCCATGGCGGCGCCGCACGTCGCCGGCCTGGCGGCGCTACTGCTTGCTGCCAACCCCCGGCTGAGCCAGAGCGGTGTCACCAACCTGATCACGGCCACGGCCAGGGATATGGGCGCGCCTGGGTGGGACCCGGCTTATGGCAATGGACTGATTGACGCAGGCCGGGCGATCGGTGGTGCCATGGGCGCCACCACAAGCCTCAGTGGACCACAGGCGTGGCCCATGTCCGCCGGGCCGGCCCTCCTGCCGCAAGCCCTGCCTCGCGAAGGTAGCTATCGCCCTGGCGTCGTCGTGCTTCGGATCAGTGACAGGGTTAGCTGGCCCAGCCTTGCCCAGTCCGGCTTGGCAGCCGATGCCGTGGCGGACCAGGTCGCGCCCGGCCTCATCCAGCTTCGCGTGCCCCCGGGTGGAGAGATGTCTCTGATGCGCGAACTCGCCGGCCAACCCGGGGTCGAATTGGTGTCATTGGACTACGTGCTGAAGGCGATGTAGTTGTGTCCTTCTCCAGGGGCGTCGATCCGGGTGATGTGCTGCAGGGGCTTGCCCGCATCGTCCTGTTCGTGTGCTAGGAGATGCGCAGGAGGCAAGGCAACCCCACTGCCTTTCATGCTCCAGGGTGTCTCGAAGGGCAGGCATAAGGGGCTATCCTGCCAGGTCTGGCTTTTGCGGCCGAGGAGGTTAGCTATGCTCGCCCTGAGGCGACACGCATTCTTAATCGCCGGGCTGCTGGCTGGCTGCATTCTCCTGGCGAACTGCGGCGCGAGCACGCGAGGCAGCATTCCGGTCGCTATGGCCAGCCCAACAGAGCCGGTTCAGGCGGCGCCCGTCATTCGCTTCAGCCGCAGCGGCGGCCTGGCGGGTGTCAGCGAGTCCTGGCAGGTGTTTACCGACGGGCGCATCCTGGATGCCGCCGGCCGCGAGAGGCATGTGGCGCCGGAGGCGGTACAGGCCGTGCTCGAGCAGGCGCAGCGTTCGGCGTTCCTCACGCTCAGCCTTCGCTCGCCCATCTTGAGCCAGTGCCGAGACTGCTTCACTTACATTTTGAGCATCAGTTTGGCCACTGGCAGCAACACTGTAACCTTTGAGGACCGCCAGAAGGGCTTGCCACCGGGTCTGCTGGACCTCGTGTCGTCTGTCCAGGCCCTGGTTGCCGCTGGTGCGTGAAGCCGGTTCCAGGGCGGCCTGCCGACGCGGAAATGCCTTAGAGTCAAAGCCGGGAGGCACGGGTGAGCGTGGATGGACGCAGGTGCCCCCTGAGGCGACAGCAGGTGGCCATCTCTGGTTCGTGTTCTCCCA
>Ga0078972_1004228_pt1 | contig 40166 bp, 63 predicted proteins | sample YelNatPaOPGAMG01_FD_67568 | JGI IMG/M metagenome (GOLD analysis project Ga0078972, IMG submission 67568) | Hot spring thermophilic microbial communities from Obsidian Pool, Yellowstone National Park, USA - OP-RAMG-01 (SPADES assembly) (version 2) | ecosystem: Environmental > Aquatic > Thermal...
CCGCAATCATGGAACATCATGGCTGATACATTCATCGGACTTGGACTCGACTACCGCGAGTTTGTGAACGGCGCGAACGCGGCGACCGGAGAGGTCGTCAAGAACGCGCAGGCCAGCTTCAACAGGCTCGCCCAGAACGCTTCCCGCATGTACGGCTACGGGTATGGCCGCCCGATCGCCGTGGGCAGCCGGCTGGCGCACGGACTCGCCGGACCAGTGTTCGCGCCCGCGTTGGCCGCCACCGCCGCCGTGGTCGGCGCGATGGCCATTGCCCGCCGGTCCGCTGCGCTGACCGGCAAGGCGATCTCCAAGGAATTCAATCTTGCCGCCGTGCTGAACCGCAACCTCGCGCCAGTCAAAGCAGCGTGGGCCAAGACCACTGCTCCATTCAAAGTGCCGATTCATGAAGCGTGGGGTAAAAGAACCGTCCCAATCCCCGACGAGTTGACCAAGAACACTTCTGTTGCGCGGTTGGCGCTGGCCGGTGCCGCTCAAAAAATGAGAGGCAAGATTGGCAAGTTGACCGATCCCCAAGGCGTCCTGCAGTTAAAACAACTGTCCAAGGCTCTGGCCGATGCCCAAACGGCATACGAAAAGTCGCTGTCACCGCTCAAGAAATATGCGGCGGAACATCATGCCGCCCAAACCAAAATCGAGGCAATTCAGAAATTGCGAGCCGAAGTGCAGGAACGGAAAGAATTGGTGCGGCTATCGAAGGCATCGCTAACTGCCTTCGACAAGAATGCTGGAAAGAGTTGGCTCGGAGATATGTCACGGCGACTTGTGCTCAGTAAAGATGTGCAGAGCGAGCAAGCCAAGTTGATGCTGGCGCAGTTCAAGCTTCGACAACTCACTGGTGGCACAACCGGCGGGACGCTGACGGCCTTAAAAAGCACCATCCAGAAATCGAAAGCGGCCATGTGGGGCATGGGATTGTCGCCAGAAGTTACCGCCGCGAGAACCAGAGTTGATGACGCCAAACGCGCGCTCATCAGTCGCGCCCAGGAATTGCGCAAGACCAAGTTCACACCCGCCGCCGCCCGGTCGCAACTCGCGCCACTCGTGGCCGGGTTGAAGGCGGCGCAAGCGGCGGAGGTCGCCGCGTCAGCGATGAATCCGTGGTTGGTATTCGCCAATGTCGTCCTGTCCGTTCTCGGCGCCGCATTCCGCATCGTTGGCACGATCATCCGGGGAGTCTGGGCGATTGCCAAGACTTTCTTGCGCGGCATGTGGAATCTGGTGACATCACTGACCCGGGCCGTCATATTGCTCGGCACCGCCATCGGCGCGGCCTTGGCCGGCGGTATGATGTTCGCCGTGGAACGGATCAAGGAAATTAACTCGTTGTCCCGCGAGACCGGGTTTGCCGCTGCCGACATCTATCTGTTGGAAAAGGCGCTCTTCCGCACTGGCCTGTCCGCGCAGTCCACCGCCAATCTGATGGCCAAGATGCGGGAGTCAATGATATTTGGGGTAGAGCCACAACTGATTCAGAATCTCGGCTTGAACCTCGACGCCCTGCGCAAGCTGCCGGTCACGGAACAATTTGCCAAGCTCGCGGACACCATCAACCGGATCGAGAACCCGATTGTGCGCGCGAAGGTGGCCACACAGTTGCTCGGCGCGGAAGGCGCAAAAGCCGTGGCGAATTTCCAGAAGGGCGACATGGACCTTGCCAAGAAGATGTTCGGTGGCACTACCGAAGCCGTGGCGAAAACCGAAGCAGCCGTGGCGATGGCGCATGATAACTGGACCATGATCAAGAACGGCGTCACCGCGTTCTTCGACCGGATTGTAGCCCGTCTCGGACCGGTCCTCGAAAATCTTTCCGCGTGGTTCGTGGACGTGCTCATCCCCAAGGCGCAGGAATGGGCGGACCAGATTGGGAATACTCTGTCCGACATCATCAAAACCGTGGCCGGAGTTGTGGAAGGCGTTAAGCTCAACGTCGGCGGCAAAGAAAAGACGTATGGCATCAAGGAAGTTCTGATTCTTAGTTTTACGGTCGCCACGCAGCAGTTTGCCGACCTGATGATTCAGGTGATCAAGTTTTCGGGGATGCTGCTGTGGGAAACCCTCAAAATGGCTTTTGCCTTTATCGGGCAACCTGCCGTTGTTGATGCTTTAACCTCGCTGTTCCGAGCGGCCGGCGATGCCCTATTGGGCGCGTTCCATGTGGCTTTGGATTTCCTGACCAACCCTACAACGTGGCTCGGACTAACGGAAGTCTGGTTGGGTTGGGAAACGAAGTTAACCGCGGCGCAGATTGATGGTTTACAATTCTACATGAATCTGGTCAAGGACAGCTGGGGCTATTTGTTCCTGTGGTTAAAGGATAATTTCCTGAGTCTGGCGGAAACATTTGTGACCGGGATCATCCGCGCCATTCCCGCGCTTGCCAAGGCCCTCAATTTTCTCACCAATCCCATCGGAAATATTCAAAGCGCCGTGGCCGGTTTTATTGGTGAGGCCATTGCCGCCATTGGTCGGGATGTGAAAAATGGATCGTCGGGCACAACTTGGGAGGATTACCGGAAGAATAGCAAACCGATTCAGTTGATAGACACCGCGCCGATGCGCCGCGCCGGCGATGCACTGCTAAAAGCCGGGGGCGACAAATTATTGTCGGCGTGGAATAGCGCCAAGGGTGCCGGGTCAGCAGATTTCAGTGCGGCCAAGGCCGCAGTCATTGCAGCGGTGGATGCACTCAAGTCGTTGGATTTCTCCGCCTGGGAAGAGTTGGCCAGGAGGATTCCTGAGCTTTGGACGGAATCGGCGGTCACCGTGTTTAGTGATGGGAAAGTATTGGCCGAGTTGTTGGCCGTTCTTGCCGCCGCCAAAAAACAAGGAACATGGGATTCTAAGGCGGGCGCCAAGCCCGGCGTTGGCGGGGACATCAATTCCGGCCAAGTCTTTACCCGGTTTGATGAATACCGGCGGGTGGGTGGCGGCATGGCCGGGGCCGCGCAAGGGTCGTACATCCAGATCGGCCAACGCCAATTGTCCGTGCAGGAACGGATGGAAGGGCATCTGGGGAAGATGGCCCAATACTTCATCCGCACCGGCAAGAAGACGACGGCCACGGCAGGCGACCTGTTGTACTCCGGTGGATAAGCCATGCCGATATTCAAAGCCAATAATCTGCCCGTCCTGATCGAGCAACCGGAATCCGGCGAGTGCGAATTTCAGGCCGATGGCCAACTATTAATCACGCGGGTCTTCAAAACCCTCAACTACGAAAATGCGTACAACGATGCCCCGCGCCCTGGCGACCCCGACCCGCACGGTCTGACGGCCCGATGTTTCGATACGAAGATAGAACGGATTGCGGCCGGGCTGGATGCAGCCGGCAACGAAGTGCCTGCGTGGTGCAAGATCACGTCGCAATATCTCGGCTACCTCTACATGCCACCGGCCCGGGTGGAACTGATTTCCGCGCGCATGGACCGGCCCATCGAGCAACACCCGGATTTTAATGACACCAGCAAGTTCGGCAGATACGCCGGCGATCCGGGAGATGCCCCCATCACCAAGATGCGGGAATGGAGCCAGATGGGCGGATGGAGTTTCAAACAGTTCTATGTCACGGACTCGACACAATGGGCGGCCAAACCCCCGACCAAACCCAACGAGCCGGGCGACTGGATTCAGTGCAATGTATCCGGCAAATTTAGGGGAATAGATTCTTACATGGTCCCGACGTGGCATTGGCGCGTGACGGATTATCTTTTGCTCCCCGATAGCCCAAACCGGCTGTTCAAACTGGATACGCCGCCATCGGTTCTCATCTGGGATACTTACGTTTCCCCACCCGGGACCGGTAACAACAAGTACCTCAAGGTGCAACATGATGTGGTGAACATCCTCAAAGGCCGGGCCGTACTGTGGGAGCGGACCCGGTCGTGGCTGTATTTCGATGTGGGTTGGATGCCGGAGATCTACGGTTGAACCTGTTCAATAATCTTCTGCTGGCAGAAATTGGCAAGCAAGCCGCGTTCGCTCGATGGGTGCGCAAGTTGGTCGGCCACCTGAACAGCTTGGTGCTGACCGTTGAACCGCCGCTGTACCTGCGGGACGATGGGCCGCATGGCAAGCATTTGAGCATTAGACTGAGTTCGACACCGCCACCGGAAATGCCGGTGATTAAGCACCCGTTCCAGATTTACCAATACACGCCCGATCCGGAAAACCCGCAAGTCTCCGATTGGCGAACCGTGCGGGTAAACGAGGGCTACCTGAACGCGAATAAGGGCTGGTCGAGCTTGAACTTTGACACATCTTATGTCCTCAATGCATCAACGACCTATCACTTCTGGCTGGAGGTCACCCTCAATACGAGCGGCGATTACATCGGTTGGCCATCTGACGTAAAGGTTGATCGTGGAACCGAGGGCTGGACGAATTACCCTGACCAGCCGTTGGGGAATTCTGAGACTGGTGCGCCGCCGAGCAAATACTACATCGAGGTGGCTACCGTTACGACGAGTAACGATACGAACAAAGTGCTGACGATCACGCCGGTTGAGTATGGCAACAAACGGGTGGAGATGGGTGTTGTCGGATGGAGCGTGAACACGGCCAATTTGTGGTGTCTTGTGCGCCGAATGGTCCATTGGAGCACCGATGCCTGTTGACCTTACCATTCTGACAATCAGCGGCTGGACGGGCGGAGAGACTGCGCCGTACCCGCCGCCGATGTTTCCTCGCCTCTTGTCAGGGCGTTATGGTGGCTTATCCAGGAACTACCCGATGTGTCCACGCTCGCAACTCTGGTACGGGCCGGCATTCCCTGAGCTTCCTTGCAAGATTGAGGTGTTAAATGATGAAGATCTTGTCAAGGAATGGGTGATATGGCGAGAAAACGCCGGGCATTGGCAATATGTGAAAGACATAATTGTTGAGATTCCAACAGCACCTCAATTCTGCCCAAATAATGGGACAGTTGAGGGGATTGGCTCATGGTCGGGCACTCTCATAGACAGTCTTTACGGTGTGGAAACTGAGATCGGTAATGCAAGCGGTACCTTTGGCCTGAAGCATATCTGTCAACGAGAAACAATCAGTGAAGGGACTTGGGCCTGGATGGAGCTATATTTGACGATGAAGGTCAACGAGTCTGATGGCAACGGGATAGGATCAGAACGGGGGTTCAATTTTGATCCACTTATTTTGCAGGGATATGAACAATTTAATTATTCAGGCCATGAGACGCTTAGCTATGCAACAACTGGTTCGGAGGACCCAGACTTTTATCCTTTTCCCTTCAGTCCTGGTCCCGGTCCTTTATCATGGTTCTTCGGCAGCACAGTTCAATCTCCAAACATCACGATAAAGATTCAACTCGATACATCGCTTTGGCCGATATGAGGTTGACCGCCGCGCTGGAACAGGCGCAAGCGGCCTCAGCAGCGGCCGGCGCGGTGGGCGGCCTTGTTGCGGAGGATAATTGACACTAACCGATAGATTGAGATGAATTTCGATTACCATTACGACCTGATCATCAATCTCGCCGGCGGGCCAACCGGGGCGCTTTTGAAATCCACAACCAGCCTGGCCGCGGGCCCCAAGCCGGTCTGGAAGCAGAACGATAATTTCAATCTCCGGCTGTGGTTCGTCACCCCCGGCGCCACCCTGGCGGACCCGCCCATTCTGACGCCGCTTGATGACGATGCTGTGATCGCGCTCGGGGCGAGGCCGAAGAGCAACTTGGAAGACGATGGGCTGTTGTTCTTTGTCACGGACTTCACACCGATCATGGAAGGGTCGCCGCCCACGGTAACGCACTACGAAAAGTTTTTGAACCTGAACACCACGGCGCTCAATACCGCCTTGCAGGGCAAGTCCAAGCTGGAAGTCGTCGTTGATTTGGAGATCCGGAACGCGGACGACACCCAACGCATCACCATTCCGCAGTTTGATGCCACAATTCTCCGCGACATCTACCGCGGCACCGAAGGCGTCCCAATTGAAGGAAATCCCGTTTACCCGGTCCCGTCAGCGATTGAGCTTGTCGCGCGCAAAGGGCAGCCCAATGGCTACGCGCCACTCGATGACAACGGCTTGGTGCCGGCGGAACATCTCATCCTGCCGTCCGCGCTGATAATCAAACTCACCCTCACCGACAACGAAACTTTGACATTGCCGGAAGGATTGACGGATGGCCAAGTGGTGCGATGGTGGATTACGCAGGGCGGCGACGGCGGCTACACGCTCACCCCATCCGAGGATTTCATCCTGCCCAACGGCATCACCGAGCTGACCCTCTCCACAACGCCAGGCTCATGCGACCTGCTCATCGGGGAATATCATGCCGACTCTGGCAAGATGTACCTCACCGGCCTGATCCTCTACACCGCCAACTAAGGGGTGCTCCAAATGGCTATCAACAAAGCAACAGTCATCACTTACGACGATCAAGACCAAGACCAAGTCGCAGCCCTTGCTGCCTTGGTTAGCGCAGGGGCAGTTAACAATGGACACGGTATTGCTTCCGGGGACGAGACTTATTACACAGCCGGCATCCTCGACGTCTACGGTAACCAAAACGCCACCGGCATCCTCGACGCCAATGGTGAACATAAAGCCGCCGGCATTATAGATTCCGGCGGAGTTTATAAGTCCACTGGCATCCTCGACGTCAACGGCGACTACTACGGCGTCGGCATCATCGACTCCAACGGCTACTACAACGCCACCGGCATCCTCGACGCCAATGGTGAACGTAACGCCACCGGCATCCTCGACGTCAACGGCGACTACTACTACGCCGGCATCATCGATGGATACGGCGACTACAACCACCACGGCATCGTTACCTCATTCGGTGACCGCTACGACGACGGCATCCTCTGGGACTCTGATGGCAATGGATGGATGGTAAGGGAGGCCACCGGCATCCTCGACCTCAACGGAGACTACAACGCCACCGGCATCCTCGACCTCAACAGTAACTTCAATTCCACCGGCATCCTCGACCTCAACAGTAACTTCAATTCCAGCGGCATCCTCGACTCCAACGGCTACCGCTACAGCCGCGGCATCTTCGACGTCAACGGCAACGTCAATACCACCGGCATCCTCGACGTCAACGGCGACTACTACTACGCCGGCATCCTCGACTCCAACGGCGACTACTACGGCAGCGGCACCATCGATGTCAACGGTAACTTCAATCCCAACGGCATCCTCGACGGATATGGCAATCACTATGATACGGGCATCCTCGACTCCAACGGCTACCGCTACAGCCGCGGCATCCTCGACGCCAATGGTGAACGTAACGCCACCGGCATCCTCGACGCCAATGGTGAACGTAACGCCACCGGCATCCTCGACTCCAACGGCGACTACTACTACGCCGGCATCATCGATGGATACGGCGACTACAACCACCACGGCATCGTTACCTCATTCGGTGACCGCTACGACGACGGCATCCTCTGGGACTCTGATGGCAATGGATGGATGGTAAGGGAGGCCACCGGCATCCTCGACCTCAACGGAGACTACAACGCCACCGGCATCCTCGACCTCAACAGTAACTTCAATTCCACCGGCATCCTCGACCTCAACAGTAACTTCAATTCCAGCGGCATCCTCGACTCCAACGGCTACCGCTACAGCCGCGGCATCTTCGACGTCAACGGCAACGTCAATACCACCGGCATCCTCGACGTCAACGGCGACTACTACTACGCCGGCATCCTCGACTCCAACGGCGACTACTACGGCAGCGGCACCATCGATGTCAACGGTAACTTCAATCCCAACGGCATCCTCGACGGATATGGCAATCACTATGATACGGGCATCCTCGACTCCAACGGCGACTGCCGCGCCGCTGGCATCTTCGATGGGACGACTTGGTACGCTTCTGGTGGCTTGAGTAACTCCGGGAATTACGGAGCCACCGGTGGTTTACTTGATGGCGATTGGATTCCTGATGGAGCGTTGAGAACTGGTGTATGGGACACCGCCGCCGCAGTTTGGGATGGCTCAAATTGGCAGTATGGTGGTATCGTTTATGGTTCGACTGAAATCGGGCTAGGGACTTACGCCGCTACCGGCATCCTCGACGTCAACGGCGACTACTACGGCAGCGGCACCATCGATGTCAACGGTAACTTCAATCCCAACGGCATCCTCGACGTCAACGGCGACTACTACGCCACCGGCATCCTCGACCCCAGCGGTAACTTCAATTCCAGCGGCATCCTCGACGTCAACGGCGGCTACTACGCCACCGGCATCCTTGACCTCAGCGGTAATTTCAATACCAGCGGCATCCTCGACTTCGGCGGCACCTACTACGGCGTCGGCATCATCGATTCCAACGGCTACCGCTATAGCCTCGGCATCATGGACGCCAACGGCAACTACAACGCCACAGGCACCCTAGACGTTTTTGGAAATTACATTCCGCTGCGAGACGGGTTCGGCGGCGGGGTGTTCACGTTATAACTGAACCCAAACAAAAGAAAGGCAGGTAAACAAAATGGCATTCACAAAAATCGAAAAAGTAGCGGCAGGCGTTCTCCGTGTCACTCGCAAGGTCCCGGTTCGTGGCGCTGACGGCAAGACCGTTGAGGTCGAAGTCTCCGGTATCATGACCGAGGAACAAGTGAAGGCGCGGGTCGCGCAGGTCTCTGCGCAAACGACCGAAGCGCAAGCCGAACTCAACCAACTGCAAGAAGCGTTGAAGGCACCATAACAATCAATGATTGAATGCACCATGACACCCGAAGCCAAAGCCGCGATGGAAAAAAAGGTCAAGGCGGTGTTTACCGACGACCAGGTGATTGCTCTCGACTACGTTGCCAAAAGTGCGGCGATGGAAGTCGTGGAGCTTCACACGCAGGAATGCCCGTTCAAAATCGAGGTTCAAAAGGGTATCACCCGTTATGCCCTGATCGGCCTCGCAACAATCGGGTCAATGCTCATCGCGCTGGGCGCAATCCTGTACGGCTGGTGGAAGGCAAAGAATGGCGAAATTTGCCAATGAAGCAACTCCTGAAAGTCTTCTGGCCGGTATTCGTCATTTATGCCATAGTCGGTGTCCTAATCTGGGTTATTTGCGGTTGTGCAAGCACAACATTAAACCCATTGGTAGGGCAATCGAGTGTGATAGCGGATGCGGATGGCCATGTTGCGCGGGCGCAAGACAATATTCACGTCGCGCAAAAGGAAAAGGTCGCGGCTACGGCAGTGCCATTGGCAGTTGCTGACTCGGAACTGACGCAGGCACGGGAAAAACTACTGCTCGCAAAAGGTGGAAATGCGGCAGCGGAGAAGCAAATCGCCAAACTCCAAAAAGAACTGGCCGACTACAAAGACTCCATGCTCACCAAAGTACGAAAGGTATTATGGTTGACGGCGGCCGGATTGGCAGTAACCGCTCTCGGCTGGCTGGCCGTGGCGTACTTTACGGGAATGATTGGAGCGGTGAGGATCGCCATTGGCTTCTTTGCGTCGGCAGCAATTACCGCGTGCGCGGCATATTGGCTCAAAATGATACTTATCATCACCGGCATTGCCATTGTCATCGGCGCGGCGGTCTACGCCGCTTTCAGACTGTTCAAGCATCAACCGTAGGGAAATGAGCGAGCGTCACCAGCGGCCGCGCTTGGCTCGCTGTCGGGAGTCTCTGGCGCTGGTGACGGGTCGTTCATCGTGCCCGGGATTGGCGTCAAGAAGGATGTTCCGAAAGCTGTTTGATCTCTGTTTCGAGTTCATGAATGCGCGTCTGATTGTGCATGAGCTTGGCCAAGTCGAGTTTCGCAGTTAAGATTTCCAACTTGGTAGGTGGTTTCGATGGAGGCGACGCCGGGTGTTGTGCCGCTTTTTTCTCCGCTGGTCGGTTGGGACGGTAGTTCCCGTTCCGAATCGCCTTGGCCAGAAAATCTGTGAACTTTGCCGGGGCAAACAGCGTCCGGGCATTGAAGTTCTCCCGCCAAAGTTTGTTGTCTGCGCCGAGCTTCCAAACGTAGTCCACCACGCCGAGACAGGCGGACTCCGCCTCGGCCAGGGAATAGGGCGGGCTGGCGTCTTGTAGCACCGCCAGCGCATCGCAAACGCACAGCACCTGTTCGGGTGTCACCGGCAAGGAAACGCCCTGCTTGGTCATCATAGCGCGCAGGACGCGGTTAGCCGCGTCCGCGGTCGGTTTGTGAATCCGCAGCAGTTCCGGTACGGGCTGTTTTGGACGCGGCGTGACCAGTTCCGGGTCCTCCCCCACACCCCCTCCTATAGAACCAGAACCATTAACCAGAGCATTGCTAATTTCTTTTGTATGATTTTGCCATCGCTTTGCTGCTCCCTTCCTGCCAACCTCGGCGCGTATCTTACTGGTATGCAGCTCTCTAGATAGACGACGGCAGATCAGGGTTAGCGTTGAGTTTGCCATATCGTTTGCCATCCAGTCGGCTTCTGGCAAATTTTTTCTTGCCATTTCCTCGCGCCATTCCAAAATCGGTTTGCCGTCCAACAAGACAATCGCCGTGTTGGTTTCGGCCAAGTCGAAAGCGGCCTGAACGATCTCGATGGATGACGCCCGAAGCAGATGCGTCAGGCGTTCAAGCTTGCCACAGATGCGGTCGGTACCGGCGGTCAGCATCCGGCCATAGGCATCATGCCAGATGCCGCGAGTGGCCGGCCGGCATTGCGCCACCGCTTCATCCTTAAACCAGTCACCCCAATTATATTTTGTCCAATGCTCTTTGCGTCGGTTCATGCTGCCTGTTCTCCTTGGTCGCCCTTGTGTCGGAAATTCCGCACCGCAATCAGTTTCTCAGTCATCCGTTTGATCTGCGAATCCTGTTGGCGGTCCCAGTGGGTGATTTCCTCGATGCTGGCCGCTTCCGTCGCGCAATAGCCTTGCGCTTTCAACCCGATCACCCGCCAGCCCAATTCCTCCACCGCCGCCGTCACCCTCCGCCGGGTGGACTCGTTGAACTCGCCCCAACCGAGCGCCGCCACCAATTCCCGAGCCTTCGTCCACCGCTGCCCGACCGCCGCGAACTGCCGCAACGTCCGCAACACGTCCCGGCCATCGGCCTCCACGTCATGCTGCCGGGCCGGCACCGTCGTGACCGCCCGCCGCTGACGAAACAACGGTAACTCGCTTGCCGGGGCAATGGTCATTTTGTCATTCATGGGAGACCCTCCAAAAAGTCTATCACGTCAGTCACGCCACGAGCCACGATGTAGTTGCCAAACACCCGCTCGACCTCCTGCCGAAACGCCAACTGCGCCGGCCGCAGCTTGTCTTTGCCGGCCTTGACCTCGATCAGGATGTACCGTTGGCCCTTCACGGCAACCAAATCCGGCGCACCTGGCGAACCGGTCCGGTAGAAGTCGCCTTTGCTGTTGCGGGCGGCAGTGCTGCCGACCTTGAACGTCATCCACCCGTCAGTCGCCAGCACTTCCCGGATAGCCTTCGTGAGCGATTGGGCCGGCGTCATAGCAGCTCTCCCGTTTCTGGAACACGGATGGGACGACGCGAGGGCGCGAAGCTCGACCAGTCGGGTTTCCCGTTGCAGAATCGGATCATGCCCGCGGTGACGGATTTCCATTTCGTGCCGCGCAAGCTCGACAGGTCAGTCGCCAGGACGCGGGCGATGCCGCCCCGCTCGGCGATGGCCATGACAGCGTTGCTGCCCACCGGTAACTCTACCGACCGTCCCGCCTCCAACGCCTGCAAGACCGCCGCTTTGGATTCCATGCTCAAGGCTGCTCCTTTTTTGTAACCGGTGGCCGGCAGATGCTCAAATTCTGAATTGGAAAACCTTTGGACGGCTTGAAAGGCCCTATCCCCAACACTCGCCGGCAATGAACAATGGCGTCATAATCTCCTTCAATGTAGGCATTGTTCAAGACCTGCAATGGATTCATCATGTCCAAGTCGGGATTGTGATGGGCGTCGCTCATGCCGCCACCTCAGGGCTTCGGTTCGTTAGAAGTGTAATCGCTTGGGTTGTATTCATGTTCACCGGACAGGTGTTGTTGAATGATTGTTCGACACGCGGACATGCTGGCCTCGCGCGCCGTAGTATTCCATCACCGAGTCGGGAGTCGGGAAGCATCCCGACACCGGGCAGAGCCGACGTTGTTTGAAGGCGCGCTGTATGGCCTTCACCTTTTTTTGGTCGGGCAGTGCATCTACGATGGCCGCTCCCAATGGTGTGATTGTGAAGCTCTTGTCTTTCATGGTTTCTCCTTCTTCGGTGTCGAACCCGGCGTTTCAGCCAACCTCGTCAGACTCGGCGGCTGAACTTTGTCGTTGGCCGCATGGCGCGAGTCCAAGGTTACTTGTCCGCCGCGCAGGTCCACGAACGCTCCTTTGATTCGCAGGTTCTCGATGGCGTCCCGTATCGCATTCGCATTGTCATCGTCCCACGCCACGAGCATGGACGGTGCGCCAGCCGTCCCGCCTTTCGTGCCGTTCACATGGTAGAAGCTCAGTCTCCCTTTGAGGAAGCATACCGCTGTCGCACGCGGCCATATGTAGGTAAAGAATTGTTGGGTTTCGGTGCGCGCGAAGATGAGGGCGGTGCAGTTCTTGTGTTCGGCGCACCGGCGCATCCACTCTCCCGTCTTTGGGCCGTAGGGCGGGTTGCACCACACGCGCCCGCGCCATTCTTTGAGCAGGCCGTTGTCCCTGATTGTGTAGTGTTGTTTCGCAGTCGGCCACGGGCGGTTTATCGGGGCGCATGGGTCTAGGTCGAAGTCGCCCAGTGCGCGGAAGATTTCTGGCGGGGTGAGCCATTCTTCTTTGCCGTTTTCGAGGTCGCGGTCGTGCGCGAATCCGATGCGCTTTTCTTCTGGCATTACCGGAGCGGCCAACAAATCGCTGCACGCAACGGCTTGCGCCGCCGCGTTCCGCTGGTCAGGGGCTTCGGTGAGAGCCATTTGTTGTGTCATACGTTTTCTCCTTTTCCGCCGTGCGTGAGCTTGGCGTTCCCTGGATTCATCGCCGTTCCTCCGGTTGCACGTAGGGCAGTCCGACGAAGGCGAAGACTTCGGCCTCTGATTCCATCGCTCGCGTCTCGCCGGCGCGCGAGAACCCAGCGCCGTATGGATTCCACTTCCATCCACGAGCTTGAGCAGCCATACAGATTCGCATGTTGCTGGCCGCCGGGCCGGTTCGGCAGACGAGATAGTTCCACCAGTTCTCCGTCGTAGCCGCGAACAAGTCCACTGGAATGCCGCTGGCGCGGTGGCGCATCAGCTTGTTTTTCGGCCCATACATTTCCGACCCGTTCGCGTTCTTGCGGCGTTCGAGTACGCCAGACTTTTCGAGCGAGGCGATTGTTTCGTCCGCTAGATTTACCGTGAGGCTGGCGAACATATCGGCGGGGTCTTGCCGCACTTCGGTTTTGCCGATGTAGAGGATTTCCACGTCGCCAACGGTCGGCTCGCGGCGGCGCAGCGAGCCAGCGACGATGAGGCGTTCACACACCGGCTTGAGTGCGGCGCAGAGTTCGGCGGCGACCTTCATCCCGACAGCATTCGGGAAGCGCGGCTTCCCGCCAACCGGGGAACAATGCGCTGCTGCCAATGACTGCCCGCGTTGGGCATTATTGGCAGAACCTACGTTGTTGGCGCGGGTATTCATGGCGGAGCTAATCGTTCTGCGTCATTTGAGGGTTGCGTTCCATCTCCAGCCTGTGTGTTTCCCGAGTGCTATATCCACGGTTACAGTGTCGCCTTTATTCAAGCTCGCCCACCGCTCTGCGCTCGTGCCGACCGCGATGACTTCGTTGCCTATATCTACGATCACCGTCCACTTCTCAGGCTCGCTACTTGTTATCGTTACAACGCCGGCTTTTCCTCCGCTGCCCACAGCTACGCCGGTGCCTGTTTGGGTGCTACTTGGCGTGTAGACCTTCTCTACGACTTTGCCGGCGTGTTCTTCGTGTCGGAAGCTGCACGAGACGCAGAATAATACGCCGCACGCAATGGCTGCAGCCGTTGCGATTCGTCGGCGTGCCGTGCCGGTGGAGGTCGGTGATTGATTCATGGTTTCCTTTCGATGCTGCCGCCGTGCATGATCTTTTAGTTAGCCGCAGAGCCGGTCAGCCACACGGCACGCCCTACGAGTTCCATTTCTTCCCACGTTGCCCGGTAGTAGGCTTGTCCGCCCATCTTGCCGTCAGCACCGAGAGCTTGGACGTAGCCTTGTGCGCCCCACGACTTCGGTTCGCTCACCGTCATCATGCACGCACCGAGCATCGGGTTCTTGCACTTCTCCGGGTTGAGTTGCACGACCATTCCGGCTTCGAGTTCTGTCTTTTGCATTTGTTCCTTTCAGTTATTCGGCGGCCAACAATTCGGTTCAGCCAACTCGCGTAGGACGCTCGCGGCTGACCTCCCCGTTTGGACAAATCTCAAAGTTTGCATCAGCAAAGTCTCCATTGCAGTCCCACACCATTTTCCCGTCTTTGTACAGATAGGCCCACCTGTTTCTTCCAACCCCTTTTATCCGCAGTTCGTAGGGCGCATAGTGCGGCGAGATGTAGGCTAGTGCTATGCCGATTGGCCGAACCATGCGCCGAAGCGAACGGCGGGATTTCTTGGCCGGTTGATTGTCAGTGGGCATTTGAGCCTCCGTGGTTGTTTGCGACGGCGCTTGGCTTACCGTTGGGCGTGATTGTCACGCGCACTGGTTGGGGTTGTGCCAGCCGTGAGGCTGTGCTATAGGTCTGGACACTTTTTGATGTAGCCGTCTCTCGAAGGCGTCGTGCACGCGCTAAAAGGTCTTCCCGCAGAAAAGCGAGACGCTCTTTTTCAGCTTCTGTTCGCCACGGATCAGGCACTAAGAGAGTTGCAGTCGCTTCCAGGTGGGCCGCCACCGCGAGAGTGATGAGTCGTTCTGTTTCATAATGAGATTGCTTTATGATTTTTCTCGTTGCCGTGCCATTGGGAGTCTTCATTGCTTATATCCTCCTACGCGAGATTTGCCGACTGGTTGGTGGAGTCGCTGCTTTGCTCGCATATCTTTTTGTGATCGGGCTTGCCATCACGCTTGTGGTGGTCTTGGCCGGTCTCGTCTGGCAGTTTATTGTTTGGGTGTTTCCGTATGTCCTCGGCGGCGCTGCCGTCATCGCTATTATTGCTTTCATCGTAAAGGCGGCTCGCAGGTGATACCGCGCCCATCAATTCGGGACAGCGAACGGGCGAGGACGCCCGTCGCTGACCTCCGGTGTTCGGCACAAATTCCAAGCATGTTTCAGAGCCGTCATTGTATCGGTACAAGTCCGCAGTCGGCGGACACGAGGCGCGGATACAGCAGTCTGCGCACAGTGTTCCCTGTCCTCGCGGAGGTTGCGGCACGGGTGGCAGTGGCGGCGTCCATCGCTCGCAGCCGCACGATGGGCAGCTTGTCCTGTTCCAGTAGAGCACTCCGCAGCTGGCGCAGTGCCGAACCATCCGATGAGCCGAACATGAGGGAGCGAGGCGGCGCTCACTGGTGATGGGTTGGGGGTAGTGCCAGCCGTGAGGCTGTGCTTGTAGGTCTGGACACTTTTTGATGTAGCCGTATCGTTCCACTATCCACTGCCGTGCCTTCTCGCGGGTCACAAAGAGTTTCGGCAGAAAGTTTTCTCGGAGCAGGTATTGCGTGATCCCGCTGTAGTTCTCCGAGTGCCACATCGCACCCCACGCCGAACAAACTAGATGCCGCGACCCATGACCACGCGGCGCGGCTTTTTCCCCGTTTTTCGCCTTTGTAGGTGTACGTTTTTTCATATCAGACTTCCGCATCCGTCCTTCTCATAGCTGCCTTCAACACGGTATATTCGGGCTGCGAGACTTCACCCATTCGAGTGCGAAGTTCTCGGTAGCCGATGTGATTGCGGTCTCCCATCGGTTATTGCGGCCGCGCTGTTGCACTGTCCAGCGGTCGCCTTCTATGCGTGGCGGTTTGATTCGGTAGCCAGCTATGATGCGGCACTTCTTCTTGGTATCCGGAATGCTCGGCTCGCGGAATTTCAGCACATAGCTCATTGTTTCCTTTCTTGCCAGCAGTTCGCCAGGAAGAAAGCCCGTGCGAAACCGCATGGTGTTGCAGAGCGTAGTTCTTTCGTTCGTTCGGACTTCCCGCCGAGTTTCTGCACCCAGCTTCCCTGCGAACAGACTCGTTGTGGGGTCACTTCGTTTCTCGGCAGTGCCCGGTTGAAGTGGCCGTAGAGCGCAGTTTTTTTCGTCCACGGGTCGCCATACCACCACGGCTCGAAGTACCAAGGCTTGCCCAGTTCCGGCAGCAGCTTGTGGAGTCGCCCCACCGGGTTTTCGAGTGCCCACCAGTCCGGTTTGCAGAAATCCACGCAGCGGAGCACCTGTCGCACGAGTTCCAGGCTCTTTTCCGTGCGCCCGTCCGCGTCTTTCACTTTCCAGTATTGTGCCCCGCTCGCCGCGAAGTCGGTGCAGGGTGGCGCGGCGAGTATCCCGTCCACCGTGCCGAACTTATCCATCACGTTTTCCATCAGCCAGGCTGCGCTGAGTTCCATCACGTCGATTCCGTGCTTGAGGTCTATCTGCACCACGTTCGCGCCCGCCTCCAAGTACGGAGCAGACCAGTTCCCAGTGTAGTCAAAGAGCGATAGGATGGTCCGACCGCTGCAATCCACGATTAAGGACTTGGTGATCATCGCTGGACTCACTGAGCCGCAGCGTTAAAATGGGATGTTGTCTTCTTCGGAGTCACGGCTTTGCCTCGGCTCCTCTTCATGGCCAGGTTGCCACTCCTTGCAACTCGCAATCACGCTCTGCAACCCGGCGCTCAACGATTTGAAGGTGTCGTTCTCGCCGTCCTCGATCTGGTAGTGTATAGTCTTGGTCAACAACTCCGGCGGTGCTGGCGTGCCCTTCGGCAAGGGTGTAATGGCGGTGATATTAGCGTAGGTCTTGCCGTCCTTCTCTTTGTGGATCAGCGTCAGCAGGCACGCCTTCCCCAACACCTTCTCGACTTTGAACCCCTTGAGTTCTTCGGGCCTAAATCCGATCCCCCTCCAACTTTCGAGATCGGCCCGCAAGTTGGCATTATTGGCCAGACTGTTCGTGTACCGTTGCCAAACGATGTGCGGTTTCTTCAAGCCTTCTTCCGTCTCGTAGAACTCGTCACTTAATTCCCAACCGAGCAAAATTTTCTCCTGCCATATCACCCGGTTGTTCCAGGTGGTTTGCTGCGTGCCAAGGTCAATGACCGCGAAGCACCGGGCGCGATGCGTTCCGGCGGGTGGCGGTATGATGTTCTTGCCTGTGTCTTTGGCGGTTGTGCTCATGTTTCTCCTTTTTGTTTATTATTTCCTGACGGCGACATGATCATAGGCCAAGTAAGCCTGTTGTTCCTCCGGGGCACATCTCATCGAAGGCATCCTGGAGTAGTCGCGTGGCTTCGCGCTCGCTGCACCATCCGGCTTTTGGTCGGCATTCACCTGGCCGCGCACGACGTGGCCCAGCCGCGAGCACCTCATTATGGATTCGAGTGCTTTCATCGGCCGACCTTCGCTTCGGCAGCGGTTGCGGTTGGCTCGGTATTACCATTTACAACCGAGAGTTTCATTTTGAGTTGATCGGGGTTGTCCCGCATCAACCGTCCATCCTTGGTTGTGTAGAGCACGCTCGCCTTGCGTTCCGGCTTTGGCAGCTTCTCATCCACGCGCACGAACGCTTTGACCGTTGCGCCTTCTTCATCCATCGGCACAAGCTCCACGGTCACGACGACCTTCCCGCGCAGGACCGTCTCGCGGACTGCCTTCACTAATCGCTCCAACGCCAACGACGCATCAGCTGCGTGCTCGCCATCACGCAGACTGGCGAGCAGTTGAATGAAGCTATTGTTGACCGGCTTCACTTCGGTCTGTTTCTTTCGCATCGGTTCTCTCCTTGTTGTGTCCCGCAAGCGCGGGATGGTTAAAATTGTTCCGCCGCTTTGCGGTTATCGCCTGTTGGCCGTCGCCGGTCAGGTATTGTGATTCCGCCCATGCAAGCACCCGGCTCTTCAAGAACCGCCGGTGCCCGCCCGGAATGCAGAAGTGCGGCAGGATGTGATGCAGCCGCCGGTAGTAGGACGTGTTGGAAATCTTGAGGAACGTGCACACGTCCTCAATCGTCCAGACTTCATCGTCCAGTGCCGTGCTTGGGGCGGGGGTGTTGTTCATCAATGCGAAATCAATTCCTCTGGTGGCGCGCCCGGTTCCTCTTCTCGGAACGGTTCAATCTTCTGGATCATCTGGGGAAACCATTGGAACATAGCCGCGAACCCCGCGCGTTCCTCCGGCGTCAGCTTCTCCCGTTCCTCCAAGTACAGTGCCAGCACTGCCGCCATCCGGTCCGCCACCGGCAACTGCATAATAATGGTGTGCTGGCTCATGCTAGCCCTGGCTGACTATCGTCGGCAGGCCAGTCTTCTCTCGGAGCAATTGCTCGATCAATCCACTCAACGATAAGCCATGGCGTGCGGCGAAATTCTCCGCCGCTTCACGCACAGTTGCGTTCAGCGCGATGTTGACCGGTACCTTGTCTCTTTTGCGTCGTTCTCTTGTCTTGTTCATACATGCGCATAATATGTATATACCCTGTATATGTCAAGTGCCAAAATACTTCTTGCATGTTGTGCGCATAGTGCGATAGACAGGTCGCTCATCGGGACACGTTGTCGCCATCTTTGGCATGACCCTTCACCACCACGGTCACCTTATTCCACTCCATTGTTTCGGCCAAGGTGACGGTGCGGACTTTCACGGTGGCGCCCCGCTTCTCTAAAATCCTTTTGGCGGCGCGGTTGACCATCCATTGGAAGAGCGCGGAGTTGCCGCCCGCGAGAAACCCCGCCACGGCGTCCGTCTCGAACGCCAGCAGGTTGATGGTGAGTCCGGTCAGTGACCCGGTGGGTGGAATCGGTAGGTATCCGATCCGCCGCTTCGCTTCGGTCTGTGCAGATTGCCAGGTCATGACGCCACCGTGACGTTGAACACGACCTGCAAACGGTAGTCACCGGAGTCTGCGCCAACCCACCAACACCGGCACATGCAGTTCTCCCATCTCTTGCCGTCCACCAACTCCATTGGGGTCGAGCAATGGGGACATAATGGTTTACGGTGTTCATTGATCTGCACCGCATAGGTAAGGCCGTCGCGGGTGTTGGTCGCTTGCGCGAGTACGATGTTCTCTTTCATGCATTCCTTTCCTGCCCCGGTTTGGCGCGGGACGATGCCGGCGGCTCTATGCCGCCCTTGATTTCTTCTTCGGCTAACATTTGCTCATGCGTGGACAATAGCACAAAAGGGTTGTCGGTGTCAAGCGGTCAGGTGTTCATTGCCGCAGCCAGGACAGATGCACTTTGTCGCCTTCGGGTTCGGTTCTTCGTGCGGGAACACGGTAGCGCCTTCCAGCCCAAGCTTGCAGGGACGAATCGATGGCTGGGACCGGCGTGGCGTAGTAGTCGGACACTTCGCCTTTCCCGCCGCGATTGGTGCTAACTAATAGGAAATTGCTTTTGCGGGGGCCAGAAAGGGCGCAAGCCGGGGTTATAGCCCCTCACAATCCCTCAAGGTCTTTCTTCTCCTTTGCCTTCTTCTTTGCATCTTCTCTCTCGATGTACTCCTTCGTAACCACCGTCAAATAATTCTGCATGGTCATGTACTGAGCGAAAAGAGTACCGTCCTCCGTCTGCCACTCCTTGTCCATCGAAATGATCTCTCTTTTCTTCCACTTCTTGTTGCCGCCGTTGGCCTTGAGCAGTGTCTCAATCTCGTTGTCGGACATCTCCTTGGCGTTGTCTAAAATATCCGTCTCCTCCTTCCGGTAGCTAACCAAACCTGCTTTTCCCTGATGGAAGCCGACCATGATAAGAAAACCGCCTTTGCGGAAAAAACTCATCCCGCTGTCCGTGTCGGTCTTGAATGCTTTGCCGTATCTCGTCTCGCACTGAGCAGGTGTTTCACCGATTCGTGCGAAAACGCACGCGGGTAGAAACAGCATCACCGCGAGTAGTACAGAGGTCTGATTTTTCATGTACGCTCCTTATGGCTATCATTGTTAGCCGGGGTTATGCCGGCGGCTTTATGCCGCCCCTGGTTTCTTCTTCGGCCAACGATTGGCCTTCAGCAGTCTGGCAGTGCGCTTGGCGATCTCCTCCGGGCTGTAGTTCTTCTTCTGACTGCCGCCTTTGCGGCCAATCTTCACGAAATAATCATGCACAGCTTTGGGTAATTTGCTCATGCGTGGACAATAGCACAAAAGGATTGTCGGTGTCAAGCGGTCAGGTGTTCATTGCCGCAGTCATTTCGGGCGTGATGGTCGAAGTGATTGCTTTGGATTGGCATGGCAGTTCTCCTTGTGGTTTGTTTCTGGTGTAAACAACTCCGGCCCGAGAGTCGGGCCGGGTGCGGCAGAATGCCGCCTAACGGATCTTCGACTGCAAGCCCATCACGCAGGCCCGGTAACTCAGATGCCCCCCAATGACGGCGCCGGGCATGTCAGTCACCTTCGGCGCAGGCCCGCGCTGGCCGGCTTCCTTCCACAGATTGCGCAGCCAATCGTTGGCCGTGGGCATCAACACCGTGGCGCGGGACTCGAATTCCAGTTGCTCGCACCGGGTGGTGAACCGCCGGTCCATCGCGTCGGGCTCGTTGGTGGTGAAGATCCAGATGGCGTTCGGTGGCGGGTAATCCAGCAGATGCAGGAACACCTGCTTGGCATCATCGCGGAGCTTGTCGGCTTCGCTGACGGCAATGACCTTCCACCCGGTCTTGTTCATGGCGGCATACCACGCCGAGCGCATCCGTTGATCCACGTCCCCCGCCGTCAACGTCACGGCGCACAGGTCGAAGAACCCGCTCATTTGCGCGCGGAGTTCGCCGCCCTCAATGTCGCATCCTAATGCCCTGGCCAACACGCGGGCCGTACAAGACTTCCCGCAGCCGGTCGCCCCATAAAACAGGAACGCGGCGGCATACGGGTTGGCGACGAACCGTTGGAGCCGGTCCACGACGGCCGCCTGCCCTTGAATCTCGTTAAACGTCAGCGGCGCGAGCGTCTTGGTCAGGGATTTTTGGGTATGGAATCGTTTGGTCATCATGGTGTCCTTTCTTTCTTGGTGCGGTCTGGAGTGGGATGGTACGACTCCAACCGGTTTTCGATCTCGATGCAGCGGGCACACGCCCAACAGCCCCATTTGTAGATTGTCCCCACTGCCCCACACGCGCAGAGTCGGGGACGATTCAGTTTCCGCTTCTCTCGGCAGTGGTTGGTACGCATACGGTCTCCTTGGTGGGGTAGTGGCAGACGATGCAGCCGTCTTGCCCGTCTGGTCGGTTATAGAGCATCCATCCAGACGTTGTGTTCATGCCGCGCGAGCTTGCAATGGTGAATCTTGGCGTCTTCATGGGCTGGCTCTCGGCGGCTGAGCTTGAGCGTTAGGAGCAATCCACTCGCCGCCGTCAGAGTGTATCCGCACCTTGCCGGTCTTGGTGATGTAGATTTGCAGTCCGCGTTTGTGTTTTGGCGTTTCAATTCCGAGTGTCACCCATCCCTTTTTCTCATCGGAGAAGTAGCGTTGCACTTTTGCCGCGCCCCACTCGAATCCATATTTGGTTTCTTGGTAGTGCATAAAGCTCCTAACAACGTGGATGCAGCGAACGCTGATCCGCTGCGTTGCCGCCATTTTTGACGCCTTTACCCCTCAACATCACGGCGCCGATGAAAGTCAGAGCAGCACGATACTCTGCTGCATACTGATCATTACCGTGCACTTCTTGCAATTTTTCCTCAAAGTATTCCATGCTTCCAAAGAAGCATCCGGTTTGCAAACGCACACCTTTGTCTGTCAAGAACGCCGCCAGGTATGAGTTTCTAGAGCCAAGCTGCCCTATGCATAACATAGCACGATTTGATCCCAAAACCACGGAACCGTCTTTCAACTTCGCACCAGCCAACTTCGCACCAGCCAACTTCGCACCAGCCAACTTCGCACCAGCCAACTTCGCATTGGCCAAGTTTGCCCCCGCCAAGTACGCACCGGCCAAGTTTGCACGAGCCAAGTTTGCATAGGCCAAGTACGCACCGGCCAAGTTTGTATTATCCAAGTACGCACCGGCCAAGTTTGCACCGGCCAAGTTTGCATAAGCCAAGTTTGCACAGGTCAAGTTTGTACAGGTCAACTTTGCATCAGCCAAGTTTGCATCAGCCAACTTTGCACCGGCCAAGTTTGCATCAGCCAACTTTGCACCGGCCAAGTTTGCACCGGCCAAGTTTGTATCAGCCAAGTTTGCCTCAGCCAAGTTTGCACCAGCCTTAGCTGCAGCTTCGAGGCATTGTTTGATATTTTCAGCTTCAAGCGAGAACAGCACGCTTCCATCCCATCGATTTTTTATTTCAACTTTCATTGCTTTTCCCCCCCGTGGTTTGCGAACCCAGTTTGTATTTCATTTTAGGTCTCCTTTCTCTCCTTTGAATATTGTGGGCAGGCGGTGGGTCCGCAGGCGGCACATGCCGCCCACAGGAACGCCGCTAGATGGCGTAAACCCCCGGCACAATGCCGATGGCTCCAGCCGCCTGCCCACGCTTTTGATGGTCGGTGGATTTAGTTTGGTTTCATATTGTCCTCCTTAATCCCAATACGGTTCGGCGATTTTGGTTGGTGTCCGGCCTTCGGCGCGGTCAATATATTCGCGCCAAGCATCCTGCGAACTCATGATCAGCACGCCGTGCGGGTGAACTGGGCCGTCCAAGCCCAACAATTTGCCAAGCTCCGCACGCTCCGCCGGTGACATGCTGCCGTAACACGGCGCGCCGGTGTCATATTCCTCGTAATCTTCCGGCAAGCTTGTGACGGCGCCGGCTTTCAACCGGCATGACCAAGTACGGCGCGCAGGTGGCGCGTTAATCTTGATCCAGCCCCATGCCGTACCCCGTCCGCCGGTCACGCTCCACGTCTTGCCACTCCGCCGCTTCAACGCAGCCTGGATTCGCTTGATGGCACCGTCCCTTGTGATTCCCGTGGTCATGGCATTCATTGCATCACCTCCTCTTCGACAAACTTCACCAATTCTTGGGGGTTTCCTTTCATGCATTCCTTTCTGCGCCTCTGGCGCGTTGTGAAGGTGGCCGTAGTAACGGCGCCGTGCGGCAGCTTTGGCTGCGAGCGTCATGCCTGCTATTTCCCGGCCACGCTTCGATTATTCTGCGGGTTCGGATTTGGCAGCGGAACAGACCGCCGCCGGTTGACACTTCTCGGATTTAGTTGGCGGAATGGAACAACTGATCAATCTCAGCCGGGGTGAGAAACCGGCCAGCTTGAGCATCCCACGCCGATTTGATGCGGACGCCACTGGCGATGATTTCGCCGGCATCCCGCCAGTCTTGATAATATTCCAAGCCGCCGGTCGGCGACTGGCTGGCATCGCCCTCGATGCCGTACCGTTTGCCGTTCCAGTTGCAGGCGGTGAACAATTTATCTGGATGCGTGAACAAGCCCCGGTGGTCTTTCTCGCCCGGCTTCACGCCGTCGCAGTTGTACTTGAACGGCTCAACAAGTGTGCCGTCCGGCTTGATCTGGTCGGCGATGAGTTCCACCAGCTCCATCGGGTTCCGCATCCCGCCATGCTCCTGCAATACTTCCAGCGTGATACTGCACAGTTCGGCAACTTGTCCTGGCACACCGAATCGGGTCAGGACATGGTGGCAGTTCGCGTCGCCGATGGCGCGCAAACCGTGTGGATGTTTGGCGCGGATCTCCACCAGCGCGCCGTACACGGCATCGAGTGTTTCTTGTTTTGTCATGCCCATTCCTCCTTCAGCCGCATTTCCCGCCAACGCCTGGCTTGGTCACCCCGCGCATGTTTTTCCTGAAGAGCGGCCTTCCGCAACGATTCATCCGGCCACGGTTTGCGATGACAACCTTCCCGGTACAGGTTACGGCCCTTGATCAGAAGCTTCCTACCATCGCTCAACTGCAACATGAACGTATGCTGTTGCTTGCTGGCACCATAGCTATCCCGGATGATTTTGCCTTCAATCGTTTCCATCCCGAGAAACTTCGGATTGCGCCAACTCCCGCCGAAGCGCGCCCGCTCAAAACAAACTTCATCTCCGACTACTGCATCACCGGTGCAGTCTATCGTATATTGCTCAGTCTTCATCTTTGATCTCCTTTCCTGTGGTTTGTTCCGCCGCCTTGTACTTCAACTTCTGCTTCTGCACGCTGCAATCGGCCCGCGGTATGTCATCCCGCGGGCCGAGATAGACCGGCTGGTACAGACTCCCGCCCTCGTAGGCATACAGGTAGCGGACTTCCACGACCTGCCCCACTACCGGTATGCTGTGGTTGGGCGGGATGGTGACGTTTCCGATCTCGATTCCTATGTCCCCCTCCAGGTACAACCCAAGCGTCACGCTCCGTTGCTGGTTGACCTTGATGACCACCGCCGAGCAGGTAGCGTAGAACTTGCACTTCAACTGCGGCCCGCCGGAGTTGGGCCGGCCCGGCGTGTACGGCGCGAGCAAGTCCTTGAACACAATCCCCTCGGCATTCGACGCCTTCAATTCCGCGAGGAATTTACGGATGGAGTTCTCCCCGATGACCAGCGGCGTCGGATGAATCGGCCAGCCATTCGGGTAGCCGATGAGTTTGAGCAGGGACTTGTGCCTCGTCCCGTAGGCGAGCTTGGTATAATCCACGCCGTTCCAGTTCAGCAGGTCGAAGGCGTAGTAGTCTGGCCCAATCGCCTCGCCATCGAGCACGAAGTCCCCCGGCACCGTTTTCGCGTACTCGACAATCTCCCCCGCGATCCCACACGGCTTGCCGGTCCGATTGTAGGCAGTCACGACGTCACCCCTCTTCTCCAGGATGATGCGTTTGCCATCGTACTTCTTCTGCGCGCCCCATCCCAACTTTGCCGACCGGATGAAGCTGTCCAACTGTTCTTCCGGTAGTGGGTTCAGCAGTTGCGGCAGATACTTGGGCGGCTCGGCGGCAGCAGGCGCGCAAGGCATTTTGATGGTGGCCGCTTTCCCTTCCTGCCGGTAGCCTTTGGCTTCCTTCTCGCGGACTAGTTTCTCGAAGACCTGGACAGCCTCTGCCAGCGTGACCGGCTGGATGGTTTTGGTGGAGGTTTGCAGAGTTTTCCCCCGCCGTCCCCAAGCGCAGGTGACAATAAAGCCGTCGCCACAGGCTTCGACGCGGGCATGGTATTCCTTGTCGGATGCCCCCTCGCGGAAGAACAACGACGCACTCGGTAGTGTTTCGGTTTCTGGTTTTGTTTTCATTTCTGGCCCGTTTCGACTCATTTTACCTCCTGTATGATTTTGACTTCCCCCACATTCGGAACATCGAAGCAGCGTGCGGCGAGATAGGCCAGCAACACCATCATCCCCACCAACGACAACGTGAGCACGATGGATTCAATTGCCCCGCCTTCCCACTTTCTACGGTAACGGTTCCTAGCATTCATGCCGCCCTCCGCAATGCCACTTCGTCAAACGCCGTTCGTTCCCGATGCGCCCTTGAGCGCGCATCGCCCCCGTCGCAATGTTTGCCGTGAACAATGACAATTCGTGCTTGGTCGAATTCATGTTTTCCCCTTAGCTTAGCGCTCTTTGCTCGAGCAAGTCGGCGAGTCGGCGCAATTCTGCGACTGTCCGACTTATAGGCTCTCCCTTTTTCAGACTCATCCACGCGCCCCCGCCGTCGTATTGAAACCGAATTTCCCATTGGTCAGCCCGCACTTCAGTGCGGACATATAGCAGTTTTTCCATCATCGACGGTTGGGCGTCGGGCGCTTGGTCATGTTTATTGTTTTGCATATTACCGGCCCTCCGCTTTGGCAATGGCGGCGCGGGCTACGGGCAGCAATGCGCCGATCTCGTCATTCCAAAAATCGGCGTGTTCCCGCGCTCTAAGCAGCCGTTCGCATCTTTGTAACGCTTCCAGCATCTTCCGCATCCCGCCATGCTCCTGCAATACTTCCAGCGTGATACTGCACAGTTCGGCAACTTGTCCTGGCACACCGAATCGGGTCAGGACATGGTGGCAGTTCGCGTCGCCGATGGCGCGCAAACCGTGTGGATGTTTGGCGCGGATCTCCACCAGCGCGCCGTACACGGCATCGAGTGTTTCTTGTTTTGTCATGCCCATTCCTCCTTCAGCCGCATTTCCCGCCAACGCCTGGCTTGGTCACCCCGCGCATGTTTTTCCTGAAGAGCGGCCTTCCGCAACGATTCATCCGGCCACGGTTTGCGATGACAACCTTCCCGGTACAGGTTACGGCCCTTGATCAGAAGCTTCCTACCATCGCTCAACTGCAACATGAACGTATGCTGTTGCTTGCTGGCACCATAGCTATCCCGGATGATTTTGCCTTCAATCGTTTCCATCCCGAGAAACTTCGGATTGCGCCAACTCCCGCCGAAGCGCGCCCGCTCAAAACAAACTTCATCTCCGACTACTGCATCACCGGTGCAGTCTATCGTATATTGCTCAGTCTTCATCTTTGATCTCCTTTCCTGTGGTTTGTTCCGCCGCCTTGTACTTCAACTTCTGCTTCTGCACGCTGCAATCGGCCCGCGGTATGTCATCCCAGGGCTGCTTTGTTTTCCGGTCACGGACCATCCGTGACCCTGAATGCAATCTAGCATAATCTATTTATAGGTCAAGAGGAAAAAATAAATTTATTTTCGGGCAAAAAGCGGCTTTAAGCAATTTAAGCGATTTATGGCATATTAAATGCTGGGCGGCGTTCACCGGGGGCCGGCGTTCACCGGGGGCCGGCGTTCACCGGGGGCCGGCGTTCACCGGGGGCCGGCGTTCACCGGGGGCCGGCGTTCAGCGGGGGGCGGCGCGCCAGGGGCGGCGCGCCAGGGGCGGCGCGGGGGGCGGCGCGCCCCCGTGTTAGGTACTACCTAGAAGGCGAAAGGCCGCAGGTGAGCCGCGCCCTTCGCCTTTTAAGTGAGTGAGCTATTTTTCGAGAGATTAGGGAAAACCAGTTGACGCAACGGCCTTGTGCATGACGACAGTGCACAATGACCAACTTTGCAAAACTGCCTTCGCTCGGGAAATTCCTGCCGCTGTCACAACGCTTGAACGCTGGATGTTACAGGGTAAAATCAAACCCGATGTCGAAGTGGGGGGACACAAATTCTTTCATGTCCGGCAACTGCAGGAGGCGCGGAAGTTGAAGCAACCAGACTTTGGTAGAAAATGAAACCAAACCTTCCTGTGCGAATCAGCGGGTGCATGGTAACTCCGGTGGGCTTGGTGTTTCCCCGCCGCGTGAGTTTCCAGCAATGGGATGAAATCGGTCAAACTCTCGCCAAGATTGACGGTGTGCTGATGTGGTTCATCGGTGACTGGTGGGTGTACGGTGAGAATGCTTTCCCAAATGACAAGCTTGCTACCGCCGCATCGCTGACCGGGTTCAGCTACAAGACGCTCTATCAATGTAACTATGTGAGCCGCAATGTGCCCTTTTCTAGGCGACTAGAAAAGCTAACATGGTCGCACCACCTAGAAGTCGCATCCTTGGACGCGAAGGAACAAGACCGGTGGCTGGCGTTGGCGGAGAAACATCAACTCTCGACACGCGCGCTGCGGGCCTCCATCCGTGCCGACCGGGTGCTCACCGAGCAGGAGCTTGCGACCCTCTCGCCGAAGACACCGGCAATTATCAGTTTGGCTGGGCTGAGTCTCAAGTTCCGGTTGTTCGCCGAACGCAATTTCCATATCGAAGAACTCGACATGCCAGCCCTCGAAACCGCCGAACGTAATCTGCGTCCGTTTGTCGAGGCGCATGAGAAGGTCGAAGCGCGGCTCAAGGCGATGCGTCATGTTGGCCAAGGTTAATCCCAAGCCATTTGCTCGCGTACTCCACGAGATTCAGATCCATCATCGGCGGCAGGCGCAGGCGGTGTTGCATACCGAGTTTGGCCGACTCCAAGAAGATATCGCCAAGAAGCTGACGAACCCACAAAAACAACAGATTCGCATCAAGCGGCAGCGATATCTTGCATTCTATCCCAGTCGAAAAGGCAATGCCCCCCTCGACATGACACGCCTCTATCGGATAATGGATGGACGGCGCGGCGGCGGTGCCCGACCGGCCGTGGCTGCGGGAATCTTCTATGCGTCCATGCGTCAAGGCATCAAACGCATTGGCATCCTCGCCGCGGGCTTCGTCACCACCGGCAACCAGTTCAACGCCAAGCTCCCGCCCGCAGTTGCCGCGCAGGTGAAGCTCGGCCATCTGAAAGTCACCGACTCACCGACAAAATATTTGGTCATCATTTCCAATCCGTTGCAGTTTGCCAGGCACTTCCGGCTGTTGCCCATCATCATTCAGAAGGCGCTCAATACTCGTGCCGCGAGCATGAGGCGCAACCTTGCGCTCATCCGGGCTGGCACGAAAAAATACCAGTTCCGATGAAGCATCCCAAGACTTCCCGGCGTCCCCACCAGCGCACCTGCCAAAAGAAGATCACGACGGAATTACTGACGATTGAACAGTTTGCCGGCATCATCGGCTACTCCGTGCAGGCGGTCGAATCGTGGCTGGCTAAAGGTTTGCCTCACTCGACGGCCACGCCAACCGGAAAAAGCGGCCGGCCCCGGTTGCTGTTTGATCTAGTGGAAGCGACAAATTGGATGGTAGCAAATCGGATTGGCAGGAGTGGGGGACTGGGAACCAATGATGAAGCACCGGTCCCGGTGGTGTCTGATGAACCAGGCTTGGCCGGTGCCGTGGACCGGTCGCGGAGTGCCGAGCGATTGGCCTTCCGGTTGTTGCGCGCGGCCATCGAGAAGCACAATGCCTTGGAGATCCGCGCCACGTTGGAAAACTGGCGGGAGTGCGCGAAGGTGTTGGCCGACCTCGAAAAACGCCACAACCAATATTCCAACCTTGCTGCTGAGATTCATGAAGCCACACAACAGGCCGTCCGCGATTGGGCTGAACCAAAACGCGCATTCATTGACGCGATCCCGTCCGCCTACGCCTCGCGGGTGAACCCCGGCAACCAAGTCCAAGCCGAATCCATCCTGCATGAACTCAAGGATAAATTATTGAAGCAACTGAGCGAGCCGTTGACGTTGAAAAACGAAGCGCCCAAGGAGAAAAAGGAATGACCGGCACCCTCGATGTTGCGCAGGATACCGGGGCGACACTTGCCAGCGTCTTTGCGCCACGCCAGAAGATGACGGTGTGGGAATGGGCGGAGAAACATATCGTGTTGCCGGTGGGCACGACGCCGCGCCCCGGGCCCTACGATACGTCCTGGTGTCCCTACGTCCGCGAGCCGATGGAACGCTACACCGATCCGACCTGCCGGAAAATCACTGTCTGCTTTGCGACCCGGTCCGCCAAGACGGAAATGTTCATGATGATGCTCCGGTACTCGATTGCCAACGAGCGTCAGCCGTGCATGTGGGGCAAGCCAAACCAGGAGGATGCAAACCGCGATTCGGAGTTGCGCTTCCAGCCAACGGTCGAATCCTCGGAAGTTCTCCGCGCCTTGAAACCGCTGAATCCACACCTGTATCGGAAGGCGATGATGAAGTTTCGCACCGCCCCGGTATTTTTTGTCGGCATGGGTTCGCACGCCGCTGTAAAGAACAAACAGATTGGCCGGATGTTTCTCGATGAGATTGACGAAACCAAAAGCGCCACCGAACGTCAGACCTCCGCTTTGCAGAATGCCTTTGAGCGCGTCAAGGATACGCCCGACCCGAAGATCTGCCTGAGCAGCACCCCAACGATTGCCTCGGCGCAAATTTGGAAGCAATTTATTCTCGGCGACCAACGATTCTATTTCGTGCCGTGCTGGTGGTGTGAGCGTCCATTCAAGTTTGTCCTGTCCGGAATCCAATGGTCACCGGACGCAAAGCAAGCCGATGGCTCGTGGAATTTAGCCCTCGTTAAGCAGAGCGTCCACTACGTGTGCCCGCATTGCAAGAAACAGTTGCTCGACGTGCACAAGCTCCCGATGCTCAAAGCCGGCCACTGGCAACCGTCGCTTGGCGCGGACCGGTTGAAGTGGGAACTGAAAGATGTGCCGCGCGAAGAAGGTCACTACAGTTATCACCTGAACTCCATCTATCCAGAGTGGATAAGCTTCTACACCTTCGCGGAGAAGTTCATCCTCTCGAAACACGATCCCGAAGCATGGCAATCGTTTATCAACCAATGGCTGGCTGAACCATACTTCAATTTCGGCAACGCGGATGAAATGGCCGAGGCGTTGAATAAAACCGTCGTTGAAGTCACCCAGAACGCCCCTCGGATTCCGCCGGGCTATCACCCAATTCTCCATGTGGACGTGCAACAACTCGAATGCTGGTTCCGGGTCCGGGCGTTCAATGCCAACCGGGAAGCCATCGGCCTTGACTTCGGCGTGGCCGCGTCGTTGGCCGATTGCGAACAGATCCGCCGGAATTGGGGTTGCACCTTTGCCGGCATAGACATCGGCTACCATGACCGGCTGCAGGAGGTCTTGGAGTTCATTCACAACCACCGGCCGCATTGGCTGGCGACGCACGGATCGGGCACGATGTTCGCCCCGATTCGGTTGATGCAGGTCCATATCGGCGGCGGGATGCTCAAAGGGGTGCCGGTCCCCTGTATCAAATGCAATCCGCTCGTGTGGAAAGAAATTCTCACCAACCGCATCAAAGGCCAGCCGCCCAGGTGGGTGAACGAACCGACCGTCAGCGACATCTACAAGAAACAGATGACCGGTGAAGTTCGCCGTGAGAAACGCGGGCCACGCGGGACTATCTCGGTCGAATACATCAAGATTGGCCAGAACCACGCTTGGGATTGCGAATATAATTTACTGGCGATGTTCGATGTGCTCCGTCCGGTGTTGTGCGGGATTTCCGAACCACCACCAAATGCCAATGCACCGCCAGAAATGACGGCCGCGCCAGCAGACCCGGCTGACAAAGAGTCAGGGGAACACGATCCCGACCAGGTCTGGGAACATGGCCGTGACCAAGTGTGGCAATGAATGCTTGACAAATTGGCAGGACGTGCGCATCATCCATGCCATCATGGTAGATGGCCACACGGCGACCCGCAAAGACCCCGCCGAATCTGTCGCTGCCTCCTACTGTCCCGACATGGCCGCGCTGCTCGACACACCGCGCGACGAACTCCACGAAGCCATAAAAGCCTTTAAGCCCTCGCAAGAACTACTCGACCGGATCCTGGTCTGGCATGAGCAACAGGGCAACACTTCTCGCGATCATAGCCACGTTCTGAATGTCGCATTATCCCTGATTCTCGAACACGACCGGGCCGACATCGCGGCGTGGGCACTGGCGTTTGCGGCGCACCTGTCCTCAGTGTCCAACTTGCGGGCCGGCGAGATTGCTGACAGGCTGGGGATCACCGAGTCGGCGTTTTCCAAAGTCGTCAACGAGTTTTGCGACCTGCTGAAACTTCCCCGCCCGCCCGCCCTCAAAGGCGAGGCCGCCCGGATTGCATACTCCCAAGCCCAAACCAGAAATCATTTCCGCTTTAGGACGGGAAGGGATTTTGTCAACCGTCGCAGTTGACGTTGGAGCATTTAGCGAATGGCAATTCGCAACCCACAAGCTACTCTTGATCAGTTGTACGCCGCACGCGACAACCTCCTCTCCAATGCTGTCCAGCGGTACCGGATGGATGATGGCCGGGAATTCACGTTGTTCAACCTCGAAGAACTGAACCGCGAGATCCGCTGGATGGAGGGGGTGGTCGGGTACATCCAGACCGGCACCATAGTGGCCGACTTGTCCGAAGGATAAAATGCTCAAGGAAATTCCACGAACCGATTCCCCCGAAGCCATCGCCAATGCGGTGTATGGCGGACGGGTGACCCAGATGATTGATCGCGCGATGTTGTCTCTCTTTCCGGGGTGGGGCGTGGCGCGGCTCAAAGCCCGGCAGGAAGCCGGGTACCGCCGCGCCATGCTCTCGTTTGCCTCCAAGCAAAGGACTGGTGGCGGCTATTCGGCCTACAGCGAAATCACCATGCCGTCCAACCAGCGGTCGCAAAACTGGCTGGCGTTGACCTCCGAAGATGCGCTGTTGCCGGGATATGACCGCTTCCAACTGATTACCGAATGCCGGCAGGAATACCGGATTGACCCGTTGCTGCGGGCATTGGTGGACGGCATTGCCCGGCGCGTAGGTTCGCCACAACCGCACTTCTATACCGACGACGAAGCGTGGAACAACGAAGCCGAGGAACAGTATCAGCAATGGGCCGAGGAACAGTGCGACTATACCGGCGCGATGTCGCTGGCCGAAATGGATACTGCCATCGTGCGGGCCTGTTACACGGATGGCGATATTGGCGAAAACTATCTTGACGTGGATGGCGATCTCCGGTTGCAATTAATTGAGGCGGACCGCATTGCCTCCGATTACCGAGTATCCATCAATCAGGATACCATCAACCCAATGTCGGGCGTGCTGATTGATTGGGATACCGGCCGCGTCAAAGGCTATTATGTCGGCACACGCGGAATTGGCGGGATCCTCAACAACTCTCAATTCCATTCCGCAGATAACATGAAGTTGTACTTCCGCCCCTACCGGATCGAACAACGCCGGGGCGTGCCGCTCTTAGCTCCAGTTCTCAATATCGCCAAAGACCTGCGCCGGTATCTGACTGCCGTGCGCGTTTCCATGAACATCGCGGCCAGCTACGGTGTGTTCATCCAAAGAAACAATGCTGCGCAATACGCATTGGCCAGTTCCCAAGGTGGAGTTGCCGGTTCCCAAGGTGAGGGACGCGGTAATTACAAGACCGCGCCGATCAAGACCGGGATGATCACCTGGTTGGACGAGGGCGAATCTGCCTGGCAGCTTGATCCAAAGGTGCCAGGGCCGGACTTCGACCCGGTGACCCGGTTTTATGTCCGCCAGATCGCGCGAGGCGGGGGCAGCATTTACGAAATGTTGATGGGCGATTTCTCCGGCATGAGCTACTCGGCCAGCAAGACTGCCCTGCTCTTCGAGTGGGAAATGCAGAATGATTGGCAGGAATGGTTGATCCGCACCCGGAAACGGAAAGTCTATAACGTTTGGGTGTCGAAACGCATGGAGAGCGGGAGACTTCCCTTCAACCCGCAGGCATTTGACCGGGTGGGTTGGATTCGTCCGCCACGCACCGGGTTTGACCCGCTGGAAGACGCCGAGGCCATCATTAAGCTGCTCGGAGCCGGCGCGATGACGTTCCGCCGGTACTTCTCGTCGCTCGGGTTGAATGAGGAAGTGGAATTGAGACAAGCGGCCAAGGAAGCCAAGCTCATCTACGAACTGGCCAAAGAAGCCGGTGTGCCGCACGAAATGATTTCCAGCACGCTCGCGCCCGGTGTGATTACCCGCAGCGAGCAACCGGTGCCAGTTGGCCCCGGCACGACTCGACGGGGTGGTGCTCAGGATTAGCGCATGTCCGCCAAAGAGAAAATCACCGCTTCGCTCGCCTCATACCCCGCCCGCGCCGACCAACTCCGCGTCACCGTGGCCAGTTTGTTGCCGCAAGTGGATCACCTGAATGTGTGGCTCAATGAGTATGATGCCATTCCAGGCTACCTGAATCACCCAAAGATTACCGCGACCGTGGCGTTCCCGACACGGGGCGATGCCGGCAAGTTCGCATGGACGGATCAAGTGCAAGGCTACCATTTGATTTGCGATGACGACATCATCTATCCCGCCGATTACGCTCACCAGATGATTGCCGGTGTGGAACGCTACCACCGGAAGGCTGTGGTGGGACTACATGCTGTTTGGATCAAAGAGCCGGTCACCAGTTACTACAAGAACCGGAAGGTCATCAATGCCATCGTGCCGCTTGATAAGGACATACCCTGTCACTTGCTGGCAACGAATTCTCTGGCGTATCATACCAGTACCCTCAAGATCACTCCGCGTGATTTCCCAGTGCCGAACTATGCCGACCCGTTCTTTGCCATCCTGACCCAACGCCAGCAAGTGCCATGCGTGGCGCTGGCCCGGCGCGCGGGCTGGATCACGCACCTGCATGTTTCGGAATCACTCTACGAGAAATTCAGTCATGGCGATGACGCCCTGCACACCAAGATCGTGCAACTGCTTTCCCCCTGGACCCTATGGCCACTCCCGCAGTAACGGTTGGCGTTTGCACCTTTAATCGCGCGCACTTGTGGCAGCGCGGGTTGTTGCTCAACTCCTTGCGGAACCAGACCGATCAAGATTTCGAGTTGCTGGTCGTGGATGACAATTCCACCGATGGAACACTGAATGAATTGCGGTGGTTGCTCAAGGAATTTCCCCGGGCGCGGCTCTTCCACTGCACCGCCCCCAAGAAACAGGAAACCCAATCCGACGCCCTTCCGCAGAACATTCTTATCCGGGAAGCATCGGCCCCAGTGTTCCTGCATTTGGACGATGACGGCTGGCTGTCGCCGCTGGCCGTGGCGTTCGTTAAATCCCTTGCGCTCGACCGGGTCCAAGGTGTGTACTACGGAGAGCTTTACATGGTGCAGCCGGAGGATCTGAAAGTGATCTGGAAGGATACGCGCACCCATGTCATCGCCCAAAACAAGCCTGGCATCCATAGGATTCCAGACGGTTCGCAGAGCGAATGCGGCGCAGTCTGGGCCACAGCGACCGGCTTGTTACGCCATCTTGGAGGTCACGATCTAAGTGCGGCGCATCGGCGCGGCAGTGACCGCCGGCTGGGCGCGCGGCTGAAACAGCTAACCCGGACGTGGTATGTTGCTGGCCCCGCCCTGCGGTTCTACCATCTTGGAAAGTCTTGGACCCAACAACATGCCGGCAACGCCGAACTGATCCACAAGTTCTATCAGCCACGGGATACCCAGCAGGAAGTGATTGCCAACGGCGGCATGGCCTTCTGGGATTGTGGCAAGCTTGACCGGTTGTACCGGGAAGTAGTGTTGACTTCCCAATCCCAAGTGGAATGTCAAAGTTCAAAACTCTCAACGCCAAGCTCACCGCCACCGCCAGTCCGACTGGAGTTGACGAAGCAACCGGCACCTTGCGCGGTGTAATCCTTGTCGAGAAGGGCGCGGCCAAGTTTTGGGCCGAAGATCCCAAGACGAAGAGTAAATTTCAGATGTTCATTGGCGATGCGTTTCTTGATGCGTTGGCAAAGCTCAAATCCATTGCCGTCCGCGCTGACCCGCCCCCCGATGAAGTTCATGGCGGCGCCTTGGCCGTGCTCGGTGAAGCCATCAATCTCCGGCGCGACGGCGACAATGTCCGGGCCGACATTCAGTTCATTGATCCGACGGAACCGGCCGCCCGCAAATTGTTGAAGCTTGGCGCGAAAGCCCCGCATCTGGCAATGATGTCGTTGGTGTTCACCTACCAGGTGTTGCGCGATCTGACGGCAAAGTTGCGCGAAGTGGTGCCGGTCAATGTTCAGTTCGCGGATTTCGTTTCGCAAGGCGCGGCCACATCCGCATTGTTCAGTGAAGAACCCGAACCAGTTGACACAACCGAAGGGAGTAGCATGAACTACGAATTTCTCCGAACGCTCTGCGCGAAGCTCGGCATCTCGTTCCCCAAGACCGATGCCGAGGTCACCACGGAAATTGCGACGAAGGCTGCTGCTGACGTACAGGCCAAGCTCGCCGCCCAAGACCAAGAGAGTGCGGACTTAAAAGCGAAGCTGGCCGAAGTGGAGAAGAAAGCCGCGCCACAACCGGTGGACATCGCCAAATTGACGATGGACATCACCGGTGCCGTGATCGCCAAGCTCAAGGCCGAAGGATTGGCCGGGACCAAAGGCAAGCCAGCCGCCGCCGACCCGCCCGCCGATGACGACAACGCCAAGCTCAAGGCCGACAAGCAGATTTCCGCCCTCGCTGCGAAGCTGAAAGCCAAGCCCGAGGAATTGACCGCCAAGCTCGCCAAGCTGACGCCAAGACAGCAGGAAGTCTGTTTCGCGCTGGAACTCGATCCCGAACAATTTGCCGAGGCCAAAGAGAAGTACGGCAAAATCACCGAAACGATGCCACTCTGAGGTAAATCATCATGGCTAATCTCTCCGCTGCTTACAATTCCAGTATCACCAACCAACGCGCCCAAACGGCGTTCGTCGTGGCAGCCGGCCAGACCTTTTATGAAGGCGGCTTGGTGCAGTTGAATGACGCTGGCAAGATCATTCCTGCCGACGCGACCAGTGCCAAAAAGATTGTCGGCCAGTTCGTCCGTCTGTCGCCCGATGGGTTGACCGCCGAAGTTCGCGAAGGTGACATCACCCTCGCCAATGCCCTCGACACCGATGCTTGCACCCAAGCCAATGTTGGTGCGGCAGTGTACGCCTCCGACGATCACACGGTCAGCAAGAATCAGAGTGACGGCGGCAGCCCGCCCAACAATCGTCCGAAGGCCGGCCTGTTGGTCGGCTTCACGGCGGCGGGCAATCCGATTGTCCGGTGCACGCTCGAAACCACATAAGGAAACGACATCATGGAACTCTCTCACGACGCTCTAATTGGATTCCGCACCCGATATTCGACCCTGTTCAATCAGGCGTTGAACCTCGCCCAGCCAGCCATTGAAAAAGTGGCGTTGCGCGTGGATTCAGGCCGGGTCGAACTGGTCAACCATCGTTGGATGCGCGGCATCCCCGGTGTCCGCGAGTTCATCGGCGCGCGGCATTATAACAACCTGGGCTCGGACGGGTTTGTGGTGAAGAATAAGAAGTGGGAAAACACGATCGTCATCAAGCGCGAAGACCTCGAGCGCGACCAATATGGCATCTACGATCCGTGGGTGAGCCGCATGGGGCAATCGGTCATGCTCCACCGCGACGTGTTGGGTTTCGGCCTGCTGTCGCAGGCGTTGTCCGACCCCAGCATCAAGTCGTATGATGGCATTGCCTTCTATGGCAATCACAATGCCGACCGGAAGAAATCGTTCAACAACAAGTCCTCCGCGAATCTCAATGAGATTTCGTTGCAGACTGCGATTCAGGAACTGCGCAACCGTCGGGATTCTGAAGGCAACAAGCTGATGGCCGCTTCCTCGAAGCCGCTGTTGATCGTGCCGCCGGCCTTGGAGTTCACCGCCCGCAAACTGGCGAATGCCAGCTTTATTGTCCAGACCGCCCCGGGCTCCGGTGCGCCGAGCGCCACGAATCAAGCCGCGCAAGCCGAGAACGTCTTGCAAGGAATGTTTGATCTCCATGTCGAGCCGTTGCTGGCTACCGACAAGGAATGGCACCTGACGATTCAGGATCAAGTGTTCAAGCCGCTCGTGTTCCAGGTGGAATCCGACATTGAATTTCTCGGTTACGAGAAGTTCCTGCACCGCTGGTCCGACAACGATGAATTCGTCATCGGCACCCGCGCCTTGTACAATGTTGCGGTCGGTCTGCCGGAAATGTGCTATGGCTCGACCGGGACCTAATTGCCGCCAATGCTGACGCATCTCCTCGTCAGCCTCGCATCGCGCCAGCCTTGGGAAGCCAAGGCTGGTGCTGTTTAGAGGAAGAATATGTTGAACTTGGAAGCGTTGGACCAGCACAATCAGCGGGCTGTGACCGACCTCCCGGCCACGCTGACGTTGCTTGCCACTGGTTACTCCATCAAAGGCATCAAGTCCAGCCTCACGGAAACCCAACGCCTGACCATCGGCGCGCTCGAAGAACATCTGGCGGCGAATTTCGGGTGCCGGACGGCGGTGCTGCCGACCCCGGCGCCCGTCAAAGGCGCACTCTGTACCGTCACCGGTGAGCCGGAGAGGCTGAAAATCGTCTCGATCAGCAACTCTGCGGATGGCAACTGGATTCGCTACGTTTTGGGATACGCCCGCCAATGAGCGCCCCATTCAACAAGTTTGCCGGCGCCTTGGAAGATTGCATCATCGAATTGATGCGACTGCCGGAGCTTGCGTTGCCTCCCAACGCGCTCGACAACCTGACGCCGGGCAAGTCGGAGAACATGGACAAGTGCCCGCGTATCGTGGTGTCACTCGAAGATGGCGAGGAAGCCATTTACCAGAGCGGCATCTACCGGGGCACGCTCAAGATCCGCTGCATCACGGATATTGATTCTGGCGACCGGGCGGCCGCCGAAGCGTTGTTTGGGGCAGTCTGCGACTTCATTCAGTTGCCGGACCTCAAGGCCCGGCTGAATGCCACCGGCAAGGTATTCATCCACGGCTTCGGCCTGCCGGAGTATTCCCGATCGGAGGCTGGCGACCGGGACTGGACGGATACGATCAGCTTGAACGTGTTCGGGTTTGCGACCAGTTGACTCGCGCCAATGAATTGAACCGAATGAGTACAACCTTTTATCCGGAGAAAACATCATGCCAGGAACTGTGACCCGCTTTGGTGATACCGAGCCGCAATTCGGTTTAGCCGAGGAATCCAGCCTTGGTTACATTCAGGAGTTCAACCAGAAGGAAGAGTGGGAAGAAGTCACTTTGGAAGATCACGCCGGCTCAACTGTGGCCCTGGCCCTGTTGAACAAGAAGTGGTCTGGCAGTTTCACCTTTGTCGCCAAGACCGGCTCGACCCTGCCTGTGACCGCCACCTCGCAGGCACTGGCTAACCTCAAGGACATCACCAAGGTCATCATTACGACCAAGGATTTCAAGCCCGAGCAGAAGAACTTTGCCAAGTACACCTACGAGTTCAAAGCCTACGCGGGCATCAGTCTCGAAGGCTCACCGTAGCCGCCGGAAAGGAAAAATAAAATGGAAGTAGAAAATAAAATTGATCCACCTCCGACCCAACGGCAAGAACTATTGGTCACGCAGTTTCTCGCCGAAGCCAATTTCATCGCCACCGTGACCGGCCAGAAGCCGGTCAACGTCACCAAAGGACCGTTGCTGCTGAAGGATGGCGTCACCCCGGTCACGCGCTGGTGGTTTGTCTCGACTCCCGCCATAGACGAAGCCATTGCCTTCTACCGGGCCGTGGATACGCCCAAGGGCGGCAACCCGAAGGATTGGAGCATGATGACCAAGGATGAGAAACATGCCGTCGCCAAGATTTGCAGCTATCTCGCCGCGAATCAGCGGTTGTTTCTCCGTCATGTGAAGGAGACCAGCAATGCCTAACGAAGAAGTCGAAATCCAGACTTACGACCGGGCTGTGATCGCGCTGATCATCGTCCAGAAGGACGGTAAAATCACCGCGACCGGCAACAAAGCCAAAGCTCTCGAAATCTGCCGTCAATTCTTGGCGCAGGAAGACAAATGAGCGATGCCCTTAAACTCGTTGGCGCGACTCAGGAGGAACTCAAAGACCCTCGCGTGCAAGCGGCCTTGGCCGCGATCGACGAAACGCCAATCTCCGAAGCCGAAGCCGCGCGCCACATGATTGAGGCTGTCCCGCCGCCGGACGTTGTGCCGATGGCCAGCAATCAGTGCGGCCTCGAACAGTACGGCATCAAACTCCGCCGCAAGACCAACATCCACGACCTGTTCATTGCGCGGGTCTTCGCCCTCGGCCTGCCGCCCACGGAAGAGTTTGTGAAAGAGTTTCAGGCCGACCCGGAGAACAAAGGGCGATCCGTCCCGGAGAAGATCGTCCCGCAAATCTATCTACCCACCGCGTTCATCTTCATCATGGCCGCGCCGTTTGCGGCCATCGAGGCCGCGATTTCCAAGGGCGAGAAGGAAGGTCTGTTCGCGTTCCTCGAAGCCGCCGACCAGTGGATTGCCGATTCGGGCATACCAACCAACAAGCCGGAAGAAGTGTTCAAGGCCATCGAATCGAGCTTCGCCGCCATGAACAAGATGTCGCCACCGGCCACCGGCGACGCCGTCACGCCCGGCCAGCCCATCGTAAAAAAAAATCAGCACCTTGGTTCGTCACCCTCGAAGACTTGATCCTTCATGAATATCCTTCCATCAGCCGTACGGAATACTGGTGGCAGATGGACCTGCTGGAAGTCGGCCTCAAACTGTCCGCCATCCGCACCCGGAAGCTGGCCGAAGCCGGGAAGGATGATGACTATATCCTGACTGACCCGATGATCCGCGTCATCGAAACCATCGAGGCCATTCGCGCGGAGAAACGGAAGAAGGTTTGAGACTGCCCGCAATCATGGAACATCATGGCTGATACATTCATCGGACTTGGACTCGACTACCGCGAGTTTGTGAACGGCGCGAACGCGGCGACCGGAGAGGTCGTCAAGAACGCGCAGGCCAGCTTCA
>Ga0078972_1004229_pt1 | contig 40162 bp, 37 predicted proteins | sample YelNatPaOPGAMG01_FD_67568 | JGI IMG/M metagenome (GOLD analysis project Ga0078972, IMG submission 67568) | Hot spring thermophilic microbial communities from Obsidian Pool, Yellowstone National Park, USA - OP-RAMG-01 (SPADES assembly) (version 2) | ecosystem: Environmental > Aquatic > Thermal...
GAGAACCAGAATGCAAGCGTGATTCAAGTCTTCGGTAGTCTAATTATTCCATCCGCCTCATCAAAATCTCGTCGAAAGAATAAATCTCATTAATGTTGCTTGTTTTAATCGCTTTTATTGCCAACGCATTGTTTGAGTCTATCTTTAAGTCCTTACTTAACTCAACCGCAGCAAAGTAGTCTCCTTTAGACACCCGTATATTCAGCATTGTCCATCATAGACAATCTGGTTACGAGTTTAGCTAATTCATCCACGGCCATGCGGATCCACCTTCTTAACTTACCTTACTTTCCATTTTTCCACGTTGTGCTGCCGGCTTCCTTGATGCTTGAAGCAGTCTTGGCAGAATGTTATTATTTAAACGGGCAGTATATCTTTTTCGCGTCTTTCCTGATTTTTAATGGGTTTGTTATCCATGCTGCTGAAGATTATGGTAAAAGTTTAAATTTTCAACACTGGTTTTTAAATCGGGATGAGGAGGGTTTACGCGGCGGTTCTGGTTCTTCTGGCTGTGAGTATTCTGGTTCCCAGCTTTAGTGTTGAAGCGGCTTGGAGCGGTGGGACTATTGTCATTAGAGAGGATGGTTCGGTGGAGCCGGGTGATGCTCCTGCCAGGAGGGATGGTGATGTTTATGTTTTGACTGCTGATGTTAATATTGTTTCAAGCACTTCAGGGTATGCAGGCGGGATTTTTGTTTTAAGGGATAATGTTGTGGTGGACGGGGGTAATCATCTGCTTCGGGGTGCGGCTACGGGTTCTCACTCGTCGAATCCGGGGATATCTGTTGGGAACCGGGTTGGGGTGAAGGTGAGAAATATCAGGATCCAAGACTTCATGTACGGCATCCACATATACGATTCTTCCGGCATCGAGGTTGCGGAGAGTGTTTTAAAGAGTAATGGGCATGGCATTCATATCTCGGATTCTTCAAACAATAGGATAGTCATGAACATTATAGAGGATAATACTTTCGGCATCGCTATATATGGGTCACGCGCCTCTAACAACGAGGTGGCTGGGAACATTGTGGAGAACAATGAGAATTGCGGCATCTCCATTAGTGGCCGCGACAATAGTATTTACCTTAACATTTTCATCAATAATGGTCCACGCGGCACGCAGCAGGTCTCGCCTTCTCCATCTGCGAACCTTTGGGATGATGGTTTAAGGGGAAACTACTGGAGTGATTACGATGGAAGCGATGCTGATGGGGACGGGATTGGGGATACTTCCTACGTTATTAATAGTAAGAATATAGATAGGTATCCTTTGATGAGCCGAAGCAGATACTTCTTCGTCAATGCTTCGACGAGTATTGGTGCTGTGACGGGCTCAGGATGGTATAGGGAGGATAGCACGGCAACAGTCTCTATTGCTTCAACCATTGTTGACAAGGATTTTCTTAACAACTATGTTTTTGAGGGCTGGATGGTTGACGGGGAAATTGTTTCAGCCTCGCCGGACTATTCCTTCGTTGTGAACAAGCCCGTCACCCTTGTTGCAGGCTGGAGGACTGAGGTTAAGCTTGTCGCAATCGGCTTAATTGTTGGAGTAATTCTGATAACAGTGGTTATGCTGGTTGTTCTGATTACGAGGAGGAAGCGTGCACCATCACCACCACCGCCCCCGCCTCCACCACCCGTATAGGGAGAGGGACTACTGGTTTTCCGCTTGAAGGCGCATGTAGGCGGGATGCGCTGATGCAGACTGGTTGAAGGCTTCCAGAATATTTCGGGCTGTCTGGCGGATGCGTTAATTGTCCTGTGCAGGCTGGTGTGTTCAAGGTTTTGGAGGCCCGGTTTTTAATGATGCTGAATGTGACGCTGTTCCGGAGTTAAGATTTAAATAGTTGAACCATAAGTATTATACTCGTGATTCAACTATTTGTCGATAGGGAGGAGGAGCTTCAATACTTGGAGGAGAAGTTCAGAAGCAAGGATCCTGAGCTCGTAGTTATCTATGGGCGTAGGAGGATCGGTAAGACGGAGCTTGTCGCAAGGTTCATCAGGGGGAAGCCCGCTGTATACTTCCTGGCGGACAGGAGGCCGGGGAGAGACCTGCTTGAGGAGTTTAAGGAGAAGATGTCTCAGGTTCTTCGCGACGAGTCTTTCTCCAGGCTTGAAGTTGGAAACTGGCTTGAACTCTTCAGAGAGTTTCTGAAATGGTGGAAGAGGGGGAAAATCATCATCGTGATGGATGAGTTTCCGATGCTGATAGAGGATGATAAGGCAATACCCTCTGTTTTCCAGAAGATCTGGGACCTGGAGCTTAAGAACAGTCAGGCCATGCTGATTCTCCTCGGCTCCTCTGTCGGCATGATGGAGACTGAGGTTTTAAGCTACAGGAGCCCGCTTTACGGTAGGAGAACGGGGCAATGGAAGCTTCAGCCCCTGCGTTTCCAACATCTTCGAGAGTTTTTCAAAAAATATTCTGATGAGGATCTTGTTAGGGTTTACGGGTGTCTCGGCGGAGTCCCGGCTTACCTCATTAAGTTTGACCCGAATATTCCGTTCTGGGATAACGTGGCTACTAGAATATTCAGGAAAGGCGAGTTTCTTTACGGTGAGGCTGAATTCCTATTGAGGGAGGAGCTTCGCGAGCCAAGGCTTTACTCTGCAATCCTTAAGGCTGTGGCATTCGGAGCTTCTTCCTTCGGCGAGATAGCTGGCTTCACCGGCCTCGAGAAAACCCTTCTCTCAAAGTATCTTGACGTGCTGGAGGAATTAGGCTGGATTGAGCGTCTCTATCCAGTTGGAGAGAGGATTAAGCCGCGGAAAGCCCTCTACCGCATGGCTGACCCCTACATGGCCTTCTGGTTCCGCTACGTTTTCCCGAATAAGTCCGAGCTTGAACTTGGAAATGTCGGCGCAGTTTTGGAGAAGGTTAAGCAGGACTATGATGCTTATCTTGGGACGGTTTATGAACAGATCTTTAGAGAAAGCCTCTATGGTCTCAAGAGGATTCCGTTCCGCCCGAAGATTGTGGGGAAATGGTGGTTTAAAGATAAAGAAATAGATGCTGTAGCCTTGGATGAGGCCAAGTCCCTATCAGCCTTCTTTGAAGTAAAGTGGAGTAGCCTGAAGAAGACTGAGGCTGAAAGAATAGTTCAAGCGTTAAAGCAAAAGGCCCAATTCTTTAATTGGAGGAAGGCGAGGCGAAGAGAGTATTTCGGCTTAGTTGCTAGAAAAGTCGAGGAGGGGGAAGAGCTTTCTAAGAAGGGCTTCATCATCCTTGAACTTAAAGATATTCTTGAGGAAAAATAGTGCACGCCACTTCCATCCAAGCGGTTCTAGGCACTTTTACTCTTGGCCCATATGAATGCCGGAATATGTTCCACTGCATAGTACTTGCTTAGTGCACACCTGTTTATAGTTGGATGGATTTTAATGTTTGTCTTCATAGGGACCCTGATAGTTGCACCAACCCTCTCAGCTAGATTAATGAAAATGCAAACCATACTGGCTCGCTTCTCCGCTCACAAGAAAAACTTGATTCTCTGGATCAGATATAGGTAGACATTAATTCAGTATTCACCAAGGAATGTTTAAGTAGGCATTTAGTTTTAAACCGTCAGATGACGTTATGATTACTTAGGCGTTTATCGAGGGAGCTGATTACGAGGCCCTTTTCCACCGGAAGGAGCTTTTTCTTACAAGCAGTATTGCATAATAAGGCGATTCAATGTTTTAACACGAGAAGAGTCAGCAAATTTTTATATAGGGGGTTGAAAGCGTTTTCTCAGGTTGACTGGTCAGAGCACGGAGGAGACTATGAACAAGAGGCCGCTGATGGTTCTTAGGAACATGGTTGGCAAGAAGATTATGCTGAGGCTTAAGAATGATCACTCTGTTTACAAGGGGAGTCTGCTGAACGTGGATGTTCAGATGAACCTTATCATGGGTGGGACGATGGAGTATGATGGTGAGAAGGAGGCTGTTAACTTCAACCTTGTGCTTATCAGGGGAAGCAATATTCTTTACATAGGTAGGGCTGAGGAAATATAGGTTTCACCTTGACGAGAACTCTTTAAGCCTGTCCAGCAGGGCTGTGGTCAGGAGGCTTCTCCTCTTATTCAACAGGTCCTTGACGTCGCTTCTCCTAACGTAGAGTTCTTCACCCATCTTCTCCAGAGGCAGGCTCTTCATCTCGCAAACGAGTATACCTTGCCGAGCAGCCTCCTCTGTAAGCTCTTCCTCCACAGTGTCAACGTCAAGTATCATTATTTTAACGTTTTTCGAGGAGAGTGCTTTGAAGATTTTACTCGGATCGCCTTTAAGCGTTTTAGCAGCTACAACACTGTTCTTAACCTCGTTCTTAGCCTTCTTAGAGGTCAACTCGGTGAAGACATCCACCTGGATATGCTCACCTAAGCCTGTTTCCTGCTCCTTCAGAAGCCCGTTTAAACTAGTCAACCTGCTTCCCCCTGGGGTGAAGCTTATGACGCTCTGGGGCTCACCCTCTTTCTCAGCCGGCTTCCTAGACTCGGCTTTCCTAAGCTCGCTCCTAAGGTTTTCAAGCCTGAGCGTCAGGACCTCGACTTTCCTCCTCTCCTCCAGCAGCTGCTTCCTCAACTGGTCTACCAGCGTGGTGTCGACGCTTTGAACAGGGGGCTGGGTAAGCCTCTCCCGGATGGAGCGTTCAGGCGGGATTCCTCTTATCAGGTCGCTCTTAACCTCCTCTATCAGAATACTCTTGAAATCGCTCATCCTTCTCTCCACGCTTAGCTCAATATTCTTAAAATCGTTTTTGAAACTGTTGAACGCTTTGAGGGCAGCGTAGAGCGCTGAAGCCTGATGCTCATCCTCAACCTTGACTCCGGTTTTAGACGTAAACTCGCTGATGATGCTACTCTTGTTCTCCAGCGTGTCCTCCTTCTCAGGCGTGAACAGGGTTAGGCTGAGGGCTTGGGCAAGCTCCTTCACGGCCCTAGGAGCCTCAAACCTGTCTGTCGCGATTAAAACAGGGTTCCCATTATTCAGTATTTCAAGGATGATTTCGCTTCTGCTCCAGTGTCTAAGGCTTTTGAGCAGGATGACTTCCCCATTCAGGTTCAGGATTGCTAGTCCTGTGGTTGTTCCAGGGTCTAGCCCTACTATGGTCTTCGGGGGATGCTTAGAGGCCTGCATTTGTTCCCCCCGTCTCCACAGGGCCTATCACAATCGCTTTTTCAGAAGGCTTGCTGAGGCTAAGCCTAAGGATGGAAAACTCGTAGACTGCTTTAGTAGAGTGAGACATCGAGCACCGTTCCGCAGCCACACTTCCTCTCCTTAGGAATCACTGGGATAGTCTCGTAGATAAGCTTGTTGAAGTTTGCAACGTTCTCCCTCATGCTTTTAGCCACGCGCTCCGCTGTAACAGGCATGAGCCCGTATACGTCTGTGTCTGTGATGAGTGCTATGCTTAGGAAGCATATTTCAGCCTCCCTTGCGAGGTATGCCTCCGAGATCGCGGTCATCCCTACGACTGAGAACCCTTGGCTCTTGTAGAATAGGGATTCAGCCCTGGTTGAGAACCTTGGGCCCTCTATGGTCACGTAGGTGAAAGACTTGTTCTCAGCCTCCTCCTCCGGCGTCGGATGGATCTTAACGTTTGGAAGAACTTTCCTACCTGAGTCAAGCAGGATTCTCCTGAGCTCTGGGCAAACAGGGTCGCTGAAAGGCACATGGCCAACGAGCCCGCCCTCGTAGAAGGACATGCTTCGCCTATGGCTTGTCCTGTCGAAAAACTGGTCTACCACCACGAACTCGTAGGGCTTTATGAACTCTGGTTGAAGGCTCCCCACTGCGGCAGGGCTTATTATCCGCGTTACTCCAAGGGTTTTGAAGGCCCAGACGTTAGCCCTGTAGTTAACCTTGTACGGGGGTATGGTGTGGTTTCTCCCGTGTCTAGGGAGGAATGCAACCTTCCTATCCTTAACCCATCCGACTGTAACGAGGTCTGAAGGAGAGCCATAGGGCGTGTAGACTTTAAACTGCTTAGCGTCCTGCAGGTAGGATGGATCATAGTTGCCTGTTCCGCCGAAAATCCCGATTTCAGCTGTTTCAGGAGGCTTATGCCTGACGCTTGCGCACATGGCTTGTTCAACTAGGCTTCATAGATGGAATAAATAAAGGTTTTCACCTTGGCGCCGGAAAAATCTACCGGGGGTTTACACGAGGGTTGGTGAAGCCAGTACTGTTGACTTAGCGGTGCCTGCGAACCTGCTCATCATCATCTCGTAGGCTCTACGCTCATCCGGCGAAGGTATGTTAACCTTGCCTATTGCCTCCATGATATGCCTCTTCTGAATGAACAGTCTCTCAGCCATTCTTCTAACCTTATCCTCGTCGTTAGTCATCTCGAGAAGCTCCCTTATGGCTAGGAGCCCAGCATCGTTGCATGCTTGAGCAATGTCAGCTCCTGAGAAGCCTTCCGTTATGGCGGAGAGCTCGTCAATATTAACATCCGGCGCTATGGGTTTACCCCTTAGATGTATCTGGAATATTTTCTTCCGGGTCTCCTTATCAGGCCAGTTCAGCCCCATAAGCTTGTCGAACCTGCCTGCCCTAAGCAGAGCCGGGTCGATTATGTCAGGCCTGTTAGTTGCACCTATGACTATCACACCCCTCAAGTCTTGGAGACCATCCATCTCGGTGAGAAGCTGGCTGATAACCCTCTCAGTCACGTCGCTGCTCACATCCCTACCCCTGACGGGCGCGATTGAATCAATCTCGTCGAAGAAGATTATGCAGGGCGCGACCTGCCTAGCCTTCCTGAAGACTTCTCTAATACCTCTCTCAGACTCCCCGACCCATTTCGACAACAGTTCAGGACCCTTAATACTTATGAAGTTAGCCTCGCTCTCAGTGGCCAGAGCCTTCGCCAGCAGTGTTTTACCTGTTCCAGGAGGACCATAGAGGAGAATACCTCTCGGCTGCCTTATGTTAAGCTTCTTGAACAGCTCTGGAAACCTTAGCGGCCACTCTATGGAGGTTACAAGCTCCCTCTTAACGTCCTCTAGACCGCCGATGTCATCCCAGTGCACGTTCGGGCTCTCAACCATAACCTCTCTTAGCGCAGACGGCTCTATCTCCTTCAAAGCATCCATGAAATGCTTCATCTTCACCACGAGCTTGCTGAGAACCTCCATTGGAACAACCTCTGTCTCAAGATCTATCTCAGGCAGAACCTCCCTTAAGCATCTTAAGGCAGCCTCTTTAGCTAAGGCCGCGAGGTCTGCCCCCACGAACCCTGGGGTGAGCTCAGCCAGCCTCTTCATATCCACGTCGTCGGAGAGAGGCATCCCTCTCACATGTATCTGGAGAATCTCCACCCTAGCCTTCTTATCAGGGACACCTATCTCAATCTCCCTGTCGAATCTTCCTGGTCTGCGTAGAGCAGGGTCTATCGCGTTAACCCTGTTCGTGCAGCCTATTACAACAACCTTTCCACGCGTCTGGAGGCCGTCCATAAGGGAGAGCAGCTGGGCGACAACCCTCTTCTCAACCTCCCCAGTAACATCCTCCCTCTTAGGAGCTATTGAGTCAAGCTCATCTATGAAAACTATGCTTGGAGAGTTCTCCTCAGCCTCCTTAAATATCTCCCTGAGACGCTGCTCGCTCTCACCGTAGTACTTGCTCATTATCTCTGGACCGCTTATGCTTATGAAGTGTGCATTAGTCTCGTTTGCAACAGCCTTCGCCAGCAGTGTTTTACCTGTTCCAGGAGGACCATAGAGAAGAATACCTTTAGGAGCCTCTATGCCAAGCCTGTCGAAGAGCTCAGGGTGGCGCAGGGGGAGTTCAACCATCTCCCTGATCTTCTGAATCGCATCCTGCAGCCCACCTATGTCCTCATAGGTTACCCTTGGATACAGCTTCTTAATCTGGTATATTTTCTCGCTTATCTTAACAACAGTGTCCTCAGTAACTATGACGGCTTCAGCAGCAGGCTGGTAGGAGACTACGACGAGCTGAACTATCTTACCCATTATCCTAACAGGGATTATGTCACCCCTGTTTATTATGCGTCCAATCATAATGCTTTTCACAAACTCCTCGCCGTTAACCATCCGGGGCTGCTCCGTGTGGGCCAGCACCACTGTGGTGGCGTATCTTGCAGTAACCTTCCTGACCCTAACCTTGTCGTCTAGGCTGACGCCCACGTTCTCCCTAGTGTAGCCGTCTATCCTGATTAAGCCGAGGCCCCTGTCCTTTGCTGAAGCAGGCCACACTAGAGCATACGTCTTCCTTTTTCCAACAATCTCTATAGCGTCACCGGGTGAAAGATTCAGAAACTTCGCGACCTCAGGGTCTATCCTAGCGTACCCACGTCCAACGTCAGTTGGCTGCGCCTCCGCAACACGCAGGTAAACATAGTCTGGAGGATCCTTCTTTCTTCCAGCACTATTTGGAAAACCGTCTTTCCTACTGCTCAAAGCTCAGCCTCTTTCCCTCCTCTCCTCACAGAGCCGTTCAACTGCAAGTATTTCTCGAAAGGGGTTTATTAAGTTTCACCTCTATTGGAAGCCTGAGCCTAGTGGATAAAGCTGTTTAAACATTAAACTTGATAAAACAGTCTTGAAAATCATAGGTCAATTAACAGTACGATATTAAAGTCGGTAAAAAAGGTCTGAAGAAATATATTTGTCTTAAGTGTTAAAGAATTAATGACTCCACTCGACTTGGAGAATGTTTCGGAGCAGCTTAGGAGAGCAGTGAGCAGCAGAGAGTTCATAGTAATAGTTTGCCTATGCGAGGCTGACTACGTGGGGAGGGCAAGATCATTTCTTGAAAAAGGCGAGAGAATACTTATGATTAAGGAAGACACTTCCTTCCTAGTTCACAGATCTACTGAGCTCGAACCTGTTAACTGGCAGCCTCCGCCTAACTATATTGGGGTTGCCACTGGCCAGGATCACGTTGCCCTGACTGTGAAGAGGATTAGGAAGCCTGAGAAAATCGTTGTGAGAATCTATGGTGTTAGAAGCTTCTTCTCCGGCAGGCTTCAGGACAAGGGCGGGTTCCACATGCATCTCAGCGAGAAGGAGATTTCGGAAACCCTTTGGAAGCATCCTGAGCTTGTAGAAAAGGGGTTCAGAATAACTTCGACAGAGGTTAAGGAGGAAACGGGGGTGATAGATGTGGTGGGGGTTGATGCGAAAGGCTGTAGGACAATTGTTGAAATAAAGAAGGATAGGGCTAGAGTGGAGGCTGCCAGACAGGTTTTGAAGTATGCTAGAGGGCTTGGAAAAGGCGTCAGGGTTATGCTTCTCGCTCCCGGCGTTACTGAGGAGGCTGAGAGGCTGCTTAAGAAGAATGATGTGGAGTTTAGAAGAATCAGCATAGCGGAGTTAACTAGGATACTGTTACGCGAGAGAAGCAGGGAGAGAAAAGGAATATCTACGTATATTGATTACTCTGACTCCTAACTACTTGCTGACCCGGCTTAACCATTCTTCAAATCCTTTGAAATAGTTTACTTTATCTTCACGCTTCTTCTTAAGCTCGCTTATTAGCGAAACAGGAGCAGGGTCAACTCCTCGCAGTATTGCGAGATAGTAGCTAACCCAGTCCCCAAGGATTGTTGCTGAAAGCATTTCCTCAACCATGGTTTCTCCGAGAGGCTGGACTACGCTTATGGCAACACCCTTGTTCTTAACCCTTGAAACAAGCGCCTTAACGCTTTCAGCAATGTAAGGATTCTTAAACCTGCTGTCAATAAGGATAACGTGGAGAAGCTTCTTGAAATCAGTTTTCTCCCATGCTTCAATCTCATTATGGTTCATCTCCGGAAGCTGGTCGCACATGGCCCTCATCTTAGCGTTCTCGTTAATCTGATCCTTATACCTTAAGGCGACTGATTTCAAGTGTCCTAGAGAGTATATTATTGGAAGTTTCCCATGGATTCTTAACGCCATCTGCTTAGCCGGGTTTCTTTCAACAGGAGATTCAGGTTTAAGCGTCACAGAGTATTCTTCAAGCATGCTGCATGCCCTGTTTAAAGTGCTCCCATCAATAATTGGGAAGCCGACTGCTTCAGCTATCTTGAGTAACGGTATGAAGAGCAGGGGAAGTGCAGCCCTAGGCTGGTAACCTGCGGGAATTTTTAGAAAAGGAATGTCAAGCTTTAAACAGGCTTTTTCAACCAACCCGTTTGAAGCGATGGCGAATATTCTTGAACCCCTCTCATACGCCTGTGTAAAGGATTCAAGTGTTTCCTCAGTGTTTCCAGAGTAGCTTACTGCCACCACTAGGCTTTTCTCGTCGACATGCTTAGGCAGATCGTAGTCTCTAACAACGGATACGCCTATGGGGATTGCTTTATGGGAAAGGTCTCTGAAAAGGTCTCCTCCTATCGCGGAGCCGCCCATCCCGCATACAACTATCTCCTTCACACCCTTATAGTCAGCTGGGAGAACAATGTTTTCAGACAGCTCCATCGCTTTCTTGACCAGTATTGGGAAGGAGGATATCATCGTCCTCATGTTTCCCCGGTCGGTTTTTTCAATGGCTTCAACTTTATCTAGCTTGAAAGCATTCTTTAAACTGGCCTGAAGCTTTTTCGAGGAGTACCCTTTACCCTTGCTGCGTGAAGCAGGCATAGCTTTCTCCCAACAGTTGCTTTTTTAAAGATTTCTTGGATAAGAGTTAATAAGTTGGGTAAGCATCCTCAAGAAGCATGAAGCCGGATGCTAAACTACTGCTTTCAATAATAGTTTTAATAGTAATTATTATTGTTAACATTGCTCCCAGCCTATTCTCCCAGTATTTCAACCAGCTTCAGCAAGCGATGTTGGAAGGAGGATTACTAGGCTTCTACCTGATCATGATCATCCAGTCAATTATAGCTGTTATACCTTCTGAAGCAATACTGATTATGAGCGGCGCAGCCTTCGGCTTCGAAGCTTCTTCAGCAGTGGGAACCCTAGGGTTGATGAGCGGCGCATTGATAAACTACGCTGTAGGCATGAAGTTCGGAAGACCTCTGGTTGAGAAGCTGATAGGTGGAAAAAACTTGGAGAAGGCGGAGAGGCTTTTCAACAAGCATGGTTCCAAAATAATTTTCGCAGCCAGATTCATACCATGGGTCTCGTTCGACGCAATATCCTATTTCGCAGGGCTGGCAGGGATAACCCTTGTTTCATTCACTGCTGCAAGCCTCTTAGGAACTATTCCGAGAACAATATTCTACAGTTACCTCGGCGATAAGGTGGGGGCAAGCATCGGCGAGGGGGACCTAACCCTCCTGAACTATTTGCTTCTCGCAACCTTTCTAACAATAGTGCTCATAATAACCTTATCAAGCAGAATGAAGGCTAATGAAAAACACTCTGGAGAAGCCTGAGGGGCATACCTATCAAAGCAACCTCTCTCCTAGACTGGTTGAAGTCTAACAACCCTTCTAAGTGGAGTCTCTTAAGCCTCTCAGCAACACCAGCATCCCTAGTTTTCACACCGTACTCCTCAAGCATCTTGAAGCTTGCAAACGGCTCGTCGCATGATTCGAAGACTCTTAGAAGCTTCTCCACCAGCAGGGTCATTTCAGAATCCTGGGAGAAAATGTTTCTCAAGTCCCCCGGGGTGATTACGCTTTCAAGCCTGTACTGCGCCTCCCTAACGTGTTCAGAAGTAACCCTGGCTGAGCCTTCGTAACTCGCGTTAAGCCCGCTCGCCAGTAGGAGTTCAATACCGTATCTTGCAGAACCGTATCCAAATCTTTCTGTAAGCCTGCCAATCATATATACTAGGGAATCATCAACAGCGTTCTCGTTGAAAGAGAGTTCAACCCTATCCCTAAGTATCATAGATATTTCGTCAGCGTTGTAGGGAGTGAAGCTTCTACTTATTCTCCAGAAGAAATGAGTCAGCCAAGTATCCTTAACATGCTTGGAAATATCCTCTATGCCGATTAGGATCAGGATAATCTTAATCCTGCTCTCATACTCCTCCGAGATCTTCAGAAGATCCGTAAAGAACCTGCTTCTAACCTCGCTAAGAAAATTGTCGAAGTCGTCTAGGACGAGCAGCAGATTCCTGCTGGATTTCTCAAGATAGTCGAAAATAGTGTAGAGAAGCTCCCTGCTACTGTATCCTCTGCTAGGTATGTTAGGGATGAGGCTTAGGGCAATCATCTGGGAGAGAGTGAAGTCTGAGGATGCGAATCTAGTGTTCAAATGCCTGTATTCAAGCTTAATATTCTTCTGGCTACAGTATTTCAAAACCTGCTCGGAAGCCTTCTTAACGGTGACAGTCTTCCCTGAGCCGCTTGGACCATTCAAAACAATGGCTTTCAAAGGCATTCTTCCCTCGAGGAAGCCTGTTATCGTGTCAAATATTTCCAGCTGGTGCTCATCCCTCTTCGGAAGCCTTTCAGGAATATAGTTTGCACTAAGCTTGTAGATAGCATCCTTCTTAAAGATCAGGCTCTTCATCTTCCACCAGACGCTAAACGCTTAGATTCCTCAAGGATCGCGTTGCCCATTTCACTTGTCTTCGAGCCCCCACCCATATCCACTGTTCTAAACTTGCCGCTAGCTAAAACGTTTTCAACAGCCTTCTCAATAATCTCAGATGCCTCCAGCAACAGTTTATCGTTACTCCTGCTCCACAAGTATTCAAGCATCAGGGAGAAGGTTAGAATTGCTGCAACAGGGTTAGCAATATTCTTCCCAGCCTTATCCGGAGCACTCCCATGCACGGGTTCAAACATCGAAACGTTTTCAGGATTAATGTTCCCACTGGGAGCAAAGCCTAACCCGCCTTGAATAGCCGCACCCAGATCCGTTAAAATGTCTCCGAACATGTTTGGAGTAACAATGACCTTGAATCGCCTAGGGTTTAAAACCATGTGGAGGGCAGCAGCATCAACATACATAAATTCCCTGCTAACCTTCCCCTCGTACTCCCTGCCTATCCTGTCAACCAGCTCCCTCCAAAGACCGTATGCCTCAGTAAGAACATTAGCCTTATCTACAAAAACTATTTCACCAATCCCTTTTTTAACAGCGTATTCGAAGCCGTACCTTATTACTCTTTCAGAACCCTTTTCGGACACTACTCCTATTTGAAAAGCCTCGCCATGTTCGCTTTTAACCTCAACCCTGTATTTACTGCCCTTGGCTCCCCCAGTTTTAACAGTGAAGTCGAAGACTCCTAAAGAATCTTCATTTAACCTACCACCCATGTCAACATAGAAATCCTCAGTGTTCTCACGTATAACCACAAAATCAATATCACCATACCCGAATCTTCTCAAAGGGCTTTCCACACCTCTCAGAAGCTTAACCGGGCGAAGATTCACGTAAAGGTCGAAGAACGACCTTATTCTGAGGAGGACACCTTTCTCCAGAACACCTGGCTTAACCCGGGGGTCTCCAACCGCCCCGAAAAGTATGGCGTCGAAGCCTTTCAGCCTGTTTAAAGCATCATCCGACAAGGTTTCCCCGGTTTTAAGATAGTGTTCAGCACCATGCGGAAAGTGTTCGAAGCTTACTGCGACACCGAGTAATTCTAGCAGGCTACTGCCTATTTTCACAGCCTCCCTTAACACTTCTGGACCTATTCCGTCTCCCGGCATTAACGCTATCCTGTAGGCTGTCAAACCGTGTTGACACGTGGTTGAGCTTGAAATATATGTTTTTCCAGTTGAATACTGCTTTCTCAAACCTTCTGCTTGAAGCCTTCTTCCAAAACAAGCCTGTAATCCACAGTGCAAACCCTGGAAACCCTATTATCAATCAGCTTCTGCACGTCTTGAAGTGAACCTACTCTGCAATGGGCCTCGACATAGATAGATTCACCGATAGTCTTCAAAAGCTTCAGTTCATCATCCCCCATATTCTTCAAGCCGAATCCGGTTGAAATGGCTAAAGTGTCGAAGCCAGATGCCTCCAGTATGTTGACAACCTCACCAACCTGTTTCCCTGTGAGTAAACCAGCATCTAAAACAGGCGTAACATGGTTTAAACCGATTAGCTGAGACGCCTCCAAGATCCTTGACAGCTCCCATTCGAATTCCAGAATCCTACTGTCAAGATAATTACCGACGTTAGGGTAGAAACACGCCTCCTCAACCCCCTGCTCAAAAGCTAGCCGCATCTCCATTATCTTAAGCTCAACTGGGAGCAGCCCCGTGGAGAAGGATATTACTGTCGATATTTTTAAACCAGTATCCTTAGTGAACACGCTTGCCTCCCTCAAGTATGCTGTAGGTATGCAAACTTTTCTGACATCGCGTTTTAAAGCCTCGCTGCAAACCTCGTATATGTCGCTCAGCTTAGCCCCCGGCTTCATCCCGGACGCTACAAGTATTTCAGAAAGCCTAGGGGAGCCGACCCCAAGCATCCTGTTAACACCCGTCAACCTAATACAGGTTTAGAGGGATAAAGATAAAAACTTCCGGGACGCGTGAAGCCTTGAAAAATGGAGTATTTGAAGCATGTTTCAAACAGGCTTGGGCTGGAGGAGGACCCTGAGCTCAGGATCCCTGTGCATAGGAAGACAACACTGCCAGTAACACTCTGGTATAACCATGAGGAGGAAAAACTAATACTTCTAGACCAGAATAAGCTTCCTTTCGAGGTTAAGACGCGAACCATAGTTGACTGGAGGGAGGGGGTTGAAGCAATAAAAACCATGGTTGTAAGAGGGTCTCAAGCCATAGGGGTTGCCGGAGCATACACTCTGCTCGTAGGCGCTTCACAAGCCAAGAATAATTCTGATCCAGTGGGGCAATGCCACAAGATAGCTCAGGAAATAGCTCGCGCTAGGCCGACTGCAGCACCACTGGCTTGGGCTACTCTCCTATCCTACAATTATTCTAAGAAGGTTTACGACGAGACTGGAAGTGTTGAACAGTTTATGAATGCGCTCCAGAGAATCTCAGACTTCATTCTTGCCCAGGACATGGCTTTAAACTACTACATGCGGACATACGGGCAGAAGCTTGTTAGGAACGGGGACGTGATAATGACGCATTGCAACGGGGGAAGCCTATCCTCAACCCTCATGGGGCATGCCCTAGGCGTGATAGAGGAAGCCTACTCCAACGGTGTTGACGTTAAGGTTGTCTCCAAGGAGACTAGGCCGAGGAGCCAAGGCTACAGGCTGACAGTCTGGGAGCTTAAGAGAGTCGGGGTGCCTACAACCATAGTGACGGATAACATGGTTTCAATATCGTTTGAAAGACTCGGCGTCAATAAGGCTATTCTAGGCGCTGACAGAGTTGCCAGAGATGGCTCAGTTGCCAATAAGATAGGTTCAGCAGACATCGCGAGGCTTTTCAAGTATTTTAAGGCACCTTTCTACTACGCAACCTCCTACTCCACGATTTCACTAGAGGTTAAGAAGGGAGGGGATATTGAGATTGAGGAGAGGAGTATTGACGAAGTCACATACCCTTACAGCCTTATTGCGAAAGACATGAAGCGTAGAGGACTGGTTTCTGAAAAAGCCTTGGAGGAGTGGCCTCCTTCGAACAGTATAGTTACGCATGAGCCTGAGAGGGGGCAGGTGAGAATTTTCAACCCTGCTTTTGACGTTACTCCTCCGAACTTCATAACAGCAATAATAACTGACATAGGTGTGATCAAGCCGAAGGCTGTGAGAAAGCTAACTGGAAGAAGAATGCTGAACATGGTTAGAAAGAGGATTATTGACTTCGGTTTAGAATTCCCGGAAGGGCTTACAAGCCTGACAGTTTAGGATTTGGAAAACAGCCGTAATCTTAAAAAGACACGGTAACATACAGACTATGTCTAGTAAGTAGGGGTCTTAAAGGGAATGGAGGAGCCTAAGGAGGAGAAGAAGTCTTCTGGGGTTGAGAAACTGGTTTCTAAGGCAGGAGTCATCATAAAGGAGAAGAGGATCAGCCAGCTTGACACCGCCAGCTACGAGGTTAAAGGGGATCACGGTGTATACGTGGTTTCGAAAGACGCCTACGGCAACTATAACTGTAGTTGTCTAGGGTATTTGAAGAGAAGAATATGTTCACACTCACTGGCGGTTAGGCTCTACGAGCAGAATAGGGAGCACAGGAGAACCCTTAAGAAGAAGGTTGTTAAAGGAGCCGGATACATCCCTTAGAAGAGTTAGCCTCAGCCACAATCCTAATCTTGTCAAGCGTTAGAGAATATTCTACATCTCTACCTAAACCCAGTTTAACCAGCTCCAAAGCATGACGCGCCTCCTTAACAACATCCACATTCATCTCAGCAATTTTCATGGCTATCTTCGCATCCCTGTTACACTCCTCCCAAGGAAGGCTCCTAGCAATCAGACCGGCACAATACGTGTCTTCCAGTGCAGGGGAACCGGTTCTACCAGCTGTGACGATAGAGATGCTGTTAAAATTTTCTTTTTTCAAGTATCCCAGTAGCGAGGAGATGTTTACTACTGCTCCGATTAAGACTTTTTTCGAAACAGCCGTTAGAAGCTTTAGAAGCCTTGTACCGCTGGAAGTGTACAGTATAATCGTTTTCCCGCTTACCCGCTCTCTAACATATTCTAACGGGGAGTTCCCCATTTGGAACAGGGCGGGTTTGATGCTGTTTACTTCCCCACCCAATATTGCTTTAAGCCTTTCTCCGATTGCTAATGCCTCATCCATTGTCTCAGCCGGAATAATGTTCTCAGCACCGTTTGCTAAAGCGGTCAGTATGGTTGTGGATGAGCGTAGAACATCTATCGCCACCACAGCATCCGAGTAGATAAGAGAACTATCGACGGCCCCCAGGAGCACGTTAACCTTCATTATATGTTTTTCAGCTTGATACTCACATTAATGTAGAAAATAAGCTTTAAGCCTCCACACAGGCCTCAACCCTGTTGCCCATTAACGTATATAACCGTTCTCCCTATACCACTCTATCGTCTCCTTTAACCCTGTCTTAAGATCGTATTTCGGCTTAAAACCCAGCTCTTTCATTGCCTTGCTAACGCTATAAGCCCTGTTGGAAGTCAGATCGTTCACCGTGCTGGTTTTCCAAGTGAAATCAATCTTACCCCTGAGCCTGTTGAACAATTCCACCGGTGCCACCAAGCTTTTTGCGAGAATCGGTGGAACGTGTATTCTAGGAGGAGCCCTGTTACAGAGCTCCGATAAGATTTTGTAAACTTCAAGATAAGTATAAGCCTTATCCTCACTTATAAAATATGTCTGGTTTCTAGATATTTCAGGCTTTTCAAGCACTAGGAGAAAACCCTGCACCACATCCTTCACGTGAGCGAATTGAATAAGGTTTCTCCCATCTCCAACCATAATCCTTGTCGGGAAAGCGTTTTTCGCGAAAGCAGTCATAAACCAGTAGGAGACATCGTTCACGTTTCTGGGACCATATATTCCAGAGGGCCGGAGGATCGTGTACTCCATCCCTTTCTCGCCGTATTCCCTAACTATTTTTTCAGCCTCAAGTTTAGACCTACCATACTCATAAGACGGGTTTGGCGGCGAATCTTCCTTCGCCGGCGGTTTTTCAACCGGGCCTATTGCCTCAGTAGAACTACAGTAGATGAATCGCTTCACCCCATTCTTTAATGATGCTTCTAAAAGGTGTCTCGTGCCTTCTACAGTAACCTTCTTGTACATCTCTTTTTTCCCGAAGAAGGTGTAGTATGCTGCAAGATGTATGACGATATCAATCTTCTCAGCGACTCGGCTGAGGCTTTCCGGAACAGTAAGGTCTCCGACTCTAAGCTCTACGCCGAGGCTTCTGAGGAAACTCGTATCGCTGGTTTCCCTTACCATGCCGATGACATTGTAATTTCGAGAAGACATTTCTTCGACGAGGTGTCCCCCTAGAAACCCTGAGGCTCCAGTGACGAGTATCTTCATTGTTTCAAAGCCAGCTCCTTATCCCTAAGGTATACTATCTTAGTGAATTCAGAGAGCAAGATGACCCCGTCATAGGGTTCGACAGCGCTCCTCATGAACATGTCGCTTAACGGCACGATCCTGTAGATTCCGAGGGACGCTAATTTTTCAAAAAGCTTCTCCTTCTCGTCGCTGCTCACCGCGTACCCGACGGTTTGAACCCCGTCGACTCCTTTAAAGGAATAGGAGTTAGGTATGCTTTTAACATGTTCTAATGCTTCTTCAACAGAGTCTACGACCACTATTTCTATAAATCTTCTTCGAGTATAGATGTTGAAGGCTGGAAAAGAACGGGTCACTTCGTCCAAGAAGCTTTTCCTCTTCGATACTACAATGGTCCAAAAATTCTTAAGGTTTTTCGAAGAGAAGACCTGAGACTCCTTTAATTGGAAGACTCTTCTAACCGACTGCGTGAGGAAAACACTTGTATCGTCAGTAATAGACTCAAACTCTGAACCAATCTCTTCTAAGAATTTCCCCACTCTCTGGGCGAATGAGAGTGCGCTCTGCCAAGATCCGATGAAAACCGCTGAAGTAGGAGAGCTGCATAACTGTTGATCATAGAGTATAATGTTCTTCGCTAAGCCTTCAGCTGTTTTATCATCAGCCGACTTCTCATCTATAAGGGCACACCCTGTTAGAGGCCCGTTTATGACAATCTTAGGATGATGCGGGTTTTCTGAAACAAGCCTTGCAACGCTGCTTCTTGCAGGCTCCCCACCCCAGAAGTTTACAACCCCGATTTCTGCTTCACCCAATAGATATTTTAGGGAGGCACTGTCATGTGTGAAATAGCTTATGATGAGAGCATCCATCATGAGTTTCGCCTCCTCAAAGTGCGCAGCTACTTCAGACAGGGCCCTGTATACTTCTACTACTCCCAAATAGTTTGAGAGCGAAGGTTTTATTACAGTGAGGTTCCCGATGGCGAGAGATATTGTTGAGGGGATAAGCGGCGGGATGAGTGAGTTGCCCGAGCTTATGATGAAAACTGGCCCCGCCGGTAAGATTCTGAAGCTTTCACCATTCTCCACTTTAACGAATCTTTCAAACACCTCAACATTCCTGGCAGACGAATACTCTAAGTTTTTCCCGATGTTTTCCTTGCTTAAAACCACAGGGATCAACGAGAACTCCATTTCTATCAGTTTCTCACAATACCCTGTGGCTTCAACAAGAATTTTTTTCAACCCCTCAAGCTCACCGCCGTTAAGCTTTTCTCTCCATATTTCACCCATTTCCCCGATTATTCCAAGCCTTTCTCGAACCCTGATGCTTGAAAGCCTATCCTGTATCACTGAGCCTCTACTTAGAATTTCCCGCATACTCTCTCCGCTGATCTCTAGAATTTTATAATTGCCTTGTGTTTTTTCACAAGTAGTATGCTTATGGCTACAGAGCGGCTTAAGCTCCAGTATATTGCTCAACTAGCTTCTACCCATTAGTTCTTCTAAGGTTCCGCCGCACGCCCTCTGAAGACTCCATCCTTCGTCGACGCTCAGCCGCCTCACGTACACGTACTCCTTCCCATAATATCTGTTAGAGGGATGGCTACGCATTATGTCACCCGGATAGAATATTTCTAGCCAAGATGTTGTGAAGGGATCGAATATTCCTACAATGCCTTCAGCATACTCATCCTTTACCAACTCGAAGGTCTTAGGGTTTAAAATAAAAACTTCGCAGAGAGGATGCGGAATCTTATCCATTTCTCCAAATTTGTCCAGCATAGCAGTTAATGTTTCAGTCATTCCTAAAACATCCATAAATGGAACAACATGCCTCCCACCATCCTTCCTGCTTGAAATAAAATGTTTCCGGGAGAGTTCCACGATCTTATCGTAAGACGGTAAGTCTGTGAAACCTTTGGTTCCTCCCCCAGTCACAATAACTCCTCCTTTTCCAAGATTTATCGGGATAATTCTTAAAAATCTGTATGCAACCTTCTGAACAATATTCATTTCCTCGAATTTTCTTGCCAGCAAATAGACACCTGCAGGTGCAGTAAAAAGAAATTTCGGTTCTTCTCTGCTCCTTAGGAAACGGAGAATATTATCTTGGTTTGGCACAAGTTTCTGCCAAGGCTTCCCCTCCGTAGTGCCTTCGACCAAGCTCATCCCATAGAGAAGCGGAATCTTCTTCGAGTCTAAGGCGAGATGTACGAATGCCACAAAGTTCAGCCTGTACCTGAGCTCAGGGGCAGCCATGAATAATGCGAGTCCTTTTCCACTTTCAAGCTCCTCCCCGTAAACATATTCGAAAAGATGAGTGTTGCCCTTTATCATGATCGCAAGGTCAAGAGGACTCCTGTAGATCTTTACAGGATTAGGATTGGTTGTGCCACTTGACATGAAGTATTCCCCGTTTTCCTCCACATCCTTGATCAGAAACTGTTTATGTCCTTCTCCCCTAAGAATGTCGGATGGGATTGCGAGCTTCGCGACATCCTCTAGTTCAGCGTCTTTGGAGCTTATGCTGAGCCTTTCAAAAAGCTCAAGATAATAATCACTATGTCTTGAAAAAAAGCTGAGTGCATCCCTAAGAAGAGTTCTTCTGATTTTGCTGAGATAGTCCGGAGACTTGTAAAAAAGGCTTCTATCATTCATCAGACCCCAAATTTTCTCCACATAAGGATCTTTTAAAAGTCTGCTTTTAGACGCAGCTTCAAATATTTCGGAAGAATTCATCGTATCGATTCATAATTCGAGTTAGAATATATAAACCTAGTGTTTAACCCACGCGATGTTTTACTGATTGTCGAAGCCCAAAGCTTCGTTTTAACATTTCTTAGAAAGAGTTTTTAATTCTGTAAAACAGTTTTAACTTTTTTAACCGAAAGCCTTAAATTTGCAGTTCTCTCCTCTCCAAAGAAACTCGGTTTGCTGGAGATAGTTGAGACAGGTCAACCCGATAAATACACTAAAACTATTAGAATTATCAGCGATGACAAAGAGATTGCTGAAGGAAAAGTATACTTGGCTGACGAACAGGAGGCAAAGATATTCAGACAAAAATTGAAGAGAAAGATAAAGGAGGGCGACCCCTATTCTGTGAAGGTAATGTTTAAGAACGAGGAGGAGGCGAGGAGAGTCATGGAGCATGTAAGACAAGCTGTTTCCGCTAAGTATAGTCAAGTTGACAGTAAACAAGTCTTCCTTCTGGTTGAACGGAACGGGAGACTGGAACAGGTTAGGTGAGGAGAAAATGGATATTGGGAAAAAATGTTTAATCATGGCTGTTGCAGGAGCATTACTCACGGGACTCTCATCACCCTTCGTAATAAACATGATATTCACAGGAAGGCTGATTAGTACTTTCGTTGAAACCGAAGTTTTAGAACCGTTTCCACCAAACATATATGGACCGGCTTTTAGAGTTATAACCAATGAGACGAGCCTTCCTTACTCCGTAATGGAGTTTAAGTTAAACCCTGAGGGAGATAAGCAGCAATATAAAGTCGTTCTTAACGTTAATACTAACAATACAATAAATGTGGCATTATCCAGTAAAAACAGTACCTACACTATTCTAGATATTTTTAACTCTGGAAACTATACCAGAAATCTTCAGATAACAAGCGGGGGGCTATACGTATTGAACGTGACAGGCACTAACAATAGGACGGTTGGTGTAAGTTTCAAAGTAACGGAATCCTGGTATTATAACAGGAAGGAGTTGGTGGAACAGCTCGACCTTTTGAAGACAGCCGGGTCGACTATAGGGTTCGTAGCGGGCTTTATAATAATGATTAGTGCCTTGGTTAAACTCAGGAGAGCGGCTAGAGAGACACGCCCAGTAACTACGCGGAGGACTACAGAGAAGCAGCCGAGATATGTGGAAGTTGAAGAAGAGGAATAGTCAGAGTCCTTGTGAAAATGAACAGTAAAGTCAAAGATTCTCTAAGCATGCTCATTACTACAGTAGTACTGCCCGCTGTAATAATAGCTATACTCATATCTCTTTTAAACAGTGTTATGGGGACGAGTAGCCCTCTAGCGGTGGTGGAGATAGATATGACGCCATGGTATGTTAGCAGCATGTATCCAACCCTATACCCTGGAGACCTTCTACTGTTGAGTGGAAAGGAGAATCTTCAGGTTGGCGATGTGATTGTTTACAGGAATCCTTATTCAGGTAGAAACATAATTCACCGTATAGTAAGCGTTAGAACAGACTCATATGGTGTTAAAAGATACGTTATGAAGGGAGATTATAACGCTGGTCCCGATGGCTATAATCCTAGTGAGAACGATATTCTTGGAAAATGGGTGGGGGTTAAAATACATCTTGTCGGCTTCATCCTGCTTCTGGCTGGCACAAGCATCGGCAGAATCATACTGGTCTCCGCCCTCATAATCATGCTGGCTGCAGAATTAATCAAAATAATTAAAGAAAGCAAACGGGATGAAGACACAAACCCCCCACTGCAGGTTCCTGCTGGCAACTTGTCTTAAATAAACTTTTTAAAGCAACGCGCTTAACCTTACAGTAGGATGAAGATATTTATTGATACTGCCGATATTGATGAGATCAGGGAAGCATGCTCCTGGGGGATTTTGGATGGTGCAACAACCAACCCGACACTAATAAAGCAGGCGGTTGACAGGAGAAAAGGAAAAATATCTATGGAGGATTATATTAAGGAGGTTGTTAATACTGTTCCCGGTCCAGTTAGCCTCGAAGTCATAGCGCTGAAGGCTGATGAGATGGTTAAGCAGGCGAGACTCCTACACAGGAAGTTCAGCCCCTACGGACAGGTTGTTGTAAAAATCCCAGTCAACCCCAGCATGGGAGGAGACAATCTTGATTTCGACGGCTTGAAAGCAATCAGAAGGCTGAGTCAGGAGAAAATCCCCACTAACGCTACGCTTGTGATGACCCCTGAGCAGGCTCTTCTCGCTGCTAAAGCAGGAGCAACATACGTAAGCCCCTTCGCGGGGAGAATAGATGATTATATTCGCACCCTGCTGGGAGTAGGTTTCAAGAAGGAGGATTATTTTGACCACTGCCTACTAAAAAAGATGGTTGACGAAAAGCTTAGGGAAGAGTTGAGGAACAGGAGGAACTCCATCTCAGAACTCTACAGCGACGGCTCTTTGAGGCAAATATCTACAACGAGTCAAGACAACGGTGTCTTCAGTGGAGTAGACCTTGTTAGAAGCATAATGACGATTTACAGGAACTACGGTTATAAAACGCAGGTGATAGCTGCCAGCATTAGGAACGCTAGACAGGTCAGGGAAGTTGCTGAACTCGGTGTCCACATAGCTACCCTACCCTTCTACGTGATAAAGGAGATGGTTCAGCATCCTAAGACGCTTGAAGGAATCAGAAAGTTCACAGAGGATGTGGTGCCACCGTATGAGCAAATATTTCGAGACTAAGTACAATACCATTTAGATCTTTTTAAGATTAATTGATCTTCAGCCGATAGACCACGATTCCCATTAAGTATTCGAATAGACGCCTAGTTTAAAAAAACCCGTTGAATTGCGGCCCTTAAAAAGTATTTGAGCATATTCTTGCAAACCATTTCTGAAACCCGGGAAATGTTCAGGAAGGAGCAACATATATAAGCATCACCCTATATATAGGGCGGTACTGCAGGGTTGAACAATATTCTCACTTGCACAGGCTGCGGAGCAACATATGACTTCAGCCTTGAGAGAAAACTATGTGAAAAATGTGGAAGCGGTTTATCAATTGAGGTTGAAAAACCCTCTTTAGAGGAAACCGGGGAACCGGGAATATGGCGGTATACGGGGGTGCTTCCAAGCTTAGAAAGCGGTTTCCACATCTCCCTTGGAGAGGGCAATACATCCCTCCAGATGAGCAGGAGAATCAAGAAAAGACTCGGGCTAGACGGGCTTTGGATAAAGGATGAAACAGTGGAGCCCACGGGTTCATACCTTGATAGGAGCTCTGCACTTTTCGTGTCAGCCGCCTTAAGCCTAGGTTACGAGAGAATACTGACTTATTCAACCGGAAACCTGGGCGCTTCGCTGTCAGCATACTCTTCTAAAGCAGGGTTGAAGATGCATGTTAAAGTCAAGCCGACAATAGACCTTGGAAAGCTCTACCAGATGATAATATACGGTGCAGAGGTAAGTGTTGTAGAGTCTTTCAGAGAAAGAAAGAGGGTGAGGGATGCCGCTGTAGCAGTAGAGTATGATCCTCTGATAAATGAGGCTAAGAAGACAGTGATGCTTGAAGTATTCCTCCAGCTGAACCGGAGTCTACCTGACTACATTATTCTTCCCATGGGGGAGGGGGGGCTGGTTTACGCAACATTCAAGATGTTGAAGGAGCTTGAAAAACTCGGGGTAGCGGGAAAACATATGAAGATCGTTGGAGTTCAGCCGGATGAGTGTAGGCCGATAGTGGAGGCTTTTGAAAAAGGTTTTGAAATTGTTGAGGCTAAGCCTGAGTCAAGAAGCAGGATATTCGACCTGAATGTGGCGAACCCCCGGTTCGGGGATGCTGCTTTGAAGGCAATAAGGGAGACAGGCGGTGCGGCCGTGTCTGTCAGTGAGAAAGAAATCTTTGAAGCCTTAAGCGTTTTAGCGGAGGAGGAGGGGATACTGGCGGAGCCTGCCGGAAGCCTGCCCTTAGCAGGTCTCGTGAAGCTGGTTAGAAGCGGCATGATTAGCAGCAGGTCTAGGGTTGTGTGCGTAGTGACGGGGAGCGGGCTTAAAGACCCTAAGGTGATGAAGGAGATAGCCTATAGAAAATCCAGCCTTGGAATACTAATAGAGGAGTTGAGCGGGGGCCTTAAGCTGGGTCCCACCAAGACAGCAATCCTTAGGTTGCTCTCCGAGAAAGGGATGTACGGCTACCAGCTTTGGACCAGCCTGAGGGAAAGGTACCGTATTGAGGTAAGTATTCCAACGGTCTACCAGCATCTGGCTGAGCTGGTGGAGAAGGGATATGTGAAGAAGGAAGGGTCTAAGACAGTCCTAGGTAGGAGGAGAGAGTATTACTCGCTTACTGAGAAGGGAGAGGCCCTTGTTTAAAGCCTCATCCTCTCATAGGTTATTTTCAAATCGTTATTCTTCCACTCGAATTGCGGAACATCTCTACGGAACCTTCTGAATTTCTCGCTTAAAGAATGAACTATCAGGGGCAACACTATCGTGGCGTCAGCGTAGCACTGTACTTTCGGCGCCCGGAACCCGATTTTACCCCAGCTCTGACCCTCTTCGAAAGTGCATCCTGATAGACCACCCCATTGCGGCATGTCTGTTGAGACCTGTATCGCATACCCGTGGCTTTTATCATGCCTCGTCTGATAGCTTGCTATAACAGCAGTCTGCTGAATAAAGTTCTTGGGCACTCCTCCACCTATGTAGATCACTCCTGTCTGCTTAGCCTTTTCAGTTATTCTAGAACTCTCGTCAACATCCTTCAAATAGTCAACGATGATCCTTTTCCTCTTTAGAAGAATCTTCTTACCATTGATGCTCGTAATCCGGTCCCTCCTATTGGAGAACATTATCGAGAATCCCAAGGAACTATCTCCGAAGGCTGGGCAGAAAATCGGGACGCCATTCTTATAGGCATTCACCAAGATGGAATCCTTATCTTTTGCATGCTTGCTTAGGAGTTTCCCCAAGAGGTAGAGTATTTCGCGGGAGGAGTAAGGATAGTTGTCTCTAAGGGTTCTTGCAAAAACCTTTTCTATCCAGAGGTCTGTCTCGTAGAATTTATTCTCGTTCGCGAAAACGTCGTAGATCCTGTCGACTTTCTCCCTTCTGAGCTTAACATCATCTATCATATGGGTTCCCACATAGTGCTTGCCGCCGAGCGCTTCGAAAAGATCATGGTAGAGGTTTGCACCAGTAGAGACTATGACGTCAACCATCCTTCTCTGAATAAGGTATGAGATGATTCTTCTCATCCCCGCCGGAACCATGGCGCCAGCCAAGCCGAACCATATCACGGTATTCTTTTTCCTAAGCATCCTTGACCACACTTGAACAACTTCACCAAGCTTTCTACCTTGAAACCCTGTGAAAAGCATCTCGTCAGTCAACTGGCTGATACTTTTATCAGGTTGAACTTTGACAGGGTCCGTGGGGAACTTAAGAATCTTCCTCATCATATTTCTCATCTCCAGTTTTAATTTAAACTTTACTGAAAAACTGGTTTCGCAGATCCTTAAAAAAAGTTCACGAGTCTCCGAATGATGGTTGATTATTCTCCGAGAACTGCTTCCACTTCCATGCTGGCTACGCCTTCAGCTGGAAATGGCACAATGTCACCTTGAACAGGTTTACCGTTTACTTTAAGCGAAACCCTGTTGCCTCTGCCGGCGCGTTTCACAGTAACATGGTATGTAACTCCCCGGAACATTCTTCGAGCTTTGAAACCGTCCCATGATTCAGGTATGCAGGGAGCTATCTTCAACCCTTCGAAGGTGGGGCGGATGCCGAGGATCCACTGGGTTGCAGCGACGTAAACCCATGAGGCTGTGCCCGTAAGCCAGGAGTTGCGTGCACGCCCATACTCAGGATGCTCAGGGGCAGCAATGTTCTGAGAGTAGACGTATGGCTCAGTCCTCAGCGTATCCATGTCTCTGCGTCTAAGAGGCAGTATTTGACGGTAAAACTGGTATGCAAGATCCCCCAGCCCCAGCTTGGCAGCAGCAACTATGACCCAGGTGTTAGCATGGTTGAATATACCGCCGTTTTCCTTAAGCCCAGGAGGATAGGTGGCAGTGCCGCCGAAACGCCTCAGATTATCAATGTCAGGGGAGTCGACGTCAGTCTTCTTACTGTTGAACGGGTCTCTCATCAGCCTTAGTCCTAAAGGAGTGTTCAGGAATCTGCGTGCACTCTCTAAGGCTCTCCTTGCCTTCTCATCGTCGCCGAGCTCAGCTATAGCCGACCAGGCCTGTGGAATAAGATTTATCCAATGGTATTTCTCACCCTTCACGCCGACAGGCCTGCCCTCATCATCATATGCTCTAGCATACCATTCCCCGTCCCATGAGACACGGTTTATTCTTTCAGCCATCTCCCTGTGAATACTTTCAAACATCCTCATCTTCTCCATGTCGCCGCGATGCTTGCAGAGCTCGGCGAGATCCAGCATAACTCTGCAGAAAAGCATCCCGGTCCAGACGCTCTCAGCCTTCTCAGAACCATGGTCCAAGTTCATAGTGTCATCCCAGTCTGCAAAGCCTATTAGCGGAAGCCCGTGGGGACCACGCTTCTTCAGTGTGAAGCTCACAGCCCTCATAACATGCTCCCAAACAGTCTCCTCAGCATCGCTATCCTGGTACGGGATCTTCTCGCTCAGGAGTGTAAAGTCGCCTGTCTCACGGAGATAGCTGCAGGTCGCCATGATCAGCCACAGGTGGTCGTCACTGAACCACTGGGGTTTCTCAGGAGACTCTGCGGCATGCCCTGGACCACCCTCGCCTGTGAGTGGGAAAACCTGGTGCCAAGTATGTCCGTCCTTAAACTGTAGTTTCCAAAGCATTTTCAGAACCCTGCGGGCATGCTGAGGATCGTTATGTACAGTGCCTAAAGTGTCTTGAGCGGAGTCACGTGTCCCCATTCCTCTTCCTAGACCAGTATCGTAGAGGGAGACAAACCTAGACCAGTAGAGGTTAGCACGGCACTGAATAGCGTTCCAGAAGTTGATCATTGCGTTCATCTCTTCGTCAGGTGTTTCGACAGTAAGCTTACTCAAGTATTCACCCCAGTTCCTGCGAAGGCCCTGAAGAGCCTCCTCAACATTTTTAATATTGCTGTAGTGTTCAACTGTCTTAGGTATTAAAGCCGGGTTGTCTGTTATTCCAAGAATGTAGACTATTGTCTTCTCCTCACCTGGCTTCAAATCCAAGAGATGGCTCAGTGAAGCAATGTTGTTGCCTCGTAAAGCCGTACTGTAACCCGGCTTACCGTTAACCACTACTTGAGGATGGGAGAGATCGTTGTAGCTTCCCACGAAGACCTCACGGCTGGTGTCATAGCCGTCGGGGGGAAGACTGCTTGAGAAGAAGGTTCTCGTCGGACGGAACTGAACCCCTGTGTAGACAATACCGTTCCTATAGGAGCTTGAAACTATCTGCTGCCCCCAGTCCAAGTTAGTCGTGTCGAGCGGAGCATCCCAGTAGGAGAGCTCCTCATAGGTCCAGATGCGCAGCCTTTTAACACGGTTACCAGTGTTTCTTAAGCGTAGAACATGAAGCTCGACAGGACACTCCTCGTAGGGAGGATTAGGAGGAACAAAGAAGAGGATTGATGTCTCAACATCATTATGCCTGCTACTTATGCGCGTGTAGCCAGCACCATGCCTACATTCATACCATTCAAGCCTATTCTTAACAGGCTGCCAGGTGGGGCTCCAGAACTCCCCGGTCTCCTCATCCCTGAGGTAAACGTAATGTCCAGGCTGATCAACCGGGATCGAGTTGTAACGGTATCTTGTGACTCTGCGGTTACGGGGGTCGCGGTCGAAAGAGTATCCACCAGCAGTGTTAGAGACTATTCCACCGTAGTTTCCCTGGCCAATATAGTTTATCCATGGCGTGGGCGTATCGGGGCGAGTTACAACATATTCGCCCGTATCCTTATCAAAATAGCCGTAGGGGGCGAGTGTTAAAGGAGACTCGTGGAAAACCTGGTTGAAAAAACTGTTTGCCTCAGCAACCTTTGAAGACGGTAGGGTAGAGAAAACCTCGAGTCCAACCAGCCTTTTAGCCACAGCCGCCAGAGAATTACTGTGATGCCAGCTTACGATCCTGAGACGATCCTGAAGGCTTGTTAAGCAGGGCTGGAAAGCCTTCTTAGAATAATTTTCATCCCCAGGTTCACCGGTTGCCTCAGGAGTATTGACCCCAATGATGTTTCCACCGTCATCCTTAACTACGATGACTTCAAGCATCTTAACAGGCTTACCTTCTTTAACGAATCTTATTTTGAGCCGGATCTTATCAGCCTGCTCAGCCTCAGCCTTAGCCTCAGCATTGTCGGCAAAACTGGGAGATACATGTTGCAGGAACCCGGCGATTTTTCTAGAATCCTCCAGACTCCAAACAGCTGTCGAACCCTCAGACATTTTAGAAGGTTAATGCTACAAGCAATATATAAACTAAGTCTTTTTCGGAGGCTTAGGAAAGCTAGTATTTTAGCTCCTTATCTATCTTCTGCATCCACTCGCTTATCCTTATCTTCTGCGGACACTTCTCCTCGCAGGTTCGGCAGCCTACACATGCACTCGCACGCTTCTCAGCGGGAATATTATTGTTGTATGCCCATTTGCTTGCCCCCATCGAGTTGTAGGCGACACCATTATTGTAGAGTTCGATGTTCATAGGTATGTCCACACCGTTTGGACACGGCATGCAGTAGCCGCATTTAGTGCAGGGAATGGGGCGGAGCTCCCTATACTTCGCATGCACCCTAGCTATCAGCTTCAGATCCTCCTCCGTCAGTATCCCTACACCGGATCTTGAGGCGAACTCTATGTTCTGCTTAACCTGCTCCATCGTGCTCATCCCGCTTAGAACCACAGATACCTCAGGCTTGCTCCAAAGCCATTGAAGCGCCGTTTCCACAGGATGCTTACCAGCCTCATCCCAAATCTGTTTCACAGCGGGAGGAGGGTTTGCTAAAGCCCCTCCCAAGAGAGGCTCCATAATAACAACCCCAAGCCCCTTGCTTGCAGCGTATTTCAACCCCTTTGTCCCAGCTTGAATATTCTCGTTCTCATAGTTATACTGTATTTGGCAGAAAACCCATTTGTCGTAGCCATCCACGATCTCTTTGAAAACCTCGAAGCTATCGTGGAAGCTGAAGCCCAAGTATTTTATCCTGCCCTCGGAAACAACTCTCTCAGCCCAGTCGAAAACGTTTAGGCTCCTCATCTTCTCCCATCTGCCTTCATCTAGAGAGTGGAGAAGATACATATCCACATAGTCTGTCTGAAGCTTCTTAAGCTGCTCGTTAAAAATCCTATCCATATCCTCCTTAGAGTTGATGAGCCAGGTTGGCATCTTGGTGGCGAGCCTAATCCTCTCCCTGTAACCGTCTTTCAAAGCATTACCGACAACAATCTCACCGTTACCACCGTGATACGGGTAGGCAGTATCAACATAGTTAACACCATTGTCTATAGCATACCTTATCATTCTAATAGCCTCAGGCTCGTCAACCTTAGAGTGGTCATCGCCAACTACGGGAAGCCTCATTGCTCCGAAGCCTAGTGCAGAAACCTGCCAATCCAGTTTTCCGAATCTTCTAAACTTCATTTAGACTCTCTAGCCGGATGACAGTCGTTGTTTAAAAAACTTTCAGCCTCATGAAGTATCGAGAACAGTGTTTTTGGGACGTATGTGGGAAAAACTCGTCGATAATAGTCTTCAACACCCTTATATTGATCAGCCTCGAGAAACCAGAATGATTCAAAGCAATAAGATGATTAGTGAAATGAGCGATTTGGAAATCGCTAAGAGGATGCTGATAGAAGAGGGCTTCAGCTTAGTAATAGTAAAATCCAAGATAGTTATTCATGCTGCAAGGGAATACGGCGTAATCGGACTCATGCAGGCCATTGAAACCCATGGTGCAGAATTAGCTGGCTCAGCGGTAGCTGACAAGGTTGTTGGCAAGGCGGCGGCTATGCTCTGCAGGTATGCCAAGATCGCTGAAGTATACGCTGATGTGATTAGTAAGAAAGGGTTGAACACGTTAAGAGAGAAGGAAATACGGGTTGAATATAGAGAATTAGTTCCTGAAATCTTAAACAGGAGAAGAAACGATGCTTGCCCTTTTGAAAAACTTGTTTCCAGCTGCATTGATGAAAAAGAATGCTATGAGAAAATAAAATCCTTTAAAAATCAGTTTTCTAAACTCTTCTAGAAGCGTTAAGAAAGCTCATACTTTCCCTGCAGACCTTTGACAAATAGGTTTTCACGCTTCTTGAAATATGCTCCGAAGGCAGAGGCAAGTCTTTTAGCCTCCTCCGGCTTCTCATCAATAAGGTTTTCAGCCTCCTTATGATCCTTCAGCAGGTTGTAAAGCTCGTCCGGCTGCCCTTCTGGTCTTAAAACATAGCTCCATTCCGAATCGCGTATACATCTGTCCACAGCCTCATTGTATCCTGAGACAGCGTATTTTCGATGCTCATCCGAATCCCCCTTGATCACAGGTAGAAAACTTTCCCCATGCATTGAATGAGTCTCATTCTCAAAACCTAAGAAATCCAGAAGAGTTGGCAATAAGTCTATAAACTGTATTACTGCTCTAGTTGTCCGCCCATCACTACCACCGGGAGGCCTTATTAGGAACGGGGTCTTCAAAAGCTCGTTGTAAAGCCTATCTCCACCTTTCAGAAACTTCCCATGGTCAGCAAGCGGATGCCCATGATCAGCCAGAACCACAATAATAGAGTTTTCCAAGTAGCCTAGCTCCTCAAGCGTATTGTAGAAGAAACCGAACCAGTGGTCGACGAGACTCGCCTCACCAGCGTAAAGCCCCCGTATGAAGTCTACCTCCTCCTCGCTCGCCCAGCGGCTTGCCTCCCCACCCATCGGGAGGATAAGCCTAGCTCCAGAATAGTTTGGATCCGTATAATCATCGAAGCCGTTTGGAGGATCCCATGGCTCATGAGGATCAAAGCTATCAACCCAGAGGAAGACCTTCTCATGCGGCCTGTTCATCCTAAGCCACTTGGACGCTTCCTTGAATACCCTCGCCGGAAAACAGTCTTCCTCACCCTCCATCTCCTCAGTGTTCGCCAGATATCTTTCAATCAGTCTGATCCATTGCTCCGTGTAGTTTTTGTTAACATAGTGCTCAACTCTTCTCTTAACTGGAGGAGCAGAGTTATAAGCGTCATATTCCTGCCCCCTTATCCAGATGAATGAGTCGAAGCCCTTGTGGAAGTTCATCCCAGGCTTGAAAAGATGATAAGTGTCAGACACAATGCCAGTGACATAGCCATGTTGTTTAAGGATCTCCGCCACACTTATGTCAGTCGAATGCATAGGTGACCAAGGTTTATACGGGAGGGTGAACTGGCCAGTCATAAGCTCTGTCCTAACAGGTATTGTCGGAAGCCCTGCTGGATACGCGTTTTCAAAAACTATGCTTTCTCCAGCAATCTTATCAAGGCCTGGTGTTCTGCATGCCTCTACTTTTCTGAACGTTTTTTCACCCTTGTTATAACAGCTTACATGATCCTGTCTGAAACTATCTAGAACCACTATAATCAAGTTATGTTTGGGCATTAACTAAAATGTGTAAAGGAGAAATTTAAGTCTTAAAAAGACTGTGGCAGAATCCTTGCCGTTGACGAAGCCTAATTGAATATTCCCGCCTTAAGATGAATTGTTTGAAAGCTTTGACACAGCGTTAAGGTGGAGCTTAGCAATGTCTCCAAGCTTATCCATAGCTTCTTTAAGCCTTCCGTTCCAAACTTCTTTCAATCCTCCTTTCTCATCCTGAACCAGTTGAAACATCGAGTCCTCTACATTCGCGACGTAAACCCCATCATTATCCCTCTTGAAGGAAAGTGTAACTATAACTCTCTGATCCTTGGAGAATCGGCCTAGTTTCAACATGTATGTTGCTGAAAGCTCGCAAATGTTTCGCTCCTTATCTGGAAAAGTGACGAGCGCGCCCCCAACCTTAATGTTTTTACCGGTTTCAACAGTCTTAAGAGCCTCCTCATACTTCCTGCTAAGCGAGTCTGCATCCCTATATTTTATCGTGCTCATTCTTACTCACTTGCCCCTATCAGGTATTCTGACTCGTTAAACAGGAGGATATTAAGATTACGATGGTTTTAAAAGACCTCTGAAACAGGGGTTTACCCAAATATCTCCCCATAATGACCGCCGATCGAGTATTCGAACAGTTAACATGGTTAGCCAGAAAACGCCCTTATAGGTAACAGGTTGAGAACAACCTGATTATCCCCTAGCGTTCTTCAGGATGTTAAGAACATCATCCCTACCCAGCTTAACAAAGTTCCCTATTTTCGACTTTCCTTGATTAGTGCATCTCAGCGACATTTCATCAAGCCTATCGTCAGGAACACCAAGCTCCCTGAGGGTTATTGGGAGACCTATCTCTCTAAAGAAGTTTTTCAGCCGCTCTATGCCTTCGAGCGCTACTCTCTCAGGATTTTGGAAATCAGGCTCAACATTCCAAACTCTTGTGGCGAACTGCACGAATATGTCTACGCGTTGCTTATAGACGTATTTCATCCAGCTGGGGAAAACTACTGCTAATCCTGCACCGTGCGCAACATCGTAGAGGCCGCTGAGTTCATGCTCTATGAGGTGAGTAGCCCAGTCACCTATTCTCCCTGTTCCAAGCAGATCATTATGTGCAACCGTGCTGGCCCACATTATTTCAGCACGAGCATCATAGTTCTCCGGCTCCCCTAATACTATTGGAACATTCTTAATAATGGTTTTCAAAGTTGCTTCGCATAACCTGTCCGTTAAGTCTGCTTGACGCACGTTCGTGAAGTATCGCTCCATGACATGAGCCATTATGTCGGCGGCGCCGCACGCGGTTTGGTATGGAGGCAGGGAGAAAGTCACCTCGGGATTCATTATTGCAAAGCTGGGGCGTATGAGCTCGGTAGTTACTGAAAGCTTACGCCAATCAGCCTCATTAGTTATAACTGAACTATTGCTCGCCTCACTTCCCGCAGCAGGTATTGTTAAAACAACCCCGATCGGTAAGGCTTCCTTAGGTTCAGCCCTACCCGTGTAGAAGTCCCACACGTCGCCCTGGTAAGGTACGCCGACACTGATAGCCTTAGCAGAGTCGATTACGCTTCCTCCTCCAACAGCCAAGATAAAGTTGATTTTCTCATTCCTGCAGAGTTCAATCCCCTTCTTAACAAGGCTTAAACGAGGATTAGGCTTAACCCCTGGAAGCTCAATAAACTCTACTCCAGCCCGCTCCAGCGATGCCACTATCCTATCGTAGAGCCCTATTCTCTTTATGCTTCCGCCACCATAGTGGAACAGAACCCTACTGCTGTGTTTCTTCACCTCTCCCCCCGTCTGGTTCTCAACACCCTTGCCGAAGATTATTTTAGTCGGACATTGAAACACAAAGTTCTCCATGAAAAATAAAGCCTATCAACCGCTTTTTAACCTTTCCCGCTTGTCCTTCTATATTTTCAATCTTTTCTCAAACCCTACTGGATTGTTAAACCTTAGCGAGCGATCTTGCAGGCAGGAAAAACACTTTTATTATGCTTAAACATAGAATAGCAATAGGAGGAGAATATGGTTAAAATCCTGATACTGTATTATTCTAGGAGTGGAAATGTTGAGGCTTTAGCCAAGGCTATTTCCAAAGGTGTGGAAAAGGTTGAGGGTACAACTGCCGAGTTGAAGCGCGTTGACTATGCAACTGTCGACGACCTTCTTTCCTGTGACGCTGTGGCATTCGGCTCCCCTAACTACTTCGGCTACATGGCGGGGTTGCTGAAGGATTTCTTCGACAGGGCTTGGAGCATAAGGGAAAAGGTTTCCGGCAAACCAGCAGCAACCTTCACATGTGGCGGCAGCTCAAGCGACTCAGCACTGCTAAGCATAGAGAGGATTTTCCCAGCTTTCAAAATGGAGAAGGCTGTCGAGGGCGTGGTCTGGGGTCTCAGGGAAAAAGGGTCGCCGCTCGAAAAAGACCTGTCTGAGTTGAAGAAGCTTGGAGAAACCTTGGCTAAAGCAGCTGTCGAAAGAAAAACCGAGACGCCGGAAGACTGACTTAGTAAACTAGCTTAAATACTAAATTTTATAACAATTCATCCTTTTACCACAGGAGATTCCCAATAACCCATGATAAATGTTAGGCTACAAACTATAAGGAAAAAGTATTTAACCGTATGTCAACATTAAGCATGAAAAACCATGAGTTGAGACCCCCCTTAAGCATAATTGTTATGAAGCTTTCTATTATGCAACCAAAGCATGAACAGAGGCAAAGAACCCAGCAGGTTTATTGCCGCGGAAGCATAAAAAACCATTTGCGACGAGAATTCAGCCCAGATCAATCCTCCGATTGTAGGCGAGATCAGAGCAACAACGCCAGATATCAAGTTTATTATGCCATATGCTGTGGCAACTCCGGCCCGTGACCGATACTTAGCTATAAGGCTCTGCCTGCTCACGTTATCCAATCCGAATGTCAAGCCCCAGAAGAAAAGGATCATGCCCGCTAGGATTGGATTCCCAGAAAGTGTGAAGAGAATCATACAGGGCGAGGTCACAGCAATATGGAAGGCGAAAGAGATCTCTCCCCCATACTTGTCGACTATCCTTCCGCTCGGCAAATGGCCGATTAAGATTCCCAGCTGCTCTGCACTAAGCATTAAGCTTATACTGGGCAAGGAGAACGCTAAAACATCGCTTGCATAGATTGCCAAGTAAGGACTCTGAATGCCTATCCCCAGCGTGTGAAACATTATGCCAAGCAACACCGCCAATAGTAAAGGGTTTTTTAATATTGCTAAACCATGCTTAAAATTCGCATAGGATAATTCATCTGGTTGCTTTTCCGTAACTTTTTCCAATGTATAGTTCAAAGATTCAGTTAAGTAAAGCATCGTGCCGCATAGAGTAACTGATTGAAGTATCAAGGCTATGGCGAAAAGCCATTGGAAACCGAAGATCACTGCTATCATGCCTGCAACAGACGTTGCAACCATACTGCTAAAGCTCTGTAAAAAGGCAATTGTTGCATAGGCTTTACCTCTTCTTTCCTCAGAAACCATGTCTATGACGTACGCGCTGCTGGAAGGACCCATGAAACTCGCGCTTAAGCCTTGGAAGACGAAGGCTATGATTAGCCAGAGGAGATCTTTAAATAAGAAAAGTAAAACCAAAGACGAGATTGAGAAGAAAATAGCCGCCAGCAACATATTCTTTCTACCAAAGTTGTCAGAAATTACGCCAGACGGGAAGCTAGCTAAACTCGATATTAAATCCCTGAGTGTATTCATCAAGCCGAATACGATGATGGAAACACCCAAGGTGCTTGTTATATAAAGACCAAGCAAAGAACCATAAAGGCTCCCTGCAAAACTCATCACTACACTAATCCATATAAGAACTCGAAGTTTTTCATCTAAAACCAAGTAATCCGAAGACCTATTGAGTATCCCCTTAAGCAGGCTCATTGAGAGATTATGAGGGTGCCACTTTAGGATGCATGATTTAAATTTTTCATCCTTATTTTCTCCTCAACAACCTGCTCTTAAGAAATGTTGAGATCTTCTTTCCCATTTTCGATGCAATAAGTCCACCAATAATCTATCAACGTCATTCATAAAAATCCGTACCGAGCCGCATGCAGCTACAATTAGCAAGTATTTCATGCCGATTTACGAAAAAGTAAGAGTATAATGACGGCAGCTATAATCCCCACTGCAAGTAATGAAGTAACAGAGATTATGGGGAATGCGGCTTGTTTCGCAGCAATACCTAAAGATGCCCAAACTACGACTAGGCCGTAGACAACATCTCTTCTTCTTATTAACATGAGTAGAGTTATCATTAATGCGATTAATATCACTGCAGCAGTCAATACTGCTTGGATGCTTAACGGTATGCCTGGGATAATGATGTTGAGAACAGAAGCAATGTTAGCTATTGTGGCAAGCGATATCCATGCGAGATAGACGCTTACAGGCGCATGAACAGCCAGCTTCTGCTTCAGGGGCACTTTCTTCACGCCGACTCCTAGCCTGACATATGTTAAGAGAAGGATTACTAGGAGACTTATTATGGGGATCGGGGACAAGAGGAATAGCATTGGATTACCATACGAGTAGTGGAAGACGGTTAACCAAGCGATATTTGCTACAGCACCAAGCAAATATAGGAAGCCGACCTCACGGAGATAGCCTTCCCTCCTCTGGCTCACCCGCGCCTGATAAACCATGAATAAAGCAATAAGAACATAGATTACACCCCATATCGAGAACACGTATCCGGGTGGAGTGAACAGGTTTGGGTACGAGTCTGAAACTGTGCCTGTGGTTACACTGTTCAAAGGAAGTATGTTCACAAGAGCGTTAAACGTTATTGTGGCGATTACTGCAAACACGTTGGTAATCTGTAGAATAACGGGGGTAATTCTGGAATTCATAATGCTTAGAAAGGCGGTGGAGAGGTTAATAAGCTATTCCCGAATAACAATGCATCATAGGCTTACTCGGGTTTCTCACCACGCGGTATGAGTGCGTTTAAAACAGGTTCAACCCACCTGTCATTAGGTATGTCGTAAAGTATGAAGTCGCTGTCGAACTGCCAGTAGGCCCAGCTCCAACCCATTTCCTCAGCCAGCCTAGTTACGAAGCCGAGGTATCTTACACGCGAACTCATGTCCGCCTTATCATACACTCCGAACTCGCCTAGGAAAATCGGCCTCTCATGCTTCTTCGCCCATGCTTGAGCCCTCTTGAAGTCATTTTCGATAGTCTGCTTCTCCTCTGCAGTGCCTCTCCACTCAACCCCAACCTTATCCTCGCGGCCAGCCCATTTAGCACCTTGATGTGTGAAATCCATTGGGTCGTAGTAGTGGACGGTCACGATTATATTCCTGTCATTCGCAGGGAGCTCCAGCTTATCTAAGCATCTGATACTGTTCCAACATGCTGGGCCTATTACAACTGTTCTCTCATGGTTTTTCCTACGGATGATTTTAAGAGCCTCTACGTAAAGCCTATTCCATAGTTCAGGCGTAAGCTCTCCATTAGGCTCGTTTAAAATCTCGAAGAACACGCTGCTAGGATGATTCTTATAGCGTTCTCCAATCTGCTCCCACACGGCCAAGAATCTTTCCCTGTTTTCGAGCGGGTTCTTCCCCATAATCACGAACTCATGAAAATCTATTATAGCAGTCAGGTTGTTGAGGAGAGCATTTTCAACAGCCCAGCCCAATATTTCAAACCATTCCTCTGAAAGCCTGTTCCCCACATCCATAGCCTTGTCCCGGAAAGGGTGGATGGCGATGCGCACACTGTTGAATCCTACACTCCTTATCAGTTTAAAATGCTCATCCCTCATCCTCGCCATAGACCTGTTTCTCCAAACTGGATCGTACCCAAGGATGTTAACGCCTCTGCCCAGCCTCTCATTCTGCTTGAATATATCCATCCTAAATCCCTGTTTCTAATCGTTTCATATGGACTTAAATCTATTTCCCGAGCATCATGCTTAAGGATATTCCTGTGGCTAATAGTCGCATTGTTTAATCTTTTGAATACTTGTTTTCATTATAAGCATTCAGCATATTTTACGGCCAGAAGACAAAACTTAAAACTGATTTCATAATTTCATAAAGGGATGGGACCCGAGAGGCCCAGGTCTTCGGTCAAAGAAGTTTTCTCCTCGCCCCCTTTTCTGGTAACCCTCATCATAATACTGTCATTGGCCTTAAGCCTGTGGATATTTCTCAGCTATTCTAAAGACCGATTACCGATTTTCTGGGAGGAGGAAGAGGGAGAGGTTATCGATTTAGGTAAGGTGACGTTTGAAACCCTGATAGTCAAGATAACATACCCTTCCAAGCTTGCTGGGCTCGATATCAAAGTGAGCAGTGAAACCTTCGGAGGCCGAGCGGCGGAAACGGTTGGCGACCTAATCAGAGCGGAGTGGGATAACGATAAGGTCATAATTGGAATAGTTAACGATGCCTCGTACGTTTTCAACACGGCAGAATTAAAGAATGAACAAAGGTTGCTCAATCTATCCGTTAAGGGCTTCCCGGCGAACTTTACTGTTGGCATATTCAACGTGACCTATCCGAACCTGATGGACCCTCCCGACGAGTTTAAGAGAACAATAATCAAGCTAATAGAGAACCAGTCCTTCGTGAGATGGCTTAAGGACGAGGGGTTCTCGTACTCTGTGGAGAACATCAGGCTTGCATCACCTTTCTACTGGGGGGAGAGCTTTTTCCAAGAGCTCTGCTGGGTTAATGATATTGAGGTGGAGCTTTCTGTCGAGGGACTTAAGGTGCTCTGCAACCTAGCTTTTGGGGAAGGCTTCACAATAGCTACCGATTCGGATATGGCTGAGAAGTTTTTGATACCGGTCGGGCAGGATCAGGATATGAACGGCATCTGTATATACATGTATAAGCATCGCGATGAATACATCATAGGTACGATGCTAAGCTCCAGCGACCCGTACTCTTCAGGCAGGATGTACAGTATGAATGAAATACCACTATCAAATGGAACGAATGTCTGGATAAATTTTGCTGCGACCTTTACTAAGGAAACTAGGGTGTTGACACTTAACGCAACTAGTGAGGAAATACAAAAAGCAGTGAAAATACTTGAGAGGAATAGGCTTACGGGCAGGCTCATGGAGCGAGGATACGATATCAGTTTCGTGAAGTACGTGTGGCAGGGTCGGCAGGCGGGGCCCCTCCAGGGGGGTCTTACGTGTGCTGAAGAAGAAATCTTTTGGGGCATAACGGTTGACTTAGATTCCGAGAGGATTGAGGAAATATCCTTCTCTTCCTTTTTTGAAAAGCTGCCTTTAGAGAACCTGAAATAACAAATAGAAGAGCGAATACAGTACTTAATGTATTCAGTACTTGGCGAAAACTATGAACACCCTACAGATCTTACGAGATGCTTTGACTCATGCCCCAATTATTTTGAAGGCCCTGTAGGAGTAGGGTCCTAAATATGTTTGGAACACGGTTTCATCGCTTTCCGTGAAGGAACGGGAAGCAAGAAATGACATGGTTCTCCTCTCAAGGCCATTTAACACTTCTTCCGTGGTAAGCTCGCGTAGCTTCAAACCCTTACCCTTAATGACGATGTTGACTCTAGAAGGATGGCTTAGGAAGGAATGCAGTATTAAAGTATCGTTGTCGTACAGGAAAAGGCAGACCCTGCTCGGTCCTTCAATACTTATCTTCAGATTCTTCGAGAAGGCTCTCCTAACAGTGTTTAAAACTTGGGGTGGAAGATGATACAGGTCGTTAAAGTTATCAGGTATCGTAAGGATGTAAAGCACTCCTTTACCGTAGTTCGTACCCATCAATAAGGGATATCCATTCCCCTTGCTTAAACACGTAACGATCTCCCAAGCGTCGTTAGTAGGATATTTGAGATGTGGAACAAGTATTTCCACGTCTGAGTGATAAACATCTCTGAAAGGGAAGAACCCGGAGAAGTCTTTAACAAGCATTTTTCCACCAGTATACTCAACTTCAGCAATATCTCTGATCACCTCATCCTGCATCGCCTTTACGAAGCCGGATGTGATTATAACGTCCCCACCCTTAACAAGATGATTTTTAATCTTCCCCATTA
>Ga0078972_1004230_pt1 | contig 40153 bp, 40 predicted proteins | sample YelNatPaOPGAMG01_FD_67568 | JGI IMG/M metagenome (GOLD analysis project Ga0078972, IMG submission 67568) | Hot spring thermophilic microbial communities from Obsidian Pool, Yellowstone National Park, USA - OP-RAMG-01 (SPADES assembly) (version 2) | ecosystem: Environmental > Aquatic > Thermal...
TCCTTCCAATAATTCAGAACCGGTCAAGGGCTGTGCCCTTACCTTGGCTCTATCTTGCGCCGTTGTGACGGTGAGCTTCTCGCGCCGAGGTCCCAATAACGCAAACCCAATGAGTCGCTTCCCGCTCAAGCGAAAAGCGAACAATGATGTCAAAAGAACCACTGGATAATATACGATTGAAAAAGCATTTTTCAAGGCTTTGTTCGGCTTAAGCGAACAGATTTTTTTGTTTTAATATCAATAACTTAAGCTATTAACAGGCTCGCCTGTCTTTTTAAAGGGACATGCGTGTCCTTGAATTGAGTTCTCGCATTTGACAGGGTTTCTAAATTGTGCTAAAAAAATGCTACAATAAAATAATATCCAATTTATTTATCTAATTCAATTTGGCCCGCACAATTTTAAGGTCCTTTCACGGATAAATTTTTTGGATAAGAGAGGAGAAAGGAGGAAGAAGTATGAAGCAGAGCAAGGTATTTCTATTTGGGATTATTGTGGCTATTCTGGTTCTTGCAGGATGCGGGCAGAATCAGGATAACCCAGGGGATGAGGTTGGTTTTGGCAATGATGAGGACTTTGGAGTAATTTCAAGTGAGCTGAGCACGGTTAATACGAAGATTACTCTTAAGCCGCCTCTGGTTACTGATTCCAGCATCGCCGGCTTTAAATTCAAATGCAATGTGGCTCCTTGCAGTTTCAAATGCAATCTTGATGGCGCTGGGTGGAAGAAATGCAAATCACCAAAGACTTATACTGGTCTTTCTGAAGGCGCACATACCTTTAAGGTCAAGGCTGGCAAGAATGGGATCTGGGATAAAAGCCCTGCGAGTTATAGCTGGAGCATTTATGAGCTCGCCTCCTCGGTTTCTGCCGGGGGTTTCCATACCTGCGCCCTGCTCACTTCTGGAGGCGTAAAGTGCTGGGGGGAGAATGATTATGGTCAACTTGGGAATGGGAACAATACTAATAGCAATGTTCCAGTTGATGTTTCGGGGTTATCTTCTGGCGTAAGCGCAATCTCTGAGGGTCTAATTCATACCTGCGCCGTGCTCACTTCTGGAGGCGTAAAGTGCTGGGGGTATAATTATTTTGGTGAACTTGGGAATGGGAGCAATAATGATAGCAATGTTCCAGTTGATGTTTCCGGATTATCTTCCGGCGTAAGCGCAATCTCTGCTGGTCAGGTCCATACCTGCGCCCTGCTCACTTCTGGAGGCGTAAAGTGCTGGGGGGATAATTATTATGGTGAACTTGGGAATGGGACAAATACTGATAGCTATGTTCCGGTAGATGTGCTCGGCTTATCTTCCGGCGTAAGCGCAATCTCTGCCGGTGGTAATCATACCTGTGTCCTGCTCACTTCTGGAGGCGTAAAGTGCTGGGGGGATAATTATGATGGTGAACTTGGGAATGGGAACAATACTAATAGCAATGTTCCGGTTAATGTTTCCGGATTATCTTCTGGCGTAAGCGCAATCTCTGCTGGGAGTTTGCATACATGCGCCCTGACTTCTTCTGGAGGCGTAAAGTGCTGGGGGAGGAATTATTATGGTCAACTTGGGAATGGGAACACTGCTGATAGCAATGTTCCAGTTGATGTTTCCGGATTATCTTCTGGAGTCAGCGCAATCTCTGCTGGGAGTTTGCATACATGCGCCCTGACTTCTTCTGGAGGCGTAAAGTGCTGGGGATTTAATGGGACTGGTCAACTTGGGAATGGGACTTGGTCAAATAGTAGCAATGTTCTTCCAGTTGATGTTTCCGGCTTATCTTCCGGCGTAAGCGCAATAGATGCAGGTAATGGGCATACCTGTGCCTTGCTCACTTCTGGAGGCGTAAAGTGCTGGGGGGATAATTATCATGGTGAACTTGGGAATGGGAACAATACTGATAGCAATGTTCCTGTAGATGTGCTTGGCTTTGGTCCGTAAAGGGATTTTTTAGATTGATTTTTATGTGAGAATCAGAGAGATGTGCTGATAACTCTGGGCTAGGGCATATTTTGAACAAGTGTCCTTCTTTTTTAAAAAGTGGGTCAAGGGTCTCTGACCCTTGTTGTTTGGCGGGGACAAACACTTTTTTGGTCTGGAATTTTTTATCTTAAATTTCAATCACTTTTTAAGCTCCCGATATGGGAGTAGTTTCAATTTGCTCAACTATTAACCTCAATCCGGAGGGTTCCAACAAACTGGCTTCTGGGAGCTTCTTCTTCCAGCGTTTGCAGGTAAGCGGTAATGGCATCCCGGATGTTTTTCTCAAGTTCCATCATATTGGGCGCCTGTGTGTAGCAACCGGGCAGTTCCGCGACCTCGCCCACAAGCCATCCGGTTTCCGGGTCCTTTTCAATAATCACATTTAATTCCTGCTTCATTCTTTCTTTGACCCCCTCTATTATTTTTAAGATACCTGAAAATAGTTTAGAGGACAAATTCCAAAATGCCGCAGGATGAATGTCAAATGTCAAGCCCTGCGACACAGAACAGACACCAGAATGGATTTAGATAATGCTGGACATCCGTGTGACTGCGCGCGCTTCGTGGCAAAAAATTCTCTGCGTTCTCTGCGTGTCTGCTGTGAAAGTTATTAGGTTCTGTAAGAGGCGTTGATGCGGACATATTGTTCAGTGAGGTCGCAGGAGATCATTTCAAAGGATTCTTTGCCAGATTCCAGATGGAAGATGATTTTAAACCCGTTTTTGCTTAGGATTTTAGAGGCGCGTTTTTCCTGTTTTAAGCCCCGATATTTTTTGCTTCTTGCCCCGTGTTTAAAAATTTCCATTCTGTTTTTTCCGTTCGGGCTTAAGAGGAACACGCTTGCGTGGTTTGGATTGAATTTTACGCCAGCGATACCAGCCGCGGCAATGATTCTTCCCCAGTTTGGGTCTGATGCGCTGATGGCGGTTTTGAGGAGAGGGGAATTTGCGATCTGGCGAGCGATTTTTTCAGCATCGCTTTTTGATTTAGCGCCATTGACCTGAACATAGAAGTATCTAGTGACTCCTTCTCCGTCAGCGACCATCATTGTTGCGAGTTCAAGGCAGATTTGATAAAGCGCGTTTCGGAATCTGTTCCATCCGGGTTTATCCGGGGCAATTTTTACCTTGCTTGCGCCATTTGCGAGTAGAAATAGAGAGTCATTTGTTGAGGTGTCTCCGTCAATAGTTATGCGATTAAAAGTGTGAGGGACTATTTGTTTGAGTAGTTGATTGAGGGTATCAGGGCTTGCCTCAGCATCGGTCATAAGGAAACCGAGCATAGTAGCCATTTTCGGCTGGATCATTCCAGCGCCTTTTGCAATTCCGAGTATGCGGACATCTTTTCCCTGAATTTGAATTTTTCTGCTGGAGATTTTTTCGCGGGTGTCTGTGGTCATAATTGCGCGAGTAAATTCCAGGACGCCATCAGGGTTCAAATTCTGGACTAATTTCGGGATTGCGTTTTTGATTTTTTCTGCTGGGAATTTTTCACCAATAACTCCTGTGGATGCGAGTAGAATCATAGATTCTTTTATTCCGAGTTTTTGCGCAAGTGCTTTAGAGGTTTTTTTTGCGGAAACTATCCCCTCGTTTCCAAGCCCAGCATTTGCGTTTCCAGAATTTACCAGGATTGCCTGTGCGGTTCCTGCTTTGATTCTCTGTTTTGAGATGAGCACAGGCGCGGCAAGAAAGACATTTGTTGTGAACACTGCGGAAGCAGAAGCAGGTTTTTGAGAAAGGATCAATCCAAGGTCGTTTTTATGCTTTTTCTTTATCCCAGCGATTATGCCGGAAAATAAAAATCCTTTTGGTGGATAAATGGGTTTAGCGCTCCACATCTTTTTTTACGCTCTGGACAATTCTCTGCAAGGCAATTTGCGCCTCTCCCACTACTTCCTGGAGGCTTGCCACATCTGGCTCTCTATCAACCTTCATCCTTCCAGAGTCTGCATATAGGATTAAGACTACCTTGCCAAACACAATGATTGGCATCACAAAACTTTGTGAGGGGATGATCCCGCCTATTCCGAGGAGGATACGCTGATTGATTGGATTGGATGGAATAAGCCCCCGGAAAGATGATTTTGAATCATACACGGTTCTGAATATGCTATCCAGCTCCAGTGGAATCATCAGGCTGGCTAGCTTTTTGTCCTCAATCCCCTCTCCCCTAGCCTGCCATCCAAATGCAACTCCGCTCTTGATATAAAACAGGGCAACGCGTGGAAAAATTAGCTGGGAGAATTCCAGAAGAATTTTTGCCACATCCTCTCTCGTGTTCGCATTCCTCAGGTCTTCCTTTATTTTTGGAACAAGCACCCTGGGATGACCGGTCTTTCCCACCTCTTCCCAGAATTCTTCAAGGGTTTTTGGAGGCTCTTCAAACGCGGTGCTTTTAGGAGGGGCGCTCTGAGGACTGGGGACACAGATTTCAGAAATTGTAACACTGCCTTTCCAGAGGCTATCTCCTGGTTCACTGGATACAAGGGCGGTATAAGGATAAAGCTCTCGCATCAAATCCAGGCTTCGCTCCAGCTGAACAAATCGCATCTCCCTTTTGATGCCATAATATCTTTCCATAGCCCATCGGAGATATACTTCCAGAATGACACACGGAACTGGTTTCATACCAGTTTCCTTTTCAACCTCGGCGATAGCATCTTTATCATCTGGATTGAGCATTCCGATGTAAATTCGTTTTGCGAGCTTTGTTATCGGGATCAGGTCATATCTTTCAACTAAATCCCTGGGGATGGTTTTGATGACATCCTCTGGAATGTCCTTGATCTGGTCAAGTGTTATGACATCCACCTGATAACGCTCTTTTAAGGCTTCTGCCAGGTCTTTCTCTCCAATGTATCCCAGCTCAAGAAGCACTGTTCCCAGTTTTCCTGCAAATAGAATCTGGCACTGCACAGCCTGGTCTAACTGGGCTTGCGTCAATTTTCCCTTTTTGAGTAATATCTCACCTAAGCGCTCTGTCATTTTTAATCAATATATCAGATTTTTCTGCAAGCGCAATTGGTTCAGGGTTTAATTGTAGATTGACTCAATTATTACAGGGAATATAATGCTTGAAACAGGATAACAGCAGAATGGAGAAGGATTTGAACAGCGATAAATATGCGAAGGATGGGAAAAGATTTGCGGAGCGCTTTTATATATCAGTGTGCAACAGAATTGACGGATGCTATCTACAGCCTGACTAGGGAGGAAGCTTTTTTGCGTGATTATCAGATTCGGAGGTCTTCTGTGTCAATTTTGTCCAACATCGCTGAGGGATTTGAGCGATGTTCCAAAACGGGGTTCGTCCAATTCCTTTTCCAGGCAAAATGCTCTGCCGGGGAAATCTGCGGCTGGTCAAAATTGAATCAGGCATCCTGTTTTATGCTGGAAAGGCTGATGCTGAGATAAACTTGTGCATGGATACAGATGATTTTTTAAGACAATGCTCAAACGGGTTATCAGAATCGTGATTTTAATTCTGGTGCCATTTTTAATGGTGCTGGCTAATTTCCTTTTGTTAATGCCTGAGCTTGAGCCAGGTAAGGCGGAGCAGGTTCTGGAATTGCTCAAGGACGCTGAGAACCGGTTTCGCGAAAATGGCTCTTTCAGAAAAAGGATATGGCTAGATAGCGATTCATGGCTTTTTCAACCAACATTTGCGAGCCAGGCTGTAAAAATCACTGTTCCTTCCTGCTGGAACTCGCTTGCTGGAATGGAGAATTATGATGGCAAAGCTGTTTATCAGCTGGATTTTCTTGCGCCAGGGAATTTTGGACCACGGGTTTTTCTGCACTTTAGCGGAGTGTCATATCAGGCGCTTGTTAAGCTGAATGATAAAATCCTAGGCAGTCATCAAGGCGCTTACACTCCTTTTGAATTTGAGATTACGGAGCAATTGAAGCGCACAGACCAAAGGATGCCAAAGGAAGGGCTAGAAAAATGGGTTCTGGCTCTGGCGCTTGACCCGGAGAATGCAAATCATCTTGAAGTAGAAGTTGATAATCGGCTTTCAATGAAGACCATTCCGGGGAAATACAAAGGCTGGAAGCATATAGGAGGGATTTACCGCGAGGTATATCTGGAGGCTAAGCCTGAGGTTTTCATCAAGGATGTTAAAGTCATTGCGGAGCCAGTTGATGATGGCGGACATCTCAAGCTGGAGATTCTTTTAGATAATGCGCTTAAAAAGAGCGGAGAATTTACGCTGTTGGCTGAGCTTGCTGGAAACCGCTCAATTGAGAGTCTTAAGAAGCGGGTTTCTCTCAATGGTGAAGATGAGTTAAGGTTTGATATGGAAGCGCGGGTTAGCCGGGTAAAGCCGTGGAGTCCTGAAAAGCCAAGGCTTTATCAGCTTAAAGTAGAGTTATGGCGCGGGTCTGGGGAGCTTGGTTTTATAACCGATGAGGTTGAGTTTCCGATAGGGTTTCGCAAACTTGAGACAAAAGGGAATAAACTTTTTCTAAATGGAAAGCCTTTTAAGGTGAGGGGTATAAGCAGGCACAATTTTTATCCGGTGTATTATCAAACCATTCCTCCGGAGCTTGTTGAGCAAGACCTGGCAAAGATTAAGGATCTGGGCGCAAATCTGGTCCGGCTTGGGCATTATCCAAATCATCCTTTTGTTCTGTCTTTATGCGACCGGCTCGGGCTGTTGGTGTGGGAGGAAATTCCAGCGTGGGGTAAATTTAGTCCGGATTATAATGACCCTGAGGTGATTGCTCTTGCAAAGGCGCAACTTGAAGAGATGCTTATCCGGGATAGAAATCATCCGAGCCTTGTTATAGTTGGTCTTGCAAATGAGATTCCATCTGACAAAACAGGTGGGCAAAATTTTATCAAGGCGCTTTCTGAATCAGGGAGAGCGCTGGTTTCTGATCAGCTGATGGCAATAGCGAGCGATAGGTTTGAAAAGGAGATGAGCGCGCAATATGTGGATTTGCTAGGGCTCAATTCGTATCTTGGATGGTATGGCGGAAAAGTGGACCAGCTTGAGGACATACTCAAGAGAGTGAAATCAGGGATCAAAGACAAGCCTGTTCTTATATCAGAGTATGGCGCAGACTCTCAGGTTAGGAGACACGGTGCAAGCGGCGACATTTTCAGCGAGGAGAACCAGGCGGCCCTTTTGAAAAAGGCATTCAAAATTATTGAAGCAGACCCTGAAATATCCGGCGGAATCATCTGGGTTTTTGCTGACTATCCAGACCCTATCCGGGTTTTTAATCCCAAGCCTTTTTTCAATCAGAAGGGTCTTTTAAGCGAGGACAGGAAGGAAAAGCTGGGATTTAAGATGGCGAGCGCTCTTTATCAAAATGAAAAGATAGAACTCAAAGCCCGGAGCAGAATTCAGAGCCGTATCCGGGATTCAGTTCTTGCTGGTCTGGTCTTGCTGGGCATATTACTTGGACTGGTAAGCCGTATCCCTGAAAAATGGATTTTATTGATGCCGGGACTCACGCATCCGATAAAATTGCTCCGCAGAGCCATTATTCTGATTACGCTACAGACATTGGTCTTTGAGCTTATATGGGAGAGTTTTCTCGCTCATCAGCCGCTTGCGCTTCCAATTAGCTTATCCTATCCGTCTATGAAATTTATACAGGTGGTTTTTAATTCCTGGCTCAGACCAATCTTCATTTTCCTGTTCCTGTTCTGGCTATGGTGGCTTGCGAGCGAGTTCTTCTCGTTATTGCTTGAAAAAAGAAAAGCCCAGATTCCCCGTCATCCGTTTGAGGTTGCGCTCGGTGTTGGAGACCCGATGTCAATTGTTCTTCCTTATCCGATGCTGACATTTTTCCCAGCTTTGATTGCGCTTGCGCTTAATCTTCCCTCCTGGGTCCTTTATGGCAAATTCCTTAATCAGTTTTCAACTATTCCCTGGATTATCTTTCAGGTTAGCTATACTGTTTTAGTCATTGTCAGTCTGATCAAGTTGCCGCTCGTGCTCCGAACCGGATTCCAGACCAGCTTCTTCAGAGCAGTGCTCTATATGCTCATGTTCTTTATCTTTGCCAATGCCATCCACGCTCTGCTTTTGTTTTTCCTTTACAGCCTCTGAGATCATTTCCTGGTTTGACGCATTGGGTTTATAATCAAACGGATGGACAGAAACGCTGTAAAGATAGTGAAGACCTTGCGTGCGCATAAGTTCCAAGCCTATCTCGTAGGCGGATGCGTGAGAGATATTCTTCTGGGAATTGAGCCAGAGGATTGGGACATTGCCACTGACGCAAAGCCTGAGCAGATAATCAAACTATTTCCCCGAACCATTCCTGTTGGAGCAAGGTTCGGAGTGGTGATCGTTCGTATGGGTAAAAAAAATTATGAGGTTGCAACCTTTCGCAAAGACCTTGGATATGAGGACGGCAGACATCCAGACAAAGTTGTATTTTCAAGCCCGGAAGAAGACGCCCGGAGAAGAGACTTTACCATCAATGGAATGTTCTACGACCCGCTCCGAAAAAAGGTGCTGGATTTTGTTGGAGGGAAAAGGGATTTAAACGCAGGAATAATCCGCGCAATTGGCGAGCCAGAGGAGAGATTTAAAGAGGATAAGCTCAGAATGTTGCGTGCAGTAAGGTTTTCCGCCAGGTTCGGATTTCCAATTGAGAAAAATACCGGGAGCGCGATAAAAAAGCATTGCGCTGAGATTATGGAGGTCAGCAAGGAAAGGGTCCGGGATGAGCTGATTTATATTTTCACGCAGAAAAATCCAGCCCAGGGATTGATGTTAATGGATGAGCTTGGACTCCTGAAAGAGATTCTTCCTGAAGTAAGCGCGATGAAGGGGGTTCCGCAACCGCCAGAGTTTCATCCTGAAGGAGATGTTTTCAATCACACTGTGCTGATGCTCAAGCTGATGAAGAAGCCCAGCCCTGAGCTGGCGTTCGGGGTTTTGCTTCATGACATTGGTAAGCCAAAAACATTCAGAATCGCTGATAGAATCCGGTTTGACAATCACACCTCGGTCGGAGCAGAAATGGCTGAAAACATTCTTAAGCGCCTGAGATTCTCAAGAAAACAGCTCCAGACCATCACTGCTCTGGTAAAGGAGCATCTCAAATTCATTGATGTTCCGAGAATGAAGCAGAGCACACTGAAAAGATTTATGAGCATACCGGATTTTGAGCTTCATCTGGAACTGCACAGGCTGGACTGCCTGGGCTCTCATAAAGACCTGTCAACCTATCATTTTGTCAAAAAAGAGTTTAGAAAATTCCAGAGCGAGCTTAAAAAAGTGAGAGCCAAACCTAAACGGCTCATCACAGGAGATGACCTGATTAGCATTGGTCTTAGTCCTGGTCCCATTTTTAAAAAAATCCTTACCAGAGTTGAAGACGCTCAGTTGGAAGGTAAGATCAAGACAAAAGAAGAAGCGATAGAGATGGCAAAAAAGCAGGCGCAAATTTTTCAAGTGGATTGAATTTATTTGTTGCGAAAAAAATGCTAATCTCAAAAAGGTTCTTAATAAAAATAATAGGAGGTGCTTTATGATTGGAGGAGGAGCAACGGGTTTGCATCCTGCGTTTCAGCATCGGACTTATTTGTTTCGGAGAAAGGTTTTCAAGCTATTAGGGGGAGCGTTTCATATTTATGATGAGGCTGGGAATCTGGTTTTTTACGGGGAGCAGAAGGCGTTCAAGCTGAGGGAGGATATGAGGGTTTATGCGGATGAGGGGAAGAAGCAGGAGCTATTAGTAATCAAGACGCCTCAGATTCTTGACATAAGCGCGACTTATAATGTCACCGATGCTACCACAGGTGAGCCAGTTGGAGCGCTCAAGCGGAAAGGATTGAAGTCCTTTATTATTGATGAATGGAAATTCTTAGGAACAGATGGAAGCGAGATCGGGGTTCTGCGTGAGAGCAGTTTTATTATGGCGCTGTTGAGCAGGTACTTTAACCTGATTCCTCAGACATATAAGATCACTGCTGGCAATACAGAGGTTGCAATGATAAAACAGGCTTTCAATCCTTTTGTGCTCAAGTACACGATGACCATTTCCCAGCCAGCGCCTTTGCTTGACCCTAGACTTTTGATTGCGGCTGGGGTTCTACTTTGCATCATTGAAAGGAGACAGCAATAAATCCGCTGAAAGGTGAAAGGTAAAAGGTGAATGAATATGCAAGCGCGTTTACGCGCGATTCCATAAGTCGCCAGAGGCTCCTGTCTGCGACTCCTTTCACCATCTACCCTAAACCTTGAACCTGTTTAAGTCTTGACCTTCTTCCATCTCCCGCGCCGGACTGAGATGGAGAGATAGAGGGTTCGGAACAGAAAGTACGGAATCTGGGTAAGCCAGAGTCAGCTGATTAAAAATCGCGACTTGATTAGGGTTATTTTTTGGTATAAACTTGTTTCAAAGAAAACAGGGAGGCAAGCAAGATGCTTACCAAAATTCGCATCAAAAATTTTAAGTGCTTCCAAGATACCGGAAATTTGGAAATCCGCCCTTTGACTTTTCTGGTCGGTCCAAATTCTTCTGGAAAAAGTAGTATCCTACAAATGCTCCTTATGCTCAGACAAACCGTTGATAGCACTGACATTGAAAATCCCTTAGCCGCCAATGATGGCTGGATTCAGCTTGGCGCATATCCTGAATTCATTTACAAATCTGAATATAAGAAGGAATTAGAAGTTGAACTAGAGTTTTCTCCTAGATCGGTTCAACGCGATTTTGAAGGCGCTCCTCTTACGCTTCTTGCAATATTTTGCTATAACAAGAAAACTACGCAGATAGAATTGAAAAAACAGGAGATTTCATTCGGAGAAGATTTCCATGAAACCGTTGTCCGTGATGTGAAATGGAAAAAGTATTCAGCAACCATTCAATATAAGGAAAAAGGCGAAATGAAAGAATTATCACTTAAGCAGGTAAAGCCGATCAAATTCTATACATCTGAAATTCCTGCTAGATTTAGAGGCAAAATTACCGAAAAAGAACTTATTTATCTAAGAAAAATTTATAGAATTGGATATTTTATTGAGGATGAATTGCGCCGATTGTATTATTTAGGCCCGCTTCGTGAATTTCCTAAACGATACTATGTGACAAGTGGACAAGCCCCCCAGGATGTGGGGGTGAGGGGGGAGCGAGCTGTTGATGCACTTTGGATTTCCCATCGTAGCAAGAAAAAAGGGATGCGAAAAATAGAAGAGGGCGCACGGGAGTGGTTTAAGGAATTCAATTTCGCACGAGATTTAAAGCTCAAACGGGTTGCGGCAAATTATTATAAAGTGATGATCACTGATCCTGCTACGGGGGCAGAAACCACTCTTGCCGACATTGGATTTGGCGCTTCTCAAACTTTGCCAGTTATTGTTGAAAGCTATTATGTTCCAGATGACAGCATCATCCTCATAGAGCAGCCAGAGATTCATCTCCACCCTAAAGCTCAAACGATTCTAGGAGATTTATTTGTTAAATCAATCGGGTCCAGAAAAACCTTCATTGTTGAAACTCACAGCGAACATATCTTAGCTAGGGTTCGTAGAAGAATCGCGGATAAAACTATCGGGCGAGAAAAAGTTGCCATTTTTTACTTTGATCCTTCTCCGGAAGGAACCAAAATCCAAGAGGTAACTTTAAACGACCAGGGTCAGTATGAATCTTATCCCGAAGGATTCTTTGAAGAAGGTTTCATTGAATCAGTTGAACATCTTAAGTCCATAAAAAGCTAGGAAACAAATTATTGTATGAATAAAGATTGGACGATTGATACCTATGTTCTTTATCGGGCGGCTGATGTAGATTATGATGCCATTTCTTTCCTTCAAAAAATCCTAAATGAACGATCCGAGATCGCTTTTGACTATGAGGGAAATATTGAAAAAGAATATAGAGATTGCTTCATCAAGGCTCAAAGAGAAAGAAAAGGCGGAAGCGTGGCTTTGAAAGAATGGTTTAAACAAATCGTAAGCAAACGCGCCCGAAAATTTATCAGCGGAACATTGGATACTAAAAAGCAAAAGGACTTGGCGGACCTGAGATTTGATAGAAGCGATTGGCCGTTTGTCGCGGTTTGCTCAAAAACAGCAAGTAAAAGATTGGTCAGTGAGGATTCGGATTATAATGAACAAGTAAAAAACTATTTAAAATCTGAAATGAGCATAGATGTTCTTCCAATTAAAGATGCTCTTAAATCCTGAAAATTTTTTTTGTTAAACTTTCACCTTCTTCCATCTCCCGCGCCGGACTGAGATGGAGAGATAGAGGGTCCTGAAAAGGAAATCCGGGATTTGAGTTAGCCATAGCCATTGCACAGGCGCGTTAAATTTTTTCCATAGTAAAACCGCAAGCCCGAGTCTGAAAATATACATACCTGAGGATTGCGCAATCATTGGCGAGACCGAGTATCCTGCTCCGCGCAAAGCTCCTGCTTGAACAAAGGCAATTGCCATCAAAGGATGACAGACTGCAACTGCGTATAAATATAGTTTTGCATAACCTACGGTTAATTCAGAGCTTTGAGGAAAGAGCGAGAGGATCAAAGGCTGGGCAAAAATTACCATAGCAATTGCAATCACACTCATCAGGATAACAGATGCGGTTATATTGACCCTGAGGCTCATTTCCGCAAGGTCTGGCCGTTTTGCTCCTAGACACATTCCCACCTGGGTGGTGGCTGAGGCGTTATATCCGAGCGAGGGCAACTGAGAGAAGTTCAGGATACTGAGACCGATGATGTATGCGGCCGCAGGCTCTGGACCATAACGGTTCACAATGGACACAAACGCGATCAGCCCGAGCTGGATCAATTCCCATTCTATTGCTGTGGGACCACCAATTTTAACGATCTTCTTCAGAATAGCCAGGTCAATTTTCAGTTTTGAGAAATTTATATCTAGCTTTGTCATACTGAGGCTGAAGAGGGGAATAAACATAATGGTTGAGAGCAGGAACGCAATAGCCATTGCCAGACCAGCTCCCACAATGCCCATTTTCGGAAGACCAAACTTGCCAAAAACCAGAACATACTGGAGCAAGATATTGAAGCAAGTGTTCAAAATCTGGATCACCATTGGTGTGCGCGTGTCTCCAGCGCCTCTCAAGCCAGCGCCTAGAAAAAAGCTTGTGGATGCAAATGGAAGCCCAAGATAAAGCCAGAACATACATCTGACAGAATCGTCCAATACCTCAGGCGCAATATGCAGAGCCAGAAAAATCGGTCTTGTCAATAAAATTCCAGCAATAGATAGAAACAATGAGGCTATGGTCCCGAAAAAAACTCCCTGTCCAAAAATCCTGCTCGCTTCCCTGATATTGCCAGCGCCAACCTCACGGGCAATCAAAGCCACCATACCCACTGCTATGGATGATAGCCCGAGCACAAGCGCGAAAAATATCATCTGACCCAAGCCCAGAGCCGCAAGTGCAGATTCCCCAATAGCGCCAACCATCATCCTGCTTATAAGGATCATAGATGTAGCTACACCCTGTCCGATAAAAACTGGCCATGCTAATCTCCAGGAATCCGCCCAGAGAAATCTCCTCTCCTTCCCCTCTGGAACCACAAAACTCAGTTCATTATTATTTGGCTGAATCATCCAATTCTTGTAAAGTGTAAATTGTAAAAGAAAAAATGTGAAATTAGAAATTTTCAGAGCAGATAGAGGCAATTGTCCTTTCGTCATCTAAGGATTGAAACCGGCAAGGAACTAAAACAGGCTTCCCCCGGGCGCTTGACAAATAATCGGGCAAAAAAAGAGATGCGATGATTCCTGTTATTCAAGAGAGAATTGACAAATTATCTGAAATCTGCTCTCGGTATAAGGTGCGTCGTCTATTTATCTTTGGCTCTGCCGCTGAGGATCGCTTTGAGCCAGCAAAAAGTGACCTGGACTTTCTGGTGGAATTTCAATCTCTTTCCCCATCAACACATTCTGACAACTATTTCGGATTATTAGAAGACCTGGAGCGGCTGTTCGGCTTGCCCGTGGATTTACTGGAGCCGGACACAATTCGGAATCCGTTCTTACGGAAAAAAATTGAGGAATCCCAATCAGTGATCTATGACCAGGCTCTGCTCGGCACCATCACTCTGGAAATCCTTACATGGTCCTTAATCCCCTAGACAGAACTCTGAGACAACTCAAAGCTGTGATGATGTCCTGGAATCAACATTGACTACCTCATAGAAATTTTACAAAATATTAAATGGAGAAAATAATGGCTGGAAAAAGACCAGGCATAAGAATCCATCATTTTGAGTTCAAGGAAATGACTTGGTTTGTTTGAATCGTGGCTTAAAGCGCGTGCACGAAAAATAATTAAGCGTGGACAAGAGTGTCCGCGACACAAAGAAAGGAGAAGAAATGTATTTTGATTCTCAAGGAAGTGAGCATACTGAAGAAACTTTGAAAATTGCGGTTCAGGCTTGCAAGGAGCGCGGGATAAAACATCTGGTTGTTGCGTCAACTACGGGCTTCACTGCTAAAAAAGCACTGGAGCTGGTCAAAGGGACGAGCCTGCGGCTCGTGGTTGTGACGCATAATTATGGATTTTCTGAGGAGGGGAAATGTGAGTTTGATGAAGAGCTCCGCAAAGAAATAGAAAAAGCTGGACACAAGGTTCATAGCGGGATGCTTTTGACCAGAAACCTTGGCAAGGCGATTGCGCTCAAGATGGGAGGATTTAGCGAGTCAGAACTGGTTGCGGCTACGCTTCGTATTTTTTCTCAGGGTGTGAAAGTTTGTGTAGAGATGGCTTGTATGGTAGCTGATGCAGGGCTGGTTCCATTTGAGGATTGCGTGTTTGTGGCAGGCACAGGCAGAGGCGCAGACACCGCTTGCATCATCAAGCCGGTTGCATCTCATAATTTTTTCAATTTGAAGGTTCGGGAGATTCTTTGTAAGCCGAGTAAATTCTGAAATCGGATGATAAGATGATAGACTAATAGGCTGATAAGGAACACTGGAATGAAGATAGCAAGAATGATTCTGATTATCGGATTGCTCAGCGCGCTTCTGGGCTGTTGGCATAAGCTCAAGCTGTTAGAATCTCCGGAGATAAAAAATCCAGTGATAGATGTTCAGTCTGATCCGACAAAGCCTTTTCTTGCCGGGTTTGGCAAAGCGATTATCACTCCGAAAATGAAGGTATGGATGGCTGGTTTTGATCCTGGTCAAAGAAGGTCAGCTGGGGTTCACGATGACCTGTTTGCCCGTGCGCTGGTTTTGAAACAGGGCGAGGAAAAGTTAGCACTGGTCTCCCTTGACCTTATTGGCTTGAATCGGGAGGATATTGAAAAATACAAATCATTGGTTCAAGGCTTCAGACCAGACCAGATTTTGATCGCGTGCACGCATACTCATTCAGGACCGGACACAATGGGTGTCTGGGGCTTGATACCGTTTGCTCGCGGGAACAATCCTGAATATATGAAACAAATCGGACAGGGCATTGTTAGCGCGATCAAAGAAGCAGAAGCGAGTTTAAAACCTGCTGAGATGTGGACTGCGGTTTATCAAATGAATCCGAGCTTGATGTTTAACAAGCGGGACACAAAAGACAAGGATGATACAATGGGAATTATGGTTTTTCTGGATTCAGAGGGCATAACTATTGCGACATTGATCAATCTTACAGGTCATCCTGAGGTGATGTGGAAGAGAAACCGGTTAATCAGCGCTGACTATCCGGGAGTAGTTTATAAACTGGTTGAGAAAAAGTATGGAGGTGGAGCAATTTTTTTCAACGGCGCTTTAGGAGCTCTGGTCAGCCCGAATGTAGAAAATCCAGAGGCAGAGCATAGCTGGGCGGAGCTGGATGATTTCGGGAGCAGGGTTGCAAATGAGGTTGACCGAGGGATGGGTCTGCTGGTCAAGGAAAATCAGCCATTTATCCGGCATAAAATGAGCTTGATTCAGCCCAAAGTCAGCAATGATATTTATGCTCTGGGAGTGGAGTTCGGGCTGTTTGAGCGAAAGGCTTATGAAGGTAGAACACTGATTACTGAGGTCAACTTGATAGAGATCGGCACAGCGCAGATAGTAACATTCCCGGGGGAGGCATATCCCAAGCAGGGCTTAAAAATTCGCTCCTATCAGAAGCGGAACTCATTTCAATTTGGTCTTGCGGATGACGAGCTTGCGTATATTTTATATCCAGAGGATTATGACGCGGAGCTTTATAAGTATGAGCGTAGTCTATGCGTGGGACCTGAGCTTGCAACGCTGATTGACCAGGCTCTAATTGAGCTTTTGAAATAACAGATCAATCGTCCTGTTCGCTCACGCCCAGCTCAACAGGACGATAAGGTTTTTCAATCAATTCCCTGGGGATGGTTTCTGGATGTTCATAAAATCCTTTGAACTCTTTGAGAAAACCGGAAAAATAGTCCACATTGGCAAACGCGTGAGGACCTCCAAGAGTTGAGAAAACCTTGTCTCCATAAGGAATAGTGAGCATAAAGCACCAGTAGTTATTTCCGTAAAACGCAACCGGGAAGCCAGTATCTACAAACGGATTGCGCGAAACGCACAAAGCGAACCAGTTGCGCATCTCCCTTTTACCAAAGAAATGCTTTGCCAGCCAGATGCCTAGCCGGGGAAAATTTTTCATCAGATAAATTTCTATAGGCCTAAGATTCCTCCAGACCCATCTCTCTCCAAAATAGTTTTCCTTTTCCCTGACCGCAATGAACTCAATTACATCCCTGTCCGGAGCGATCTTTCTCACATAGCCCGCAGGATAGCGCGCTGGGTAGTCCTTCTTGTTCACACTGACCACTCTCTGGGGAAGATATTTCTGACTCAAGCGTGAAGCGAGCTTCATTATTAGATGATGCGCCTTGATTTTATTCTCCTTGCAGAACTTGATGAATGGCCGATTATCCAGCTCAAACAGCAAATTAAAACAATAACTCCGCTCCAGATGCCAGTAGTACTGAACCGGACCAAACTCTTCTCCATACCACGGATGCTCCTTGAACACTATTTATCCTCCTTCTCCACACAAATTTGTCTTCCGCAATTAGCGCATTTTACCGCTTTCATTTCACAGCTTTCGCAATACTCAAGCTCATCTCCAAGAATCTCCTTACAATACGGACAGCGCTCTTTGTCCGAAATCTGCTCCACATCAATCATCCTTCTCTTACCCTCGCGCTCCTTGCTCCTGAAATCCTCAATCGCCATCTTGAGAGCGTCAAGCGCCTGAAACGGGCAGTGCCATTTGCTCTGAGGTAAAACTTTTAGAGCATCAAAAAAATCATCCATCTTCATCCTCTCTATTTCCTCAATCGTCTTCCCCTCTGCAAGCTCCGCAATATATCCAGCAACTGCTTTTGCCGCGCCGCATCCCAGACATTGAAACCTGACCTTATCTATCATTTGGTCTTTGACCTTGATCTGAAAACTCAAGATGTCTCCGCATCTGGCGTTTCCCACAATGCCGGTTCCATCCGGATTTGTTATCTCTCCTCTGTGGCTGGGATGAAGAAATTTTTCCCTTAGTTTATCTTTGATGTCAGCCATTATTATTTTTATCTCCAATTTTTTTTATCAGAGCGCTGTAATCCCTGATCAATTCGGCCTCGTTAATCCCGTGCTCTTGCTCCAGGTTCTTCAGGCGTTTTTCAAACTGCTGAAATAATTTTAACCAGCCAGTAATAACCTCCTGGAACGGGTCCGGAAGGTCTGAATGCTCAAGGTCTTTTTCCAGGTCTCCAGCGGTCTGCTTCTTGACCACTTTTCCCGGAATCCCTACCACGGTGGAGTTTGGAGGAACATCTTCAATCACAACAGAGCCAGAGCCAATTCTTGAATGGTCTCCGATAGTTATGGCTCCAAGGATGCAGGCATTACTGCCCACTACCACGCCCTTGCCTAAAGTTGGATGCCTTTTCTTCTTCTCCAGATGCACCCCGCCCAGAACAACGCCTTTATAAATCAGGCAATCATCCCCTACCTCTGCTGTCTCTCCTATCACCACTCCCATTCCATGGTCAATAAATACCCCGCGACCTATTTTTGCGCCTGGATGAATCTCTATGCCAGTTATAAACCGATTGAAATGCGAGATGAGTCTGGCAAGAGTAAAAAATTTTCTCAAATAAAACCAGTGCGCGATTCGGTGAAGCCATAGCGCATGCAAGCCCGGATATGTCAGCAGAACCTCCAGCAGATTCTTCGCCGCAGGGTCCCGGTCAAAAACCGCCTTAATATCTTCCTGAATGCGCTTAAACATCTAAATAATGAAAGATAAAACTTTTATTTTCACCGTGATAAATTAAGCTAAAATATCCTAAAAACACTTTTTACCAGTATCTTTGTGCCCAATCTGTTTACTGTTTCAGCATCTATATTCTTGCACATCTTCGGAATAAAATAATAATACGATGGATGCAACATTCGCTTCAAGTTAATGATTTAAAAAAATCAGCCATTTTTTAATCAACATTTTAATTTTCTAATAGCTTTCATTGACATTTCTCTGCCTTCTCCAGTAGGATAATTGCAATCTTCTTGACCCCATATCCATTTATAAGCTTTGAGTAAAACTTCGGGGGCTTCTCCGCAAGGATTGGACAGTAATACAGTCTTTAATACTTCATCAGATTCTTTCCCATTGAAAACTTTTTCCAAAGCTTCTATAATTTTTGTCGTCTCTCGGGGATTAAGTTTTCCTTTTTCTTCAAGGTCTTCATAGATGTTTTTATGGGAAATTAACCAAAGACTTGTATCTTGAGGATTGTAGCCCCAAACCATAAAATCTTCTCGTTTTATTACGCCAAAGGTAAATTTGCCGCCAGGTTTGGTTATAACTATCTTTCTGCCATCCGATATATTTTCAACTTCATATCCTCTGTATTTTACAGCTTCTAAATATCCCCGGAATTCATCACGCGGTCGGTTTCTTATTTTTAATTTAGCTAATTCAATCTCGTGGGTATATATATTTTTTTTTGCTTTTTTCTCTTTCATTATCTACCGCCTTGAAAACGCAAATAAGGATGTGTGATTTTTGCCAAGTTCATCCTTAATTCGTTTAATAGCTAATTCAATGTATTCTTTTTCCATTTCAATCCCAATGAAAATTCTATGGTGTCTAAGAGTAGCAATTGCTGTTGTCCCACTTCCCATAAATGGATCAAGCACTTTATCGCCGGGATTAGTACTTGCTAATATAATTCTTTCCAACAATTCAACTGGCTTCTGTGTGGGATGTTTACCATAAATTTTTTCTTGTGGCGACGGTGTTGAAATTGCCCAGACGCTTCGCATCTGTTTACCGGGGGATTTCAGAATATCATTTTTAAAACATCTATTTTTCATTTCTTCATAGTTAAAAGTATGTTTGCCAGATTTTGATTTTCGTGCCCAGATTAGCGTCTCGTGGCTCGCTGTGAAATATCGGCAGGACAAGTTGGGGCTGGCGTTAGGCTTGAACCAAACAATATCATTAAGAATATGATAACCAAGGGTCTGGAGGACAAATCCGCATGTGTATATGCTGTGATATGTGCCGGAAATCCAGATTGTTCCATCTGGCTTAAGAACACGCTTACAAGCAGAGAGCCATTTTTTATGAAATTCAAAATCCTGTTCCAATCCCTTGCTTTTATCCCAATCACCCTTGTTTACGCTTACAGCCTTTCCGGCGTGGCAGGTAAAGCCTCCATTAGAAAGTTTATAGGGAGGATCGGCAAAAATCATATCAATGCTTTCGGCTTCAAGCGCAGGGAGAATTTTTAGGCAATCATCATTATATAGCAAACAATTTTTACTTATATTTATTGCTTCGCCTGGAATAAGCGTTTTTGCAGTTATATTCATCTATATTCCAACCGGTTTCTTAAAGAGAATTTTAGCATTAGCCGCCCTTCTTGTCAAGTGCGTAAGAGACGCAGTCCCCAAACCGCAGAGCGAGGTTTTGCACAAATCCGGGGAAGGTCCGCGATCTGCTTTGCGGTGAAGATTCATTGGTTTGTTATTTCCGCGCCCAGAGGGGGCTCATTTCGCGAAGTTCTTTGACCACGCGAGGAACCACTTCCAGAGCATAATCAATATCTTCCTCGGTGTTCTCAATGCCAAGACTGAATCGGATGGTTCCGTGCGCGTGCTCGTGTGGAAGGCCAATAGCGAGCAGAACATGGCTTGGCTCAAGACTACCGCTTGCGCAAGCAGACCCAGTGCTAACTGCTATTCCTTCTGCGCTTAACCGGAGCGCAATAGACTCTCCTTCTATATACTTAAAAGTCACGCTCAGCGTGTTGGGCATAACTCTTTCTGGATGACCATTGATAAAAATTTCCGGAACCCTATCCTCAATTCCTTTCCGAAGTTTCTCGCGCAGTTTCCAGATTTTCTCAACCTCAGCATCAAGGTTCTTCATTGCTATCTCGCAGGCTTTTCCCAGGGCAATGATTCCAAGATTGTTCTCGGTGCCTCCACGAATCCCTCGCTCCTGATGCCCGCCCTGAAGCGATGGGCAGACAAAAATGCCTTTTCTGATATAAACCGCGGCAACTCCTTTGGGCGCATAGAGCTTGTGTCCGGACAGGGATAGAAAATCCACACCCAGATCTTTCACATCCACTTTCATCTTCCCAACCGCCTGAACAGCGTCCGTATGAAAATATACCTCGTGCTCCCTTGCTATTTTCGCAATCTCAGCAATGGGCTCAATAGTTCCAATTTCATTATTCGCAGTCATAATAGTGATCAAAACAGTCTGCTTCGTAATAGCCTTTTTAACTAGGTCTGGATCAACCAGCCCGTATTTATCCACCGGTAGCCATGTGACCTTAAATCCCTGTCGCTCCAGAGTCCGAAGCGGATTCATCACAGATGGATGCTCAATCTGGCTGGTGATGATATGCTTTCCTGTATGCGCGTCTGGCTTGCAATAAATGTCCTGGCAGGTCACGCCCTTAATCACCAGATTATTGGACTCAGAACCACAACTGGTGAAAACTATCTCTTCAGGGGTCGCATTAATCAATGCCGCAACCTTCTTCCGCGCATCCTCCACTGCTTTTCTTGATTCCTGACCAAAAAAGTGAACGCTGGATGCGTTTCCAAAAAGGTCTAGATTTTCCACAATCACCTTTTTCACTTCCGGGTGAAGAGGTGTAGTCGCGTTATTATCAAGATAAACCTTACGCATTTATTTCTCCTTTTTTATAGCCTTATATTTATTGAGGATGTCTTCAATCAAGGGCTTACAACGAACCCCGCCGCATTCGCCCCTGGTTGCGCCAGTTGCCTCAGCAATCATTTCAACCGTGTATGCCCCACGGGCAATTGCCTCCTCAATCTGTTCTTTAGAAACTTTCTGACACTTACATACATATTCTATCTCTTTTTCCTCAACTGGCTTTATGCCAAGGTAATTATCAATCGCCCGCTGAATCGCATCTGCCGCAAGAACTGAACAGTGTATCTTATGCTCTGGAAGTCCGCCCAGGGCATCAACAATATCCTGATTCGTTATCTTTTTTGCCTCGTTTATATGCTTCCCAATGATCATCTCTGTGGCAATAGACGAACTCGCAACCGCGCTTGCGCATCCAAAGGTCTTAAACTTCGCGTCCCGGATGATGCCATTCTCATCAATTTTGAGCCAGATTTTCATCAGATCCCCACAAACAGGGCTACCAACCTCGCCAATCCCATTGGCATCTGGTATTTCGCCTTGATTCCTCGGATGCTGAAAATAGTCAATTACCTTCTCGTTATACATTGCTTTTAATCCCCACTTTTATATAGAAATCCTTTTTGTTAAAGATAACCATTTATTATAGCTCGTCAACCTTTCTCAATGAGCGTAAGAAGGCTCTGTGCCCATTCTTTTTGCTTGCGGACCGGATGATGGATTCGGCTCACAGCTCCAGTGATTGCGTCAAATCTCCGAATATATCCCCGGGGCACAGCACGCGAATACGCGGACAGGCTGATGGCAAAATCCCCCTCAGCCTTATCTATGCGATGAATCCCCTCATCATGCATCTTAATATAAACCACATTTCTGGGACTGAGTATATGTTTGTCCTTCATCTCCAGCTTTACCCGGTCTTCTGAAATTTTTTCCTTAATCTCATAGTTCTCAATCAATAGCTTTCCAAACCAACAGCCAGTAACTCCTGTAGCATTATGGTCGTGAATAAAATTATCCGCGCCCTCTGCCCAGATAGCCATCCTGAGAGAAAAGCTTCCATCAGGGTCCCTCCATAGCACTATCTCGTTATTGAACAGATTGGTTGCTTGCTCGCGCACAAAATGAATGTCATGTGCTAAAAGCTCCAGAACCCGCATCATTACTGACTGGTCCTCAAGCAATTTCCTGAGAGCGTCTCCTGCCATCTGGAACTCTATAGTTGGCTCATCCTCTATCTGAAAACTGCTCCGCAAAACCGGGATATAGTCTTCCAGTCCCAGCCTTTCCTCAAATAAAGTCATTCCTATTTACCTTCCTGAATTTGTTTATTCCTTTCTCCTCTTATAAAAAACCAGCACGCCATTTTCCTGAAAAAATATCTGCGCAACCTCCCATCCGGCTTCATCTCTGTCCTGAAACATCTCTACCAGATGACTGAACTCCGGATGAACATCCTCCACCCGGCATTCCTTCTCCGCCTTACAGCTAAAAATCTTCCTATGCTCCCCAACCATCTCCTCCTTAAAAATTCCATAAGGATAAAACTCAAAGCGATATTCAACTGCCATTATCCTTCACCTCCTCAACTTTTCCTCATCCCTTTACCCAAGCAATTTAAGTTGAATTCCCTGCTTTATAATTTTATCGTTTTTATAAATTCCTTTTTTAGTTTGTGCTAACCTCTTTAATGCGATTTTGATATATTCAGGATTTGTGTCAATGCCAATAAATTTTCTCCCCATCTTTTTTGCCGCCACCGCAGTGGTTCCACTCCCCACAAACGGATCTAAAATAATTGCGTCTTTTTCAAAAGTCGTTAATTGAATTATATACTCGCAGATTGCCAATGGTTTTACCGTCTTATGAATATTAAATTCTCCTTTTTCTTCTTTAGAAGGTTTGGGCAAAAGAAAGCATTTATCCAAAATTCGGTTTATCGCTTGTGTGGTCATAACATTAGAGGGGAACATATTTTCGCCTATTTTGATGTTTGTATTTAATAATCCGACCTTATATTTCATCATATTATTTAGAAATGTTCCCTCACATTCCTTCTGCGCCATCACAATCGGCTCAAAGCAAGACTTGATTTGAGGGGTTTTCCAGCCCGATAGCTTATCCTTCAGCCCCAGTTTAGACTGTGGATCGCAATCCAGGCGATCAATAAAATGATTAAGGGACATTGCTTTAGGCTGATTCTGGGTATAGAGCCAGATAAAGCAATCCCTGATCAAAAACCCAGCGTCATCCACCGCAGAAGCCATCCGATGATAGAGCCTGGGGCTGGAAAAGGAAAAGAAAAAACCCCCTGGCTTAAGCACGCGATATAATTCTTTTGATATTTTCAAATACCATTCGTAAAATCTTATTCCCTGATTTTTATCAAACTTCATTCCGGGTGGAAGCGATTTTACCGTATGGCAATAGTCGGTAATACTGGAAACGATTCTATCATCCCAGTTATTATCCATTTTATCCAAAAAATAAGGAGGGTCGGTAAGGATTAAGTCTATGGAATTATCGTCAATCTTTGTCAATATTTCCTCGGCGTTGCCTAAGATAATTTTATTTATCATTTTGCTGTTCATTGGGATTTTTTCCTTTAAATTCTGCGAATAATATTTTGTAAACCTCCCACCGGATTTCTCGATCAGATCTCTTAATCACTGTGGGATTTGCCAATTTTATTACCCGACCTCGCTCATCGTATTCCCAATTATTCCGGTCAGCCCGATTGCACTTCTGGCATTGAGGGATGATATTGCCTGTCCCCACAGGTTTATTGGGGTTCATATGCGACATCTGTAATTTTGTTATTGTATTTGGCCAATGTAAATGAGGCTCGCCTTCTTTGGATCCGCAGGTAGCGCATCTATGCCCATAGCTCGCTTTTAGCTTCTCCCAGTCCACAGTTATATTTGCCCGATGCCTATGAAAAGCCGGATAAGGTTTTTTCAAAGTAATGAGTTGATATTCTCCTCTCTGAAGAGTTACCTCCCGGTTATCCCGTCCTCCAGCGGCAATGAACCAACCTTTCTGAGCGCCAAGATGTCTTCCTGCTTGGACATCAGGGGTTGCCGGATAAAATTCGCGAATAAACTCCGTTAACTCAACTTTAGTGACCTTCCTGGTCTTCGGATACCCTTGGGCAAGATATACCAGAATCAAAGCGTCTTTTGTAAAACCTTTTTTGCCCTTCAGCCTAGGAAGCTTTACTCCATATCGCTTAAGATAATTCTTATAATACTTTTCCAGTTTTTTATAAGTTTTAATAATCGTTTTTTCGGATAATTTCCTTTTCATTTCTGCACCACAATTATCTCAGTTCTTTACTATTATATGTATTCCTCCGGATTTATTCCATCTGCTTTAGCGAGGATGCTCAGGCTGAGTATCACCTGCGGATGTAATGGTATTCCGAGTTTTCTCCGCTCATCCTCATATTCAAACTCCGGCTCGCCGTGGATGTAAATTCTTTCCTGACCTTTTGCCTTAGGAGACTCCTTGAGAGCGGTCAGGGCGTCATCCATTGTTCTCCCAAACTCCTCCAGCGGTCTGAAGCCATCCACCCTTATCGCCATAAAAAAATGTCCCACATTGCTCGGCTCTTTCCTCATACTCATCAAGCCTTCCTGCTTTGCCCCGTAATTTGCGTCCGAGAGAATAGCTGAAAGGATGTCAACCATCATTGCCAAGCCATATCCTTTATGCCCCCCGAGTTCCCTGGTTCCTCCCAGAGGCGCAAGCGCTCCACCCTTAAGAATCATTGTCGGGTCATCTGTAAACTCTCCAGTGTTGTCATAAAGCCAGCCAGGGGGAATTTTTTGATTATTCTTTATGGCAAGCTCTATTTTCCCAAGAGGAACCGCACTAGTCGCCATATCCAGAACAAATGGCCGCAGTTTCCCGGCTGGAACCGCAAGGCTGAGCGGGTTGGTTCCAAGCATTGCCTTGGCGCCAAAGGTTGGCACAACCAGCGACACTGCATTAGTCATTGCCAAGCCTATCATACCCTCTTTAAGCGCCATCATTGAATAATAAGCGGCAATGCCAAAATGATTTGAGCGCCGAACCGATACCAATCCAGCGCCAACATTTTTAGCCTTCTCAATTGCTATCTCCATTGCCTTTTTCGCAACCACAGGTCCCAGACCGTCATCTCCGTCCAGCAATGCTGTTGCTGGAAGCTCATTCAGGATTCTGATGTTGGGCTTGGGATTGACCGTGCCGTTTTTCAGCTTGCTGATATAATAAGGCATTCGGGAGGCGCCGTGAGAATCTATTCCGCGAATATCCGCGGAGATCAGCGCATCAGCCGCAGTATGCGCATCTTGTTCAGGCAAGCCATTTGCCAGAAATAGCCTCTTCATTAACTCAAATAACTTCTCAACTTTTACTCTTTTAAACTCCTCCATCTTTTTCTCCTTTGTGGCGCAATCATACGCGCAGGCCCTGGTGTCTGCCCTATTGGGCGCACACAAGGGTGCGCACCTACATTCCGCTCTGCTTCAAATCCTTGAGCGCGGGCAATGCGCCCAAGCCATCCGCGAAAATCACTGCGTTATTCACTGCTTCTGCTAGAACCTCCGCGCTCAGAATTCCGAGCCGATTTATCTCAGCCTCTATATCACCAGCGCTCACCGCAAAAATAATGTCACCATCAAATGTTGAATGAACCGGAGAGAGCGAGCGCGCGAATCCAGCTTCTGCCATCTTTGCCAGCATATTTGCCTTGACCTTGTCCAGCCTAGCATTAGTGGCAATTACTCCGAGATTGGTATTTTCCCCGATGGAAATCTCCGGCGCTCTTTTCATACCTGCCAGAATCCGCGTAATGTCCACAAACTCATTGGTTTCTGGATTTCGGCAACCAGCAAGAATCTGCCCGGTCCGATAGTCAAGCACATCACCGAAATTATTGACAACTGCTAATGCCGCAACCACCAGACCATCTGAACAAACTATGCTCGCAGAACCTATCCCGCTCTTAACCGCGCCTTTTTGCCCGAACAATTTGCCAACACTCGCGCCTGTTCCTGCGCCTACACTGCCCTGCTCCATCAAATCCGAGCGCGCATTCTGGCACGCAAGATAGCCCATCTCTGCGTTCGGTCGGACTCTGGAGTTCTTGAAGCTCAGGTCAAAAATAATTGCGCAAGGAACAATCGGCACAAGCGCCACTCTTGCCTGATACCCGATGCCTTGCTCTTCCAGAAATTTCATCACGCCATCCGCAGATGCCAAGCCATAAGCACTACCGCCCGCAAGACAAATCGCATTGATCCCGGGTGTAATATGAGAAGGGCTTAAAACATCAAGCTCACGCGTTCCGCTCGCAAATCCGCAGATGTTCACGCCTGCAACCGCGGTTTTTTCAAAAATAATCACAGTGCAACCAGTACCATTCTCAAAATCAGACGCGTGTCCAACTTTGATCCCGCTAACATCCAAAATCGTTCCCTTCATCTTATCCTTCCATTTTTATTCATACTATCATCTCTCCTCAGATGCTTCAACACGCAGGTTTATTAGCTGACGGCTGATGAGCAGATAAAAAATCCCTCCTGCGCCTTCAAGCGCAAGCTGGATGTGGATGCCTGAAAAAAAGCAAATCCCTCAAGAGCTATAGCCGTTTGGCAAAAGAGCGAGCATACCTTCAAGGTCAAGGCAACCAATTCCTCTGGACAGGGCGATTCCACTCCGGCAAAATACATTTGGTCCATTATTTTCTGGAGCTGGAGCCGAGGGCGGGAATTGAACCCGCTACCTGGTGATTACGAATCACCTGCTCTACCGAATGAGCTACCTCGGCTATATGCTTGATTGTAATTCCACACGCTAAGCTGTCAAGCTGATTGATTAGCTGAAAACACGCTTATGTCATTTTCATTCCACTGTCACGCTTTTGGCTAAATTCCTTGGCTGGTCAACATCTGTTCCATTGAAAAGCGCGATATGATACGCGAGCAGTTGAAGCGGTGGAGTTAGTATCATTGGCTCCAAATCTTCGGGCACATCAGGGACAATAATCAGGTCTTGAGATTTTCTCCTTAACAGGGATTCCTGTTCAGGATTCCCGACCGCAATCACTCTTCCTTCCCGGCTAGACACCTCCTCCAGATTGGAATAGGTTTTTTGAAATAATCGGTTATTCGGAATCAGTGCCACAATAGTTGCGTTTTTATCAATAAGCGCAATTGGTCCGTGCTTGAGTTCTCCTGCTGGGTATCCCTCTGCATGAATGTAAGAAATTTCCTTTAACTTGAGAGCGCCCTCCAACGCAATAGCTGAATTGAGCCCTCGCGCAATATAAAAGAATATCCGGGACTGATAATACTTCCTCGCAATTTCCTCAATAGCAGGGTCCATCTCTAAAGTCTTTCCAATCAGAGACGGCACACGCAAAAGCTCCGCAAGCATTTTGCTCCGTTCACTCTTCGCAATCACATTTTTGATTTGCGCAAGATAAAGAGCAAACAAATACAAAAGCGCAAGCTGTGTGATAAAGGCTTTGGTTGACGCAACCCCGATCTCCGGACCAGCACGGGTATAAATAACTCCGTCAGCCTTACGGGAAAGGGTTGAACCCACCACATTGCAAACCGCAAGGGTCTTTGCGCCGAGCCTCCTGGCTTCAGCCTCTGCGGCTAAAGTATCAGCGGTTTCTCCGCTCTGGCTTACAAAGACCGCAAGGGTTTTGCTGTCAACTAATGGCTCACGGTATCTGAATTCTGAAGCGATCTCTGTTGCGCAGGGGATGCGCGCCAGTTTTTCAATCCAGTATCTGGCAACCAGAGAAGCATGATATGCTGTCCCGCACGCGCTTATCTGGATTCTGGACACATCTGGCAGGAACTCAGAGATTTTTTCAGACAGCTCGTCAAATTTAACCCTTGCTTGTTCAATTTGAATCCTTCCCATCAATGTGTCAGAGAGCGCATCCGGCTGTTCAAAAATCTCCTTTAGCATAAAATGCTTAAACCCGGCTTTTTCAGCCATTGCCGGAGTCCAGCTCACATAGCTTGGTTCACGGCTCACTTTTTCCCCTGAACTGCCTCGTATTTCTATGCTGTGAGCCGTGAGCATCGCGTATTCATCATCCTCCAGAGGAATGATGTTGCGGGTATGGCTAAGGAGTGCTGGAATGTCAGAAGCAATCAGGTTCTCTGCCTGACCAAGTCCAAGTATAAGCGGGCTCTGGCGCTTAAAAGCAAAAATTGTCTCTGGCTCATCCTCTATTATAAAAACCACAGCAAAAGAGCCCTGTAATTTCTCTAGCGCCTTCTGGATCGCGCTTTCCGGCGATTGTCCCTCTTTTAATTCCTGGTCCAGAAATTGAGCAATGACCTCAGAGTCTGTCTCGCTCAAAAACTTCCTGCCTTTTTTCTCAAGGCTCTTTTTAAGCTCAAGGTAGTTCTCAATGATACCATTATGCACAACCGCAACCTTGCCTGAATGATGAGGATGAGCATTTCTTTCCGAGGGCTTGCCATGCGTTGCCCACCGGGTATGACCAATGCCAATTCTGCCTGACAAAGGGCTTTTACTTAATGCGCATTCCAGCTCCTTTATCTTGCCCTCCCGCCTGCTGAGCTGAATGCCCTTTTTGCTGATCAGCGCAATCCCTGCAGAATCATATCCGCGATACTCAAGCCTCTTCAAGCCTTCAAGCAGAATCGCGCATGCATCCTTATTGCCAGTATAGCCAATAATTCCACACATAGCTTTTTTCAGAAAAGAATACTAAATCCCAAAAACCCGGATTTGTAATATAAACTCAATGTCTATTTATCCTTCTTCGCTTTACCCATCCCGGCTTAATCACCTGCCTGCTTCTTGCAATCACAAGCGCGTCTGCAGGAACATTATGAGTTATGGTTGAACCAGAAGCGATATAAGCCCGCTTACCGATTTTAACAGGCGCAACAAACTGAGAATCCGAGCCTATAAATGCCTCATCTCCAATAATTGTTTGATGCTTTTTCTCTCCATCATAATTACAGGTGATTGTGCCTGCGCCAACATTAACTCTCCTGCCTATGATAGCGTCTCCTAAATATGTCAGATGACTGGCAGAGGATTTTTCTCCAAAAACGGTCTTCTTCAATTCCACAAAATTGCCGATTTTAGCATTCCTGCCCACAATAGACCCAGGACGGATTCTCGCATAAGGACCAATAACAGCCCCTGAGCGTATCCTGCTCTGCTCAATAATTGAGCCCTGCAGGATTCTCACATCATCTCCTATGATTGAATCAACAATCCTTGCTCCTGACTGAATCCTGCAATTTTTCCCGATTCGCGTCTTGCCCAAAAGCCTTGCCCCAGACTCCAGCTCTGTATCCAGACCGATTTTTACATCAGGTCCAATAAAAACCTGCTCCGGGATTTCTATGCTCACTCCCTTTTTCATCCATTCCCGGTTTATCCTCTCCTGAAGAGCCCTGCTCGCTCTGCTTAGCTCCTCTCGGCTATTAACACCTAGCGTCTCTGTATAATCAGCCGTGGTATATGTCTGAACCCGAAGCCCTTTCTTCACAGCAATCTCAACCATATCAGTAAGATAAAATTCCCTCTGCCGATTTTGCGTGTTGACCATTGAGAGAGCCTCTTTTAGAAAACCTATCTCAACGCAATACGCACCAGCATTAACCTCCTTTATATCCCTCTGCTCCGTAGTCGCGTCCACATATTCCACAATAGAAATAATATCTCCTTTTTTGTCCCGTATAATCCTGCCATAAGCACAAGGCTCCGGACATTCAGCAGTTAGAAGACTAAGCCTTGAACCACTCTTTTGATGAATCCGAACCAAACGCCTGATAGTCTTTGCAGTAAGCAACGGGTCGTCTCCGTATAAAATTAGAACAGAGCCTCGGATGACATTGAGATGTGGAAGCGCAGATTTTACCGCATCCGCTGTCCCTGCTGGATTTTCCTGAACAGCAAATTCTACCTGTTCCTCCAGAAGCAACTCCTTGAGCTCATCACTCCCCGGACTGATAACTATGATGATTTTTTCCGGCTTAAGGCTTTTAGCCAGCTCAACAGGATATAGAATCATCTGCCTGCCAAGAAGAGGATGCAATAACTTGCTCCTCCTGGTCTTCATCCGCTTGCTCTTGCCAGCCGCAAGAATAATAACCGCAGAGATTGTATTTTGTACCCCAGCCATAAGTCCAGTGCTTTAAGTATAAGTGAACTTGGCTGGATTAGCAATCTCGCGGGCATTCGGCTCTTCTTCAGCGCCGAAGACTTCAAGTCAGGCTATGGATATATATAAATATGCCAATAAATATCAAATGCCAAGCCCTGACCCAGTTACAGCTAAGCTTAAAGTTTAGACCTGGCACCTATCCAACATTTTCATTGAGCTACTATGTCGGAGGGTTAAATACGAGGAGATTTACCTGCGCGACTATCAGGATCGGAAGGAGGCGGAGGTGCGGCTGGGGAGTTATTTCCGGTTTTACAATCGTCTGCGGTTTCATCAGGCTCTGGACTATGCGACTCCGGAGGAGGTCTATCAGGGGAGGCGAGTTGGATGTTGACAAGGTTGGTAAAGCGATATTGGATTGAATCAGGGAAGAAAAGCCGGAAAGGGACGGCCTCGGAATTTTTGGGCTCGCTCCTTTCAGGCGATTCTCTTTCCGGGTTGCCCAAAAGCAATTCCTTCGCATGCGAAGGATCTAACATAAATCGGGCAAAAAGTTGTCCAACAAATGGGGGAAGCCACGAGTTCATACAAAAATAAATTAGTTTCATGATCTTTTTCTGCAAACTTTAATATCTTATATTTTTCAAAGTGAAAAATAGAACAAAACAGGCAAATTTTTAGCAATGGAAGTTTTACAAAGAATAATCAAGTCTTTAATTGCTTTGGAAGCGACAGATATTGTCTGATCCAATTCTTCATCTTTTTGAGTTTTTTTCCTCCGTAAAAGAGTATTATATATTCTTTTCCCAAAAAGTCTTTGCAAAGGGCTTTCTTTCTCTACCTGTTCTATCAATTCCGTCATCCAATTGCGGGCAAGGTCCGAAATTTTATCTTCTTTCAGTGAAGCAAAAAGGCTAATCCATTCTTGAGATACTGAAAAAAGTCCCCAATCATCATTACCTATATGAGTTTTACTCAAATTTTCTTTGAGACTTTCAACCAAACGAAATGGTGCTAAATTTTGAAGCTCGCATGTCTTTTCCGTAAGAAGATCTAAGCCTTGAATATAGATGCGGAAGGAAAAATCCGCAGATGCAAATACTAACGCGGGATCACCCAACTTGGAAAAATCATTAGATAAAATTACTTCAATTATTTTTTTTGGATCCCCTGTATAGAATTTGAAAATCATGCTCATGTATCGCGCCCGATTTCTCGGACACTATTTAAGCGCATTTTGGTTAATCCTGTCAAATATGAGATGGTCAAGCAGGTTTGCAGTGGTTGGTTATGGTTGAGAAATGGGATGGGGGCTATGTCTGGAGATTTTCAAGGAAATGTGCTAAATATGAGTTCAAAGGAGGTTTTAATGGGAAAGGCTGAAAAGATAGGAGCAGGGAAGAATTTGGGAGAAATGCCTGCAATCGGGGTATTTGCCACCTGTGATCCGCGAATAGATAAGGCATCAAGGAAGCGTGCTCAGAATATAGTAGGGATGATTGCGGATAAAATAGCGTGCGGGTTAAAGATGCATTCTGGCTTTGAGCCAAGGGTTGTTTTCTCTGAGGTACTTGTTGATGGAGAGAAGGATGCGGACAAGGTTGCGCGTGCGTTTAAGTCTGAAGGGGTTTCTATTTTAGTTTGCGGTCCTGACACCTGGGCGTTTCCGCAGATGGGACTTATTTCTCTTTTATCACATTTTCCAGAGGACACTCCGGTTAATCTGACTTGTGGGAATTCAGGGCCCAAGCCTGGGGTGGTTTTCACGCATGCGGCGAGCGGGGCGCTGGCACAGATGGGAAGGTTATGCCATATCAATGTTGGGAACTGGCCTGATACAGGTATGAATCCGGAGATGAGTGATAAGACTGCAGAGGCGCTTATTGACTGGTGTTATTCTGCATTGACTTATGTTGGTTTAAAAGGCAGGCGAGTTGTGATTTTTGGTCATGATAGTATGGGTATGGAGACTGCGCTTGCGCATATTATTGAGACCAGAAATCAATTCGGGATTGAGATCACAAGACTGGATATGAAGTTGTTAGCGGATATGTTGCATAAAGGGGCATATTCAAGGGATGAGCTAAAATCTCTGCGAGGCTGGATTGAGAGGCATATCGGGGACAGGCTTGAGCTCAGGGATGATGCGGATTCTGAGCGTTTCAATCAGAGCCTAGCAATGTATTTAATTGTAAGGGATTTGATGAAGGAACTGGATGCGGTTGGAGGAGGGTTTATGAGTCAGCTGGAATGGGGCTCGGATAGGCGTGGTATTCCTCTTCCGGTTGCGGATGTGATGGAGAGTTTGTTTAACAGCACTTTTGACCATAATGGCAAAAAAGCGGTTATTCCTTATGCGACTGAGGCTGATGTTCAGGGGCTTTTGACAATGTTATTTTTCACATGGCTTTCTGGCGGGGAGCCTCCCTTATTTATGGATTTTCGGAAGGTATGGGAAAACTGGGAGCTGATAGAGCTTGCGAAAAAACTCGGGATTAAGGGTTTGAAAGGGGATAGCCTTTGGGAGGAGAAGGGGCTGGTTGATGGGGATAATTCCGGGTCTGCGAGTTTGAACTGGGCAGGCAAGCCCGGGGAGTCTGCGAAGGAGCTTTTGAGTAGAGTGGCAATGCCTCTTGCGGATGAGAATTATTTTCCGGGCTTGGGCAATTCTGTGACTTTTATAACGCCTGGAGGGATTGAGGGGATTGCGGGGAGATTAGCGTTCAGCGCTTTGTCTGGAATGTTCAGCCTGGTCTGGGATGAGGCGTGCACGGTTGATTTGCCGGAAAAGCTTGCAGAGGCTGTTTGTCAGGCATCTACACGGACCTGGCCTCATACCTTTGTTGTGCCTAAATATGCGTCAATGCTTGAATACAAACAATACGCGCCAGCAAATCATTTTCATATGACATGGAATTTGAAGCCGGCGAGAATTCAATACTGGATGGACCTTGCAAATGTTCTCTCGGCGACTCCCTGGCAGGCGCGACCTGGTTTTGTTGAAGGGACGGATAGGCCTTTGCCCTTGCTATATGTGATTAACGGCGGAGAGAATCAGGCAAAGCTGATGAGGAGAAAGCGTTAGAATTTAATTCGTTCCAGATATTCGCGGATTGCCTGTTCAGTGCTGATTCCAGGAGGAAGAGCCAAATAAAGGTCTGTAGGATTTTTAGGCTTACCTGGGTCGTATCTGAATTTTAATTCGCCATCCTGATAAATAAAATCAGCCTCGCTGGTCTCTCCATTGATAAACAGGCGGATAAGTTTTTCAGGCTTTTTCAAAAGGCTGGACTTGATGCCTATAAGTCCGGAGTCTTTGGCGCTGATGACGGCAAATTGGTCTGTGATTGCGATTTCTGCAAAGGTTCCAGAAAATCTCATAAAGTCGTCTCCGAGTCTGTATTCTCCTTTTCCATCTGGATGGTCAATTAAGCAGGCTTTAAGTCCGTTCCCCTGTATGCTAACAAATCCGATTGATGCTGGACCGATTGAGGCATAAACCCTGTCATTTCCCTGTCTGAAATGCACAGGTCCGGTAAAGGATTTTTTCTTTGCGCGATTTATTATTGCAAGGATAATCCTGCTGTCATTATCATAAGAGCGCGTATTCACATCCACCTGCGGGTCATCAGCCCAGGACTGGCGCAGAATAACCCCCTGGCTTTTGAAATAATCCAGCTTATAGTCTTTATCTTCTGGAGCGAGGTAAAGTTTCCATGTACCATTTTCGCGGACTAACTTTTCTTTTGGACCTGGGTCATAGGTTGTTGCTGGAATCAGGATGAGCTTATATTGCTCAATCTGTCCTGGCTTAAGATGTTCAAGATGAATCACATCAAAGTCAATTTTTTGCTTGACCAGGTCTCTTGCTATCAATTGTGTGCGGTCTCCGGTGTTGGTGCCCTTGACCAGGGGCTGAATGTCCTTGAGCTTGGGCTTGGTATGAGGTTTTTGCCATGTCCATTTATATTCCCAGTTCCAGGCGTTTTCCGGAATATGAGAATAACCAATGGCAATATCCGGCTTTTTTGCTCCCGGGATAAATCCACCTGAATACTGCATAAATAGATAAGTGAGCTTGCCGGTCCAGAAGCATTCGCGAATATCTCCGTCTGGACTGACGCATGCTTCCATACCCCAGGCTTTATTAGGAGAAATCTCAGGATTGTCAGGATTAATCTGGGAGCCAATATAAATGTTCACAGCATCCGCTCCCCAGGCAATTGGATTTTGAAAATAAAACTTGCTACCTGAGATAGTTATTTCAGGAACAAACGCCGGATATGGCTCGCTTAAAGACCCGGTCAACTTAACCCGCCAGGGACCCATATGTATATATTCATCCCAGTTCAATCCCTGAAACGGGATTCCAGCAAAAATAGTCCAGAAGCGATATACCTCCGCGTAGTTATTGGTTCCAATCCAACCGCCCACAGCCTCTGCCATTCCTCCAATATCCGCGTGCAAGCCAGCCATATCCCAGGGCATACATAGCAAGTCCTGATAGGTAGGCACATAAAGCCCGTATTTTCTTAACATAGCTGTCATAAGCCGAAGGCTCTCAACTGGTTGAAAATCAGCAAACCTGCTGAGGTCTATATAAATCTGGAACTCTTTTTGATTTTTCGGGTCAGTCCATTTTTGTGGCATTGGCACATCGCTGAACCCTTGAAAGTTTGAGCCATAAGCCAGATTCAGATTATCAATTGCGCCATACAGCTTTTTCAGAAATGCGGGCCAGGCGGTCTTTTGATTGAATTCGCTATAATCTGCCTTGAAATTCCAGGACAGGTATTGCGAGGTTGTGGACATACCATCTCCAGGGGTCTCATTATCCACCTGAAGGGCAATGATTGGTCCTTCTGGGAATTGATAATTCCGAACAGCATCTGCAAATGCGGAATAATAATTTTCAGTAAGCTCAAGATATTTTGGATGAAGATAAGAAGCGCGGGGCATTTTGGAGTCTCCGTGAATATAAGGCTTGCCACTGGCTGAGATAGCAATGGTCTCCGGATATTTTTTAAAAACCCATTGAGGAACTCCGCCAGCGTTTAACTCAGCATCAATAAAAGGACCTGGTTTGAGAATCAGGTTCAGGTGATGCTTTTTAACAAGCTCAATAAATCCGACAAGGTCTCTCTCTGGCTTGGTTTTTCCTGTAAAATCAAATTTGCCCTCTTCTGGCTCGTGCCAAGCCCAGCAGACATAGGTGGAAATGGTATTCGCATTATACTGAGCCATTCTGCTCAAAAGTAAGTCCCATTTATCCCGTGGTATCCTGTAATACTGCATTTCCACGCTTGTAATAGGGCTGGGCAATTGAGCGCTTTGAGCAAAATTCCCCTGCTCTGGTTTAGAGCTGGACATAAGCAACAGCGGGAACAACAAAATGCTTATTATGAATGCGGGACGGAAAACCTTTTCTCTTAAAGTTTCTGGAATCATTTTCTATATTTATCCTCCATCAAAATCATTTTCCCTGCAATAGTTCCTGAGGCAATTACAGCGGATTGTCCTCCGCCCGGAAAAGTCCATGCGCCAGCAAGATATAAATTCGGAATCGGGGTCTTATTAGGCAAACGCTTGAACATAGATTGCTCTATACATCGGGTCCAGCTTGATTGGCTTGACCTTGTCAATAATCCCAAGACCGGCAAAAGTCATTCTGGTCATCCCATCCGGGTCCAAGCCATCCATTGCGTGAAGCGAGACCTCAAAGCTGTATGGACCCCGCTGGAAATTGGTCATATACCCGCCAACCTTGCTATGTTGCTCCAGAACCAGAACCTTTTTCCCTGCCCGTGCCAGAGTAGCGCCAGCGGAAAGCCCTCCACCTCCAGCGCCGATTATCACGACATCATACTCCTCCGAGCTTGACTGACTGTTTGATGAGCCGGGATGCACAGCCAGAAAAATTATCCCCAGTATCACCGCCAAGCATTTTTTGTTCACAACTTTACATCCTTAATCTGCATCTAAGTTTTAGAAGTATTAGCTGGGCAAATTGTATCATTTTTCCAGCAGTTGAAAAAATGGGAATCTTTTTTAGAATCTGGTTGTCAAAAGAGGGAGTTTCTTGACAAAGAGGACTTGGTTTGATAGTTTAATTCAGTGGTAAAATTTGAAGAGACTGGACAAGCAAAGAAGGAGGAATGAGAGATGAGAAAGTTTTTAGTGGTTTCCGGGGTTTTGGTTCTGGCGCTTTCGCTTTTGGCTGGATGCAAGGGAAGACAGCCTAAAGAGGCTCCGAGCAAGGTTCTGGCAGAGGTTAATGGTAAGAAGATCACGGAGGCGGACTTTAATGCAATGCTTGAGGGCAAGCCTGATTTCTATAAGCAATATGCGGAATCAGACAGTGGAAGGAAGCAAATTCTGGATAGCCTTGTGGAGAGGGAGCTTCTTCTCCAGACCGCGATGAAGGAAGGCGTGGATAAATCTCCGGATATAGAGGCAAAGGTTCAGGAGTATCGCACGCGGATAATCACTGAGAAGCTGAGGGAAAAAGTGACGAGTCAGCAGGTAGAGGTCACGGATGAAGAGATTAAAAATTATTATGATAGTCATCCGGAGCAGTTCAATCCTGAGGAGCAAGTTCGGCTAAAGCAGATTGTTTTGAATGACGCAAAAACTGCGAATCAGGTTTTAAAGGAGGTCAAGGCGTCTCCGAACAAATTCAGCGAGTTAGCAAGGCAATACTCTCAGGATGAAATGACTAAAGTTAGAGGCGGAGAACTTGGTTTTAAGAAAAAGGGAGACCTTCCTCCGGAGTTAGCAGGAAAGGTCTTTGCTTTGAAAGAGAACGAGATAAGCCCGGTGTTGAGTTATAAGGGCAAGTTTTACATTTTCCAGGCTCTTCAGAGGAAAGCAGGGGAGCATAAGGAATTTGACAACGAAAAGGACAAGATCAAGCGCAGGTTAGAGTATGAGAAGAAGCAGAGCGCCTGGAGAGAGTATCTGGACAATCTGAAGAAGACCGCGCAGATCAAATATATGGAATAGATAGAGTTATAAAAGACTTTGAGGACTGATTAAAGAATCTCTGACACTCAAAATAAGGTATGCTTAAATAGTAGGGAGGGAGCGGCAAAGAAGTAAAAGTGGATATTGTGAAAAAAACATAGAGGGGAGCAATCCCTCTGCAGAGATATTGGTTTCCTGGAAATAGAAAAATATCCGCTAATCTGGAGCGCGCTTCTATTTGGAATAGCCTAAAACAAATTCGTGATAAGGACCGCCTCTGCTCATACATTCAACCTCTTTTGCAGGCTGAATTAATTTTCCTCCTAAAACAATTACTGCGGAGCTAATCCAGCCTTCCATCAATCTGCAATGTGCGGGGTCCATCTCTGGAAAATCCAGAATATGGATAACAGTGTTTTCAGGTTTGGAGGAAATGACCTGCATTGTTCCAGCGTTCCGGTAATATCCGGGCCAGACCATATTTGCGGATTTAATCATGTCCTCCACATCGCCCGAGATTTTATAGACATTGAGGAAACTGTTCAGGTCAATCCTCGCGGCAATCTAACTCGTCATCCGCTTAACCTTCTGAAGATTCGGACCTATACTGCCGATGCCTATATAGTCATATCCCTTCTGAATTTCCTGAATGAATCTGCTCAAGGTCGGATATTCCAGAACCACTGAAGGCACGCCCAGATTATTGGCAATGCAGTGCAAACCAAAAGTATGATAGGTAATACGAGGACTGAAAACCCCTTGATATTTGGTAATCTGGTTATGGAATAACTCAATCTTGGAGTCAATCCTGCTATAAAGCGTATCAGCCTCAGCAAACGGCTTAAAGACCGAGCTGAAAAGTATCTTCGGACTATCACTCATCTCTGAAAATAGATTCTAAAGCAAAATATCTGAAATAAAAGTTTTGCTTAAAAATTATTGTGAACAAATTTAGCTTGGAGAGCCATGGTAAAAGGTCAAAGAGGTTTTTGGCTGAAGCGCTTCTCCAAAATGTCTTGTGCGGAACTCTCGGAATCTGCCAAAAGCATATAACCCGAGCGCCTCAAAATTTTCTATGGCAGTGGTTTTGCGGGTAGCTTTTTCCAATTTCGCCAGAACCTCTCTCACAATCTCTCTTTGCGATTCCTTAGGCACAAGGTATTCGCAGGCTTTCAGAATTGCGCGATACATTGGAAAATCTCTGGCAAAGTACAGAGCCCGGTCGCGCAGTCTCGGATTTTGTGAATCCTTCATATTCAAATAACCCTCCAGCTCAGTGTCAATAAGCCTGACAATGCTCGGACCCAAGCGATAGAACTCCTCCAGATACGCTTTTTCCTGAACCTTTTCCGCCTCAGTCAAAGTGAATTCCGGATGAATAAACCAGGGCTGTTTAAAAGCGTGCCAGTCCTCAAGAGGAATAGCCTCTAAAATCCTGCCTTCCTGTTTCATCCGCTCATAAAGAGCGCTTCCGGGCCAGGGAGCAACAAAGCAAAACTGGCTAAAAGTTGGCTTACATGCTAAATGGTCTTCAATATCCTCCCAGATATTCTTTTTGTTATGAAAATCAAACAGAAGAATAGTGCTCAGGATGGTTTTGATCCCGACCCTGCGCAGGCTTGCAATCAATTCCTTGATATTAACTCCCGCATTCTTATTGTAAGGCGCGAACTTGCTCTCTCTCCCGATCCAGATTGCAGATGCTCCCATTTCCGCAAGCTCCTCTGGAGACCACTGCGATACAAGGTCTGCGCTTGCGAACAGAAATAACTTGATCTGTAGTCCGCTTTTTACCACAAGCTCTCTGAGCTGTCTTGCCCGGGCAGGGTCTGCGAGAAAATTATCGTCTCCGCCCAAGCCAAAGGAACTGGTATGATATTTCTTTCCGAGCCGGACTATCTCCTGAAAAATTTGCTCACCAGTCTTCATCAGCTTGATATGCTTCTTTCCAAAAAAATGGCTCGGACAGCAGAAATCACATCCATAGGGACATCCCAATCCAACAGCAATAAAAGGATGATAGTCCGGCTTAAAGAAAAGTGGCACGCCTAAAAGCTCCTTTGTCTGCGAGAACACATCTGGCTGACGGAATTCAAATTCTGGAGAAAAGCCTAAAAGCTCACGCATAAAGCTGATGCCTTCTCCACGACAGATATAATCAACATCCAGCATCTTGTCTAAATCTGGAATCATTGTGCAAAATCCGCCAATAATAATTTTGCTCTTGGGGCTATGTCTTCGGATTTCCTCTGTCATCCGCTTCACCTTGTTGAAATTCGGAGTGATTGAGCCTATCCCGATGTAGTCATAACCCTTTTTAATCTCTTTAATAAAACGCTCAAGGGTTGGAAAATCTAAGACCACGCTTGGAACCGGGATATTGTTCGCAATTGCGTGCAAGCCAAAGGTGTTATATTCAATCCTGGGGCTGAACACCCCTTGATACTTGGTGATTTGATTATGAAACAGCTCTATCTTGGAATCCGACCGACTATATAAATCATCCACCGCAAACGGCTTAAAAACCGAACTTAATAAAACTTTCACTTTTGAACCCATTTTTTTCAGAGAGATTTTAATTCAGTTTAACTAAAAAGCAAAACCTCCTCAATTTTGAATTTGAAAATCCGAAATCTGCCCCGCCTGTTGCGGAATGAAATTTGAGATTTGTCCCGCCTGAGGCGGGATGAGATATGAAATTTGAAATTGATAATCTCTATGTCCTCACCCCTACTTCAAACCCTTCTCTTATGCTTTGAACCTCTTTTTCCCTATGTTAATCTAATAACTAATGAAAAGGATTGATGAAAATATCTTGTTGGTGCCTAAGGAAGAGGGGATGCGGGTAGAGGCTAAAATCATTGCCCAAGAAGGAATCCAGATAGAAGAAGGCGCACTTCGTCAGCTCAAAGACGCTTGCAGACTTCCAGGCGTGGTTAATGTCTGGGG
>Ga0078972_1004231_pt1 | contig 40143 bp, 39 predicted proteins | sample YelNatPaOPGAMG01_FD_67568 | JGI IMG/M metagenome (GOLD analysis project Ga0078972, IMG submission 67568) | Hot spring thermophilic microbial communities from Obsidian Pool, Yellowstone National Park, USA - OP-RAMG-01 (SPADES assembly) (version 2) | ecosystem: Environmental > Aquatic > Thermal...
GAATTTCCTTCATTAACTCCAAGACAGAACATCGCTCCGGGCACTTTTCTGACAAAATAGGTGAAATCCTCTCCACCCATAGTGGGATCAACATTGATGACATTTTCCTCACCGACAATGGCAGAACCAGCCTTTTTTATTAATTCAACCATATCTGCGTCATTGACCAAAACAGGACACCCAGCGGTATAATTAAATTTATATTCAACTCCCATAGACTCTGCAACACCCTTCAATATTGACTCTATTTTCCTAATTGAATTAGATAAAACGTCGTCATCAAGCGTTCTAAGTGTCCCTTCCATAACGACTTGTGTTGGGATAATATTAAATGCGTGTCCGCCTTCTATTTTACAGATAGATAAGACTATTGGTTGAAGTGGACTTGTTGACCTGCTTACAACTGTTTGAAGTGCATTAATCATCATAGCAGAGGCTACTATTGGATCATTGGTCAGGTTTGGCATAGCACCATGCCCGCCTTTACCTTTGACAATGATTTCAAGTTTATCAGAAGAAGCCATAGCTGATCCGGTTCTAACACCGATAGTTCCGAGTTTAATTCCGTCCCAGACATGCAAGGCAATTATCGCATCAACCTTAGGTGATTTATCAAGCACGCCTTCCTCAACCATCAATTTAGCACCACCGAATATCTCCTCAGCAGGCTGAAAAATGAACTTAACATTGCCTTTAAGTTTATCTTTAACCTTGCTTAAAATCATTGCAGAACCGATAGCTGAGGTTATATGGACATCATGTCCGCAGGCGTGCATAACTCCGTTATTTTGTGATTTATACGGGACATCATTTGCTTCTTGAATTGGTAAGGCATCTATGTCCGCTCTTATTGCAATGGTTTTGCCTTCATCTTTGCCACGAAGCACACCTACAACACCTGTTTTTGCTATTCCTGTCTCTATTTCATCAAGACCGATCTCGCGAAGTATTTCTGCGATCTTTTGAGATGTTTTAAATTCCTGAAATGATAACTCTGGATATTTATGAAAATATTCTCTTATGTTTATTAGGTCATACTTTATCTTTTCTACATCATTAATTATATTCATGTTTGTTCTCCAATAAATTTATATAGTTGATATTTTAGGAGCGTTTTAAATTTTCTGCATAAACATACTTGATATTCCGCTGTCCTATATGTTATTATATGTTAGTCAAGATGTCAATCTATTATTTCTAAGATAGAGCATTTTTATTATGCTTATTGAAAAGGAGAAGAAATGTCAGAAAAAGAGATTTCCGTTATAGAGATGGCTGAGCGATTTGATAAAATTGCAACTGCAACTGTTTATGATACTATGGAACATTTAGGCATATTAAATACTGTCCTTGATTTAGGTATCCGTGCTTTGCGAGATGATATGCACATAGCAGGACCTGCGTTTACCATTAAAGGCGAAAGAGATTGCCGAACAGGTGCAGAAGCCCGATCAAAAGCTATGGAAGGTCGCAATCTTTGGGCAGAGGTCTATCCGGGCTGTGTCGTTGTCGTTGATCCGGGAATGGCTCGTGAAGGTGGATTCGGTTTCTTTGGAGAGATGACAAGTTGGCATTTCAAGCAATCAGGTGCAAGAGGAATTGTCATTGATGGCGGAATTCGTGACCGACCAGGATTGTTAAGAATCCCAGAATGGAGCGTTTTTGTCCGATATACAAGTCCAATAGAATCACATCCAAGATGGCGTATAAACGAAATCCAAGTCCCAATCGTTCTTACTGGGCAGTTAATAAAACAGGTTCGGATCAATCCCGGCGATTTCATTGTTGGTGATTCTGACGCTGTGCTTGTGGTGCCAAAAGGAAGGGCTATGGAAGTCCTGATCAAAGCAGAAGAAATGTGGGAACGAGAAGAAGGAAGCAGAAATGATTTCCTTGCAGGCTACAAATTTGACGAAGTATATAAAAAATGGGGGAGGGCATAAGCGGAGGTGTTTTTATGACACTAATTAAGGTTTATCCCTCGTCATTAAGAGGGATTAAGAAGTTATCTTTATCTATCATACTAATCACAACGATACTCTTGTTCATATTCGGTTGTGCTACGACCAATAAACCCCTACCAGTAGAGACTGCAAAGCCTTCACCAACGGTTGAACAAAAGCCGATAGAACAACCAGAACAACAACCGAATGTCAAGGTTTCTCCTGATGCGGTTGAGGAATACGCCAGAATACACCAAATATCCGATCTTAAAATAGCTGAATATTACCTGACACACCCAGATTATGCAAAAGAAAATCCTTATGTGCCGACACAAGCAGATATAGAATTTTATGAAAGGGCATTTATGGAAAGAATCTATCCAGATTTTAAGAAATTGGCTGATAAAGAAGGTTTTGCAAAGGCTCGCAAAATGTATATGAATAATCCACCAGCAGGTCCTGGCAGTTTTTGGATAGGTTCAACTAAATATGAAGCTTTGATGCAGAGATATGCAAGCACCGCGGGGCAAGGTGCATCGTCAGGCGATAGAGATGCCTTGCTTAATCAAGACCCCGTAACCGTCAACTATAATGAAGGAATGTCCTTATATAAAGAGGGAAAAATTGATGAAGCGATAAAAAAGTTAGAATCTGCTATAAAGATAAAGCCCGATTCTCCTGCTATACAATATAATCTCGGCGTTATGTATATGGAAAAAGATAACACTTCTGGGGCAATACAATCCTTTGAAAATTCTATTTTAGCGATTAAATCAACAGGTTATACAAAAGTAAACCTTCGCCTTTATCCCGATGTGTTCATGGGAGCATGCACTAACTTAGGAATGTTATATACACGAATAGGACTACATGATAGAGCTATTGCTATATTAAACGAGGCTATCCAATTTAGACCAGATGACGTTGACGCCAACAGAAATTTAGCTATCGCTTACTATGCTATGGGAGATTTAGATAAAGCTAATGAACAGATGCAAAAGTATGTTAAGCTTGATCCGAATAGCTCTGAAGCATATAATAATATAGGTCTAATCTTTTACCAAAAAGGCGATTATGAAACTGCTTTGCAATATTTTAGAAAGGCAAAAGAATTAAAACCCTATGATAAGCAATATATCTATAACGAAGGTTTAGCTTTAGCAATGCTTGGTCAGAATGAGGAAGCATCAAAGGCATTCAGAGAGTCCTCAGGATTTGTGGAAGGTGAAGAAATGCGTCAGACCTTCATTAAAGAATCTGAGGCGAATAAATGGCGAGAGCTTTATAATCAAGGTCATTCAGCTATGGAATATGGCAATACTAACCGTGCAATAGAGCTTTTTAATGAGGTTATAAAACTCAAACCTGATATGTTAGAGGCACATGTCAATCTTGGATTTTGTTATCGTCTAAAAGGCGATAGGGAAAAGCAAGTCTATCATTTTGAGCAAGCATTGAAACTCAATTCAGAATCAGCAGAGGTAAATTATAATCTCGGTTTAGCTTATGCAGATTCAAAAATGTATCCTCAGGCTATTGAGAGATTCAACAAGGCTATTGAGATCAAGCCTGATTATAAAGATGCGTATTTTAATTTAGGAACGACATTCTATAAACAAGGGAAATATCCAGATGCGATTAAAGCCTTTGAAAGGGCAGTTGAATTATCGCCGAATTGGTTAGAAGCGAGATTAAATCTTGGTAGCAGTTATCTTAAAATCAACGATATAAAAAATGCAACAACTCAATTTGAGGAGGCGACCAAACGCAATATCAATTCAGCAGAAGCATACTATAATCTCGGCGTTGCATATATGAGGGATAATCGTTTCAATGAGGCAGAGATCGCTTTTCAAAAGGCAGTTGAGATCGCCCCTGGACATCAGATGTCAAGAGCAATGCTAAAAGAGATTGAATTGCATAAAGAAAATTCAAAGAAAAGCTCAAAATAGCTAATATGCTTAATCATATCTCTTAAAAATCTTTCATACCTAAAGTAGATACTGAGTTATTATAAAGCATATTATCTATAATATTCATAACTTCTATCGTGAACTTTTCAATAGCTTTATAACTGTTATTCCTTTTCTTTATGTGGACAAAACTTTGATCGTTCCTGTGTCTATAAAGCCATCGGGAGATTATATTCATCGCATCTATATCAAATTTCGTAATTACCTTGCTTTCGTTGCGGTTACGATCAAAAAATATCTGTTTAATATTATCAAATATCATTTTTGCTATATCAATTCCATCTCTTACCAATATTTCAGTCTGATTAACAAGCCTTCCCTTTCTTATAAAAAATAGCATCACAGAGCCTTTATCCTTTGATGGATATATAGCGACGAGATTATTGTTATCAACCGCATTAACTTGGAATTGATGTCTAAATATCGTTTCCCTGATCAGTTTAATCCGATCCCTTATAATAAGAGCCTTTTCAAATTGTAGCATATCTGATGCCTTTTTCATATCTCGCTCCATATTTTGAATTATTTTCTCTTTTTTCCCATTAAAAAGCATTATTACATTGTTTATTATTTTTTTGTATTCGGAGCTTTTGATCTTGCCCATACACGGACCGGAACATTTTTTAACCTCATATTTCAGGCAAGGATTCTTTTTTATGGATAGCTTATTTCCATCACACCATCTTATAGGAAATAATTTATGAATAATTGCAACAATTTCTTCAGCTTGTTCCCATTTGGAGAATGGTCCAAAATATTTTGCACCATCAATTTCAATTTCCCATGTCGCAAAGACCCTTGGAAATTCCTCATTTAAAGTTATTTTTATAAACGGATAATTTCTAAAACGTCTTTGGATGATATTATAATCAGGAAGATTTTCTTTTATAAGCCTTGATTCCAAAAGCAATGCTTCAAGTTCCGAACCACACAATGTATACTCTACGCTTTTGGTTTTTCTTATTAACTGTCTTGTCCTACTGGAATGCCTATAATGCGGATATGTATAAGATCGGACGCGATCTCTTAAAGATTTAGCTTTTCCGATGTATATTATTCTTCCATGTCTATCTTTAAAATAATACACACCGGGCTTATCTGGAAGGGAGTCAACAGATTTTTTTGGTAACATTGCTAATTTCGTTGACTAATTGATTTACAATCCGAAGTCGTCTTCTTCTCCACCAGAAGGCGATCTCGGACTGGTTCCGGGCAAAAATACTTCCTTTGTAGATTTAGAACTGCCATCTGATCCGATAACATTGCCAACGGTTTTAAACATAACTCCGCCGGGGACAGGAAAATCTTTTTCAGGTCCATCAACAACTGTTTTCATAAAATCTGCCCAAATAGGCAATGCTGCTTCAGCTCCTGTTTTTCGTGTGCTTTTTGGATCGTCAAATCCGACCCAAACACCTGTTACAAGGTCAGGAACAAATCCGATAAACCATGCATCTGTGCTATCGTTAGTTGTCCCTGTCTTGCCTGCTGCGGGTCTTTTAAAACCAAGCGATCTGATCCTGCTTGCAGTTCCACCATCAATAACGCCTTTCATAACATGGATCATTTGATATGCGACATTTTTTTCAAGAACCCTTTTCGTTTTGGGCATATTTTCTTCAATTATATTATCCTCTCGGTCAATGACATATTTTACACATATAGGCTCTGCGCGAACTCCTAAATTAGCCCAAACAGAATAAGCAGAGGTCATTTCAAGGACATTAACCTCTGATGACCCTAACGCCAATGACGGAACATGGGCTAATGGACTTTTTATTCCCATAGCTTGTGCAAGCTCAATGACTCTATTAACGCCAACTCTTTCGTTCATTAATTTCGCAGTCGGGACATTTAAGGATTTTACTAATGCAGTTCTGAGTGTCACTGGACCTGAATATTTATGCGAGAAATTCTTCGGCTCCCAATATTTGCCATCAGGTGCTCTAACTCCCCATGGTGCATCTATTATGACATCAGCTGGTGTGGCTAATTTATTAGCGAATGCTGCACAATATACAAACGGTTTAAATGCCGACCCCGGTTGCCGTTGAGCTTGGACTGCACGGTTAAATTGATTGATGCTAAAATCTCGTCCTCCTACCATAGCCCTTATATATCCAGTGCTTGGTTCTATTGCAACAAGTGCTGATTGTATATAAGATTCTGGCGATTCTATTCCCTTTCCCCGTTCATTAGCAAACCATTTTACTTTATTCTCCTCGTAATCAGGAAATTTAAGCGATTTATCTAATATACGCAACTGTTTTTGCACAGCAACATTAGCAGAGAGTTGCATTGACATATCCAACGTTGTATATATATTATATCCATGTCCATAGATTGCAGATGGTTCAAACCTTTTTTCTAATTCTGTTCTAACGTACTCAAGAAAATAAGCGATGTCTGCACTCCATGATTCACCAATAGACGCTGTAACGAGAGGGGTATTTATAGCACTATCGTATTGAGCTTTCGTGATATATTTCATTTCAAGCATTTGCTTTAAAACTAACTGTCTTCTAGATTTAGAATTTTCTGGATTTTTTATAGGTGAGTATTTTGTAGGAGATTTTGGAATCGCTGCCAAAGTTGCACATTCTGCCAATGATAGTTCCCAAGCGTGTTTGCCGAAATAATATTTCGCTGCTTGTTCTACGCCATATATTTCCCTAGACCCCATACGACCTAAGTTAATTCTGTTGAGGTATCTCTCTAATATTTCGTCTTTTGTATATTTTCTCTCTATTTTTATAGCCATCAGCCATTCTTTAATCTTTCTTGTTATAATTCTTTCCCTAGTTAAAAAGAGATCACGGGCTAACTGCTGGGTTATTGTGCTTCCGCCTTGCTCTCTTGTTCTATGTCTTATATCATATATTATTGCTCCAACGATACGATAAGGGTCTATGCCTATATGTTTATAAAACCTTTTATCCTCAATAGCCAAGAAAGCATTACGGAGATCATCTGGAACCTGAGAAAGTGTGATTATTTCCCTGTCAATTCCTTCTCCACCGTAGAATTCATCAAGCTCTTCTGGTTCAAGTATAAACTCATTTAGGGGCAACCCATCTTTATTTTTGATTGATACGATTTTTCCTTTGTCAATCTTAATAACAACAAGCATTGGTTCGCGATCAAGTCTAGGATACCTTAAACGACGGAGATATAGATTTATTTCATTTGTTTCGCTATTTTCTGGGTTAGCTAATGAAAATTCGCCGGGATTTGTAGGTTCGCCATTCGTCATTTGATAGTTCAATCTTTCCAATCTTTGTAAAAGCCTTATATATGATGTCTCCGGATAAATATATGCTACATCGGAAAAAACCTTAGATGGAAAACGCCATGATTTGCTTTCATATTCCAACGAATCCAAAGATGGAAGTTTATTCCAATATCCAAGTATTACGCCAATAGGTATACCAAGCAGTATGAAAAAAAAGATGACAATAATCATTAAAAATATCTGTAAACGTTTATTCAATATAATCACCAAGTATCCCTAATAAAATCAGAAAATTAACAGAATTATTTAACCAAATGACTGACTTAATTATATATCTATAAAATAAATTAGTCAAGGTTTACAATGCTTCACATAATTGAGAATCTCTGAAATCAGGCAAAACGGCAAAACTCATCTTGACATGAAAAAGCTAATATAATATACTTCATAACATCAAAAAGTGGTTAGGATATCACATTGGACTTGGATTAGTGATCATCCTTGTCAAAGACTTTTCTAACTGGATTATGTAGTAAAGATCACTTAGTAAATAGTTTTTGTTGGACACCACATAGGAGTTGATTATGTTAAGTGACCTTGAAATTGCACAAAATGCTAAATTAAAGCCAATAATTGATGTCGCCAAAGATGCGGGTATTCTTGAAGATGAGATTGACTTATACGGAAAATATATGGCGAAGATTGATCTAAGTATCTTGGAAAGGCTCAAAGATAAACCTCTCGGCAAGTTTATAACGGTTACCGCAATTACACCTACGCCATTAGGAGAGGGAAAAACAGTAACTGCGATCGGTTTGGGTCAAGGATTGGCAAAAATAGGCAAGAAGGTTATCAATACTAATCGTCAACCGTCAAAAGGACCGACTTTTGGTATTAAAGGTGGCGCTGCGGGGGGCGGATATTCACAAGTTTTGCCGATGGAAAATATTAATCTCCATTTTACAGGAGACGTTCATGCGGTAGAAACTGCTCATAACCTTTGCGCAGCAGCAATAGATAATCATATTTCTCATGGAAATAAACTTGGAATTGACCCTGTCAACGTGACTTGGAGATATTGTCAAGATTTAAACTCACGGGCTTTGAGAGATATAGTCATCGGTTTAGGTGGGTCTGCTAACGGTTATCCAAGGCAGACTGGATTTGACATAACAGTTGCAACTGAGACGATGGCTATACTTGCGTTAGCAACGAGCTTAAAGGACATCAGACAGAGATTTGCACGTGCTGTTATCGGTTATACCTATGAAGGAAAGCCTGTGACCATTGAGGATTTGAAAGTCGCAGGGGCTATGACAGTTTTAATGAAAGAGGCAATAAAGCCAAACCTTGTCCAAACAACAGAGAATACGCCAGTTATTACTCACGCGGGACCATTTGCCAACGTTGCTCACGGCAATAACTCCGTCCTTGCAGATATGATAGCTTTGAGATTAGCGGATTATGTCGTTACAGAAAGTGGATTTGGTGCGGACATCGGATTTGAAAAACTTATTGATGTTAAGTGTCGTCAAAGTGGCTTAAAAGTTGATTGTGCAGTTGTTGTCGCATCGGTCAGGGCATTGAAGATGCACGGCGGAGGATTTACATTCCGACCGGGTCAAAAATATGCTAATGTAAAAGATCAGGCGGAAAAAGAAAACTTGCCAGCACTTGAAAAAGGCTGTGAAAATCTCGCAAAAGCTATCAGTATTGTCAAGACTTTTGGTATTCCTGCTGTCGTATCTATTAATAAGTTCACATCAGACACAGATGCAGAAATTGAGTTGCTCAGAAAAAAGGCGATGGAAGCAGGAGCTTTTGCTGTTGCAGTTAGCGAGGCATGGGAAAAAGGCGGAGAAGGTGCTGTTGAACTTGCACAAGCGGTTGTCAAAGCTGTAGAAGAACCCCATGAAATGAAATTGCTGTATCCAGATGACATATCAATAAAGGAAAAGATAGAGATCATTGCCACAAAAATCTATGGTGCTGATAAAGTTGCTTATGAACCTCTTGCAGAAGAAAGAATAAAGCTATATACCAGTCTCGGTTTTGACAAACTTCCAATAAACATGGCAAAAACTCATCTGTCAATTTCCCATGATCCAACGTTGAAGAATGTCCCCAAAGGTTTCACGTTGCCTATACGAGATATAAGAGCTTCTATTGGAGCGGGATTTTTATATCCATTGTGCGGACAGATGATGACAATGCCCGGTCTGCCGTCAGTGCCAGCATTTGAAGCTGTTGATATTGACGAAAATGGAAGGACTATCGGATTATTCTAATCTTTAAATAAACTTTATTCTAATCTTTAAATAAACTACTTTCCACAAAATAAGGTTATGGTGATATTTCCATAACCTTATACGCTTACATAACCTTATATGCTTATAAGATTATTTCAAGAGGGATAAAAAGTGTATATTGAAGAGCCATTAAAGAAATATCTTGATGAAACCGCCTCAGGTGCTCCTACGCCAGGCGGTGGAAGTGTTGCGTCTTTGGTAGGAGCATTAGGCGCTGCATTGACAAGTATGGTATGCAATTTTACGGTTGGCAAAGAAAAATACAAAGATGTTGAAGCGGAAATATCAGATATATTATCAAATGCAGAGCAACTACGAACAGAATTACTTAATCTTATGGTTGAGGATACACAAGCTTATGGTGAAGTATCCAAAGCATATAGTATGCCAAGAAATACACCAGAGGAGAAAGAAGTTAGGACTCAAGCTATTCAAAAAGCCCTTAGAATAGCCATGCAGGCACCATTAGAGACTGCTTTTTGTTGCTATAAAGTAATAAAGTTGAATGAACCTTTGGTAGATAAAGGCAACCAAAACCTTATTAGCGATGTTGGAGTTGCCGTCTTACTTGCAGAATCAGCACTAAGATCAGCAGTGCTTAACGTAGAAATTAATCTTTCATATATTAAAGATGAGCAATTTTGTAATGATACTAGGGAAAAACTCAAAGCTATAATAACTGAATCATCAGAGATTAAGTCAAAAATATACGATAAAGTCAAAGAAGTTATTGGGGCTAAACTATAAATTTTCTAACTAATATAAGGAGAATTTTTATGTCAGCGACACTCTTAATGGGAAAACCGATCGCAGACAAAATAAATGAGCAGATAAAAAAAGATCTATTTGAAATCAAAGAAAAATATGATATTGTTCCATCGCTTGTATCTGTATTGGTCGGAAGCGATCTTGCTTCAAAATCATATTCAGGGCGTCAGAAAAAAAGCGCAGATGCAATCGGTATCAAATATGAACTTCACGAGTTGCCAGAGGATACTAATGAGGAAGACTTACTTAAATTTATCTCGCAGTTGAATGATGATCCACAGGTCAATGGTATAATAATCCAATTACCATTACCAAAAGGCATTGATGAACATAAAATTCAAAGTGCGATCGCAATGAAAAAAGATGTTGAGGGAATAACTCCTGCAAATATGGGATTAATAGTATATGAACGACCAAAACTCTGTCCATGCACTGCTTTAAGTGCGGTAAAATTAATAGAGTCTGTTGGTGCTGATATTTTTGGAAAAAATCTGACTGTTGTCGGTCGTAGTGCCATAGTTGGAAAACCTGTTGCATTGCTTATGCTTCAAAGAAAATTTTCATCAACCGTTACTGTATGTCATACAGGAACAGCTAAAGCTGGCACACTACCTTATCATGTCTCAAATGCTGATGTATTGGTTGTAGCTGCGGGAAGTCCTGAATTAGTAAAGGGCGATTGGATTAAAGAAGGTGCAATAGTCGTTGATGTAGGATTCAACGTCATTAATGGCAAAACTGTTGGGGACGTTGAATTTGAGGTTGCAAAAGAAAAAGCTAGCTATATTACACCTGTTCCTGGCGGTGTTGGACCCTTAACAGTATCTATTTTATTACAAAATACTGTTGAAGCTACCAAATGGCAATTGGAAGATAAAATAATATAATGAAATATGATATAGCAGCAAAAGCCATATTAGATATAAGCAAAGAACACATAATAAGGGAATTTCTTGGATTAGATGATAAATATATCCATTATCTTGATGACCTGCCCGAAGAGACAGTAAGCATCAGAAGAAGTGATTTTCCTTTAAGAGTTACGCTCAAAGATGGAAAAGAAATAATAGTTCTAATTGAGATACAAACAGAATTTAATAATGATTTTGTTTTAAGGTTGATTGACTATACAGTCAGATTTATGTTGAGATACCATCTGAGAGTAATACCTTTAGTTCTATTGTTAACGCCCTCTCAGTCTGCAACTGGCGTTTATGAAGATGATAGAATCAAATTTAGATATGAAATAGTTCGCTTTTGGGAGAAAAAAGCAGAAGATTATTTGGACAATATATATCTCTTCCCATTTTTGCCGTTAATGGATGGCGGAGATAAAGTTATTGAGCAAGCGGAAAAAATAATATATGAAAGCGTTGATATTGAAATAAGACATAAAGCTGACTTGTTGACTGCGATGGCAATATTTGCTGGTCTGAGAGATAGAAATTTGGGAGTTTGGCTTGCCGAAAGGAGGCGAGATATAATGATAAAATCTCCTGTTTATGAATTCATTAAAGAAGAAGGTATGAAAGAAGGTATGAAGGAAGGTATGAAGGAAGGTATTCAACAAGGCATGCAACAAGGTATACAACAAGGTATACAACAAGGCATGCAGAAGCTACTTGTTGATACATTGGAGATAAAATTTGAGATCATTCCAAAGTCCTTGATAAATTCTATAAATGAAGTTACAGATTCAGAAACTCTGAGAATATTGCATAATATTGCGGTTAAATGCAATTCAATTGAAGAATTTGTAGAAAAAATGAAACTTGTAATTGAACATTGACATTATCCTAAAAGAGATAACTTTGGAGGCTATCTCTTTGGGCTTTATTATATCGGAGGTGTTGTATATATGGGTGCTTATAGTGAAAAAGTGATGGACCATTTTATGAATCCTCGCAATGTAGGAGAACTTGAGAATCCAGATGGCATAGGACGTGTTGGAAATCCTACATGTGGAGATATTATGGAGTTTCAAATTAAAGTTGAAAATGACCGTATCGCCGACGTTAAATTTAAAACATTTGGTTGCGGTGCAGCAATTGCAGTGTCAAGCATGGTAAGTGAACTTGCTAAGGGGAAGACGCTTGATGAGGCGATGAAAATAACTAATAGAATGGTTGCCAAAGAGCTTGATGGACTTCCTAAAAATAAGATGCACTGTTCAAATTTAGGAGCCGATGCATTGCATAAGGCAATAATAGATTATAGAAGAAAACGAGGCGAACAGGTTGAAGATATTGAAGAACATGAACATGAAGACGAGGAGGTCGAATCTCATGCCTAAAAATGAAACAACAAAAAAACGATGCAAATGCCCATATTGTGATATTCCTGACCCAAAGTCTTCTCCTTTCTGTGGGGGCAAGGATACTAGGCTACATATTTGTAGCGAATGCGGTTGTGCTATCCCAAGAACTGCTAAGCATTGCCCTAATTGCGGCGCTGAGGTCAAAGTGACAAGTAAGCTAAAATGTGATTGAGGAGAAGACAGATTGATAAAGAAATTTTTCGCATCAATTAGCCACTAAATCACATAGAATTTCACAAAAAATACTGAAAAAGCAGTGATGTTTTGCGTTATTCAGTGAATTTCTGTGGCTAAACCCGTTATTATTTCTCTAAAAGGATATACGTATGGATAAAATAAATGTGATATTAAATGGTTCACCTGTTAGTGGGACAAAAGGAATGACTATACTTCAGCTTGCGAAAGAAAATGGTATAGACATTCCAACGCTTTGTTATATGGAAGGGTTATCACCAACAGGTTCGTGCAGGATGTGTGTTGTTGAAGTAAAAAATTCAAGGACTCTCGTCGCTTCTTGCCATACTCCGATCCAACCAGATATGGATATACAAACTCATTCTCCGAAGGTATTGAAAGCCAGACGAGTTATTATAGAACTTCTTTTAGCTAACCATTCAGATAACTGTCTAATGTGTGACAAAGCTAATCTCTGTGAATTGCGAAAGATTGCAGCTGATTTAGATGTAGGATTAACAAGATATAGCGGACAAAGGCATTTCTACCCAATAGATGACGAAAACCCATATCTTGTCAGAGACTTATCTAAATGTATCCTTTGCAGACGTTGCATAAAAGCTTCGCGAGAAAAAGGAAAGGTCAGTTATTTTGGCATTGGCAGTAGAGGTTTTGAGTCTAATATCGTATCAAGTCCAGATCAAGAGATAAACGAGATAATCTGCGAAGTGTGCCTTGACGCATGCCCAGTTGGGGCGTTATCAAAAAAAGGCGAAATATTACCAACTAAAAGAAACCGAAAGCCACTTTACATAAAAGGTTAAGGAGATAAATGGTGAACAATGTTGTCCGAGAAATTTTAGCTCATCATAAAAACGGAAATCTGATCTCCATACTCAAAGAGGTTCAGGATAACCGCATTGATCTATCAAAAGATGTTATGATGGACATTGCCAAGTCGGTTGGAGTTTCTTTCAGCGATGTTTATGAAATAGCGTCTTTCTATTCTTTTCTCTCAACAGAACCGATCGGCAAAAATGTAATAAGAATATGCAAAAGTATTCCATGTTTTATGAAAAGTTGCGATGTTGTGATTAAAGCTATTGAAAAAGAGCTTGGCATTAAACCGGGAGAGATAACTGCTGATAAAAAATTCTCTTTTCATTTGACTAACTGTATCGGGGCTTGTGACATTGCTCCAGCGATGATGATAAATAAGAAAAGATATGGTAATCTGACACCTGGGAAAATTGCTCAGATATTAGACGAGTATAAATAATTTACAGTTTTAATTTGGAGATAATCTCATGCCAGAAAAACGAGTAGTTCTTAAAAACTGCGGGATAGTTAATCCCATAAGTTTGGAAAGCTATATAGAAAACGATGGCTTCAAAGCGTTAGAAAATGCAATTAAAATGACGCCAACAGATGTCATAGAGGAGATCAAGAGATCAGGTCTTCGTGGTAGAGGCGGGGCAGGATTCCCAACAGGGATAAAATGGGAGATGACTAATAAGTCTGTAAGCGATGAAAAGTATGTCATCTGCAATGCTGACGAAGGTGAAGTTGGGACATTCAAAGACCGATATATGATTGAAAATGATCCATTCTCTTTGATTGAAGGAGTTACAATAGCCTGTTATGCTGTCGGAGCAAAGAAGGCATATATATATTTGAGGGCAGAATATAATTTTCTTATCGGTGTTCTGCAAAATGCTATAGATCAGTCAAGTGAATATCTGAAAAAAGCAGATGTTGAAATAGAAATATTTGAGGGTGCGGGTGCTTATATCTGCGGTGAGGAATCTGCATTAATAGAATCAATAGAAGGCAAGCGAGGCGAAGTCCGTTATCGTCCTCCATTTCCTCCAACTGAGGGACTTTGGAAAAAGCCAACAGTCATAGATAATGTTGAGACTTTGATGAATATTCCACGCATTATGACTGAAAGTGCCGATTGGTTCAGTAATATGGGAACTGATAGAAGCAAAGGCACTAAGGTTTTCTCTATATGTGGAGATGTAGAAAAGGTTGGGGTTTATGAACTCGTTATGGGAAGTCCATTAAGAGAGTTAGTAGAAGGACTTGCACAAGCCAAAGACGTAAAAATGGTGCAGATCGGTGGGGCATCGGGCAGAATTGTTCCTTATGAGAATATAGATACTCCATTATCTTTTGAAACAGTTCTTGGTGCTGGCGGAGTTATGGTGTTTAATTCAACCAGAGATGTCATTGAAATTGTGCGTATGAATGCTGAATTCTTTGAAGAGGAATCATGCGGAAAATGTTTCCCATGCAGAGAAGGGACAAAAAGAACGCTTGAAATTGTAACTCGCTTTGCAGAACATAGAGCTAAACCAAGAGATATTAAAGCCCTTGAAGATTTATCAGAAACTATGATGTTGTCGTCGCTTTGTGGTCTTGGACAAGCAGCGCCAAATTCTCTGATGGATACATTAAAATATTATCTAAGTGAATATGAAATGAGAATACGATAATGCTTGAAGACATTCAAAAAGATGAATTGCTATCACTAATACGAGAGTTCCCAGATCGTTCAATTAAATGGTTATTGGAAACTCCTGATAATGTTCGGGGGTTGTTGTTAATAACTGATATAGAGATAGCAAACCGAATAGATTATAGAAATCTTAAAAGAATTGATCAAACCTTTATTCTTGATAACTTTAAAAAACTTGAAACTGATCTCTTATTTCTCGCTCCATTTTTGGATTTCACCGGAAAATCTAACAGAGAAGTTATTATATATATCTTGATAGAGCATCAGTCCACGATCGATCCGACAATGCCGTTTCGCATATTATCCTACATAACACAGATCTGGGACAGACAACGTAGAGAGTGGCAAGATGATAATGTTCCGATACGTGATTGGCGATTTCGTCCTGTATTGCCAGTAGTTTTTTATACAGGGAACCGAAATTGGAATAAGCCCTTAAATATGAAACAATTAGTTGATCTGCCGTCAATTTTGGAGCGTTTTATTCCTAATCATGAGATTTTATTTCTAAATCTTAAAGATGTTTCATTGGAGCGGGTTGCATCTGTGAATGACCCTTTTGGATGGATATTATATGTTATCCAAAAAGAAAATATAAGCGAAACGGAATTTGTAGAAGAATTGCAACTTGCTATTGAGAATTTGGAAAAAACAACGTTAGATAAAAGGTCAAATTGGGAAAAACTTATGTTTTTTCTCATAGCATTTATAACTCACCGTCGCAACAGAGATGAACATAAGAAGCTTTTTAGTGTAGTTCAATCAAAAATTGAAGATAAGGTACGGCGAGAGGAGGTTAAAAATATGGGGAAGACAATGGCTCAGGCTTTAATAGAAGAAGGTATAGAAATTGGCAAAAAAATATCAAGAGATTTAATAGAAGAAAATGAAAAAAAAGCATTACAGAAGGGATTACAACAAGGATTACAACAAGGGTTACAACAAGGATTACAACAAGGGTTACAACAAGGATTACAACAAGGCAAAATAGAAGGGCTAAGAGAAGCTATATCTTTGATTTTAGAAGTAAAATTTGGAACTGAAGGATTAGCTTTATTAGAAAAGATTCTTAAAATTGAATCAATTGAAAAACTTGAAGTAATCATGGAAGCCCTTAAAATAACCGATAAAATAGAGGATATAGAAAAACTCGTAAACTAACGGAGTGTAATTTATGAAAACTATAACTGAACAAAAACCTTTTGAGGAAATATTAGAGTGTATAGAAAAAGATAAGAATATATACATAATAGGTTGTGGAACATGTGCTACTATGTGTCATACTGGGGGCAAAGCAGAGGTTCTGAGTATGAAAGAAAAGTTAGAATCGCTTGGGAAGAATGTTGTTGGCTGGATAGTTATGCCGACAGCTTGCGATGATTTGACTGCTGATGCGATGCGCGAAGATTCCGAAAGGATAAAAAATGCGGATGCCATACTTGTAATGGCTTGTGCGTTCGGAACACAGACAGTAGCTTCTTTTGAAGACGAAAGACCAGTATATCCAGCATTGAATACACTCTTTGTCGGAAAAGGTGGAGGCGAATCAGGAATATTCGCAGAGATATGTCAACAATGCGGAGATTGCGTCTTGGCGGTCACTGGGGGGATTTGTCCTGTTACCATGTGTGCAAAAGGGCTATTAAACGGTCCCTGCGGAGGAACAAATAAGGGCAAATGTGAAGAAGACCCCGAAAGAGACTGTGCTTGGACTTTGATATATAAACGTTTGGAAAAACTTGGAAAGATAGATGAGATGAGGAAATATCGCTCACCTAGAAACTATCAGAAAGTCGCAAGACCCGGAAAAATTTTGATTGAAACGGAAGGAGTTAATAAGTAATGGCTACCCCTCTGAAAGAAGTTCTGAAATCTGGCAAATTTGTCATAACTGCTGAAGTTGGTCCCCCAAAAGGGACGAATATAGAGACTATGCTTCATCATATTGATCTACTTAAAGACAAAGTAGATGCCCTTAATGCAACTGATAATCAGAGTTCTGTTATGCGTTATCCTTCTCTTGCTACAACATTCCTGATCAAGGAAAGGGGCGGTGAACCTGTCCTTCAAATGACCGGCAGAGATAGAAATAGATTAGCGCTTCAATCCGATTTGCTCGCAGCATATACAAGAGGCGTTCAAAACGTCGTCTGTCTTACTGGCGATTCTATAAGAGTTGGTGACCATAAGCAAGCGAAAGCTGTCTTTGATTTGGACTCTGTTCAGATTATAAAGATGGTTCGTCAATTAGAGACAGGCAAGGATATGGGCGGAAACGATCTTGACGGTGCTGTTGAATTCTGCGTTGGGGCAACTGTCACGCCAGAAGCAGACCCAATTGAACCTCAATTGATAAAATTTGAGAAAAAAATTGAGGCAGGCGCCGAGTTTTTCCAAACACAAGCTATATATGATCTGGTAAAATTTAGGGAGTTTATGAAGTTTGCTCGCCAATTCAACGTCAAAATATTGGCGGGAATTGTGCTTTTGACTTCTGCTGGTATGGCAAAATACATGAACGCAAATGTCCCTGGAGTCTTCGTCCCTCAAGAGTTGATTGACGAGTTATCCGCTGTCCCAAAAGGAAAGGGATTGGCTTTACAGAAGGGCATTGAAATAGCAGGACGCATGATCAAGGAGATTAAAGACGATAAAATTTGTGATGGCGTCCACATTATGGCGATCGGAAAAGAAGATTTGGTGCCTGACATTCTCTCATCAGCAGGGCTATAAATTGTCTTTTTTATCATATTGACTTAATTGAATCAACAAATCCTGAGTGGAGGGATTTAAGTGAAGATTGGTTTTGAGATTCTTCGGTCACTTCGTTCCCTCAGAATGACAAAGGCTTATCAAATGTCATTCTGAGCGTCAGCGAAGAATCTTCATGAGATGCTTCACTTCGTTCAGCATGACAAGTTATCGTTCAGCATGACAATTATTGATGACAATTATTGATGACAATTATTGATGACAATTATTGATCAGCATAACAATATAGAGGAATTTGTTTATGACATCTGACTTGAAGTTTGAAGTAAAAGAAGTAGCAAAAAATGCAGGTGCTGATATTGTCGGTATCGCATCAATTGACCGATTTGACTATGCTCCTGACAACGTCCATCCTCGCTATATTTTCAGCAAAACTCAAAGCGTCATTGCTATTGGTCTCCGTATGTTGAGAGGCTCACTAAAAACTGTTGAAGAAGGGCATTTTTGGCAGGCTTATAATTGTGATTCATATCAGTATCTCAATGAAATTCTCGCACCACATATATTAAGAAAAATTATCCTTTTCCTTGAAGATTATGGTTATACTGCTGTGCCTTTTCATAATCCGTTTGGTGCTTATGCTGGACGACCTGTATATGAGGGTGGACCTAAGCCTGATGCGATGATGAGCCTTCGTGTTATTGGTTGTGCTGCGGGATTAGGCGAATTGGGATTAAGCAAACTACTTCTTACCCCACAATTTGGTCCCCGTCAAAGAATATTTGCTGTCCTTACTGATGCGGAAATTGAGCCTGATCCACTTTATACTGAGCCGATATGCGATGAATGCGGAGCTTGTATGCAAGGTTGCACAGCAGAAGCCATTCCAAAGGATAGAACTATTGAAGTTCGTATCGGAGACTACATATTCAGACATGGAAATATTGACTTTGCCAAATGCTCAAAAACACATCAAGGTTGGGATTCAAAGATCTCTCCATTTTTGACGAAAGAGTCAAGTCCAGAAAATCTGCCATCATATTATCGTTTTGTAGATCATAGATTTCGCCATCGTGCTATATGTGTAGGACGCGGATGTGTTAGGGCATGTATGGATCATTTAGAAAAAACAGGTCGTATTGAAAAGCAATACAAAACGCCGATGGTTGAAGGCAAACGATGGATATTAGATAATTAAAGTAATAGTAAAATTTTGGAGTAATCATGTATCAAATAACTATTGAGACACACTTTTCATCTGCACACCGACTAATACAATATAATGGTGAATGTGAAAGACTGCACGGTCATAACTGGAAGGTTTTAGTATCTGTTTCATCAGAAACGCTTGATAATCTTGGGATGGTGATGGATTTTAAGATTTTAAAAGACAAGACAAAGGCTCTTATAGCAAGACTGGACCATCAATACCTTAACGAAATACCGCCTTTCAATGAGATTAACCCAACTACTGAGAACATATCAAAGTATCTTTTTGATGAACTTTCAAAAGCTATCAATACGGAATTAATCAAAGTGTCAAGAGTTGAAGTCTGGGAATCCCCAACTTGTTTTGCATCATATACACAATCATAAAAATTTTCAGGAGGTTTTTTGAGTCATGCAGAAAGGGCTTCGTATCCTTTTAATCATTTACACATTTATAGTTTTATTTATTGGGCTACAATCGTCTATAAATTCGCAATCAATAAGCTATGCCCCTGTTATCACAAACATAAAGATAACGCAAGGATTTACTGGATCAATTTTGATAAGTTTTGATATTGATGACCCCGATGGTGGTTTGCTTGAAGTAAAGATGTTAGCTTCCAAAGATGATGGAAAAAGCTATACTATTGTGCCTAAATCTGTAACTGGTGATGTGTTTAAATATACTATACCCGGTAAGGGGAAAAGCATATCTTGGGATGTCTCAAAAGACTTGCCAGGTGTCGATCTAAATAGTATAAAAATAAGATTGATCGCAGATGATGGCATTAAATTGACACAAGATTTAGGGACGCCAACAGATACAACACAAAGTAAATCTTATACTACGACACCAGACGTCAGTTTAGGGGCAAATATGAAGATCGGCAATGATGGGGCAAAGATGGTCTTGATACCTGCTGGTGAGTTTGAGATGGGATCAAACAACGGTGATCCTGACGAAAGACCTGTTCACACGGTATATTTAGATGCTTTCTATATAGATATTTATGAGGTCACAAACGCCCAATATAAAAAATTTGTAGATGCGACTGGATATCCGAAGCCTGTGTATTGGAGATCAGATAATTTTAATGAGCCAGATCAGCCAGTTGTAGGGGTAACTTGGGAAGATGCCAATGCCTATGCAAAATGGGCGGGCAAAAGGCTTCCGACAGAAGCGGAATGGGAAAAGGCTGCAAGAGGAGGGTTAGTCGGCAAAAATTATTCTTGGGGCGATAGTCCAATTCCACCTAAAGGAGCTGGTAATTTTGCCGATATGACCGCAAAATTGGTGTTTAAAAGATGGGACGTAATAAGTGGTTATGACGATGGATACTCGCATCCTGCACCTGTTGGCAGTTTTTCTCCTAATGGCTATGGTATTTATGATATGATGGGGAATGTCTGGGAATGGTGTTATGATTGGTATGATGCAAATTATTATTCAAGGTCGCCTAAAAATAATCCAAAGGGTCCCGAATCTGGTCGTGACCATGTGATTAGAGGTGGTTCTTGGTTTGCTGATAAAGACTGTCTTCGTGTATCAAACAGATTTAACTATGATCCATCTTATGTTATACAATCTGCTTTTAATATCGGTTTTCGCTGCGTTCAAGACGCGGATAAATAATTTAATTATAGAGGTGTAATTGCCTATGGAACCCGTGTTACAAATAGCATTAGATTTTGTTACACTTAATAGAGCAATAAAAATGGCAGATGAGTCAGTCGCAGGTGGTGTAGATTGGTTAGAGGCAGGAACTCCACTGATCAAAAGTGAAGGGCTTGACGCTGTCAGAGAATTGAGAAAACGTTTTCCTAATCATATTATAGTCGCGGATATGAAGATAATGGACGCTGGACGTATAGAAGCAGAAGCGGCTGCAAAAGCTGGTGCTAATATCGTCGGCGTTTTAGGTGTTGCATCAGATGCAACGATAGAAGAATGTATTGAAGCAGGAAAAAACTATGGCTTTAAAGTTATAGTTGACATGATCGGCGTCTCCGATGTCGCAAAGAGGGCAAGACAGGTTGAGGAACTCGGAGCTGATTATGTAGGGATACATATAGCGATAGATGAGCAGATGGAAGGCGTATCACCTTTTGACAAATTGAAAGAGGTTGCCCAAGCGGTTAATATACCGATCGCAGTTGCTGGTGGGATTAACTCTGAGAATGTAGTAGATGCGATCAATGCAGGTGCAAGCATAATAGTAGTTGGAGGGGCTATCACAAAATCACCAGATGCAAAATTGGCAACGGAAAATATTAAAAAAGCTATGATAACTCGCCAAAAAGTGGAGACAAAATACTTCAAGAGGGTTACAGGCGAGGAAATAAGAAAAATATTGTATGAAGTCTCAACTGCCAATATATCCGACGTAATGCATCGAACAAGAGAGCTTGAAGATATTCACTCAGTAGTCCCTAATACCAAACTTGTTGGAAAAGCGGTAACTGTAAGAACTTATCCGGGCGATTGGTCAAAACCTGTCCTAGCTATTGATGAAGCCCAAGAAGGCGATGTGATAGTCATAGACGCACAAGGAAAAGGACCTGCTGTATGGGGCGAACAAGCGACCAGAAGTTGTTTACAAAAGAAACTTGCAGGCGTTGTGATTAATGGTGGAATAAGAGATGTTGCCGAAATACGCAAATTAGGCTTTCCCGCATTTTCAAAGCTTATCATGCCTTCTGCTGGCGAACCAAGAGGATGGGGAGAGATTGGAGTGCCAATAAAAATTGGCGATATTGTGATAGAGACAGGCGATTGGATAGTTGGCGATGATGATGGCGTTATGGTTATTCCCAAAGATGAAGCAGTGGAAATTGCCAATAGAGCTATGTCATGGAAAGAAAAGGAAAATAGGGAAATTAAGGAAATTGAAGAAGGTAGCACATTAGGCAAAATATCAGAGATTATCCGTTGGGAAAAACAAAAATAATTAAACTCACAACCTGAAAATATCGTATTGACTTATAAATAAAATCTTTGCGTAATATCATTAATTTCGAATTACAAATAGACAAGATATTTTCATTGTTGCCTTAATGGAACAATCAAGCATTATATCATATTACAGAAGTTATGAAGTATTGTAAACTACATTCTTGGAACGTCACCTATGAAGAATCTATAAAAATACAGAAGGATCTGAGTTCCAAAGTTATAATACAGCCTTTTAACTCTGAATTAAATCTTATCGCTGGTGCTGATGTATCTTATTCAAAGAATAGCAATCTTTTTTTCGCTGGCGTCGTTTTGCTTCAACTTCCCAATATGGACATCATAGAGGAGTCAATTGCACAAGGTGAAGTTAATTTTCCTTATATTCCGGGATTATTGAGCTTTCGTGAGTCACCAATATTGATCAAGGCATTTGAAAATTTGTCAATCACCCCTGATGTAGTTATGATTGATGGTCAAGGTATAGCTCATCCAAGAGGCTTAGGCATTGCATCTCATATTGGTCTTTTGTTAGATATTCCCACAATTGGTTGTGCAAAAAATATCCTTGTTGGTCGTTATGATGAACCCGGAATTGATGCTGGCAATCATAGTCAGATAATCTTCAATGGTAAAACCATTGGTGCAGCCCTTCGGACAAAAAGGAATGTTTCTCCTGTCTTTATCTCTCCTGGACATAAAATGGACATAGCATCTGCAACAGAGGTTGTTATGAAAACTTGTCGTGGTTATCGGATTCCGGAACCAACGAGACAAGCACATCTATTAGTTAATAGAGTTAGGACAATGTAATACTGTTTTTCTAATTAAAACAGATCATTCTCTTATATTAAAAGTCAAGAATATAAATCTGATGAAAGGATATTTAAAAGTTAAAGGTCAAAAGTCAAAGGTCAAAAGTTAAAAGTTGACTGATCTCTAGCCTCTGGAGATTTTTCTATTGAGTTAGATAAGAAATAATGATAAAATTTTTTATTGGTGTCACTCGTTATTTGGGTATTTAGATAATGGAAAAAGAGGTGAGTTTAATGCCAGTTATCATTGTAGAAGGTGGAAAAATTGATGACCCTGAAAAAAAACGAAAGCTAATATCAAAGCTTACCGACGCTGCATGTGAAGCGTATGGAACTATACCTAAACAGGCATTTGTGGTGATTATTAAGGAAAATTCAGCAGAAAATATCGGTTCTGGCGGTGAATGCCTTGCTGACCGAATGAAAAAGTAAGCAAATTTTCAATAGATTTTGTATATGAAGATAAGAGAAATAACTGAACAAATTGAGGAGAATAGTCTATCAAAATATGCCAGTTTAAGTTCCAAAACAAAAGGCAGAAAAATAGCGATAGAAAAATGTGACATTAGAACTGAATTTCAACGTGATAGGGATAGAATATTACATTCTAAATCATTCCGTCGTCTAAAAGATAAAACACAGGTTTTTCTATCTCCAATCGGCGATCATTACAGAACGAGGCTGACACATACACTTGAAGTGTCTCAAATTGCAAGGACAATTTCAAAATCTTTACGGCTAAACGAAGACCTTACAGAAGCTATTGCCCTTGGACATGATCTTGGACATACGCCATTTGGTCATGCTGGCGAATCTGCACTAAACGAAGTCTTTGCCGATGGATTTAGACATAACGAGCAAAGCCTTCGTGTAGTTGATGTTCTTGAACGTGATGGAGAAGGATTAAATCTTACTTACGAAGTCCGTGATGGCATTCTCAAACATACAAAAGGGCGAGAGAGTATATTATCCAAAGAGAATAACCCATCAACTCTTGAAGGACATGTGGTTAGAATTGCTGATATTATCGCTTATGTCAACCATGATATTGAGGATGCCATACGGGCAGGTATGATAAAGCCTGATGATTTGCCTTATGAATATATAAAACTTGTTGGCGATTCCCATGGTTCAAGAATAGATTGCATGGTGAAAGACGTCATAAACAACAGTCTTGATTCTCCTGAAATTAGAATGAGCGAAGATATTTTATACGCAACAGAAGGGCTTAGAGATTATCTGTATGATAAAGTTTATTCGCAAGACCCAATAATGCGGGATATATACAAAGCGAAGAAGGCATTAAAAGAGTTATTCAACTATTTTTTAGAAAATCCTGCATTGATTCCAGAAATATTTTTAAGAATAGCTGGTGAAGGTAATATACATAGGGCGGTATGCGATTATGTCGCTGGCATGTCTGATAAAATGGCTTTGAACAAATATCAAGAGTTCTTTTTGCCTCAACCTTGGAATGAATAAAGAATGATTTTGCAAGAGAATATCAATTTAATTAAAATTTGCTTTTTATTATTTGCGTTATTTTGGATCTCTGATGCATCAGCTTTCTATTTCAATGATACTGGGTTATTTGACATTCCAACTGCTTATATAATGAGTAATGGAAATTTCAATTTCGGTGCTAAAATAGAAGTTCAAAACGAGAAAAGGAAAAGCCTTGTTATTGGAACAGATTTTGGTTTGCTTAATTTTGCCGAGATCGGTTTCAAGGGCATAAAAAAAGATAATAAGGACTATTTGATGAGTGATATAAAAGTTATCCTTTCAAGAGAAGAAGGACTTCTGCCCGCTTTTGCGATCGGAGTTGATAATGTCGGTGAGGGAAAAGGTGTTCCTGATTATGAATTGTCATACTTTGCTGTTATAAGCAAACGTCTGAATTTGCCTGTTATACATATTCTAAATACACATATAGGCATTGGTAACAAACGTTATATGAGTGATGAATCCATAGGCAAATATCTACATGGCATTTTTATTGGTTTAGGGAAAGAGTTTATCTTAACTCACAACGATTTGCGATTACAGTTTTTAAGCGAATTAAAGAGTAATAATCTAAATTTTGGGATAAAGTGTCTTATGAAAAGCGGATTAATGCTTAATCTTGCATTAGAAGGGACAAATAACGGTTTTAAGGAAACACGCTATCATATTGCGGTAGGTTTTACTAATACTGAACTGATGAAAGAGATCGCTCAAAGCGTTGAATTGGCTAAACAAGCTGTTCGCATAGCCAATGAAGAAAGATCAGAAAAAAATTCTCCTGTGGGAAAAGAATAAAATATTACAAAATAAGCAATTTGAGTTACGAATATTCTTGACAACGCTTATTACTTTTGATAAACTAAAAAAGCTGATAAAATTATTGCTGATATTTTGTCAATGGTATAAGATTTTAGATTTTATTTTTAACATAATTCTGTAGATTTATCTTTTTGGAGAACAATTGTAATTTACAAATATTTTTCTCACTAAAAATATACTATCTCTGCTATAAGGGGGTGAAAAGCTCGCAAATATATTTTCTTGGAAGGTCTGTCTCTTGACCTTTTAATGTTCTGCTTGATTAACTTCAAGCTAAAAATGTAATTTACAATGGTAAGTGTCTTGAGATTTATGTGAATTCTGTGCGATTGTTTTTATTGGCAATTTAGAGGAGGGTAAATGAGATGATGAGAACACCATTGTTGATGACGGCAATTTGTCTAGTATTAAGTATAGCCCTGATAAGTTGCGGGGGATATGTGAAAAAAGATGAATTAGAGAAGCAACTCTCGGATCAAAAAATGGATCTGGAACAGAAAGTTCAACTTGCCCAAGATTCCGCAGCAACAGCAAATGATAAAGCTGATAAAGCTTTGTCTGCTACAAGGTCTTTAGAAAAGATGAGAGAGGAAATTCTAACGACCGTTGATAACAAAATTGACTCGGCATTGGTTGCAGCAAAAGGTGATATGGACAAGTATCAAGAAGAGTTCAAAAGAATAGCTAAAGAAGCTGCTGACAAAGCACTTAGTGATGCCACTGCGGTCGCTATGTCAGAAGACGAAAAAGTGAAGATGATGGCAAAAGAGGCTGCTGATAAGGCTATGGCTGCTGCAATGGAAGCAGATAAACGAGCACAAGAGGCGGCAAAACAAGCGGAAATCGCAAAACAACTTCCAAAAGTCGGCGAACCGACTGTATTCAGTGTCTATTTTGATTCTGGAAAAGCCAATATCAAACCAGAAGGTATTGCTGAACTTGAGAAAGCTGCTGCGATGATCAAATCAGATCCAAGTATCAAAATTAGAATTGAAGGCAACGCGGATAATGTCAGGGTTGTATATAGCAAATTTAGGAATAATTGGCTCTTATCTCAAGCAAGAGCTGATGCTGTAAAGAAATACCTTGTTAATAACCTTGGCGTTTCTGAAGGTGCTATAAAGGCTTGTGTCGGTCTGGCTGAATACAATCCTACCGCACCTAATGATAAAAACAATAAGTGGCAAAACAGAAGGGTTGACGTCATTATATTGCAGTAATCCTATTTAGACTATGTTAGTCAATAGAATTTTATGATAATGAATTCCAGCCTTAGCAAAAACCTAGGGCTGGAATAATAAGTTACTAAACAAATTACTAAAATCTTCCTTCCTCAGAGGATTTCATAAATAATTAGTTCAGCTAAATAAACGTTGATAAAAAAGTTATTAATCTAATTTTTAATATTTTGGGGAGATCAAGCATTTTTAAATTGCTTTCATTCTATAAATTAAAATCAAAGTTTTACTTCCAATTAAAAATATCATTTCTTAAACTACATTTAAGATCAAAAGACATATACTATCCATTGGCTATCATAATAGCTTTTATTGATTCCTGCTTTTTAAAGAATTTCCATTCTCAAAGATATTTTTTCCAAAGATGTTTTTTATCTAAACTTCAAAGATATGGTAATATTAATCCATGAGGAAGAAAAAAATGAAAGTTCGTAAAGCTGTTATTCCAGCGGCTGGTCTGGGAACAAGATTTTTGCCAGCAACAAAATCCTTGCCAAAAGAGATGATCCCAATTGTGGATAAACCTGCAATTCAATACATCATAGAAGAGATAGTAAAATCTGGAATTCAGGATATATTGATCATTACTGGACGAGGAAAAAGAGCCATAGAAGATCATTTTGATAAATCTTTTGAACTGAATGAGGTCCTTAAAGAAAAGGGCGATTTAGCAGGACTTGAGACTCTTGAGCAAATTGAGGAATTGGCGGATATTCATTATCTTCGTCAAAAAGAAGCGTTAGGAACAGGACATGCTATCTTAAAAGCCAGAGATCATATAGGAAATGAACCTTTTGCAGTGTTATATGGAGATGACCTTGTCATTTCAGAAGTCCCTTGTATTAAGCAACTTATAGACCTTTATGAAAAATATAATTGTTCAATATTAGCAGTTCAGGAAGTGCCTATAGAAAAAGTCAGTAGTTATGGTATAATAGAAGGCACAAATGTAAACGGTGAAGTCCATTTAGTTAGCAAATTGATAGAAAAACCCGCTCCAAAAGATGCCCCTTCAAATCTTGCATTTCTTGGGCGATGTGTTCTTGACCCTGCTATATTTGAGATACTTGAACGGACAAAACCAGCAGAAAATGGCAAGGAAATACAACTTACAGATGCAATACAGGAATTGGCAAAGAAAAAAGCTGTTTACGCCAGAAAAATTTCTGGAAGGTGGCATACAGTTGGCGATCCTGTCTCATATCTAAAAACGACGATTGAATTTGCCCTAAACCGAGATAAAATAGGTCCAGAACTAAAGAACTATCTCATTGAAATTAGTGAAAGATTTTCAAAAGAAAAAAAGCAGATAGAAAAAACTCAAGCTGAATCTAAGTAAAATTATGATAGATATTCATTCTCATATTCTCCCGGGCGTTGATGATGGAGCTAAGAATATCCAAGAATCTGTTACTATGATCAAAAACGCCTTCAAGGCAGACATTAAGATTATTGTTGCCACTCCACATCTTTTTAATGGAATGTTTGAAACGGGGATTCCAAAACGTAACGCATTAGTAAATGATCTCCAAACTATTGCAAATAATATTGGAGTTAGAATCCAAATTAAACCGGGCTATGAATGCTATATATCGCCAGAGATGAATAGACTTGGCGAAAAACTTTTTGAATATACGATCAACAATAACAGAAAATACATTCTTTTAGAACTGCCTATGCAAAATATACCACATTTCGTTGATGAGACGTTAACCAATATAAAAAACTTAGGTATAACACCCATTATAGCTCATCCAGAAAGAAATATCGCTATAATGAATAATCCAAAGATTCTTTTAGGTTTTATTGAAAAGGGATATTCCGCACAACTTAACGCAGGTAGCATATTAGGGTATTATGGCAGACGTATCAAAGATACTGCAAAAATTCTTTTAGAACATAATTATATCCATGTAGTAGCTTCTGATATGCACTCTACATCTTTACCTATATTACCTAAGGCATTTTCAGCGATCAGCAATTTGATTGGATTAAATAAAGCTTCCAGAATGTTTAATGAGATCCCTTATAAAATTGTTATGGGAGAGGATTTTGACAAAGAAGACCCAATCCCCTATATTTCAAAAAAAGGCAGTCTAATTAAAAGAATTTTCAGAATTTAAAAAACACAGATCACTGATTACTGATCACTGATTACTATATATGAGATTATTAGGACTGGACATAGGAGATGTTTTAATTGGAGTTGCAGTAAGCGATCCTGATGGAGTAATTGCTCAGGGTTTAGATTCCATTAGACGTGTAAGCTTAAAAAAAGATATTGATACTATAATAAAAATTGTAAATGAATATGAAATAGGTAAAATTATCATTGGACTGCCAAAAACTTTAGATGATAAAATAGGAATACAAGCGGAAAAAGTTTTAACATTTATAAATTTTCTGAAAAAAGGAACAAATGTTCCAATTATAACTTGGGATGAAAGATTAACAACAGTTTCGGCTAATAAAGTCTTAATAGATGCAGATATGAGCCGAAAAAAAAGAAAACAAATTGCTGATAAATTATCAGCAGTAATTATACTTCAGGGATATTTAGATACTAATGAGCACCAAAACGGATAAAAACAATAATTTTAAAACAATTATTCTAAAACTATATAGGCTTGCTTTTAACATACATGACGGTAAACACTCCCCAGATAAAAATTATGCACAAAGATCCCTCCGACCGGTATTTTTTGACTTTAAATCAAATATATCCAGATCACAAAAAATTATCTCATTATTATTTTTATATGTCTTTGGGATACTAATTTTTTATGCGTGTGTATCACAATTGCTTGCTCCCGTAGGCGGAAAAGAAATACATTCAGAAGTGATTCGTATTAATCCGGGAATGAATATAATAAATATCGGAATGTTGCTCGCAGAAAAAGGTCTTGTCAAAAGCTCTTTGGCTTTCCAAGCAGTGGGCATACTTAACGGAACAAGCCATTCATTGAAGGCAGGAGATTATGCCATAAATTCCAATATGGGCATATCAGAAATTTTACGTCTAATGGTTTCAGGAGAGACCGTTTTATATAAATTTACAATTCCAGAGGGATTGACACTGCCAGAGATTGCAAAATTATGGGAAGAAAACGGCTTTGGAACTTCGGATAGGTTCATTGAAAAGGCATCCGATCCTAATCTGAGAACAAAATATCGTATTAACGCTAATAGTCTTGAAGGATACCTATTTCCTAATACATATATGTTTCCCTATGGAATCTCTGAGGAAGAAGCAATAGACGTAATATTAAGGCAATTTTTTAAGGACGCTTATCCGTTGATAGAGAAAAAGTCGCCAGAAATTAAACTTTCACCTTACGAGACAATAATTCTCGCTTCAATAATAGAAAAGGAAGCCAAAGTTGATGCAGAAAGACCGATAATATCAGCAGTTTTTCATAATCGGCTTAAATGCGATATGAAATTAGAATCGTGTCCAACTGTTTTGTATGGTTTGGGCTATCCTAATAGGGAATTAACATATCAAGATTTAAGAAATGCAAGTTTGCCTTACAACACTTATGTTTATAAAGGTCTTCCGCCTGGACCTATATGTAATCCTGGGATTAAATCAATAAATTCTGCTCTTAACCCATCAGGAGATAGCTATCTCTATTTTGTCTCTAAAAATGACGGAACTCACTATTTTGCAAAAGATTATACTGACTTCCTAATTGCAAAGAGAAAATATCAAGGAAGTTAAAAAGTAATGTCTTTGGAGGAAAGATGAATTATCAAAGAACCATAGCAAAAGAAATTACCTTATCAGGAATAAGCCTTCATTTAGGTTTGAATTCAAGTTTAACATTTAAGCCTGCGGAGCCAAACACAGGGGTTATTTTTATACGCACAGATATGCCTAACACTCCTCAGATCAAGGCAGACGTTAATAACATCACAACTGGTTTTGTTAGGCAGACAAGTATCCGTAACCAAGATGCAGAAATGCACACCATTGAGCATTTAATGTCTGCATTAGCAGGATTAGGGATTGATAACATCATAATTGAATCTAATACACAAGAACCACCAGCTTTGGACGGGAGTGCATTGCCTTTTGTCCAAGCCTTACAAGATGCAGGTATAATAGAACAAAATGTTGAGAAAAAAGAAACATCAGTTGAAGAGGCAATATCAATTATTGATAAAGATAAAGAAATCTTATTAACTCCCTCAGACAAATGCAGAATAACCTACATCTTTAAGCAAGATGATCCTGTCTCTGTTATGCAGATGGCATCAGTAGAATTGAATGAAGAGACCTTCATCAAAGATATTGCACCTGCTAGGACATTCTGCTTCCGAAGTGAAGTTGAGCTATTGAAATCAAAAGGATTAGGCAAAGGAGGCAGTAAAGAAAACGTCGTCGTTATAGATGATGACGGAAAGCCTGATCAGCCCCCAAGAGTTGAAAATGAGATGGCAAAGCATAAGATGCTTGATCTTATAGGTGATCTATATCTATTAGGTGGCATCCCCAAAGCTAATATAGTTGCGATAAGGTCTGGACACGAGTTAAACACAAAATTAGTAAAAAAAATAATAGATCAGAATCAGAAAATCCGCAGAATGAGGAATATTCCAACGATTCAACCATTAGAAGTTAATGATATAAAAGAGATACTACCGCATCGTTTTCCATTCCTTATGGTTGATAGAATTATAGAGCTTGATGAGGATAAAATGGCTGTTGGTATAAAGAATGTAACTGCTAACGAGGAATTCTTTCAGGGGCATTTCCCACAACAACCTATAATGCCCGGAGTGCTTCATGTTGAAGCATTGGCACAAGTAGCTGGTGTTTTGCTTTTCCACAGCCAAAAGGATAATAAATCGTTAGGTTTTTTCAGAGCTATTGAAAATGTCAAATTCCGCCGTCCAGTAGTCCCAGGCGATCAACTTAGGCTTGAGGTTCAACTTGATAAGAAAAAAGGCGGACTTGCTAGGTTTATTGGACAAGTATATGTAAACGCTCAGTTAGTCACAGAAGCTGAGTTCACAATCGCTTTTTAATATTGCTTTTTAATGAGGTAAAAAATGAGAATTCATGAGACTGCTATTGTTCACCCAAAGGCTGAAATAGGCGATGATGTTGAGATCGGTCCTTTTAGCATAATTGATGAAGATGTTAAAATCGGAGCTAGGACAAAAATAGGACCTTACGTCCATATAAAGAGATGGTCAACGATCGGTGAAGATTGTAATATATACGAAAGTGTTGTGATAGGTAGCGAACCAAAGGACCTCAAACATAAACCCGGGGACAGAAGTTTTGTTATAATAGGTGATAGGAACAACATTCACGAATATACATCAATAGCAAGGGCAACAGGAACTGATCAAATCACTCGGATCGGCGATGACAACTTGTTAATGGCTTATGTCCATGTTGCACACGATTGTGTCATAGGAAATAAGACTATACTTGCCAGTTTTGCAACTCTTGGCGGTCATGTGATGGTTGAAGATAGAGCCATTATTGGAGCGCAATCGTCAATGCACCAGTTTGTCAGGATCGGCACATTGGCGTTTGCAGGTGCATGTGCAAAGATCGTCCAAGATGTCCCGCCATATATAATCGCTGATGGATACCCCGCAAGCGTTCGGTGCTTAAATACAGTAGGTCTAATAAGAAACGGCATGCCTTCTGAAAAACGGTTACTTTTGAAAAGGGCTTTCAGGATATTATTCCGCTCAAATCTGAACAGATCGCAAGCAATTGACAAGGTTAGAAAAGAAGTTGAAATGTGCGAGGAAATAGAGCATCTATTAGAATTTATTGAATCAAGTAAAAGAGGTATAGGTGTTTGAAATTTGGAATAATCGCAGGATCAGGTAGTTTGCCAGTTATACTAACTCAACAGGTTAAAAAGGCTGGCAGACAGGTTGTTGTCATCAGTATAACAAAAGATGCTGATGAATCATTAAAAGACATTGCATCAGAATTCCATCAGATCAGCGTTGGGCAAGTTAAGAAAGTGATAAATACGTTAATAGATGCCAATGTCAAAGAAGTTGCAATAATTGGTAAGATTTCCAAAAACATCATTTTTAATCCTCTCCGTTTTGATACAAAAGCCATTAAGATTCTGAGCAAAATTAAAGACAAAAGCGATTCATCACTGTTCTCCGCAATTGCAGACGAGATTGAGTCATCAGGCATTAAGCTGATTGATCAACGTTTGTATCTTAGTAACCTTCTTCCAGAAAAAGGCGTTCTGACAAACACTAAACCGTCAAAGTCGCAATTAAATGATATTGAATATGGCATGAATTTGGCAAGAAAATCTGCTGATCTTGGCATCGGTCAAACGGTCATAGTCAAAGATGGTGTAGTGATCGCAGTTGAAGCCATTGAAGGCACAGATTCTGCTATAAAACGGGCAGGCAGTTTATGCGATGATGGAATTGTAGTCACGAAATCCGCAAGACAAAACCATGATTTCCGATTTGATGTCCCAACTGTAGGTCCAAAGACCATTGATGCCCTCATTGAAGCCAAAGCATCGGTTTTAGCGATTGAATATCAAAAAGCATTCCTCATTGAACCAGAATTGACTATAAAAAAAGCTGATGAAGCAAAAATAGCGATTGTTGTTGTATAACAAAAATAAACAGAGGCTATTTTAGCATACAGCACTTTTTATATTTCTTTCCACTTCCGCATGGACATGGATCGTTTCTTTCAGGCGTTTTCTGCGGCTTTTCTGACAAAAATTTACTCTGCTGATTTTGATAAGCATATTGAATTTTTATTCTATTAGCTAATACCCTAAATCTGCTTTCGGTATAAGCGAAAAATTGCTTATAAGCAGGACATAGATAATCCATTTCATTGTTATAGCGATAGTGTGGACAGCCACAATGACAGATAAACTCATAAGCACAATTTTTGCAATCCTCAAATATGTCAAAGTTACATTTTTGACTACTGAAATCTCGCATTTTTTGGCTACTGATGATCTCTTTAAGTGGCGTTTCCAGTATGTTTCCAAGCAGTAATGGCTCTTCCACAAAGAAATCGCATGGATAAACATCGCCATTATATTCAATGACCGCATAATTTCCGCATTCCTTCATATAGATACAGGCTTCTGACTTGATTCCAGCATATATTGTCGCTATGTTATCAAAGGTTCTTATGGAGATCGCGGGATTGCCGTTATTATACCATAGATCAAATAATTGACATAAAAAATTGCCATAATCTTTTGGATTAACGGAAAAGTCCGTTGGTTGTCCATTTGATCTGTCAAATTCAACAGCAGGGATAAATTGCAAGTAGTAAAATTTATTTTCCAAAAAGAATTTATAAAGGACATCAGCTTTTTGGGCTGTCTGATCGTTGACAACGGAGAGAATGTTAAATTCTACTTTGTGATTTCTGAGTATATTTATACCGTCCATCACCTTTTGGAATGTCCCTTTGCCTCTATAATATTCGTGGAGTTCTGAGGGACCGTCAAGACTGACGCCAAGCAAAAAATTGTATTCGTGAAACAGTTTTGCGAAGTCATCATTTATAAGTGTCGCGTTAGTTTGGACACTGTTGCCGACATATTGACCTCTATAACCATAAACTTGTTGAAGTGATACAACTTTTTTGAAGAAATCTATTCCCATCAACAAAGGCTCTCCGCCTTGCCAACTAAACGCGCCATATTGACCAGTGATATTGAGATACTGAGAGATCATGCTGAGCAATACTTCATCGCCCATTTTGTGGATTTGGTCAGATTTATATGGATCAGTGGGACGTTGATGATAGAAACAGTATTCGCAATTTAGATTACAATCAGCAGAAGTAGGCTTAATTAAAAGGCTAAATTGCTTGCCGATAGTATTTATGGGTTTTCCTTCTCTTGGCATATTTATAAAAATTATGACGTAAAAGCACTTTTTACTTTATCAAATAAACTTTTGTTTTCGGTATTGACTTTTTCTCCTCTGATCTTGGCTAACTCTCTGATGAGGGATTCTTCCTTCTCTGATAACTTAGTTGGAACTTCAACATTGACCTTAACAAGAAGATCGCCATTTCCGCGACGTCCACGAAGATGAGGAACGCCTTTCCCTTTTAAAACAAAGACTTTGCCACTTTGCGTTCCGGGAGGGATTGTAAGTTTATCTGATCCACCGATAACAGGTATATCAATCTCTGCCCCTAAAACCGCCTGAGTGAAGGCAATGTTAACTTCGCATATAAGATCATCGTCTCGTCTTTGGAATATTTTATGTGGTTTAACATGGACGACGACATGGAGATCGCCGGGCGAACCGCCTTTAATGCCGACTTCTCCTGCACCTGAATATCTCAGGACTAAGCCATCCATTGCACCTTGTGGGATAGTTATTGATAATTTAGATGTATGAGGCACTCGCCCTTGTGTATTACAAATCGGACATGGGTCAGTCACAACAACGCCTTCACCATGACATCTTGGGCATGTATAGCTGGTGACAAAAAATCCTGACCTTTGATGAACCTGTCCCTGACCATTACAAGTTGGGCAAATTGTCGGCGCGGAACCAGACCTTGTCCCGCTTCCACGGCAAGCTTCGCATACTTTCATCGTAGGGACTTCTATTGTCATTTCTTTTCCGTAAACAGCATCTTCCAAACTGATCTCAATGTCTTTCCTTAGATCATTGCCACGTTTAGGTCCTGATCTCCTAGTTGTGCGTGTCCCGAAGATGTCATCAAATATACTACCTGATCCGAATAGATCGTTAACTATATCCTCAAAAGAGCCAAAACCAAATCCACTGCTACCAGAGCCGAATATGTTGCCTTCTACACCACTCCAACCAAATCTATCGTAATTAGAGCGTTTATGAGGGTCTTTTAGAATCTCATAAGCTTCTTGAATCTCTTTAAATTTTTCTGTGGCTTCTTCCCTTCTATCGGGATTTTTGTCTGGATGATGCTCTTTTGCTAATCTATAATATGCTCTTTTTATTTCATTTTCATCTGCGTCTCTACTCACGCCTAACACTTCATAAGGGTCTTTTTTTGCCAATTTTACCTCACTCCATCTGAATCTGAACAGCTACTCCAATCAACTTCTCTATATAATATTTGCTTCATACCATATAATCTCTTTTTCAACATAGGGGAGTATATATGGGCTTATATTTCCATTAGTTATAAGCTCTACTTTTTTGCCAAATAATTTCTCAAGATAAAAAGCAAGATCCATAAAATTCTCAAACACAGGTTTATCTAATTCTACAAGAAAATCTATATCACTATTGTTCTTTTGATCTCCCCTAGCATGAGAACCAAATAAACCTATGCGTTTAACTCCATATTTCATCAAGGTTTCTTTATGAGCTTTTAACTTATCTATTATTTGTTGAGACGTAATATTCTGATCAATAGACTTTTTCAAAGAGTTCTCCCTCTTTCAATGATAATTTAAGTTCCAGAGCCATTGTCCTTTTTGGAATCTTCTGTCTCTTTTGATTCTGATTCAGTGTTTTGTTGCTCTGCTTGTGGTTGTTGTTCAGCAGATGTCTGAATATATATTTTCTCCGTAATTTTACGGGATTTCTCTATTAAACTATCCGTCAAAGACTTTATTGCCTTAACGTCATCACTTAATAATGCACTTCTGAGATCTGCTATTGCGTCTTCTAACTCTTTTTTATCTGATCCTTCCATCTTGCCTTCATATTCTCTGATATTTTTTTCTGCAATATATATCGCTGAATCTGCGTTATTTCTTGCTCTTGCCTCTTCAAGCTTTTTTCTGTCTTCCTCCGCGTGTGATTCAGCATCTTTTATCATTTTGCTTATCTCTTCATCGCTTAGCTTTCCAGATGATTCTACTCTTATTTTTTGTTCTTTTCCTGTGCCTAAGTCTTTTGCAGAAACATTAAGGATGCCGTTTGCATCTATGTCAAATGTCACTTCTATGCGAGGGGCACCTCTCGGTGCTGGAGGAATACCAACAAGTTCAAATCTGCCGAGACTTTTGTTGAATGCGGCGATCTCCCGTTCTCCTTGAAGGACATGAATGCTGACTGCGGATTGGTTATCTACCGCAGTTGAAAATATTTGAGATTTCTTTGTTGGGATCGTTGTATTGCGTTCAATTAGCTTTGTAAATACTCCGCCTCGTGTCTCTATACCAAGCGATAACGGCGTAACATCAAGCAACAAAACATCTTTAACGCCTTCGTCACCTGAAAGAATACCGCCTTGTATAGCAGCACCGATCGCCACAACTTCATCTGGATTGACGCCTTTGTGAGGTTCTTTGCCGAATAATTCCTTTACTAATTCTTGAACTTTCGGCATCCTCGTCTGTCCACCGACTAAAATAACCTCATCAATATCGCTTGCAGTTAGCCCTGCATCTGCCAATGCTTGCCTACAAGGTCCTACTGTCCGTTGAATTAGGTCATCTACCAACTGTTCTAACTTTGCCCTTGTTAGCTTGATATTCATGTGCTTAGGACCGCTTGCATCCGCTGTGATAAATGGAAGATTGATCTCTGTTTGTAATGTGGTTGAAAGCTCGCATTTCGCCTTCTCCGCCGCTTCTTTTAGTCTTTGAAGTGCCATTCTATCAAAACGGAGATCGATCCCATGTTCACTTTTGAATTCATCTGCAAGATAATCTACAATTCTTTTATCAAAGTCATCTCCGCCTAAATGTGTATCACCATTTGTTGCCTTGACTTCAAAGACGCCTTCGCCAAGTTCAAGTATGGATATATCAAACGTTCCACCGCCTAAGTCATAGACAGCGATCTTTTCGTCTTTTTTGCCCTTTCCTAAACCATAGGCAAGCGATGCAGCGGTTGGCTCATTTATTATCCTCAAAACTTCAAGACCCGCTATTTTTCCGGCGTCCTTTGTCGCTTGTCTTTGGCTATCATTGAAGTATGCGGGAACGGTTATAACTGCTTGTGTGACCTTTTCGCCGAGATATGCTTCAGCGGTTTCCTTCATTTTCTGAAGTATCATAGCGGATATTTGTTGGGGCAGATAATCTTTTCCCATAATTCTGACAGCGACGTTGCCTGCTTCGCCTTGAACGACAGCATAAGGGACATTTTTGATCTCGTCAGCAACTTCGTTTATTTTTCTGCCCATAAATCGTTTTATAGAAAAAACCGTGTTTTCAGGATTTGTTATAGCTTGTCTTTTAGCTATCTGACCGACGAGGACTTCACCATCTTTCGTCCAAGCGACAACTGATGGCGTTGTTCTCATTCCCTCTGCATTAGCGATTACCTGTGGTGTTCCGCCTTCTAATATCGCCACACATGAGTTTGTCGTCCCTAAATCTATTCCTATTATCTTTGACATAGTATCCTCTTATTTTCCTTTGGAGACTGCAACCATTGCTGGTCTTATAACCCTATCTTTAAGGATATAACCCTTTTGATATTCTTCCGCAACAACATTTGCGGGATACTCATCTGAATCTACGTGCATAACTGCCTCATGGAAGTTCGGATCAAATGGTTCGCCAACCGATTTTATTGGTATGACGCCCTCTTTTTCTAAAAGGTTTATTATCTGGTTCAGTATAAGTTTAACGCCTTCAAGGAATGACTCAAAATCCCTTGACTCGTTAGCAGATTGTATAGCTCTTTCAAAATTATCAACGATAGGTAGCAGTTCCTTTATTATACTTTCAGACGCATATTTTCTGATGTTTTCATGTTCTTTTGCACTACGTTTTTTATAATTGTCAAACTCCGCTGCCAATCTTAGCATCTTATCTATGGCAGATTCTGTCTGCATTCTAGCCTCTTCTAATTCTTTTTGCATAAGAGCCATCTCTTCTTCGTTAGCCTTTTGCTCTTTTTCTATTTCATTTTCTAATTTATCCTTTTCCGAGTCATTTTTTACTACCTCGTCCATTAGAACCTCCTTGACTTTGGCAAATTATACATGAAAACGAAAATATATAATATCGCCATCAATTACAGCATAATCTTTTCCTTCAAGATGAATAAAGCCATGATCTCTCGCATCTTTCATTGAGCCAGCAGAAATAAGATCGTTGTAATGAACAACTTCTGCCCTTATAAATCCCTTTTCCATATCAGAATGGACTTTTCCCGCTGCTTTTGGTGCGAGAGTGCCTCTTTTTATTGACCATGCCCTTAGTTCATTCTCATTAGCAGTGAAAAATGTTATCAGATCAAGCAGGTCATAAGAAGCCTTTACAATTCTTTCAAGGCTTGACCCTTGTAATCCCATTTCAGATAAAAAAGCCTTTTTTTCCTCAGGATCAAGCTCATTTAATTCTGCCTCCAATTTAGAGCTTATCGGTATTATCTCTATACCTTGTTCTTTGGCAACTTTTTTGGCAGATTTTAGATATTCATTAGAATCATCAGAGATACTATCCTCGCCAACATTGGCAATATATATCATCTTTTTATTTGTCAAAAGCTGATATTCATCTATAAATTCCTTTTCATGATCAGAAAACTCCATTTTCCTGACTGGTATTCCTGACTTAAGAAGGTTAAGCAGTTTTTCTAAGAAATGTGCTTCTTCTATTATGTTTTTATCACCTGACTTTGCTGATCTATTAGCCTTATCATACCTTTTTTCTATAACTTTAATATCGGCTAAAAGTAATTCAGTATTTACTATATCTATATCAAATTCTGGATCGATTTTATCGGCAACATGAGCGACGTTTTCATCGTCAAAGCATCTGACGACATGGAGTATAGCGTCAACATTACGTATATGTCCGAGGAATTCATTTCCAAGCCCTTCGCCGTGGCTAGCACCTTTGACCAAACCTGCAATATCTACAAATTCCACCGATGCTGGAGTAGTTTTTGGCGGATTAAGAATATCTTTGAGTTTCCAAAGACGTTCATCAGGCACAGTCACAACGCCGACATTCTGATCAATAGTGCAAAATGGATAGTTAGCGACCATCGCATTTCCCATAGTTAATGCGTTGAAAAGCGTTGATTTGCCGACATTCGGAAGTCCTACTATACCTAATTGCATTTTTTGATCCTCATCAATTAATTCCTTTGATTATGTCTTATCTCTCTGACGGGAATTAAATTTATTCATAGCGTTTTCAATACCTTCAAAGATTATAACTTTAATCGCTTCAATTGCCAATTTTTCTGCTTCATCAATCACTTCTCGTTCCTCAGGCGAAAATCTGCTTAAAACAAAATCTATTGCTTCTGTGCCTTGCGGTGGTTGGCCAATACCTATTCTTATTCTTGGAAACGCCTCACTGCCAAGAGATTCTATAATAGATTTTACGCCTTTATGACCGCCTGCACTTCCACCGCGTCGGATACGGATAAGTCCCAATTCAAGATTGAGATCATCATAAATCACAATCATATCTTCTAACGGTATATTATAATTTGATACAATTGCACTGACCGCAGTCCCGCTTGAATTCATAAATGTCTGCGGTTTTGCTAAAATTATCTCCTGTGATTCTAATTGACCATTTAATATTAGCGAATGATGCTCTTCTCTAAAATCAGGCTTGACGCCGATCTCGTGGCAAAGAATGTCTATTACATCAAAACCGACATTATGTCTTGTCTGCTCGTATTTTGGCGTAGGGTTGCCGAGTCCAACTATTAGCTTCAAGTCTGCTCCAATCTATTGATATTCTACAAT